>JADMIO011631517.1_pt1 | contig 67665 bp, 62 predicted proteins | sample 8958161 | NCBI WGS metagenome assembly JADMIO01 (sample SAMN16585339, study PRJNA669376) | soil metagenome | isolation source: Crop rotation soil | place: USA: Cullars Rotation, Alabama | collected 2011 | reverse complement strand
CGCGACTTCAAGTCACGTGAATTCCAAGCTTCGGATCCCACTGTGCTGGAAAGCCCATGAGCGCGTGCATGGCGATGTCCATGATGGTCTTGTTCTCCCCGCCGCCAGCCGAGAGCGCGATCTGATCGTGCGGTGACGTTCCCGCCGCGATCGCCTTCACGGTATCGAGCGCGGCTCGGGCTTCGGGCCACTGCCCCCTGGCGGCGTGAGCGACGCCGCGCGCGTAGTACGCCAGTCCCGTCGAGAGCCGCAGATCAGACGGGGGAAGTGGTACGGCGAGCACCTCGTCCCATTTCCCGAAGGTGACGAGCGTAAGTGGCGCGTACGTGTGCAGCGCCTCGAGCGGCGGCGCCTGCCGTGCGACCTCGGCGGGCGTCTTCTCACCCGTCTTCCGGGCTGCATCGATCGCCTCCGCACTCCGCCCCGCCATCGATGCGGCGAAGGCGAGGAAGTGGAGGTTGTGCGGATAGTATCCGATCGGATAGAACCCTGACGGCTTCTCGCGCTCGATGTACGTCTCGTCGGTGTGGACGGCATGCTCGTTCGCCTTGATCGCATCGTCGTAACGGCCGACACGGATGTAGATGTGTCCGGGCATGTGAACGATATGGCCGGCGCCAGGCATGAGCGCTGCCAGACGCTCGGCGCAGGCGACCGCCTTCCCGGGCGCCATGGCTTCCACGGCGTGGATGTAGTAGTGGCATGCTCCGGGATGTTCGGAGTCCGCCTTCATCACACGCTCGAGCTGCGCGAGGATGACATCGGTGCCTGGGTACGGCGAGCCGTCCTTTCGCCAGAAGTTCCAGGGGCGCAGGTCCATCAGCGCCTCGGCATAGAGCGTCGCCGCGTCGAGATCCCTCGGATAGCGGCGGACGACATCCGCCATGGCGTTCGCATAGGCAGAGTCGAGCGGCGCGCGGTCGGCGGGGAGCGGCAGGGCGTACCGCTTCGCGAGTGCGTCGATGAACGCGCGCTCGCGCGCGCTCGCCTTGCTCCTCAGCGCGATCGCCTCTCGAAGGTGCTGGTATGCGGCGACGCCACTGGCCGAGTCCATCGGCGCGTTGATGTTCGGGCCAAAGGCGAGCGCTGCGCCCCAGTGGCAGATGGCGCAGTCGGCATCGAGGCGGGCCGCTTCGTCGAACGCGCGGATCGCCTCGGGGTGATTGAAGCCGTAGACGAGGCGCATCCCCTGATCGAAGTACTGCTGCGCTGCCGGCACGCGCGTCGAGATCGGCATGTGATGGCTGCCGAGGTCCTCGAACAGCGGCACTGCGTTGCCGGCCTGTCGAACCGCGGGCGCGTGGTGTTGTGCGGAAGCGGGTGGCGCGAAAGCGGCGATGGTCGCGAGGACGAGCGCGAGACGAGCGTGCGTGCGGATACGACACCTCCGATCAGGGAATCCAAGGGCGTGTGACGTCGGGAGAATACGTCCGTGCATGTCCTCGTGCAAAAGCAGTGAAGGAGTGGCTCGAGAAGCCCGAATGGACGAAGCGCAAAAACGACGCGGGGCCGGCATCGCGATGCCGGCCCCGCGTCGTTTCACAGCGTCGCCGGCGCTACTTCCGCGTCGGCGTGACGGGAGGAACGACCGGCGAGATCGGTGACATGGGCGCGGTGACACCGTTCGCGCCGACGTCGCCGAGCACGCCACCCTTGGTGACGAGCTGCGCGGCGAGCACGGTCTGGATCACGCTCGCGATCTGATTCGTGGCGCCGTTGGCGGCGCCGCCGTTCTCGCCGCCGGAGATGGTGATGAGGCGTGCCTCGGCCAGGGCATCGGCGATCTTCGGCGCGATGGTGGGGAGCATCTCGATCTGGCGGTAGCGGAAGTAGCTCTCGCCGCCGGCGGCGAGAGCCTGGTTCACCTTCTCGATCGCCTCGGCCTGTGCCGCGGCGACGGTGCGGATGCGGATCGCCTCCGCCTCGGCGGCGGCCTGCGCTTCGATCGTCACGCGCTCCGCGTCGGCGCGTGCCTGCGCGATCTGCGTCGCATCGAGCTCGGCGACGCGCTGCACGCCCATCGCTTCCTGCCGCTTGGCCTCGGCCTGCGCGATGAGCGCGGCGTTCGCGGCGCGGGTCTGCTCGAGCTCACGCTGCTTGTCGGAGATGTTGCGCTCCGCCTCGAGCTGCGCCTCCTTCGCGCGGCGCGCCTGCTGCGCCGAGACGATGTCGGCCGTCGCCTGCGCCTCGGCGGCGGACATGCGGCGGCGCGCGTCGGCCACCTCGCTCTGCACGACCTTGATGTTGAGCGAATTGAAGATGAGGCCGAGGTCGGTGAGCTCGCGCGAGCACGCCTTGCGGATGATCACGGCGAGCGGATCGTCGTCGTCCTCGGGCGAGTCGTTCGCGTCGGAGCTGACGAGCGCGCGCGGCGTGGGGGGCGCGACGGCGGTGGACGACGACGCGGCCGCGGGAAGGGCGCGCGACGGGCCCTTGGCGGAGAAGAGCTGGTCGTGCGTGAGGAGGTTGATGGCGCGGCGGCCGGAGCTCGAGAGCAGGTCGGTGATCGTGTTCATCTGATCGGTCTCCGGCTTGGCGAAGAAACGATTCGCCGCCGTCTTGATCAGCTGGTCGGTGTCGCCGACGGAGACGATCGCGCTGGCGAGCACGCGCACCTTGATCGGCTGCGGCGTGCCATGCTCGTCGAGATCGGCCGTCTGATCGGTGATGTCGAGATCGACGTTGATCACCTTGCTGGAGATCGTCGTGCCGGTGGTGAGCAGCGGGATCTCCTTGGACTTGCCTGGGCCGCGATAGATGACCGTACCGCCGGCGAGCCAGCTGACGAGCCGGATCGTGCCCGCTTCAACGTTACGCAGGAAGGACGCAACGATCATGGGGAGCACGACCAGCACGAACAGCACGACGCCGGCGATGAGAATCAGGTTTGACATGGTTGGAGAAGTGGAGGAATGCGCCCGCTCAGGATTCAGGCACGCGGACGGTGCAGCGGTTGCGCGCGGCGTCGATGCTCGAGACGCGAACGACGTCGCCCGAGCGGATGCGCGCGCCGCGCGCGCGATCGTCCGGAGCCAGCGTCGCCAGGAGCTGCACGATCTGTCCATCGACATCCAACGCGACCAGCCCCTGGCCATTCGCGTCGAATCCCATCACCGCTCGAGCGTCGTCCTCGATCGCGCTCTCGAGCGTCGCGGCCGGGGCGGACTCGAAGCGGAAGAGCATGCGCCAGAGCGGACCGACAAGCAGACCCTCGAATGCCGCCGCGGCGAGCACCGCGGCACCGACGCGCCACGGTTCGCCCATCGGCGCGGCGAGCAGCCCGCCGGCGCCGAAGCCGACGAGCAGGGCGAACAGCACGCGCGGCGAGAGGAGGGACATGACCCATCCGGCCCCGTGCTCGTTCGCATGCTGTGCGTGATGTGCGTGCGCACCCTGTGACGCGCCGTGTGCGGCGTGCGCCGAGTGCTGTCCGGTGTGTGCGTGCCCGGCGTGAGCGTGGCTCGCGTGTCCACCGCGTGCGCCGTGACCGCCATGTCCGATGTGCCCGAGCTGGGCGAGCCCTCCCACCGCCATCGCGGCGAGTCCAGTGCCGCCGAGAGCGAGGCAGAAGCCATAGAGATCCATATGCCAAATACTACGTGTTCGTCCGCCGGTTGGTGACGGGGGGGAGAAAGGCGCGGGGGCACACCGGACCGTCCGATGTGCCCCCAGAAACCTTCACCGATCAACCGTCCAGCCCGGCTTACACGGGGAAGAGGATCTCCCGGTACTTCGGCAGCGGCCAGGCGTCGTCGGAGATCGTGAGCTCGATCTCGTCGGAGGCGGTGCGAGCGGCCAGCATCGCGTCCGCTCCGGTGGCGGTGAGGAACTTCGCCTGCTTCGGCAGGTCGTCGTGCAGCCCCTCCGCCTTCTCGATCGCGGCGGCGAGCGCGTCACGCTTCCCGCGGAGCGAGGTGATCAGCGCGCCGATCTCGTTCGCGGCCTCGACCTGGGGCACGTTCCTGATACCGGCCGACACGGCATGCGCGGCGGACGCGGCGAGCGAGCCCGAGTAGTTGAACGCGGCGGGGATGACGAGCGTGTCGATCATCTCCTTGAGCGTGTGCATCTCGATGAGGATGTCCTTCACGTACCGCTCCAGGCGCACGTGATAGCGCGACTCGAGCTCCGCCTTGTTCAGGATGCCGAGCTTGTTGAGGAGCGTGCGCGCGGGACGGCTCACGAGCTGCTCGAGCGCCTCGGGGGTGCGACGGAGGTTCGGCAGGCCGCGCTTCTCGGCCTCCTTCACCCACTCGTCGGAGTAGTTGTTCCCCTCGAAGCGGATCGGCGCGGTCTCCTTGAAGATCGGCCGCACGACGGCGAGCACGACGTCGTCCACGGACTTGCCCTTCTTGAGGTTCGCGCGGATCTCCTCGGTGATCTCGCCGAGCGCCTCGGCGACGGCGGCGTTGAGGAGCACGATCGGGAAGGCGATCGACGCGGACGAGCCGACGGCGCGGAACTCGAACTTGTTTCCCGTGAAGGCGAAGGGGGACGTGCGGTTGCGGTCCGTGTTGTCCTTCTCGACTTCGGGGAGCTTGGCGACGCCGAGCTTGATCATCGCCTGCGCGGCGTTGGCCGAGGTCTTCCCGGCGGCGATCGACTCGATCATCGCCGTGAGGCTGGCGCCCATGAAGACGGAGATGATCGCCGGCGGTGCCTCGTTGGCGCCGAGCCGGTGCTCGTTCCCGCTGGACGCGATGCCCGCGCGCAGCAGGCCGGCGTGACGATGCACGCCCTTGAGCACCGCGGCGAGGAAGAGCAGGAAGCGAATGTTCTGGTGCGGCGTCTTGCCGGGCTTGAGCAGGTTGAAGCCGTCGAGCTCCGGGTTGTCCGCGGCGATGGCGAGCGACCAGTTGCAGTGCTTGCCGGACCCATTGATACCGGCGAAGGGCTTCTCGTTGAGCAGCGCCTGCAGGCCGTGACGCAGCGCGACGCGACGCAGCACGGCCATCGCCATCTGGTTGTGGTCGACGGCGATGTCCGTCTCCTCGAACATCGGCGCCATCTCGAACTGCGAGGGCGCGACTTCGTTGTGACGCGTCACGATCGGCACGCCGAGCTTGTACAGCTCATGCTCCGCCTCGGCGATGCACGCCTGGATGCGCTCCGGGATGCCGCCGAAGTAGTGGTCCTCGAGCTGCTGGCCACGCGGTGGCGGCGCGCCGACGAGCGTGCGGCCGGCCATCACGAGGTCGGGGCGCAGCGCGAAGTGGCTGCGGTCGATGAGGAAATATTCCTGCTCGGGTCCGAGCGTGGTGAAGACGCGCTGCACGCCCTTGTCGCCGATCAGCTCGAGCAGCTCGATCGCCTTGGCGGAGAGCGCATCGGAGCTGCGGAGCAGCGGCGTCATCTCGTCGAGCGCCTCACCGTTGTAGCCGATGAAGACCGACGGAATACAGAGCGTGCGCGTGCCGCCCGCCTCGACGATGAACACCGGGCTGGCCGGGTTCCACGCCGTGTAGCCGCGCGCTTCCCACGTGGCGCGCAGGCCACCGGAGGGGAAGCTCGACGCGTCGGGCTCGCTCTGGATCAGCTGCGATCCGGTGAACTGCTCGAGGGGCTGGCGGTCGTCGTCGAAGTTGAGGAAGGCATCGTGCTTTTCCGCCGTGAGCCCAGTCTGCGGCTGGAACCAGTGCGTGAAGTGCGTCACGCCGCGACCGATCGCCCATTCCTTGATGACCTGCGCGACCGTGGGCGCGATCTCGAGATCGAGTTTCTTCCCGTGCCGGATGGCCGCGACGAGCTTGGCGTAGACGTCCTTGGGCAGCTTGTCGCGCATCTGACGCGCGCCGAAGGTGTTGACGCCGAAGTAGGTCGAGGTCGGTACGGAGGCGTGCCCATCGCCGTTGTTGCTGAACGGCATCTTGGGAAGGCGCGAGGCCAATTCACGCAGCGATGTCTTACGCGAAGGATGGGCGGGGGCGGTCATGGGAGCGGGCTGAGGGAGTGACAGGCTGAAACTGCAGAAATTGCACGGCGTGGCGACCAATCTAGCTGTAATTGGTCCAACAAAGCAAGGAAATCTGCTCAAAAATGCAGATTGCGCAGCAAAATCAGGCTATTCGGCGCAAATTGCGGAGCCGAGGAACCAGCCGGGCGGTCAATCCGACGACGACGAGGGCGGCGGACCCGCCGAGCACGACGGCCGGCACGGTACCGACGAGCCGAGCGGCGACGCCGGACTCGAAGGCGCCGAGCTCGTTCGAGGAGCCGACGAAGATGGAATTGACCGAGGAGACCCGGCCGAGCATCTGGGGAGGGGTCAGCAGCTGAATGAGCGTGGAGCGAATGACGACGCTCACGTTATCGGCCATTCCACTCAGTGCAAGCAAACCGAGCGAAAGGTAGAAGCTGCGTGACACACCGAAGCCGATGATCGCGAGGGCGAACACGGCGACGGCGAGCAGCATGGTGCGCCCCGCGCGTCGAAAGGGGGGACGATGGGCGAGGAAGATCCCCATCGTGACGGCGCCGGCGGCGGGAGCAGCGCGGAGGAGGCCGAGTCCCTGTGGGCCGACCTTCAGGATCTCCGAGGCGAACACGGGCAGGAGCGCTTCGGCGCCGCCGAGGAAGACGGAGAAGAGATCGAGCGAGAGCGCGGCGAGGATGACGTGCTCGCTCCACACGAAGCGCAGGCCGGTGAGCAACTCGGCGACCATGGACTTGCTCTGCGCGTCGCGCGGGCCGGGGGTGTAGCGCATGCTCAGGAAGCCGGCGAGCGCGAAGAGCATGAGCAGCGCGGCCACGGCGTACGCGAGGTTGGGTCCGGCGAATCCGTAGAGCAGTCCACCGACGGCGGGGCCGATCACCGACGCGGTCTGCCAGGTGCTGCTGCGCCAGGCGATCGCGTTCTGGAACATGCTGCGCGGGATGATCTCGGCGCTCAGCGCCTGGCGCGCGGGCTGGAGGATGCCGCGTGCGACGCCACTGATGAAGATCGCCAGGTAGATCGGCGCGATGCCCGCGCGTACCAGCAGGCCCGGCGTGGCCGTGAGCACGTAGAGCGTGATCGAGCAGCAGGCGAGGACGAAGAGCGCGGAGACGCTGATCGCGCGCCGGTTGCGTCGATCGGCGAGATAGCCGGCGGGGAGGGCGATGCCGATGAAGGGGAGCGCTTCGGCGAGGCCGATCAGTCCGAGTGAGAGCGGGTCGTGGGTGATCCCGTACACCTGCCAGCCGACGACGACCGCCTGGAGCTGCGAGCCGACGACCATCGCGAACATGCTGATGATGAACCAGCGGAACTCGCGATGGCGAAGCGCGGCGTAGGAATCATGCGGCTGGATCGCCGCGACGTCCGCCGGCGTGGTGCTCTCGAGCATGGTCGCACGATAGCGGGAATGGGGAAGTGGGGGAATGAGGGAATGGGGAGTGAGGGTGCAGTGGAATTCATGCGGGGCTACATTGGGCGCCAATGAATCCGTCGCCCTCGCCGCGGCCGTATCTCGAGTCGGAGAAGGCCATCCCCGAAGCAGTGGAAGCGACGGGGGTGGCGGGAGGTGATGTGGGGGCGGAGGATGTCGCGCTCGTGCGTGGAATGGCAGCGGGCGACGAGCGGGCGCTCGGCGCGTTGTACGACCGATGGCACGCGGTCGTGCACGGCGTGGTCGCTCGCGTGCTGCGACAGCCGGACGACGTCGAGGACATCGTCGAGGAGACATTCTGGCAGGCATGGCGCCAGGCATCGCGATTCGATCCGGCACGCGGTGCGGTGCAGACCTGGCTGCTCACGATCGCGCGGAGTCGCGCGCTCGACCGCGTTCGCGCGCTGCGGCGCCGGCGCGAGAGTCCGCTCGAGGGAGACGAAGGGGAAGTCGTGGTACAGCAGATCGCCGAGAGTGATCCGGGGCTGGACGCCGAATCGGCGGAGCGGCGACGCATCGTGACGGCGGCGCTTTCAGCGCTGCCGACCGAGCAGCGCGAAGCGGTGGAGCTGGGGTACTACGGTGGACTGAGCCAGTCGGAGATCGCTGAACGAACGGGCCAACCACTCGGCACCGTGAAGACGAGGATGCGGCTGGCGATGCAGAAGCTGCGTAGTCAGCTGCAGATCCTTCGCAGTGAAGGTGCGCAATGAGCGACGGCATGACGCACGAAACGGCGAGCGAGGCACTGGGCGCACTCGCGCTGGACGCGCTGGACGCATCCGAGCGTGAGGCAGTGCTCGCGCACGTCGCGGGGTGTGTCGAGTGTCAGCGGGAGCTCGCCGCGCTGGAGCGTTCGGCGAGCGAGATCGCACTCGCGGTGCCGCCACTGCCGATGGCGACGGGGCAGCGTGACCGGATCCGGGCGCGGCTGATGGCACGCGCGGCGGCGGATCGGGAGGCGAGCGCTGCATCACTCAGCGCGGCACCACTCAGCGATACACCGCTCGTCATCGCGCCGATACCGGAGCTCCGCCAAGAGCAGCGGCTCCGGTCGGACGTCATCCCGCTCCGGCCGTCACGGAGAGGGATGGGCGCGTCGGCCTGGATGGCGATGGCGGCGGGGATCGTGGCGATCGTGGGGGTGGGCGGGTACATGCGCGCGAGCCGCGAGCGCGACGTGATGCGCACGTCGCTGCAGGAGGCGCAGGCGGAGCGCGGCGCGCGACTCGCGGCGGTGGACTCGCTGCGGACCGCGGTCGAGGACAAGGATCGCATGATCGCGAACCTCACCGGGGCGCAGGTCGCGGTGCTGACGCTGGCGTCGCCGAGCCCGACGTCGCCGACGGGGCGGATGTTCTGGGACCAGGCGCACGATGCGTGGACGCTCGTGGCGCACCGGGTGCCGATGCCGAAGAGCGGGCGGACGTATCAGCTCTGGCTCGTGACGCCGACGGCGAAGATCAACGCGGGCACCTTCATGCCGAAGCCGAATGGCGAGGTGATGATGCGTGCGACGATGCCGATGGCGACCGACTCGCTCGCCGCGGTGGCGGTGACGGAGGAGCCGATGGGGGGAAGCCCGCAGCCGACGACGGCGCCGATGATGGTGGCGACGGCGCGATAATGCGGGAATGCGGGAATGCGGGAATGCGGGAATGCGGGAATGCGGGAATGCGGGAATGGGTAACTGCCTTAACCCTCTCTGGCTCTAATACTTAGGGCCATTCAAGTGGCTGGAACTGGAGGGGGTGTTTCGGGTATTATTCGGGTACGTTCGGAGTGTGCCCGATGCAGGGCAATCGTGTCTACATCGCGTGGATTGGGAGCAGGACCATGAAGGAAGTGAAGATCGACATCGACGCCGTGGGAGGCGTGGATCTGGAGCGGCTGGGGCGGAGTCTCCTGCTGCATGGCGAGCGGGTGGGTGACGGTCGATACCACGTCACCGGCGGGGAGCACGATCACTGGGTGGACCTCTACACCACCTCGCACCCGCGCTGCGACTGCGGCGACCATCTGTGGCGCGAGCAGATCTGCAAGCACATCCTCGCGGCGCTGCTGCGCGAGGGGCACGACCGCGTGGTCGAGGCGCTGGGGCGGCTGTTCCAGCGGATACAGCCCGAGCGGGGGCGCGGCAAAGCGGCGTAGCAGCGGAGCGGCGAGCGCAGCGCGCGCACATCCGCTGCGCTCGTCCCTACGAGGCGTCGTTCTTGCCGCCCGCGATGCGACATGGCGGCGCGACGCGCGACGAACGGGACGAAGCGTCCGTTCGAGAGGGGGGCGAAGCCTCGCTTCGACAGGGGGGCGAAGCCTCGCTTCGACAGGGGGGCGAAGCTTCGCTTCGACATCGACGAAGTGATGCGGCGCATCCGTGCCGCGGTCGCCGACGTGCCGGACGCGGCGATGTTCGCCCTGCGCGACCTCGGCTACGGCACGCTGTTCCAGCAGCTCGTGGCGTGCATCATCTCGATCCGTACGACGGACGAGGTATCGCTGCCGACGGCGCTCGCGCTGCTCTCACAGGCGCCGACGCCGGCGGACATCGCGGCGCTGCGCGTCGACGACATCGATGCCGCGATTCACTCGGCCACCTTTCACGGACCGAAAGCGGCGCAGATCCACGCCATCGCGCGGCGCGCGATCGACGAATTCCACGGCGAGCTGCCGGCGGACGCCGACGTGCTGCAGTCGTTCGCGGGAGTGGGGCCGAAGTGCGCGAACCTCGCGCTCGGCGTGGCGCGCGACGTGGCGCGCATCAGCGTGGACGTGCACGTGTGGCGCGTCGTGAACCGCTGGGGCTACGTCGAAGGGCGCACGCCCGAAGCGACGCAGCGCGAGCTGGAGCGCGTGCTGCCGAAGAAGTACTGGATCGAGATCAATCGACGGCTGGTGCCGTTCGGGAAGCACATCTGCACGGGGGTGCGGCCGAAGTGCTCGACCTGTCCGGTGCTGGAGTATTGCCGGCAGGTGGGAGTGAAGGAGCACCGGTAGTGAGGGAATGGGGGAATGGGGGAATGGGGGAATGCGGGAATGCGGGAATGAGAAACGGCGGGAGTGCAAGCAAAGTGCACTCCCGCCGTTCGCACGTTCTCTTGCGGCGCCAGCGCGCTGCGCGCGTTGGCTGCTCCGCTGGGCGCGGCGCTACTTGCGCCGGCTGCTCTTCTTCGAGCTGCTTCTCTTCGAACTACTTCTCTTCGAACTACTTCTCTTCGAGCTGCTCTTCCTGGAGCTACTCCGCTTGGAGCTACTCTTCTTCGAGGTGCGCTTGCGTGGCACCTTGGCGCCGGACTCGCGTGCTTCGCTGAGGCCGATGGCGATCGCCTGCTCGCGGCTCTTCACCTTGGGGTGACGGCCCTTGCCGCTCTTGAGCGTGCCCGATTTGCGCTTGTGCATCGCGCGCTTCACGCTCTTGCCGGCGGCCTTGCCGTACTTGCGCGTGCTCGATTTCCGTCTGGCGGCCATGCTTCACTCTCCGCGTACGGGTGATGAATGCTCGTACCGCGGCGCGCGCCCCGGCGCGCGCTTGCACGTCGGGGGCGCAACGACCGTTCCAGAGCGACGTCAGCCGCTCGGAGACGCGGTGTGTGGCGATGCCGACTGTGCGGCCAGCTCCGGTGTCGCGGGCTGCGCGGCGGCCTCCTTCTCCACGGGTGCAACCGCTTCGTGCACGACGCTCGGTGCCGCGCGGCGACGCGCGAGCACGAGCGACGCCTCGAACGTCGCCATGCAGAAGGCTGCCCAGGCGAGACCGACGACGATCCCGCCGAGGACATCGGAGGGATAGTGGACACCGAGGTAGAGTCGCGTCGTGCAGATGAGCACGACCAGGATGACCGCGGTGACGAGCGTGATGGCGCGCGACCAGGCGTGCTTCTGCAGACGGGAGAGAAGGTACGCGACGGTACCATAGACGACCGTCGCGCTCATCGCGTGGCCCGAGGGGAACGAGGAGCTGGCGGCGTGCGTCTCCCACTCGAACACGTTGGGGCGCGCGCGATCGAAGGAGAGCTTGAGCACGTTGTTGAGGATGATGTTCCCCGCCGTCGCAGCGAGGAGCAGCTGCGCGGAGATCTTGTGCTCCGTGTGCCAGAGGAACGCCGCCGTGACACCAACGATCGTCATCACGACGATACCGGTGCCGAGGGGGGTGACCTCCGTCATGATGTTGGTGAGCAGCGGCGTGTGGTGCGCGCCGAGCCACTGAAGTGCCGCGACGTCGAACTGCTGGGTGTAGCCCTTCTTCACGCGTTCGCCGAGCTCGGCGAACGCGAGCGTGCCGGCGACGGCGACGACGATGCCGACGAGCAGGAAGATGCCGACGGTGAGATAGAACTTCTCGGCGTGCCCGCCCATCCGCCGCAGCCCGCGGAAGAGGAGGTTCCAGAAGAACTGGAGATGTCCGCGCGCGCCGGTACGGCGCTCCGAGGCGGCGAGGGCGGAAGGAGGAACGGCCTGGTCGGGTGCGTCGGGCTGGGGCGCGGTCATGTCGGTTCCGAGTTCAAGACCCGCGCCGGACGCCGCCGGGGCCTGGCACCGGCGGACTCGGCGTGAGAGGATTCGGCGTCGCCCCCAATCGAGTATCCGGCGCGGGGCGTCACGGACCCTGAATTTCCGACGTCGATGGAGCGCTCATTGGATCTCGCATTCCGCACCACGCTGCGTGTCGGACTCGTACTGACCGCGCTCACGGCGACGACGATCGTCCCGAAGGCTCAGGCGCAGAGTCCGACCGCGACGAGCGGGCCGGCTGGAGCGATGCGGACGACGCCACCCGAGGTGCGCACGGGGCTCCGGCTGCCCGAGATCCCGCTGCACGACCCGTGGATGCTCGCCGACCGCTCGACGCGCACCTACTACCTGTACTCGGCGGCGTCACCGAGGATCACCGGCGAGGGGCGCACCGGAACGTTGTACTACACGAGCAAGGATCTGGCGACGTGGGAGGGGCCGCACATCGCGTTCGTCGTGCCGGAGAGCAGCTGGGCGGATCCGAAGGTCGGTGCATGGGCGCCGGAGGTACACGAGTACCAGGGGAAGTACTGGCTGTTCACGACGCTGCACAACCCGAAGGAGCGGTTGGCGACGACGGACACGACGCGCCCGAATCTGTGGCGCGCGACGGTGATCGCGGTGAGCGATTCTCCGAGCGGTCCGTTCACACTGACGCGGACCGACGCACCGGTGACGCCGCGCGACTTCATGACGCTCGACGGCACGCTGTATGTCGATCGTGCGGGGGCGCCGTGGATGGTGTACGCGCACGAGTGGATCCAGAAGGTGGACGGCACGATGGAAGCGATTCCGCTGACGCGCGATCTCACCGCGGCGGCTGGTGAGCCGATCCACCTCTTCAAGGCGTCGGACGCGCCGTGGCTCGACGCGCAGCTGACGCCGAGCACGCGCGAGAACCACTATGTGACAGACGGGCCGGAGCTGTTCCGGACGAAGCGCGGGACGCTGCTGATGCTGTGGTCGAGCTACATGAAGAACGAGCTCGGTCGCAACGGCTACGTACAGACGCTGGCGCGGTCGAAGTCGGGGGAGCTGAAGGGGCCGTGGGAGCAGCTCGAGCCGCTGGTGGGCAACGACAGCGGGCACGGGATGCTGTTCCGCTCGTTCGACGGGAAGCTGATGCTCGTGATCCATCAGCCGTTTCAGAACGCGCGCGGGAAGCTGTACGAGATGGAGGATACCGGCGACGGGCTGCGGGTGGTGCGGTATCGGGAGGATCTGAGTGGACCGCCGCTTCCGCCGCAGCGAGGGCAGGCGCCGCGGGGGCGGTGACGCGGACCTGCGCGCGGTCGGAGGCAAGTCGTTGGCGCGACGAGGTTTCTGGCGGCGGGTATATCGTCCGGCTTGAGTGGCGGGGGCGCGCGCGGTTACATTCAGGGTTCGGCGCCGTGGCCAAGTGGTAAGGCGGCAGACTGCAAATCTGCTATTCGTCGGTTCGATTCCGACCGGCGCCTCTGTGGGACAACGAGTTACGCGATCGTTGTGGGGTGGGTGAGCTGGGGACCGTAGTATCACCGTAATACCAGCGAGAGATCCCATACAGGGTCCAATTAGGTCCGTCCCGGACCTGAAGTTCGACGAAAGGACGCGCGAGAAGGCCGATCTCTGCTACTACGCCATCGCTAACGAGCTGGGCATCGCTCGGACCAAGCAATACGCGGGACAGTGGTGACTTACCACTTCGTCTGAACGGGTTCAGGGGGGCGCGGGTTCAAATCCCGCCGTCCCGACTTATACAAGACGATGACTTACGAGCCGCCTCCACAGGGCGGCTTTCTCTTGTCTCCCCAATGTTTCTCCCGCGATGCCGTTTCGAGCGATAGATCCGCCTCTAGGGCGCGGTACTGGGCAACCCTCCACCTTACTCATCAGACCATGGCAGTCAGAATACTTCCCGCCGCTTGGATCACGGCGGACGTATTGGGACAGATGATCGAGATGAAACCGGCTGCGGGGCGGAGCCCGCAATGAGTCTTGTTACGGTGGTTCCACTCGCCGACTTCGCGGGCGAACCGCTAGACTCTGAGCTGCAGTTCGCGGTTGATGAGTCGTTCGCGGAGGCTGTTCAGAAGCTTGCTCCCGAGTGGACTTGGACGAGGGACGGCTTGCTCACGGTGCTTCGCGCATTCGACGAGCGAGGGTTGCTGCGCCCGGTCCTGCGCGCGAGACTCCCTCAAACCTTCGCTCTATACGACTATCAGCGCCCCTTCGCCTCAGACGCCGACGATAGGCCTGATTGGGCGGAATTCAACCATCTACGGTTCGCGCTGACGATCCGACGGCGTCAGTTCGAGGACCCCGCGGACCTTCACCCAGTGCAGCGGGATCTCGTGCTCGCGCCCTACCTAGAGCGTGGCGAGCGTGAGCAACGAGTGGATTGGTCAGCTTGGACGGAGCGAGTTGGCGAGCGCAGACTTCCGAACGGAGTCGTTCTCCCTTTCACGCGCACCTGGGTAAAGTCGCTCTACGCCACGTGGCAGCGGCTCCGTGCTTGGAGTCTTCTGCACGCCTACACGGTTCGGGTACTGCTCGATCCTAGAACGGGTCAGGATCCCTGGGACCTGTCGCTGGATGCAGCTCGACTCGGTGAGAACGCTCTTAGTTGGCAGGTCGGATTGAACCGTCCCGACAGCATCTTGCAGCAGCTAGGAGCCGACGGTTGGCTGACCGCGCTGTACCGCACGCGAGGCCTAGTTGAATGGGCCGAGATGCGGACGTATGAACCGGAACTTATGCGATGGCCGGAAGGCGTGACCATGTCGTTGGACGCACGCTGGCGTATGGAACGAGATCGACTCGCGACGCGTTGTCGCCGGCTTGCCGACGCTTGGCTCAGCGTCGCTGCAGATTCCTCGAAGTGGCCAGGGGCGTCGACGGCGACCGACGGCGTACTACCAGAGCGTTTTCGCGAGCGGGTGCGGGGCATGCTCGAAGTCTGGCGGTGGGCCCAGCAGCATGATCATGCAAAGTTCGCGGAAGCGCTCTCTGAGGATCTAGCTGCGGCATCGACCTGGGCAATCTTCGCATATGACACCACGCTGACTCGCGTCGACTCCGAAGTGGGCCAGCTTCACGATAATGAGGAGACGACACTACTCTCGGTGCTCAGGCCGACGCGAACCCGAGCAAGTCGGCGCGTAAAAAACCTGTTGCCGTACATTGTCGATCAATACAACAATCACATTGCTCAGCCCAAGCTGTCCGAGTCGGATGCAAGTGTCTATTTGGAGTTGTTGGATCAAAACGAACTCTGGGCGTGGACAATGGAGCTTGCCGATTGGTTTGATGTAGAAAAGGGACCGGGCGATGTTGTGCGCGACCGTCACTTCTTGCATCTGCGATCGCTCGCGCTGCTGACGGAGCCAATATTGAGTCTCCTCGCAGACTCGTACGGCACGCCGTCTGATAAGGCTTGTGTAGGCACAGGGACTGTGGAAGGCCCGCTAAAGGTATTTCTGGCCGATCGGGCGGACTGGCGTCGCGATCTATGGGAAGCTGTGAAAGGGCACAGACATCTAACCCGCACCAATGAGTCAGCAATCCACAAGGCGCCCCCGCCTCCGTGGACGCAAGGCACATCCGCCAATGAGCGGTTCAGCGCGTGTGTCGACGCGATTCAGGCATTAACGCTCAAGCTCGAGCTTGAGGGCGCTGCGAAGCAGATCCTCACGCTCTGGACGATGCGCAACTTTGGAGCGCACAAGTTCACGCGCGACGCGGGACTCATGAACAAGTACAGTGGCGTGATCGCAGGGGCCGTATTGTTTGCGCCGCTCTTCTATTGGAAGATCGCGACGACTATGCGTTGATTGAGCCCATTCGATTTGCCGGCAAAGGCGGCGAACTATTTGCTTGGCTCGATATGAGCACTTATCCAGCGGGTCAACCGCCCAGAGGCATTTTCTCCAGCGACCCATCCAATGTCTGGCACCACTGCGACCTGACATCCATCGGTAAGAAGGCGAAGGACCCCAACCTTGTCCATCGCGGCGATGCCATGCATTCGCAGAAGAGTCAGTGTCGCCTCGGGCGGGTGTGCGAGGGATGCTACCCACGTACGCCAGAAGGCACTGCTGCGCGTGTCAATCGCGAGCTTCTCGCATAGGTATGAGACCAGGACTGCTTCTTGATCGCTCAGTCTCGCGGGCTCCCAAGGAACCTCCGGCGCTCCAGATGCGAGCTCCTCGCGATTCATGTACTCGAACCGGTACTTCCAGCCCGTAAAGGGTTTTCTTCACCTCAATCGCAGCGACCACTTGCTCAGGCGGATAGAGATAGTGTTGAGAGAACGGCATCTGCTCGCCGTCTCCAATAACGACCATAGCGTCGATCTGGCTGGAGTAGGTATTGGCATCAATGCGCACTTTGCCTGTTACGACGCGCAGATCAAGGTCGGCGAATAGGGAACGGGACAGAAGGTCACGCGTGAGACCCTCGTACATATCGCCTATCATTCCCTGGTGTCCGACGTTGCCGTGTCGCGCAAGTGCTTCGCGCTCTTTCGCTTGCAGCGACGCAAACAGCTCGGCTACGGTTCGAAGCACGGGAAAACAAGGTAGGGATTTGCTGGCGAGGCGCAGATGGCCGATGACGCGGTCAATAAGCCATCAAGTGAGATGGCCAATCGTGATGCCTGATGCTGCTTAAGGGACACGGCCCTCCTCCGCATTCTCAATTGGCCGGTCGGTATGGAAGGCTGATCGGGAGCAGGGGCGATACCTGAACCGCCCCGGGATTGCCGGAGGCTCCCAATCGTGAGAGGATGGGAGCATGGCGAAACGCACACGGTTTTCTCCTGAGGTTCGGGAGCGCGCAGTCCGGCTGGTCCGAGAGCATCAAGCGGAGTACGACACACAGTGGGGGGCGATCAGCTCGATCGCCAGCAAGATCGGTTGCGCCGCCGAGACGCTGCGCCAGTGGGTGCGACGCAGTGAGCGCGACAGCGGCCAGCGGCCGGGCGCAACGACCGAGGAGCAGACGCGGCTCAAGGCGCTGGAGCGGGAGAACCGCGAGCTCCGGCGCGCGAACGAGATCCTCCGCAAGGCGTCCGCGTATTTCGCCCAGGCGGAGCTCGACCGCCGCGGCAGCTGATGGTCGCGTTCATCGACGCCCATCGCGGGGTGTACGGAGTCGAGCCGATCTGCGCGGTGCTGCCGATCGCTCCGTCGACCTACTACGAGGCCAAGGCGCGCGTGGCCGATCCGACGCGGGCGCCCGCGCGGGTGCAGCGGGACGCGCAGTTGCGTGTGGAGATCGATCGCGTGTGGCGCGCGAATCGCCAGGTGTATGGCGCGCGGAAGATCTGGAAGCAGCTCGGGCGCGAGGCCATCCCGGTCGCGCGGTGCACCGTCGAGCGCTTGATGCGCGCCGACGGGCTGCGGGGCGTCGTGCGGGGACGCCGCGTGCGGACCACCATCCCCGACCTGGCGGCCGCGCGTCCACGGGATCTCGTCGACCGCGCCTTCCACGCCGAGCGGCCGAATCAGCTCTGGGTCGCCGACTTCACCTATGTGGCGACGTGGCGCGGGATGGTGTTCGTCGCGTTCGTGATCGACGTGTTCTCGCGCCGGATCGTCGGGTGGCGCGCCAGTGCGTCGATGCGCACCGATCTCGCGCTCGATGCGCTCGAGCAGGCGGTGTACGACCGCGAGACCGACGCAGGACTCATCCACCACAGCGATCGTGGGTCGCAATACTTATCGATTCGCTACACCGAGCGACTCGCCGCCGCGGGCATCGACGCGTCGGTGGGGAGCCGTGGCGATGCGTATGACAACGCGCTCGCCGAATCGATCATCGGCCTGTACAAAACGGAAGTCATTCGGCACGCGGGACCGTGGCGCAGTCTCGACGAGGTCGAGTACGCGACGCTCGAGTGGGTCGCGTGGTTCAACACGTGCCGGCTCCTGGAACCGCTCGACTACCTTCCGCCCACCGAGTACGAAGCACAGTTTGCCGCGCTGCACCCCACCCCAGTAGGAGTGCAGCACTCAATTAACTGAGTCTCCGATAAACCCGGGGCGATTCACTCGGCTAGCGTCAGCGATGAAAGGTAGCTGACAAGAAGTTGTCCCTAGGGTGGTACACCGATCCACTCAGTCAGAATGAATCTGCGGCGCGCGAGAGTCCCACGAAGGTCGCGCGAGTCCAAACAGCTGGCCCGTAATCGACCCACAACCCGAAAGTACTCGACGAGAGCGGTATTACGCCGCGTACCGGTCTCTTGCAGAGACTCCGCGAGGCCCGATATTTCACGCCGCTCGCCGGGCATGAGCAGGTACTGAGTGAGGCGTTGCAACTATCCGGGTGTGGAGCGCCGGGCTTCGAGCGATGAGCGGCTGAAACCTTCTTCATCACCTCGAGCGATTGCCCACCATGTGACGGCGCAATGACGTTGCCATGTTTATTATGGTTGTGCTCGACAGGATGGGATTGATCCGCCTCCCTGATCACTCCCCGCGTAAGACGAGCAGCTCCCCGGCAACACCCGCCCTGCCAATCTCCCCGACGCATGCGATCCCCTCGTTCCGACGATGGAACGACGCTCGTGTCGAGGCCCGCTCGACGTGTGCATGTCACTCAATCTCTCGTCCATTCGAGGAAGCGTCGGATACTCCGAGAAGTCCGACCTATCGTTCCCTAGCGCCGCATACCGCCGCCTGCTCGCGCAACTCGATCGATTCGCGCGCGACGCCTCGGCGACCATTCTTCTCGAAGGAGAATCGGGCACCGGAAAGACGACCCTGGCGCGCTACGTCCACGGGCGGTCGCCCCGTGCCGCGCGTCCGTTCCAGCAGGTCGTGCTCTCTACAATAGAAGACCCGCTCGCCGGCTCCGAGCTGTTCGGCCACATCTCGGGCGCCTACACCGACGCGCGTCAGTCGCGATCGGGACAATTCGCCTCGGCGAATGGCGGCACCATCTTCCTGGACGAGATCGGGAAGGCGTCGCTCGCCATGCAGTGCAAGCTCCTGCACGTCGTCGAACATGGCGAGTTCCGCCCCGTGGGCTCGGATCGCGAGATGCGCGTCGACGTCCGCCTCGTCGCCGCCACCAACGTGTCGCTCGCTGAGGAGGTCGTGCGCGGCCGCTTCCTCCCCGATCTGTATGCGCGGCTCTGCGCCTTTCGCGTGCGCATCCCGGCTCTGCGTGAGCGTCGAGCCGACATTCCCCTCCTCGCCCAGCAGTCGTTGGCTGCGCATGCGCGCCGCAGCGGCTACGGCGCACCGCCGCGCATCCACGCCGACCTGATGGACGCACTGCAGCGCGCCGAATGGCCGAACAACCTGCGGCAGCTCGACGCGGCCATGCACCGCATCCTCGTCGACGCCGATGGCGCGCCCGAGCTCACCCTCGCGCACTGCGAGGACGAGTCGCTCGGCTTGCACGCCCTCGCCGAGGCGGCGTTGCCGCTCACGCCCGAGCGGATCGCCGATGCGATCCGGCGCGAAGGGTCGGTGAGCGCGGCTGCGCGCGTGCTGAAGGTGGATCGCACGACACTGCACCGTCATCAGCGACGGCTACGCGATGGCGATATCGCGATGCGCGACGGACAGGAGGAACGCACCTGACCGCGACGCACGCGCGTCATCCGCGACTGCGGCACCACACCCACGCGCCAGGCATCGATCTGTTGCACCACAGCGCGCAGCGCAATGATGTCTCGTGCTATGCGCTGAGTTGACAATGAGTTAGACAATCCGCGCCAACGGGCCCGACCGTTGCCTCGGGTGTGGAGCGATGACTCCCACACCCGACGCGGCGTCCGCCGCCGCGCAGAGCGCTCGGCCCGTGGTGCTCGCCCCAGGGCTCACGCGCGATTTCCTGCTCCATCATCGCATCTGTCCCGTCGAGTGGACCGACGACGGGACCCTTGTCGTCGCCTCCGCACCGGCGGCGCTTTCCGGTGGGCTCGAGGAGCTCGCGTTCGTATACGCGTGCCGTGCAATCGCACGCGAAGTGCCGGACGAGGACGTGATCCGGCACATCGAACGGTTGACGACGAGTGCCGAGCGCTCGATCGAGCTCGCGCGCGCCGCGGGGGACGACGACCTCGCGTCGGACGTGCGCGACCTGGCGAACCAGCCTCCCGTCATTCGCTACGTCAATCTCCTCGTGCGCGACGCGTACGACGCCGCCGCGAGCGACATCCATCTCGAGGCGACCCGCAATGGTCTCTCGGCGCGCTTCCGACTCGACGGCGTGCTCGCGCCGGCGCCCGAGCCGCCACCGACGCTGCACCATGCGGTCGTCTCACGCATCAAGCTCCTCGCGGAGCTCGACATCTCCGAGCGGCGCCGACCGCAAGACGGACGCATCCGCGTGCGGCTCGAGGCACGAGAGCTCGATCTCCGCGTGTCGACCGTGCCGACGATGTACGGCGAGAGTGTCGTGCTACGACTGCTCGATCGCGGCGGCCGCCCAGTCGCCCTCACGGACCTTGGTATGGGTGGCGCTGTGTACGAGCACGTCACACGACTTGCGCGCCGCCCGCACGGCATGCTGCTCGTGACCGGACCGACGGGAAGCGGCAAGACGACTACGCTCTACGCCGCCCTTCAGGGCCGCGAGGCGCTGGCCGAAAAGATCATCACCGTGGAAGACCCGATCGAGTATCAGCTCGGCGGGATCACGCAGGTCCCCGTACACCGTCAGGCGGGAGTGACGTTCGGCTCCGCCCTGCGCGCCATCCTGCGTCAGGATCCCGACGTCATCATGGTCGGCGAGATGCGCGATCAGGAGACGGCGGAGATCGCGGTGCAGGCCGCGATGACCGGCCACCTTGTCTTCAGCACCCTCCACACGAACGACGCCGTCGGCGCCATCCCGCGCCTGCTCGACCTCGGCGTGCCCGACTACCTCGTCGCCGCGACGGTCGAGGGCGTGCTCGCCCAACGACTTGTGCGCCGCGTCTGCGGCGACTGTATCACGACGTACACCCCCGATCCCGGGCAGGTCGCCGCGCTCGCCGGCCGCGTCGTCGCGCGCATGGCACTCAGGCGCGGCGCCGGCTGCCCCACCTGTCGTGGCACCGGATTCCGCGGGCGGCTCGGCTTGTTCGAGTTGCTGCTCGTGACAGACGCGGTGAAGGACGCCATCGCCACGGGGAAGTCGCGCGCCGAACTGCGCGCCGCGGCGATCGAGGCGGGGATGGTTCCGCTGCGCGAGGACGGCTGGCAGAAGGTTCAGGCGGGACTCACAACCGTGGAGGAGGTGTTCCGTGTCGTTCAGGACTGATCGGCGTAGACGCTCGGGGTTCACGCTTATCGAGCTGCTCGTCGTCATCGCGATCATCGCCACGCTCGCGGCGGTCGTCGCGCCGTCGCTGTTCGGCAACGTCGGCGAGGCGCGCCGCAGCTCGGCCAAGAGCCAGATCGAGATCCTCGCGCTCGCGCTCGACGCGTACAAGCTGGACAACGAGGACTTCCCCACTACGCAGCAGGGCCTCGACGCCCTGCGGACGATCCCGGCGGCGGGCACGCCGCCAGTCAATTGGAAGGGGCCGTATCTCCGCCAGAACGTGCCACTCGATCCGTGGCGCCGGCCCTACGTGTACGTCTCGCCCGGCCAGGCCAACCCAACGGGCTACGATCTCTACACCCTCGGCAAGGACGGCAAGCCGGGAGGCACCGGTGAGGACGCAGACATCACCTCGTGGGGCGGGCCCGCGCAGTGACCCGGTCGCTTGCGAGGGAACCAGTCAACGCGATCGGCGGAGGGGAGACGCAGAGCGTCTTCCGGTACCGCGCCGCGCGAGTCGACGGCGTCATCCAGCACGGGCGCATCGACGCGGTCGACGTCGCGGGCGCACGCCGCCGGCTGATCGACGACGGGCTCTTTCCCATCGAGTTGGAGTTCGACGGCGCCAGCGTGACACAGCAGGCGTCGATCAACGTGCGCGAGCTCGCGCTGGGACTCCGTGTGCTCGGCGATCTGCTCGACGCCGGCCTCCCCATCTCGCGCGCCCTGCGCACCTTCGCGGATCTCGCGCCGCCGAGCTGGCGCGTCGCGCTTCCGCATCTCCAGCAGCGCGTGCGCGAGGGAGCGAGTCTAGCCGCCGCACTGTCCACCGCACCGATCGCCATTCCACCCGTCGTCGTCGGCATCGCCCAGGCGGGTGAGGCGAGCGGTGCCGCGGGGCCTGCCGTGCGACGTGCGGCAGACATGATGGAGGCGAGCGCGGCGACGCGCGCCGCATTGCAGGCCGCTCTCACCTATCCCGCGATTCTCGCCGTCGCGGGCGTAGCGTCGATCGCCATCCTCGTTGGAGTCGTCCTGCCGAGGTTCGCAGACATCCTCTCCGATCTGAACCAGGAGCTTCCCGTGGCGACGCGCATCGTGCTCGATGCATCGAAGGTCGCGCGCGCCGCCGCGGCGCCCGCCGGGGTCGGCGTCGCGCTCGGCGTCGTGGCGTGGAAAGCCTGGACGGCCACGGAGCAGGGACGCCTGCACTGGCACGAGCTGCTGCGCCGCGTGCCGCTGGTCGGTTCGGCGCGGCGGTCGGCGGCCACGGCGCGTGCCGCACTCTCGCTCTCGGCGCTGCTCGAGAGCGGCATTCCAGTCATCGACGCACTCCGCTTCGCCGCGCGCTCGGCCGGGGACGCCGCCATGGAGCGCCGACTCGCGTCGGCGAGCGTCGACATCGCGGCGGGGCGATCGCTCTCGGCCGCGTTCATCGCGAGTGACGCGCTCACTCCTACGGCGGTGCAGCTGCTGCGCGCCGGCGAGGAGACGGGGCGCGTCAGCGGTCTCCTCGCGCACGCCGCCAAGCTCGAGCAGGAACGGAGCGAGCGGATCACGAAGACCTTCGTCCGTGCGCTCGAGCCGCTCCTCATCTTCGGCTTCGCCACGGTGGTGGCGCTCGTCGCCGCCGCACTGTTGCAGGCCGTGTACTCGGTGCGGCCGACACCATGACGGCGCGTGCATCGTTTCGCGATCGCCGAGCAATGCGTAGGCAACGACCGCGTGCGGGCGTCACGCTGATCGAGCTCCTCGTCGTGGTCGTCGTGCTTGGCCTCGTCTCGAGCGTCGCGATGCTCGCGATGCCGCGCAGGAGCGCTCCACCCGACGACACCGCACACCGCATCGCCAATGCACGCACGCAGGCGCTGCGGACGGGGCGCCCGGTCTCCGTCGTTCTCCAGCTCGACACGGTCTTCACGCTCGCAACGGCGATGCCGGATGGCAGCGTGCTCGCCGACCCCGCTGCGCGGATCGAACGGCTCACCGGCCAACCGCTCGGGTCCATCGACTCGACTTCGCAGGTGAGACGATGAGCACCACACGGCGCGGCATGCTGATGCTCGAGGTCATGCTCGGCATCGCCATCCTCGGCATGGCGGGTATCGCGCTCGTGACGCTGCTGACGCAGACGACCGCGACGGCGAGTCATGGCCGGGCCGCCGAGCGCGACGTGCTAAGCGCTGCGCAACTGCTCGATCGCGCGACGCTCTGGAGCGACGTCGAGCTCGCGGTGCGGCTCGGCCAGCGCCGCGTCGGCGTGTGGGACCTCGACGTCGAGACGCCGCGTCCGCGCCTGTACACGCTCGCGGTGCTCGACACGCTCACGCGCGCGGTCGTGCTGCGGACGACCGTCTATCGCCCGGCGCCGGCCAATGCGCCGTGAGCGCCGAGGCATGACGATCATCGAGCTCATGGCGGGGCTCGTGGTCGCCGGCATGCTCTTTCTCACCGGGCGTGCGCTGTTCGGGCAGATCGACACCGCGGGCACCACGCTCGGACGCTCGGCGCGTGCCACCGACGAGCGGTCGAACGCCACGCGCATGCTGTTCGCCCTCGCCCGCCGCGCGGACGTGCGCCCCGACTCGACGCGCCGCTTCGTCGGCGACTCGACCAGCGCGAGCTTCCGCAGCCTGTGCGAGCAGCGCGGTGGCTGGCTCGAGGCCTGTGCCGTCACGGTGACGATCGACGTCACGCCGGACAGCACGGCGCTCGTCGGCCAGCTCGCGACGGGCGAGGTGTTGCGCCTCGCGCAGTGGCCGGGCGCGGGGTCACTTCGCTATCTCGACGCGAGCGGCCCGCAGGCGCAGTGGGTGAGCCAGTGGGGACGCAGCATCGTGCCGCCCGCGGCGATGGCGCTCGTCGTCCTCGGCGACACGATGGTCCTGCCGGTGGCCGGCCGATGATCAAGCATCGTCCCCGCCGCGCAGGCTTCGCCCTCGGTGCCGTGCTCTGGCTGCTCGTCGTCTGCAGCATCCTTGCGGCGGCCGTCGCGCTGCGCGGACGGTCGGCGTTCGAGGCGACGCGCAACCGCGCGAACGTGGAGCGCGCCTACTGGATCGCCGAAGGGTGCGTCGCCGAGCTGCGCGAAGCGCTCGACACGACACTGGCGAGCGCGCCGCCGAACACCCTGGCCACGGTCTGGCGCACGCTCGACGTCGCCGCCGAGCCGTTCGTGCCGCCGCAGCCGCAGTGTCGCGTCACGCTGCAGGCCGTCGGGAACACGATCGACGTGAACGCTGCGAGCGATACGCTTCTCCGGAAGTACTTCGCCCAGACCGAGGGCTCCTCGGCGGCGGACGCACTGACCGACGCCATCGTCGACTGGCGCGACGCTGACGACGACCCGATGCCGAACGGCGCGGAGCGCGCCTGGTATACGGCGAACAAGCGTCCCGCGCCGCGCAACGACTCGCTCTCCGCGGTGCAGGAGCTGACGCTCGTCCGCGGGCTCGAGGCGCGTCCCGATCTCACCGCGTACCTCGGCGTGGACCCGGCGCGGATCTGCATCACGACGGCGCCGGCGCCCGTCCTCGCCGCCCTCCCTGGTTTCACCATCGACGCAGTGACGCAAATACTCACCGACCGCCCCAACGGCGTCTGGTTCAGCGATCTCAACGCGCTTCGCGGACGCGTGAGCCCAGCCGCTTCGGACTCGATCCTCGCCCACTTCCAGGAGCTGTCGCGGCTCACGACGATGGATCCGGACGGATGGGTCCTCACCGTGACCGCGAGTGCGGGGAGCCCCGCCGTCACCGCCACGACCGAGCTCCGGCTCGACCGGTACGCGAGCCGGCTCGTCGTCGTGCGGAGGCGGACGCAATGAGCGCCGTCGCACGCACGATCCGTCAGACGTTCGCGCGACCGACGAGCATCGGCATCGCGCTCTCGCGCACTGAGATTCGCATCGTCGGCGTGAACCGGGCGGGCATCCTCATATGGTATCGCTCCTTCGCCCGCGGCCGGTCCGACGAATCGCTAGCGACCCTCGTGCAGAAGGCGCTGGCCGAACGCCCTCCCGTGCTGCACGGCCGCGTTCGCGTGGCGTGCGTCGTCGGTTCCACGGAATCGCAGCTCCGACCACTGCATGGGCTGCCGCAACTCCGTTCGGAAGCGCAGCAGATGGCCCTCGTCACCGAGAGTGTCGACCGCTTCTTCGTGGACGGGCAGGGTCGGCTCCAGCTTGCGACCCCGGTGCGTGGCGACGACGGCGAGCTCTGGGCCGCCGCGGTGGATCGCGACGTGTTGCGCGACATCGCGCAGGCGTGTCGGGCACAGCGCGTGCAATTCGTCGGTATGTCGCCCGTCGCCGCCGCCCTCGCGCACCTCGTCGATCGCACGGTGGGCGTCGACGGAGCGGGGGATGGGGACGGGCACGTCCACCGCACCGACGACGGCATCCGGCTGCACGTGGTGTACGGCTCGTCGGGACTGCCACGCCGGATCTGGCGCGAGCGCGCCGCGTGCGGTGTTCCGTCGCTGGGTGGCGCGGTTCGACTGCCCGACCGTCTAGAGCCTTGCCTCGCCGACGCGTATGCCGCCACGCGTCTTCACGCGTCGGACCCGTTCGTGCTCGGTGAGCAGGCCAACGCGGTGCGACGTGTGACCTTCGCGCGACGTCGCACGGCGCTGTGGATCGCCATTTCGGCGGCGGGGCTCATCGCGGCCGCGTGGGCACCAGGCGCGCTGGCGGCTCGCCGCGCCGAACGCGCACGGGCGCGCCTCGGTGCGTTGAGCCGGGAGCAACGCGAGCTGCGCACGGTACAGTCTGCGCTCGCGACGTCCACTGCGGCATTGGGCAGCGTCGCAAGCTTCGAGCGCTCGCGTCGCTCCGCGACGCTCCTCCTCGCCGAACTCGCTCTGGCGCTCCCCGAGTCGACCGCCGTCACCGCATTACACATCGATTCGCTCGGCGGCGCGCTCACCGTGCTCGCGCCACGCGCGTCTGGGACGCTGGAAGCGCTGTCGGGCATTCCGCTCACGGGCCACGTGCACATGGCCGGCCCCATCACGCGCGAGGTCATCACCGGTGTGGAGCTCGAGCGCGCGTCGCTCCGGTTCACCTTCGCGCGCGGCGCGCGCGCGTCGTCGCGATGAGCGGCACATTCGCACTCTCGCCGCGCGACCGGCGCACGCTTGTAGGTGGTGCGCTCGGAATGGTGCTCATCACGGGCGGGTCGCGAGTGATCCCCCTCTGGCGTGAGTGGGACCAGCAGAAACGAACCAGCGCCACCGAGCTGACGACGGAAGTGATGTCGCTCCAGGCGCAGCTCCGAATGCTCCCCACGCTGCGCGACAGCGCACGCATGCGTACGGCACGCGCGAATACCATACGCGAGCGTTTGATCGAGGCGCCGACCGTCGGCGCCGCGGGCGCCGCGCTGTCCGAGCGCGTCGCCGACATCGCCGACGACCTCGGCGTCAGGGTGAACGCGATCCAGATCAGACCGGATACGCTTTTCCGAGGTGGCTATGCGCGCATTGCCGTCACCCTCACCGCGACAGGAGACGTGACGCATTTGTCCGACTTGCTCGAGACGATCGAGATCAGCGATGCCATGCTCGCCGTGCGCGAGCTCACCGTCACACCGGCCGACGTCCTCATTCCCGACGGGCGGCCCGAGACCCTCCGTTTCCAACTCCTCGTCGAGGCGCTCGCCGTGAAGTCGCGCGATTCCACCAGCACAGACTCCACCACGAGCCGACGCCCGGCGCCGCGCCTGGGGACATCGTGAGCATGCAACGTCGCGAGGCCATCGCGCTCGGTGCCGCGATGCTCTCCCTCCTCGTAGCGGCGGCACGCCTCGCCATGGGCGGAGAAGAAGCCACGGGACGTGTCACTCTCGGCGTCGCGCCCGGCGCGCGGCCACCCGCCGTGGATGACGACTCACTTGGCGCCGCCGCCGCCAACACGGCGGGGAACGATCCCTTCCGGCTCGTGAACCGGCCATCCCAGGTGCGCTATGACGCGCGCACGGAGAGCGGCATAGGCGGAGCAGCGGCATTCACGCCTCCGATACGGCCGCCACTCGCCGTAAAGGCGATCATCGGTGGCCCCCCTTGGCAAGCTATGGTGGACGGGATCCCCGGGCAGCCGGCCGGCACCATCGTCCGCTCTGGAGTCACCTTCGACAAGCTCACCGTGCGCAGCGTCGGCAAGGACACCGTCGTGATCCAGGCGCCCGACACCACGTGGAAGCTAACTCTCTCGCAGAACCGCTCATGACGTACGCATCACCCGTGGGCGGATGGCGCCGAGCCACACCAAGTCTCGCGCGCACGTGTCGTGGCGCGGCATTCGTCACGTGCGCGTTGGTTGCCGCGCGCACCGCCCGCGCCCAGCGGCCGACCGCGGAGAAGGACAGCGTCACCGTACGTCTCGTAAACACCGAGCTGCGCGCGGCGGTGCAGCTCGTCGCGCAGTACCTCGATCGTCCGGTCCTCTTCAGCGGACCGGGGGGACCGACGGTAACGCTCGAGACGCCGCGCCCGATCGCGCGCGCTGACGTGCCACGGCTGCTCCAGAGCCTCTTGGACTCGCAGAACTACGAGTTGGTCAGCGACACCGCCGGCCACGTCTACCGCGTCCGGCCGAAGGAAGCACCGAAGCCGGCGCCCCAGCAGCAGGGTTACGCTGCTCCGTCGACAAGTGGAGCAGGCATCGAGCTGTTCATCATTCCCCTCAAGCATGCGCGCGCCGCCGACGTCGCAGGCACCGTGAACGCGCTCTACGGCAAGGGCGTCGGGCGCACTGACATGAGCCGGCGTTCGAGCCTCGGGGATGAGTTGCGACAGAATCAGATCCCGCCGCTCGGTATGCAAACGCAGCCCTACCAGAGCCAGTCGCCCGTGGTCGTCACGGCGCCGAGCACCAACACCACGATCACCGGCAGTGGCTTCACTGGCGAGGTCACGATCGTACCCGACGCGCGTGCCAACAATCTCCTCGTGCGCGCCAATCGTACCGACTACACACTGATCGAGAACGTCGTCAAGCAGCTCGACACGCGACCGCTCCAGGTGATGATCGAGGTGCTCATTGCCGAGGTACAGAAGGGCCAATCGAGCGGTCTGGGCACCGACACCGACGTCGGCGAGACCATGCTCTCGAAGACCGTCGGCACGGTGGCTACCGGCAGCATCTCGGGCGCCGGAGACACGGGGCTCGGTGCGTTTGCCATCAAAGTGATGAAGATCGGCGGCATCAACCTCGACGCGACGTTGCAGAACATGGCGGGAAAGAACCACCTCTCCATCGTCAGCCGCCCTGTGGTGCTCACGACGAACAACCAGGAAGCGGAGATCGTCGTCGGCACCCAGCGTCCCTTCGTACAAGTGTCCCGGTCTCTGCCGACGGACCAGGCCATTCGTGACCAGGTCGTGCAGTACAAGGACGTCGGCACCAAGCTCACCGTGCGCCCGTCCATCAGCGTGGACGGCTCGGTGGAGCTCGAGGTGAAGCAGGAGGTGAGCAGCGCGACCACCGAGACAGCGTTCAATGCTCCCGTGATCTCCACGCGCTCCGTGCAGACTCAGCTCCTCATCAAGGACGGGCAGACCGTCGTGCTGGGCGGGCTGCGCGACAGGCAGAAGGACGAGAGCACGCGCGGTATTTATGGACTGTCCAGCATCCCGATCATAGGTGGCTTGTTCGGCCATGTCAGCCGCCAGACCACTGAGACGGAGCTGTTCATCTTCCTCACACCGCGCGTCATCCGCTCCGACGAGGATGCGGCCCAGATCAGCAATCCCCTGGAGCAGCGCTCGCTGCAGTTCGCCCCATGAGCACCGCACGATCCGACGCTTCGCTCGGCGCGCTCCTCGGCGACTCGGACGCCATGCGCACCGTCCGCGAGATCACCGCGGCCGTCGCACCGACGGCGCTCCCCGTGCTCGTCCTCGGTCCAACAGGAGTGGGGAAGGAGCTCGTTGCGCGCGCCATTCACGCATTGAGCGGTCGCGCCGGCGCCCTCGTCTGCTTCAACGCCGCTGCCGTGAGTGACTCTATGTTCGAGGCGACCATGTTCGGCCACGTGCGCGGCGCGTTCACCGGTGCCGTGAGCGATCATCCCGGCTATCTGGCAGAGGCCGACCGCGGCTCGCTCTTTCTGGATGAAGTGGCGAGCATGGGCACGCCAGTGCAGGCCAAGCTCCTGCGTGCCATCGAGACCGGAGAGTATCGCGCCGTCGGTGGTCGAGCGAACGCACGCAGCCAGTTCCGCGTCGTCTCAGCGGCAAACGAGGACATGGCGGCACTCGCACGAGAGCGCCGCTTCCGTGAGGATCTGTTGCACCGCCTGGCCGGTGTCGTGATCGAGATCCCGTCGTTGGCCGAGCGGCGCGACGACATTCCACTGCTCGCGCGGCACTTCCTGATCAGCGACGGTAACGGCCATCTCACGCTCGACGACGACGCAGCGGAGCTGCTGCGTGAGCGGCACTGGCCAGGCAATGTGCGCGAGCTGCGGCACGTGATGGCACTCGTCGCCGCATTGAGCCGGACTCGCGTGACCTCTGCGCTCCTACGGCGTGCGCTCGGATTGCGACTGCAGCCCGAGCTGGTGCTGGTGAGCGACGTCCCCGAGCGTCGCGAGCTAACCGACGCTCTCGAGCGCAATCAATGGGACACTGAGCGCGCGGCGGGCGAGCTCGGGATCCATCGCACGACACTCTATAGAAGAATGAAGCGATACCGCCTTTCCGTACCAGAAACCGAGCGGCGCGCCGAGTTCACCGGATGATCACGCATGTGGAGCAGGTCGATCATGCGTAGCGCAAATATGCGCACGATTCGCGCGAATGCGAAGGACACGTCCGCGCATTCGATTCGCTAACTGATATTGTGAGCGCAAGTTAGCAAACGAGTGCGGTTGGTACATCCGGTGCCTTGGAGAGGAACGACGATGTTCTCGTTCCCCTCTCCCATCTGGATAATGTCACTTCGCCGAGCTTGTGCGCGCTACCTGGGATTCCGCGCGTCCGCCATCGAACCATTGACACCGTCGAGTGTCGCCGTCCGACGAGTGAGGCAGCTTGCGACGATTGCCGCCCTGATGGTGGTTGTAGTACGAGAGTCCGCCGCACAGACGGCGCCCCGACTCGTGCCAGCCAACAAGAGCGTAACGAGCGCGCCCAGCACGCAGCGCACGGACACCATCTTCGCGTACAACGACAATTCGAGTACGCAGTTCTCAGTTGACGCGCCGGCCTGCACCGGAAATCTCTCCGGGTGCTCCGCCACCCCGACACCGGGAAAGCTCACCACCGTCGCACAGAACGGGTTTCTTCGGGTTATCGTGACGTACACTGCCGGCTCCATCGGAACTGGGCAGCTCACGATCAACGTGAACGACAGTAATACGGGCCTCTCGTCGACCGGAACCATCAACGAGACGGTCCCTCCACCGGCAGCCACTGTCACGCCTCCAGTCGCAGGACAGACAGTCCCACCGGGTCCACCAGGCTTCGGCACGACCTTCTCGATCAAGAACACTGGCTCGTACACCACTACCTACACGTTGGCGACAGCCTGTCCATCGCTGCCGACGTGCTCGAACGGCGGGGTCACCCAAACCAGTGCGTTAGCGCCCGGTGCCACGTACGCACTGAATGTCACGTATCAGGCTCCTGCAGTGGGGACCAGCGGAACGTTGAATGTCACGGCCTCTGCGGCGGGGATGACACCGGTTACAGGCACGTTGACAGTCTATGGTGGTGCAACGTCCGTCGTGTCGCGGAGAGGAACAGCGAACGTTCCGAGCGGCGCAACCGTTACCGATACGTTTGACGTCAAGAACCTCGCACCAGCCGGCGCCGGATCAGGAATCGGGTACAGCATGTCGGCCGCATGCACTGGCTCAATCACCTGCGTGACAGCGCCGATCGTGACGCCCAGCACGTTCAATCTCACCGGCGGGCAGGTGCAAGCGGTCCAGCTGACCTACACGGCGAACGGGACGGGGAACGGCACGGGTCCCGGTGTCGCTACGCTGACCGCCAGCGCCCCGTACGGGCTCAGTGGGTCTGGGAACCTGAACGTGAATGCGGGCCCCATCATTGTCGTTGCGCGGGCGCCTGGTCTGAATGGATCCGTCGCCCGAAACGCATGTCTGGATATGCCACTCGGCAAAGGCGCTTCGTACGAGTGCGGTGATCTCCGCATTGCGTATAGCCTCCCCGCAATCACCACGATGAACAAAGCGCGTGCGCCGACGCTGCTCTTCGTCAACAGCCACGCGAATGCGACTACCGAGATCACGGTCGATGTCGCGCTGGATGGACCGACACCGACGCAGATTGTACCGACCCTTACCATCGCGGGTAAGGCTCCCGTCACTCTTCCTGCGATTACCTGGGACCCATCGACGCCAACAGGAACCTTTCGGCGAATCACCGTGCCCGTCGATGGACTGGCGATGGGTCTGAGCACAGGTGCATATCACTTCACGGTGCAAGTTGCCGCTACCGTAGCCGGTGTGAACTCCGCTGCGACGTCGAGCGGGATCGTCACTGTCGTCAATCGAAACAACAGTCCCTTCGGTATCGGGTGGTGGCTCGAGGGCTATGAGCAACTCGTTCAGGGCCCTGACGCTGGAACGCTGATGTGGGTCGGGGGTGACGGAAGCACTCGCATTTTCACGCCCATCGCCGCAAACAACGACACCTTCACCGTCGTGTCGCCTCTCGATCGTCCCGACACCCTCATCCGGACCGGTACAGGTACCACTCAGACTTACCAACGGCATTTACCCAACGGCGCATACACCCAATTCGATCAGGGGCTATCGCACATCGCAACGGTGAACTCGCAAGGCCACCGGACGGCTTTTGTAAATGCGCAAGGCCTCCTCACCGAAATTGACCTTCCCATGCCAAGCGGTATGATCGGGCCGAAATACACCTTCACTTACCGCCCGATATCTACCGGTTCGTCAGTTCTCCAGGTCTCGGAGATTCACATGGCGGGCATTGGCGGAGCGGATGAACCCGTGTTCCTCAATTTCGGATCGACGCGATGGCTGGACGGAATCCAATTTCTCTCCCCGGGGACGACGGGATACGCTGGCACATGGTTTACTCTGAATCCCACGGTGGCTTCGATGCCGTCGGCTCAGAATCGCCAGATCAGCCAAATCTGGGACCCGCTAGGCTATGCAATGGCCATTACATACGACCAGGGGAAGCTGACGCGGACCGCGACGACGTACGCGAGCAACAAGTTTATCTACAACGCGTTCAGCCCTGCTGAACTGCTTGGTCGCCGGAGTGGTCGGCAGCAAGCCGAGCTCCTGACCAATGCCGTTACCTGGTTCGACGGCCCACGCACCATCAATGACACGACGAAGTTCTATGTGAATCAGTTCGGCGCCCCAGATACCGTCGTCAACGCGCTCAACCAGCGGACACGGTTCATCCGAGATGTCAGATTCCCGCTTCTCGCGGCGCAGGTCATCCGGCCCAACGGGTTCACAACAAAGACGACGATCAATGCCAGGGGTCTTCCTGATGACGTGACGGACGTGCAGCCATTCGCTCCGGACACGCTGGTCGACGCGGTAACAAAGTACACCTGGCATTCCAAATGGAATCTCCCGCTGACAGTTGCCGCACAAACGTCAACGGGACCGACGTCGCATGTCGTGACCTTCGGCTACGACTCGAACCAGCCTCTGAGGCTTTCCCAGTTCGACGGCATCTACACCACGCGATACCAGTACAACGGCGCGGGCCAGGTCACGCTCATTCAAACGCCCACGTCCCCAACCGGGCAGGGAATCGTCATCGGCTACGATACGGTCGGTAACCTGAAGACGACCACGTCGCGGCTCGGTCGAGTCACCACAATATATCGGGATACCCACGGTCGCGATTCGGTCACGGAGTCCCCGATCAAAATCGCAGACAACAAAAAACAGCGTACGCTCACGACCTACACGAAGGCAGGGTTGATCCAATCCGTGACGAGTTGGGGGCCCTTTGGGCAAACGCCTGCGGAAACCCTCGCTGTCGTCAATCAGTATTCGTTGATAGGCCAGCTTCTGCAGACGACGCGGCGATTCTATCCAGATCCTGCTGCGGTCGGGCAATTGACTACCAAGTGGGAGTACGATTTCGCAGGGCGTCGAGTATCGGAAATCTCTCCCGGAAGCGCGCTGGAGCCTTCTGGTAAAGACTCGACGCTACTTGACGAAGCAGGGAATGCGATTGGGTTTCGTCCGAGACGGATTGCGCAGTTGAACGGCCAGAACATCACTATGCGCTACGACGAGCTGAATCGCATGACTGAGAAGGTCGTACCGAGCGTTCGCTACGTCGCGCGACTCGACGGCATCCCAGCTGACAGTGTGACTATGACGGCGCTACAGAGCAACAACAACTCTTATGGGCCAGACATAACCTTCTTCCGGCACGCATTTCCCCTATATCCGAGTCCCGCAAACCAATCTGATTACGTGATTCCGGCTCGCGCGGACACGTTCACGTACGATCCGGCGACTGGAAACATGGCATCCGCCGTCAACCGAGACGCGGTCGTATTGCGTACATACTATCAGAATGGCGCATTGCGCTCCGAAACCCAGAAACTCGCAGATAGCGCGGGTACGGATGTCTCGAAGCATATATTCACGATCGAGTATCGCTACGACTTGGCAGGCCGCCGCACCGACTTGATCCACTCGCCACAATTTCGCATCGGTGCGCCACCAATACCGTGGGGACTCGATCGTAGCCGTTGGTCGTACGATCCGATCAATGGCGAGTTGAGGTCGGTTAAAGACGTGTTGAGTCGGTGGATCGATATCGACTACGATCTCGAGGACAGACTGTATCACGTCAATCGTCCGGGTGGCATAAGTGAGCAATTCACCTACGACGATGACGACAATGTGAAGACCGACGTGATCACCAACGGCTCATCCTCGTCTACACGATGGAGCTATAATCCGCTGCGCTCGACGACGTTCTGGCGGGACGACCGCGGCAAGGTGGATTCCCTTACGGACGCCGGAGCCTCAGTGTTGTCGCGGCAGGCAGCGTATTCTCCCTTGGGTACGCTCCTCGGAACCAGTTACACAGCCAAGAACCTTACTGTGGCCGGCACTCAGGGAACGTACGGCTACCAGGAGAACTTCGCCGTCGATGGCCTCGGCAATGTGAATGCGTCGTCAGCAGCGGAGTATGTGAACGGGGGGTGGTTTGGGAACACCACGACCGCACCAGGCGCGAACAATGTTTACGGCTCCGGCACCAGCCGGCTGCGCGCTGTTCTTCACACGCCCGGTGGACAGCGCGATACACTGACCTACGACCTGAGCGGCAATCTGGAGTGGAAGTTTCAACAACCCGGCAATGGCAACGACGTTACACGCGAGAATGCGGCGTATTTCTACGATGGCGAAGGCAAGCTCCGAGCGAGCGATACGCGGTCGGATGATCATACAGGTAAGCACCGATACTCGTCTCATTTCGACGAGTATCGATACGATGCGCTAGGACGACGCACGTGGGTGCGCAGCCGGAACTGGTGCCAAGATCAAAATGGGAAGAACCCACTGTACTGCCGGCTGAACCAGGTACGACGTACCGTCTGGGATGGCTCCCAGGAGCTGTATGAGATTCAGATGCCAGACACCACGCTCGGCCAAGTCTACTTCGGTGACAACGATGATCAGCTGCCGCTGCGAATGGACCCGTCCAAAGATCCGATCACACTCGACTGGATCGATCCCAACCCGATGTTCGGGCGCGTAGCGTACACCTTTGGGTTCCAAACAGATCAGCCCCTGAGTGTGGTCCGGTTCGGGTACACAGACCAAAAGGATCCATATTCATTCCCGACGACCAACCCACGAGGAGCGCCGAATGACTTTGCTGCATTCGATTTCTTCCCTCTCTGGGACGAGGAAGGCAAGGTCGAAGCCGGTACCGTGAGCGATGGCGGAGCCATGCAGTACAACTCGATCGACAGCGTGAACTTCCAGTGGCCGATTCACTTTACGGCGTATGGTCAGAGCCTCAGACTTCTGCGGACCGTCTGGCATGGGACGTTGCTAGAGAACAAGACCGATGCCTCAGGGTTGCTGTACCGTCGGAATCGCATGTACGATCCAGCGACTGGGAGGTTCACGCAGGAAGACCCTCTGGGGCTGGCTGGGGGGCTCAATCTCTACGGATATGCTGGTGGAGATCCCGTCAACTTCAGTGACCCATTTGGATTGTGTCCCAAGAGTGCGGGTGGTGACGGACAGACGGATGTCTACAGTGATTGTCCGAAAGGCACTTCTGGATACAATGCCTATCAGGACCAAATTGGTAAGGGCGGAGTAGGCAATGATATCGCCGGTGTCTACCACTCTTGTGTTGAGAATACGGTTTGTAAGTGGGGCGGAATAGCTGTCGCCACGTACACCGGTGCACGCTTAGCAATCGGTGCATACAGCTGGGTTATGGGCGGTGGTGCGGGGGCCGGAGCCGCGGCGGCAGGTGGAGCAGGGACGGCAGCCGCCAGCAAGATTCCATTCCCAGAATTTCAGGATTGGGGTCGCACGGTGGTGGGTTGGGGGCAGAACGCTGCAGGTGCGGCGAGAGCGATGGCAGAAATGACGGCTGAAAAGGCGGCCACTCTCGATCCGGCAAAAGTGCAGGCGGCGAAGGAATTTTATGAAAACGCTGTTGCGAATGGGAAAGGTGGCGCAGCTGCGCCTGCGCGTGTAGAACTCATGCAGAGAATTCTCGACCTGCAGAGGTAGGAACGCAGAAACAGAACTGCGTATCCGCTGCTGTACACGCGACTCTACGAGGAGGCACAATGTCGGACGAAGGCCGTGTCGCTCTCAGACTGACGAATCAGCTCTCGGACGAGAGAACAGTCGTTCTCGAGCCGTGGACCGGGGAATACAAGCTGCGGGCTGGTGGAACTGTCGACATCGTCGCAACTGGAAATCGCGACTTGCCGCTTGAGATCGAATTGAACGAAGATCGGATCATCGTATATTGTTTCGACTCCGCAGGCGCCCAGATGTCCATCTTTCGAGATGGACAAGAGCTAACGTCTTCCGAGCACGCTGAGTGAATAGGGACAGCCCGGCCAAAACATCGGCCGGGCTTTTGCCTACCGACGGGTCTTCGCTCAGCCGGACACACGCATAAGTCGGCAATAGGGTGCAGACTAGCTGCGTACACGCGTAACGTCACGAGCGCGCTCGATGAACGGCGCGTCGTACTCGTCGGCGGGCATGAATCGGGCGTAAATGCGCGTCATCCGGATATCCGCATGCCCGAGCCAATCGCTGATGCGCTCCAGCCGTACACCGGCTCGCGCCCAGGTGATCGCAGAGACGTGGCGCAAATCCTTAATGCGCAGCACGTCGATCTCGTCCGGGCTGGGCGCCGGCTTGCCAGTGCGCTTGGCCGCCATCGTCATCTCACGCAGCGTACCGCGGCCGATCGACGTGCGAGCCCGTTCGTGCGAGTCGCTGATCTGGCAGCGTACAAACATCCCGAAGAGCTTGTCGTTCAGCTTGAGGTGATACTTCGCAATGTGATCCCGCAGCGCACGTGCGTAGTCGGGATGAAGTGGGACCTGTCGGGGGTCAGTGTCGGTCTTCGTGCGCCGATAGTCGATGCGAGCGAGCCGGTCACCGAAGCTGACGTCGCGCACTCGGCGCGAAAGCACCTCTCCAATATCGGCGCCCGTGTTCATGAGAAGGTGGAAAACGGGAAGGAACTCCGGTGTGCGTGCCTCGATGTCTGCCAGGTAGGCAGACCGTTCCTCGGATGTGAGATCCGGGAGCCGCGACGGGGCCTCGATGAACGGCTTCAGTCCGCCGTCCTTGATGAAATGCTTCGTCAGAAGCCCCCGCTGGACGAGGCGGGTGGCGAGGCCACCGAGCGACGCGCGATTCCGATTCTTGGTCGTCGCGGCGCACGCATGCCCACGACCGTGACGGGCGGACCTGAGGCCGTTCAGATAGCGAGAGACTTGTTCGGGCGTGAGATCATCCACGGTCGCCACATAGCCAGCCTCGCCCCGTAGAGGAGCCTCCGACTCCACCCACTCGACGTAGCGAAGCATCAATCGTCGCTCGCGCGGCTTCTCCGCGTCGTCCCGTCCCGTGTTGAAGGCAAGGTATTCCTCGATCGAGGTGCGTAGAGGTTCGCGTGCTTCACCAGCGGTCACGGGCACGGGGACGGCTACGTCCATCAAATCGTTGATCGCCTGCTCCCCGCGGCCTAAGGCGGCGTAGAGCTGCGTGGTGGTGAAGTGTCCCGCGAGACGTGCCTGAAGCACGTCGATCCGGCCGCGCTGATAGAGTGCGGCGATCATGTCCCGGTGCTTGGCGTGAAGCTTGGCGAGCCGGGTCTCCGACGAGCACCGGAAGCGATCCGGCTCGGCCGTGCCTTCGGCCAGCCCACTTCCGGGCAGGATCATGACGATCTCGAAGACAGGCTGAGATCGAGCGCGGTCCTTGTTCTTCCGCTCTCGCATCACGCCACCGCGCGCAGGGCGAGGAAGTGCTCGATGTCGCTGATCTTGAACACGATGGTTCGGTGCCCGCACCTGATCCGCGGGATCTCAGGGTGCCGCCGAAGAAACGCGGCGGTCAGCCCGTAGACCTGGCGCACCTCCTCCGTGGTCAGCGTGACCCGAGCGAGCGAGGGGGCCGGTGAGGCATTTCGCGCGCGTCGCTTTCCCTTCTCCTTGGCCATCTCGAGCTGCCTCTGGGCCGAGACTCGCCCGGTAGCGGCTACGAACCGGACGTGCTCACTCGGCGGCGACAGTGGCGCGGGAAGCGTGTCGATCACGCCGCTCATCGTATCGCGCGAGATGCGGCGCAGGTATCGAAAATCTCACGCCGAGTATCGAATGAGTGCCGTCATGGTCCGAGCCGGGTCTCGATGATCCTTACCTCGGAAACGGCCGCGGCGTTCTGCGTCGATCCCGACGTGATGAACCTCCGACGCGACGCCGCCCGCAGGGACGTACGAAGAGTATTCGCCCTTGCCTCCGTGCCTGCGGCTGCAAGTCGTCCGGTGCGCTGACGATAGTGGGTCATCACGCCCCATCCAATCACACTACCCGGCCCTCATAATGAGCGCGTAGTATTTGCTGTCCTAGCGAGCGCGAGCGCGACCGCGACCCAACCCACGCCTCCCTGGGTTGCTCGCCCTCCCCTTTATCAAGGTATGTCTCGGATCACCATCCTTCTCGGAGTAGCTGCCTAGTGCCCTCGTCGTACAGTGCCGTCTCCGTCCGTCCGCGATCCGTCCGGCTCGCGCTGATGACGACTCTCGCGACTGTCGCGCTCCTCTTCACCGGGTGCGGTGGGGATTCGTCGACGTCTCCGCCCGATCCGAATGCGGATCGTCTGGAGATCGTCTATTCGTACGGGACGGGAGGCGAGGTGACGAACGAGCCGATGGAGCTCTTCCAGATCACCAAGGACGGCCGCCTCGCGAAGTCGCTGCTCGGCACGCCTGGTCCCGACTACTTCCCCGAGTGGTCGCGCGACGGAAGCCAACTGCTGTTCGACCGAGTCAGTGGCTCCGCCTCAGGACCTAGCACAGCGATCTGGATCGCGAAGGCCGATGGAACCGGCGTGCGTATGCTCGCCGTCGATACGATCTCTCAGCCGGGCTTCGTCCCATACCAGGTGCACGCGGCCTGGTCGCCCGACGGCGCGGCCATCGTATTTCACCGCTACCTTCCCGGGTTTGCGGGAGGGTTAGGCCTCGCGATCATCAACACGGACGGCACCGGTCTCCGCTGGCTCGTGCAACAGGGAGGCGATACCCCATCCTGGTCGGTCGACGGACGCATCGTATTCGCGAACGGCTTACTCTTCACGATCAATCCGGATGGTTCCGGGCTGCAGAAGATCCCGTCGTCGGTGGACGGCGACTTCATGCCGAAGTGGTCGCGCGACGGCACTCGACTGCTCTTCACGCACCGACGTACCGACGGCGACGGCACACTGTCCGACGTCATGACTTCACGTGCCGACGGCAGCGATCGGCGCATTCTCGTCACCGGTGGGACCAACCTGGGCGCGGCGTGGTCGCCCGACGGCCAGTACATCCTCTATTATCGCGGCGAGCCCGGATATGGACCCGCGCCAAAGTGCTTCCTGCACAAGATTCCATCGGCCGGTGGACCGGACGTCAACCTCACGCCGAGCCGTGGAATCGGGTCCTGTGCCGGCGCCTCGTGGCGGCCGACGTAAGCCATGCACGTCGCCTGACGCGGCTCCCTGGCTTCCACGGTGGGCGTGGATCCAAAGAGCTCCTCTGGAGCAGCGAAGCCCAGCCGGATTCTCCCGGCTGCTGCCCCCAGCTCAGGCGCAACGCTCCCGCAAGGCTGCGACATTGCCCGCGCCACGGCTCCGTACGGCTGTCATCGGCGGTAGGAGATTGAACAGAAGCGGCGATTGAAATTGTACACGGGTTGATCCCGATCCGAGGTGGGGAGTGCAGCTCTTCACGTCGGGTCCCTCGCCATGTTGCGACTCCCCGCTACGGTGGAGCCGCCTGTGTATGGATGGGAGCGACTCGTGCTACTGCGTCACTTGCTTGATCAGGGTTTGAAAAAGACGGACATCGCCGCGCGCCTGGGCGTCAGCCGCGGCTTGATCTACCACTGGCTCCGGACCGGCCAGCTGGACCGGGAGCTCGACGCGCTCCCCGCGCACCGGAGACGAGCGACGGCCCCGGCGAAGCTCGCCCCGTTCGAGCCGATCATCGACGCGCGGTTGGCCACGTACCCGGAGCTCAGTGCCGTGCGGCTGTACGACGAGGTCCGCGCGGCCGGCTACGCCGGTGGCTTGAGTCAGCTCAAGTGCTACGTGCGCCGTGTGCGGCCACGGCCACCCGTCGAGCCGGTCGTGCGGTTCGAGACCCCGCCTGGGCACCAGGCGCAGGTGGACTTCGCCGACTTTCGCTTCCCGTGGGGGAAACGCTCCGCGCTGCTCGTCGTCCTCGGCTACTCGCGCCTCCTCTGGGTGCAGTTCTACCAGCGGCAGACCCTGGCGACCGTGATCCACGGGCTCGAGACCGCCTTTGGCTATCTCGGCGGCGTGCCGCGCGAGCTGTTGTTCGACCAGCTCAAGGCGGTGATCGTCGACGACGCGCGGCCGAGTGGGGGCAAGGTGCTGGAGAATCCCGAGTTCCTGCGCTTTGCCGCGCACTGGGATTTCCGGATCCGCGCCTGCCGCCCCTATCGTGCCAAGACGAAGGGCAAGGTCGAGCGCCCCGTGCACTACCTCCGGCACAACTTCGTCTACGGGCGCGAGTTCCTCGGCGACGCGGATCTGAATGCGCAGTGCCTCGCCTGGCTCGACGGCGTCGCCAATCGGCGCGTGCACGGGACGACCCAGGAGCTCCCGCGCGCGCGCTTCGAGCGGGACGAGCGCGCGGTGCTCGGCCCCCTCGCGCTCAGGCCCTATCAGTCGCTCGTCCTCGCGCCCGAGCGAGTGCGCCGGAGTAGTCCGCCACTGCCTGCGGTGTCCGGTGCCGGTGCTCGTCCGCTGCTCACCGTGGAGCTCACCGTGGAGCGTCGGCCGCTCGCGGCCTACGCGCGGCTCGCGCAGCACGCACGATGAAACTTGCCCCCGCTTCGCTCCGCGACCGTGTCCGCGCGCAGCTTGCCGATCTCAAGCTCCCGGGCGCGCTCGAAGCGCTCGATGAAGTCCTCAGCGCCCTCGATGGGGGCCAGCTGCAGGGCCCGGTCGCCATCGAGCGCCTGCTCGGGGCGCAGATCGCGCTCCGCAACAATCGCCGGCTCGTCGCCGCGATGCGCTCCTCGCGCCTGCCGGCGATCAAGACGCTCGCCGACTTCGACTTCACCTTCCAGCCCTCGCTCAAGCGCGAGCAGGTCGAGAGTCTCCACACGCTCGGCTTCCTCGAGCGCCACGAGAACGTGATCCTCTTGGGGCCGCCCGGCGTGGGCAAGAGTCACCTCGCGATCAGCCTCGCCATCGCCGCGGCGCAAAGTGGACGGCGCGTCTACTACGGCACGCTCGCCGATCTCATCACGTCGCTCGAGGAAGCGCAACAGGCGGGTCGCCTCAGTCACCGCCTGAAGACGCTCGTCTTTCCTAGTCTCCTGGTCGTCGACGAGATCGGCTATCTGCCGATCAGTCGCACCGGCGCGATGCTCTTCTTCCAGCTCATGAGCCGGCGCTACGAGCGCGCCTCGACCGTGCTGACGTCGAACAAGAGCTTCGAGGAGTGGGGCGAGATCTTCGGCGACGAGGTCATGGCGAGCGCCTTGATCGACCGGCTCGTCCACCACTGTCACATCGTCAACATCCGCGGCAACAGCTACCGAATGAAGCACCACGCCGCGCTTGCCGCCGCGCTGCGGCACGAGCCTGACGAACGGGCCCCCACCTCCACGCGGCGCGCCTCGCGCCGGGAGGCTGCCGCGCGCTAGGCTCGCCCCCACTGCCGTGTACAACTTCGATCACCGAAAGTGTGCAATTTCAATCGCCGTTGACAACGGCCGACTGCGACCGTAGTATCGCCGTAATAGCACCGCACAGCATGATGCGTCATGGCGGGATACGGCCACGCAGTGCCGACGCATTCGATCGGAGTGCCGAACGACCAAGATGGCCTAAGTCATTATCTGAAATGGCGTTACTGCCGCTGTGCCGGCGAAGCGGTCTGCGACTGCAAATCTGCTATTCGTCGGTTCGATTCCGACCGGCGCCTCTCTCGTAAGTCCAGTGCAGATGCTCGAATAGCAACGGGGCGGGGCCATCTGGCCCCGCCCCGTTTGCGTTTCCTTCTCCGCACGGGGACTAATTATTGCCGCCAAGAAAAGTGCAGCGTCGCCGTGTCATCGGATCCCTCTACACGGTCGTAGGGTCCGCGAAGTGCGAGCGGAAGCTGGAGCTCGTCGGTCGTTTCAAGATCGAACGAAAAGAGCACCTGGCCAGAACAAGTGCCGTCGATACTTTGCAACCTCCAAGCACGTTCAAATCGACTGTGGAGGCACAATGTCCGGTCCACACGAAGCGCACGACGGGAGCAGGCAGGAGGGCTTCGAGCGCGACAAACCCATCCGCTACCCGGTTGATCACGTCGTTGCCGTGCTCGACACGGCGCCGGAAGTCAAGGCCGCGGCCGAAGCGCTTCGCGCGGGCGGCTTTCTCGACTCCGAGGTCAGCGTAGCGTCCGGCGCCGCGGCGGCCGATGCACTCGACGACGCGACCGGTCGTACCGGCCTGACCGGCCTCGCCGTTCGCCTCGCCGAGAAGCTCGGGATCGAGAACATCGAGATGGAGCGCAAGACGAAGTACGAAAACGCCATGCGTGACGGGAAGTTCGTCGTCGCCGTTCTCGCGCCGTCCGATGAGCGAAAGAAGCGCGCGACCGAGATTCTTCGCGGACACGGGGCGCACACAGCCAACTACTTCAGCAAGTACACCATCGAGGGGCTCATCCCGCCGAGGTGACGACCGGAGGTGGACGACGCACGCATTCGCTCTCGACTTCGGGCTGTGGGCGCCGCGCCCAGCGAGCGATGAACACCGTCGAAAGTCGTGCATGATCATCGCATGGAGGCTGTGATGAAGAGCATGAGCGGGCGTGTAGCGATCGTCACCGGTGCAGGCTCCGGGCTCGGCGAAGCCATCGCGAAGTTGCTCGCCAGCGATGGCGTCAAGGTCGTCGTGTCCGACATCAACCTGAAGGGCGCCGAACGCGTGGCGGCGGAAATCTCGCGGGGTGGCGGGGTCGCGAGCGCCATTCAGCAGGACACCGCGCGCGCCGAGGACGCCGAGAAGGTCGTCGCGTACGCCGTCTCGACCCACGGTGCGTTGCACTATGCCGTGAACGCCGGCATCGGAGGCGCCGCCGCGCCCACGGGAGATGTCGACCTCGCCGACTGGACTCGCGTCATCGACATCAACCTGAACGGCGTGCTGTACGGCATGCGCTACCAGATCCCGGCGATGCTGAAGGCGGGTGCGCATCGCTGCGCCATCGTGAACATGGCCTCGATTCACGGCTCCGTCGCCGCCCCGGGCAACAGCGCGTACACCGCCGCCAAGCACGCAGTGGTCGGCCTGACGAAGAACGCCGCGGCGGAGTACGGGAGTCAGGGACTCAGAATCAACTGCGTTGGTCCGGCGTATATCGAGACGCCGCTGCTGGCGAACCTCCCTGCCGAGCAACGGCAGGCGCTCGTCGCGCGGCATCCGCTCGGCAGGCTGGGAAAGCCGGAGGAAGTCGCGCCGCTCGTCCGCTTTCTCCCGTCGGACGAGGCGTCGTTCATGACGGGCGGCTACTACCTCGTCGACGGAGGCTACACGGCCGTGTGATGCGGTGCTGAGTGGCGATCGTGTTCGGCGGTTTCATGACTCGGCCCCCTCAGTCGCGTCGTCGCCGGCTGCGCGGCCGACTCCGGTCGCCAGCAACAGGGTGAGCGCCAGCGTTGCCCAGCGCCGAACGCCGGCGAGGCGCGCGGCCCACGACTCGAGCCATCGGGCCAGCCGCGCGCGCGGCGCGCGTGTGGGCGCGGACGCCGCACGCTTTGCACGCCGCTCGTCCAGGAACGCGCGGACATCGAAGTCAGGCGGAACAGGGCGATCGCTCGCGGAGAATCTCGCGCGAGACACGTATCGCGTGGTCGTCGTCGTGCTCATTGGTGATCCTCCAGGTAGACGTGGGTGCGAGCGAGGGCAGAATCGTGGACCTGGCCTGCGTTCGACGCGATGAGCTCCTCGAGCCCGGTGCGTCGATCGATCACCTCGGCGGCGTCGCCGCGCCATGCGCGGCCTCTGCGCTGGAGAAGCTGCCGAAGGTGAGGGCGGCATGCTGCAGGAGCGGCCAGGCGATGCCGGAGCTGCGAAGGGCGCGATACATCACGTACGCCATGCCTCGCATACGAAGCTCGTCGATCGGGGGCGGCACTCGCACCTCGAACGCGAAGGCGCCGGCTCCGCCATCGATGTGATCGGCGAAGGATCTCAGCACACTGGCCACCGGACGACCGTTCGTGGTCGCGTTTGCACGAACGGTCGTCCGGTGGCCAGTGTCGAGATCAGGCTCGGTTCCCGCCGCCGGCACTCGACTTCCGCGTGCCAGCCGGCGGCGCATCGCCTCGTGCGCGACGACCGCGGCGTGCGAGGCGCTTCGTTCGCTGCCGAAGCCACGGAACCGCACGACGTCGCCGTCGATCCATCCGACCAGCCGGCCGGCGTCGTGCAGCTCGAGCGGCGGAGGACGAGAGTGAAGCGTCGAAGCCGAGGCGGTCATGGTGGTTCCTCCGTGGTTGGAGAAGGGTGCCTGCATCGAACGAGAACGCGGTTCGGTTCGTACTACACCTTAGGCGGTATATCCTTATAAGGAGTAATGCCTCGCACCTTGGCCCAGGCGATCGGGTAGTGACTCCACGTTTTGCGAATCAGATCACGGGTCCCACCGCAGCGACTTCCTGAAGCAGCTTCCGCAAGGCTTTGAGGCCCCGGTCGCCGAGTGGGCCGAGTTGCCGCGTATGCAGCGCTTGCACCGGGTCGTCGAGTCGGCCGAGCAACTGGCGCCCTTCCTTCGTGATCCTCGCGGTGACGACCCGCCGGTCGGGCGCCTCTCGCGCTCGCCGTGCCAGATCGCGTCGCTCGAGGCGATCGAGGAGCCCGGTGACGTCCGGGTCGCCTGCCGGGGAGCGATCCGCCACCGTGCTGAGCGGGGCTCCCGCCGATCCTGCATCGCGGAGAATCCTCAGGATGTGGTACTGCTGCGGCGTGATGCCGTATGGCTTGAGCAGGGCGGCGAGCTCGTGAACGAGCTCGCCGGAGGCGTGCTGGAGCAGGAGGTAGACCTCCCGCTCCGGCGATTCGACGGTTTCGAATCGCCAGGTCCGTCTAGGTGGATCCTGCACGGGGGCTTTCACGATCGGTAGATGGATGACGCGTCGCGTCGATATCCTCCGTAAAAGGATAGTCCTTATAAGGTGTATTGTCAAGCGCGTCTGGCGCATCGTGCCTTCCTGCACGTAGCCCGAACGAGCCAGCCACGATCAACGGCAATTCGGTCACGACGAAGCGGAGGCGAGCTCCGATACCTCCAGCGACCTGATCCAGCTGCTCGGCGGCGTCGCCGGAGAGCACTTCGACGGTCGTCCCAGCAGTCAGCGCTGCACGCACGACCGACTCCGCAGCGAGTGGCGCGCTCGAGATGAAGGCGGGGCTCAACAGCAACACTTCAACCGCGTGCATCGCCAACGCGCGCTCGACCGATCGCATCCCGATCGCCGCGCGTCCGCGCGCCCCCGACGCCTCGAGCACCTCATCGAGAAGCCGTCGACCCTGAACGGACCGAAGCGCGGACGCCGCCCGCTTCGCTTCGCGGGCGATCTCCTCGTCGGTTGCGGTGAGACCGAGCGACGACGAGAGCAGCAATCGCTCCCCGAGCTGCGGCGCCAATGCTTCGCCGGCAAGGCGCGACCATTCGGGCGTACCGCCGATCAGGATCCACCCGTCCACCCCGGCCAGTTGCGCAAGCCGAGGCGAGAGCGCCGAAGTGAGTCGTTGAAAGGCGCTGCGCCGGCGCCGCTCGGCAGCCTCCGTCGCCACCGCGCCGCGCGGGGCGGGCACCGATCTCCCGACCCGGGACGATGTCGGCGCGCGCTCACCGCCGAGCAACTCCTCGAACGAGGGCGCGAGCGTCTCGATCGGCTCCAGCTTCCCGGCGACGTAGCGGTAGAGGCGCGCCGAACGCGAATCTACGAGCGCTACGACGACGGGGCGTTGCTGCTCGAGCGCGCGCAGATAAGGCGCGATCACCGGCCCGTCACGCCACGCCGCGAACGAGGTCGGCCGCACCGGGAGCCAGCCGACGTGCCGGACGCCTTCGGGGGTGACGAACGCAACCCATCCGGGCGCGCCCCACAGGTCGTCAGGCGGAGGCAACTCCTGATAGATCGCCAGCGCCGCGCGATCGAACAGGAGGCGATCGGCGTCATCGTCGGTCTGTGCGCGGGCCACGCGCAACGCGGCGGCGACCGCCGCGCGACCGGTGAACCGCAGGGCGGGATCGTTCAGGTGCGTATCGAGATATACGCTCAGCACTTTCGAATCGGCCAGCTCCTGCGAGAGCTCGCGTAAGTCCGTCGGCGTGATCATGTCACTCGTCTCCATTGAGAGGGTGTGAGACATCAGCGCGATCGACGCGCAAGTCCGCGGTAAGCCGATGCGCGACGTGCGTCGGGGCGCGATGAGACGTGAGGTTCGGAGCTCACCTGTCTGGCGGGCGACGACGTGGATCGTGCGCGGGCGAGCCGACGCGGAGTGGAGACCACGACGGCGGATCACTCGCCGGGAAGCTGTCGACCGAGTCCTCCGTCACGCGGTCGGACCATGACTCCGGCCTCGCGGTTCCATCGGCAGGTCCCGCCGGGTTGATGGTGTGCGAGATGGGCATCACGCTGAATCTCCACTTGTGGGGTGAACGAGCGGTTTGGGTGCGCGCTGCACGGGGCTACGAGCGACCGTTGCACCGGAGGCATTGGGTCGCCTCGGGCATCACCAGGAGTCGCCCGTAGGGGATCGGCTCGCCGCAATGGGCGCACATCCCGTACGTGTCATCGGCGAGGCGTGCGAGTGCACTCGCGACCAGATCGCGTCGGATGACGGTGTCGCTCGCACCACGCAGGGCCACCGAGACGTCGTGCGAGGCGACGAAACGCGTCTCCGTCGAGTCGGCCTGGCGCTCGCTGAGCAGCCGGCGGTCGAGCGCGATGAGCTCACGACGCAGCTCGGCTTCGAGCTCCCGACGCTGCGCAGCGGTGAAGGGCGAGGGAGGCGGCACGCTGCTGGCGGCACCTGGCGCGGGCGTCCTGGCGATGCGTGACCGAGTCCGGGTGGAACTGGCTGTGCTGGACATCTCTGATTCTCCTCTGAGCTTTCGAGTGATGATGAATCCGGTGATCGTGTCGCTGGTGAGTACCGAATCCGGGGAATACGAAGCGCCCCACCTGCCGCTGTGCGCAGGTGGGGCGATCACTCGGCGACGTTTCACGTCACCGTTGTGAGTCGATCCGGGAGCCCGGCTAGCCGCTGGTGATCAGTGGCCCAGGACCCATACTGCGCAGCGGAGTGGCGTAGCCCGCGACCATCGCGCTCTGGGGAGCGACGCGGTCGGGGCGGACGGCGCGAAGTCGCATGGCGGATACACGCGTCACGTGCGTCCCCGTGGTGGCCGGCGTCGACAGATGCTGTAGTGCGGTCATGAGCTCGTGGGCTAGTGGACACCGGTAAAGCTAAAAATCGCGCCGCCGACGCTGCGCCGAGTGAACCACTCGCCGCTCCAGCGGACCACGTGTTGCGCGGTCACTGCCGGACTGCATCGGGACGCGACTCCCTACACGAAACATAGGCCGATTGGGCACGCTGTCAACCGACGACACGGCCGCGGTCTGCCGAGCACGCCGTGAATCAACGCCTTGACGAGACGGACGTGATCGTCTCGACCGCGGGGACGCCCAGCACCATACGCTTCTCGTGGATCACCGCCAGCATCGCCGTCAGCGAACGCGCGAACTTCGCCAGCCCTTCCTGCTCGAGGAGAAGGTTCACGTCGCTGAACCGGATTCCCGCCGCCGCGATCGCGTTCATCGTTCGGCGAGCGCGGAACGAGTCTCCCGGCAATGAACGCTCGGCCACTCCGTGGTCCTCGAACAGGCGAAGGGTATCTGGAGGCACGGTCGCTATCGTCTGCGCCCCGATCAGTGCCTGCACGTATCGAATGTCGGAGTACGCCGGATCCTTCGTCCCTGTACTCGCCCACAGGGGGCGCTGCGGCCTCGCTCCCCTGGCCTGGAGTGCCTTCCATCGAGGGCTGTCCAGCCGTTCGAGGAAGCGAGCGTACACGAGCTGCGCGTTGGCGATCGCGGTTCTCCCGCGCAAGGATGCGAGAGCACCGGCCGTCGCGTCGATGCGCTTGTCGATCTCGGCATCGACGCGACTGACGAACAGTGAGGCGGCCGACGCGAGGTGGGCGATCGGCAATCCCTGGGCAACCCGAGCCTCGAGCGCGTGGATGTAGGCGTCGGCAACCGCGTCGTAATGCTCGAGCGAGAACAGGAGCGTCACGTTGATGTTGATCCCGTCGCGCAGGCTCCGCTCGATCGCAGGCCACGCTTCGCGCGTACCGGGAATCTTGATCATCACGTTCGGCCGGTTCACGAACTGCCAAAGACGGCGCGCTTCCGAAACTGTCGCCGTCGCGTCGCGCGCGACGTCGGGTGACACTTCCAGCGATACGAAGCCATCGGCACCGTCGGTGTCCCGATACACACCCAACAGCACATCGGCTGCCTCCTGCACGTCCTGGATGGCGAGCGTCTCGTACACAGCGCGATCGGAGAGGCCCGAGTCCGCGAGCTCGGCAATGCTCCGATCGTACGCATGCCCGCTACCCAGCGCGCGCTCGAAGATCGTCGGATTGGACGTCACGCCGCGGAGGCCATCGTGCACCATGCGCGCGAGCGCACCGGAGCGTGTCAGGTCGCGATGCAGGTAGTCGAGCCAGACGCTCTGGCCGAGCTCGGAGAGCGCGCGCATGACAGTCATCTCTGCACCATTCGCTGGAAGGCCGGTCGCCTAATGCGCGTCCGCCGCGCGGCGACGGCCGCCGAGGATGGTCGCCATGCGCCTCCTGACGACGGCGGCCAGCACCACGGCATCGTTGTGGGACTCATCGCGTGCGCTGAAGATCAACGTGACGCGACCTTCGAGCGCGCGCTTCGCGAGGACATCGATGAGATCGACGTGCCCCTCGAGCTCTCGCTTGTATCTCCGCTGAAACGTGAGCCACTTCGCCGGATCGTGGGCGAACCACCGTCGAAGCGCTGCGCTGGGTGCGAGCTCCTTCATCCATTCGTCGATCGCGAGACGTTCCTTGCTCACCCCTCGCGGCCACAGGCGATCGACGAGTACACGGCGACCGTCGCCGGGCGTGCGCTGTTCGTACGCGCGCTTCAGACGAAGCATCGGACAGATGGAGCGGTTACCGCTTCCCACCCGTGTGCGGCTGCGCGATCCACGCAACGATCGCCTTCCAGCTCCGTTCGAGGATGGAGTCATGCTGGAATGGCGAATCGGTCCTGCGCCTGCCAGTCCGTGCCTCCTTCAACTGGTTGTTGCTCGACCGCGGCGTGGTAGAGGACCGGTGCGTTGCGCCCGTCGACGCGGGGGCAAGTTCGCGCTCCTGGATCGGCTCGCGAGCCTTGGCGAGCAGCATGTAGCAGCTCGCCCTGATCGCCTGAAATGGAGTCATGATGCGTCCTCGTCGCTGATGGTTGATCGCAACCTATCGGGACGAGGAGCAACAGTCTCTGGTACGAACGGCGGCGCACATGGTACACGCGCATCATTCGACGACAGGCGGCCGCACAGGGACGAGCATCCGCACGAGTGGTACAAACGCTTCATTGTCGCCGGTCGCGATCTCCCCTATCCCTCATTCGAGGTACCTGACTACCCAGAGGAGGAACCAATGACGAACCAGGGGACCAGCGCCACAACCCGTCGGACAGGGGCGAGCGCAATGACACACCCCGGGGACTCGGTACTCGCGTGCTACGCGGCGGAGGAAGGCGGCACGTATCCGATCCTTGCCGCGCTGAAGCCGAACGACCCGAATGACACCGTGCTCGAGACCGCACAATGGCTCGCCGAGCATGAACGCCGCGAACTGCACGTCGTCAGCGTCCTCGAGACGGCGCCGCTCATCTCGTCCGTTGCAGCCGGCGCGCCCACCCTCCCGCCGTTCCACGACGAAGAGGAACGGCGGGCGGTCAAGCGCGACATACGTGCGGCGTACCAGCGGGCGGGCCACGCCGGCTCGCGGATACGCGTCGATGTGCTCGAAGGATCCCCGCCGGCCACGGTCGCTGACGTCGCCCGGGAACATGAAGCCCGCGTGGTGGTCGTCGGGAAGGGGACGCAGGGACTCCTGAGTCACCTGCTGTATGGCGAGCAGGTGATGGAGATCATTCGCGAGAGCCAGACCCCTGTGCTCGTGGTGCCACCGAAGCTCTCATTGCCGATCGAGCGTGCGATGGTGGCATTCGATTTCAGCCTGGCCAGTATCAGGGCCGCCGTGACGGCGCACCAGATGCTCGGGATCGGAGGACGTCTGACCCTCGTCCACGTGGCGACGCCGCGCCGCGTCACGGGGAAGCGCTCCCAATGGTGGCTCCGCTCCATCGAGCGGCGCACGCGAGAGACGCTTGGCGAGTTTGCACGCGCGTTACCGCGCCGGCGCGGGGTGACCGTCGAGATGGAGAAGCTGCACGGCGACGCGGTGGACGTGTTGATGACGTACGCGCAGTCACATGACATGCAACTCCTCGCATGCGGTTGGCACGAGCACGCGCTGTTGGAACGCCTGTTCGTGACGAGTAGCACGGTCGAGCTTCTCCATCGTGCCCAGTGCGCGGTGCTCGTCGCACCGGAGCCGCGCGACAGCGAGCGCGATGCCGCGAACTGATGCGCCGACGGAGCGCCACGTCGGCAGGGCAAGAGCAGGGCGAGAGCACTGTAACACTCACAAGGCAGACCTCGAGGCCAAACAATGAACGCTTCAATCTGGGTACCCTGGCCGCGAACGACTCACCACGACACGAAACGTGAAGGCGTGCGCCTGGGGATCATCGTCGCGACGACGACCTGGTTCTGGGTTGTCCTGGTGGACGCAGTGATGCGCCAACCATTTCACACCTTCGACGCGCTGGGCGGTGTGGCGGTGTTCACAGCGATGCACTACCTGCTGAACATCGTGTATGGCATGATCCTGCTGTCCGCCGTCCACGGCTCCGAACGCACACCCAGCCTCATCCTGGCGGTGGTGTTTGGCGTGCTGATCTTCGAAGTCGCGATGGCCATGCTCACCATCATCCTGGCGCAATACTGGGTGGGCACGGCCGCGTGGGCAGGCGTGTTCGGCGGAAGTGTGATCGCCACAGCGCTCGCGTTGTTTCTCCTTGCCCGCACCCATCCGCTCGGCGCGTACCTGCACCGCGCGGAAGAGGAATCCTGACGCCGCCCTGATGTGATCGTTTCCTGTGAGCGGCGTCCGGCATCGGGCGCGTCTCGAGGGCCGGTCTCCCTCGGCCACCGGGTAGCGCCAACCGTGAGCCGCAGCACCAGTCGAAATCCGCTGAGGCATGATCGATGAGCGTTGAAGCGCAAACGGGACTCAGCGGGCCAGACTTCTCCGCCGGGGTCCCCCTGCGTGAGATCGCCGACGGGGCGATGCTGGCCGGGCACGTCCAGGGCAAACCCGTGCTCGTGGCGCGTCGTGGCGAGGAGCTGTTCGCCGTGGGCGCCCACTGCACGCACTATGGTGCGCCGCTCGCCGACGGGCTTCTCGTCGACGACACGGTGCGCTGCCCCTGGCACCACGCGTGCTTCAGCCTTCGCACGGGGGAGGCGGTCCGCGCGCCGGCACTGAGCGCCGTGGCGCGCTGGGAGGTGCAGCAGCGCGACGGTCAGGTGTTCGTGACGCGCGAGCTCACCGCGGCCGACGGCGCGAGCGCGCTGCCGGATCGCGCCCCGCCACCGTCGACCCCGTCGTCGGTGGTGATCGTCGGAGGCGGCGCGGCGGGCAATGCCGCCGCCGAGATGTTGCGTCGCGAAGGCTACGCCGGTCCGGTGACGATCATCTCGGTCGACGCCGCCCCGCCGTACGACCGGCCGAATCTGTCGAAGGACTACCTCGCCGGCAGCGCGAGTGAGGACTGGATCCCACTTCGGCCGACCAGGTTCTACGCCGAGCATCGGATCGACCTGCTACTCGGCCGGCGCGTGACGGCGCTCGATACTCGCGGACGGCACGTCACGTTGGACGATGGCCGCTCGCTTCCGTACGGCGCTCTCCTCCTCGCGACGGGCGCCCAGCCAGTCCACCTCCCCGCGCATTTTCACGGTGGCCTCCCGGTCCACTATCTCCGCACCCTCGCGGACAGCCGCGCGATCATCGCCGCCGCGGGCGGCGCGAAGCGCGTCGTGGTGCTCGGCGCGAGCTTCATCGGACTCGAGGTCGCGGCCGCGCTGCGCATGCGCGGACTCGAAGTGCACGTCGTGGCACCGGACGCACGACCGCTGGAGAAAGTCCTGGGTGCCGAGCTCGGCGCCTTCGTTCAGCAGCTCCACGAGGAACGTGGCGTCGTATTCCACCTCGGGCGAACCGCGGGGCAGATCGACACCAAGGCAGTGACGCTCGGCAGCGGTGAACGGATCATCGCGGACTTCGTGGTCGCCGGAATCGGCGTCCGGCCGAACGTCGCGCTCGCCGAAGGCGCGGGCCTCCGGATGGATCATGGCGTCGTGGTCAACGAGTATCTCGAGACGAGCGCGCCCAGCGTGTATGCCGCCGGTGACATCGCGAGCTGGCCAGACCCGCACACGGGCGAGCGGATCCGGGTCGAGCACTGGGTCGTCGCGGAACGGCAGGGTCAGACCGCCGCGCGGAACATCCTCGGTCGGCAGGTGCGGTTCGACGCCGTGCCCTTCTTCTGGAGCAATCATTATGACGTCGCGCTCCGTTACGTAGGGCACGCCGAACGGTGGGAAGACGTCGTCATCGACGGCGACCTCGAGCGCGGCGACTGCACGGCGAGCTTCATGTCGCAAGGCAGGACGCTCGCAGTCGTGACCGTCGGGCGGGACCTCGCCAGCCTGCAAGTGGAAGCGGCGATCGAGCGCGGCGAACTGCGCGCGTTTGCGGCTCCAGCGGGCCGCTGAGGTGCGTCGATGTCCGATTGCACTTTGACGCGCCGCCTCAGGCTGGCCGACGCCCTCGACCTCGAATCCTCTATCGGGGGCGATGGCGGGCTACCGGTAGAGTACATCGAGTACGCAACGCTCGTTCGCCAGCAACTCCAACTGCTCGGGGAGGATCCAGATCGCGAAGGGCTGCTCAAGACGCCGGAGCGGGTGGCAAAAGCCACAGTCTTCCTGACCGAGGGCTATGGCATGTCGTTGGAGGGCGTAGTCGGTGACGCGCTCTTCGAGGAAGAGCACGAGAACATGGTCATGGTGCGTGACATCGAGCTGTACTCGCTATGTGAGCACCATATGCTTCCCTTCTTCGGCAAGGCGCACGTCGCTTACATCCCGAACCGGCGCATCGTCGGCCTGTCCAAGCTCCCACGCATCGTGGACATGTTCGCGCGACGGCTGCAGGTCCAGGAGCGGCTCACCGAGCAGGTGGCGAAGGCGATCGAGGAGGTGCTCGAGCCGCGGGGGGTGGGTGTGGTGATCGAGGCGTTCCACATGTGCATGATGATGCGCGGAGTGCAGAAGCAGAACTCGCGCACGATTACCTCGGCCCTCCGCGGCGTGTTCCGGGACGACGCAAAGACACGGGACGAGTTCCTGCGGCTCGCCTACGCGCCGGCGAGCCGTGGCTGACGGGAACATCCTCCCGGGTGCTGTCAGGCCGCCAGACCGACTCAGGCCATCTCGTTCATCCAGCCCGTGAGATCGTGCATTGCTCGGCGCAGGATTCCTCTCCAGCCCTCGCGCTGAGACGACGCAATCGACAACACCGCAGGCGCGGGCACGAACGACGAGCGAAATCGCTCCCCGAGATTGCGGTCCCGCGCATCGCTCGCCGGCGACTTCGTCGGCCATCGCGATGTCGTGTCTGCCCAATGCAGAAGTGCAGTGACGAACACGTAGCGGTGCGACCAGCCAACCCAGCGCGGTGGTCGATTCTCGAACCCGAGCAGCGACTTCCATGACTCGTGCGTGGCGCGGTAACTCGGCGGCTGACCCTCCGACGATCTCACCAACCTCGCAGCGGACAGTTCCTCCGCGGCTGCGTACGTGATGGCAGGACTACACGCGACTGCCTCACTGATCTCGCGTAAGGCGGCGGCCTCGTCGACGCGAGCCAACAGGTAGGCGAGAACATCCGCCTTCACGCCGACTCCAAGAGCCTGCCGGAGCCGCAGGGTCAAAGCGGCGTCCTCGACAAGAGAGGCGCGAGTCAACGGAGTGGTTCCTGGAACGAATCCAGGCGCGTCTTGGCCAACCATTGTCGCGTGAGCGCCTGATCGCGCTGACGCTCCGCCGTGCCTCTTCGACCAGTTGGCGACGTGCGCCTTGCGCGCCGGTTCGTGATGGAGCCGGCCGGCACCGTGCTCGCTGTGCTCAGCTACGGAACGCCAGCGTGCATCGTGACCCTTGTCACGGGCGACGATGGCGAATCCGGTGAGCTGGTTCAGCACGTGCCTTCGCGTTCTGGCTGGATATGCGGTGGCCAGCTTCCTCGTCCGTTGAACGTTGAGGAGGGCAGCATTCCTGGTACCCCAGTCATGTAGCAGCTCTGCGAGGCCGCACTCGTCCGACATCAGGGCCAGAGATACGAGCAACAGCGCCTCAGGATCGATGAGCGCCTGCAGTGGGCGATGGTCCAGGACGCGGCGGGACGCTGCTTTCGCGCCGAGCGCCTGCCATTGTCGCCAGACTACGTGAAGAGTCGCGAGGCGAAGCCTCGTCGCAAGAACTTCCAGGTCGGGTTCACCGCAGTCGGCGACGTCGCCGACTGCGGTGAACCCGGCGACCTGGTATGAAGCCGACATCCGTGCGCACATAGCCACTGGGTTCGACCGATGGTGGATCCAACTGAAGTTCTGTTGACGACGGAAGAAGCGTGTACCTCTCTTGCAGGCCGAACGAGCAAGAGCGCTTCAGCTGCCTCGGCAAAACCGGTTGCATGCATGCCATGAGCCGCGTACACCGGGATGTAAGCAATCTCGCGCGTGATGTGGCGCTCCTATGAAACAATTCCTGCGCCGTTCATGAATTCTTCATTGTGGCGGCGCGAAGATCCGTACGCGGACCACGAATACGCGCCAGCGCCTCGAGCATGATGGAGCGCTCTCACCAAGGGGCCCATCAGGAGTACATGATGCAAGAGATGCAATCGTACGGTGAAGGCGACGACCGCCGGGAGCGCCGCCGAGCGAGCGACTCCATTCACGATCAAATGGAAGACGGAGGATGGCTCGCTCGACGTTGGTCGGGCGTCCACCTGAGAGTCGCTGAGCTGGTGCCCGGCGCCGGCGGTGGCCCCGCTTCCACGGTTCGCGCCGTGGTACAACTTGGGACGCTGACGCCGGCCGACGTCCGCGTTACGGCGGGGCCCACCTCGCAGACAGTGGAAGCCTCGTCCGCCGAGCATGTCCGCCTCGTCAGTGTCCGATCGCATCACAATGGTGCGGTCGTCTTCGAAGCCGCCGCCCCGCCGAGGGCACTGGCCACGGCGACAGCGCTCGTGGTTACAGTGTCGCCAGTGCCGCGGCTGCTCGGAGGGGGGCCGCTACCGAGCGTTGTCGGACCGGTCCGCCGCGCGGCGCGCACGGCAGACAATGCGGCACTGGGCTCATCCATGGTGAGCCAGCGCATCGATCCATGACGGGTTCATCGCGGCGAGCGTTGTGATGCGAGCCCGCGCGGCGTCGTCGGCTTCTGAAACGTCGCCTTCCACCGAGGAGCATCGGCGGCTAGCCGAGGACGCACGTGGCGAACGGGCGTGGAAACGCTGGGGGCCGTATCTCAGCGAGCGTCAATGGGGCACGGTGCGCGAAGACTACAGTCCATACGGTACCGCGTGGGAGTATCTGCCTCACGACCATGCACGAAGTCGCGCCTATCGTTGGGGTGAAGATGGAATCGGAGGCTTCTGCGACGATCGTCAGTTGCTCTGCCTTGCCGTCGGCTTGTGGAATGGGCAAGACGCCATCCTCAAGGAGCGATTGTTCGGCCTCACGAACAGCGAGGGCAACCACGGCGAGGACGTGAAGGAGCTCTACTACTACCTCGACGCCACGCCGACGCATTCGTATCAGCGGATGGTCTACAAGTATCCGCAGAAGGCCTTTCCGTATGCCCGCCTCCTCGAAGAGAGCCGACGGCGAGGGATGGCGCAGCCGGAGTTCGAGCTCATCGAGACGGGTGTCTTCGATGACGGCCGGTACTTCGACGTCGTCGTCGAGTACGCCAAGGCTACACCGAACGACACTCTACTCAGGCTCACCGTCCATAACCGTGGCGGCGAGGACGCCGACATTCACCTGTTGCCACAACTGTGGTTCCGAAATACCTGGTCCTGGGCAGCCGGGAGTGTGGTGCCCGAGATGCATGCGATGGGCGACGCCGCCGTCGCCGTGCATCATCCGGAGCTGGGTGACTTCGTCCTCCACTGCGAGCCGGGCGCGACCCTGCTGTTCACCGAGAATGTCACCAACGGTCCGCGTTTGTTCGGCGTCGGAGAGCCTGGTTACTACAAGGACGCCTTCCACGAGTACGTCGTCGGGGGCAGGCACGACGCGGTAAATCCACAACGCAGCGGCACCAAGGCGGCCGCACACTACCGATTCAGCGTGGCGGCGGGAGCATCGGTACAGCTACGTCTTCGTTTGACCGACGAGACGCCAGAGCAGGGCGCCTTCGTCGACTTCGACTCGATCGTCGAGATGCGACGCCGCGAGGCGGACGAGTTCTACGCGGTGCTTCAGCGCGATCTTCCAGATCCCGACAAGTGCGCCGTGCAGCGGCAGGCCATTGCAGGGCTGCTCTGGAGCAAGCAGTTCTACTACTACGACGTGCCACAGTGGCTGCGCGGTGATCCGGCACAGCCACCGCCACCGTCCCAGCGGATCCAGGGTCGTAACCGCGACTGGCGGCACCTGAACAACGCCGATGTCCTCTCGATGCCGGACGCCTGGGAATACCCGTGGTACGCGTCGTGGGATCTGGCATTTCACTGCATCCCGCTTGCGCTCGTCGACGCGCGGTTTGCCAAAGCGCAGCTCGTACTGCTCACCCGTGAGTGGTACATGCATCCCAACGGCCAGCTACCCGCCTACGAATGGGCATTCGGAGATGTCAATCCGCCGGTGCACGCCTGGGCGGCGTGGCGCGTCTTCGAGATCGATCGCAAGCAGCGCGGTGACGAGGGCGACGTGGCGTTTCTCGAGCGCATCCTCCACAAGCTGATGCTCAACTTCACGTGGTGGGTGAATCGGAAGGACATCGACGGTAACAGCATCTTCCAGGGTGGCTTCCTCGGCCTCGATAACGTCGGCGTGTTCGACCGTGGGGCGCCGCTTCCCACGGGCGGCCACATCAACCAGTCGGACGGAACGAGCTGGATGGCGATGTACAGCTTGAACCTCATGCGCATCGCTCTCGAGCTGGCGAAGCACAACGAGGTCTACGAAGACATCGCGACCAAGTTCTTCGAGCACTTTCTGCAGATCGCCGCGGCGATGAGCAGCATGGCCGGTGACGGCTCGGGTCTCTGGGACGAGCAGGACGAGTTCTTCTATGACGTGCTCAAGCTGCCCGACGGCGAATGCATCCCCCTGCGCCTCCGATCGATGGTCGGACTCATCCCGCTCTTCGCCGTTGAAACGATCGACCCGGAGCTCCTCGAGATCCTACCGGGGTTCCGCCAGCGATTGGAGTGGTATCTGGCCTATCGTCCCGATCTGGCTGCTCTCGTGTCGCGCTGGTACGAGCCCGGGCGGGGTGAGCGACGTCTCCTCTCCCTCCTGCGTGGCCATCGGATGAAATGTCTGCTGCGGCGCATGCTCGACACCTCGGAGTTCCTGTCCGACTACGGAGTGCGATCGCTCTCCCGGCATCACCTCGATGCTCCCTTTGTGTTCGCCGAGCGCGGACACTCGGTCGAGGTCAGGTACGAGCCGGCCGAGGCGACCTCCGGTCTCTTCGGAGGCAACTCCAACTGGCGAGGACCGATCTGGCTACCCGTGAACTTCCTGCTGATCGAGTCGCTGCAGAAGTTCCACCACTACTACGGCGACGAATTTCGCATCGAGCATCCGACCGGCTCGGGGATCTTCATGAGCCTCGACGAGGTGGCCGAGGAGCTGACCGGGAGGTTGACTCGCCTGTTCGCGACCAGGCCTTCGGGTCGCCGTTCGAACTTTCGTCAACATGGGACGCTCATGAACGACGTGCATTTCCGCGACCATGTGCTGTTTCACGAATTCTTCGACGGCGAGACAGGCGTGGGACTGGGTGCTTCGCATCAGACGGGTTGGAGCGGGCTGATCGCCAAGCTCCTGCACCCGCGCGCCGCGCCGCGCTGAGCCAGAAGTGCGATCGTCAACCAGTACGGAATGGCTCGAGGCAGACGGCCGGGGCGGTTTTGCTTCCGGCACTACGGCCGGTGTCCGCACGCGCCGCTACCACGCGCTGCTTCTCGCCGCGACGACACCGCCAACGGGGCGGATGGTGCTGGTGAATGGCTTCGATGCTCGGGTCACGACCCCGGGCGGTACGTTCGCGCTGTCGTCGCAGAGCTACGAGCCTGGGGTCATCGAGCCGGACGGCATGAAGCGTGTCACGAACTTCGAGCCCGACCCGTGGCCACGGTGGACGTTCGAGCTCGAAGATGGCACCGGCATCGAGCACGAGGTGTTCATTCCGGCGGGTTCGAACAGCGTCGTTCTCACTTGGCGTCTGTCACGAGCGCGCCCCGACGTCACGCTCACCGTGCGACCATTCCTTTCCGGGCGCGACTACCATGCGTTGCATCGGGAGAACACCGCCTTTTGCTTCGACGCGGCGGTGTCGCATGAGCGAGTGGAATGGCGTCCATATGACGGCATCCCGGGCATCGTGGCGAGAGCGAACGGGCAGTACACGCACCGGCCGGAGTGGTATCGTCAATTCCGGTACGAAGAGGAACGAGCTCGGGGCCTCGACTTCGTCGAGGACCTCGCCGCTCCAGGGCTCATTACCTGGGACCTAGCGCGAGGCGAGGCGGTGTGCATCCTGAGCGTTGCGCGAGGTGAAAGTCTCGTCCCCGAGGAAGACGAGGCGGCGTCCGAGGCGGTCGCGCGCTGGCGCGCCGAGGAGGAGTTGCGCCGCCGAGCGCCATCGCGTCTGTCGCGCGCGGCGCGCGCCTATGTCGTCGACCGCGGCGCTGGCCGAACGATCATCGCCGGCTATCCGTGGTTCACCGACTGGGGGCGTGACACCTTCATCGCCATGCGCGGCCTCTGTCTGGCGACCAACCGACTCGACGACGCGCGAGCGATCCTGGTGGGCTGGGCTGCATTGGCATCCGACGGCATGCTACCGAACCGTTTTCCAGACCTCGGTGAGAGCCCGCAATACAACGCGGTCGATGCGTCGCTCTGGTTCATCGTTGCTGTTCACGAGTTTCTCCAGGCGGCACGCTCGCGCAAATGGCGGGTAGCACGCGCCGACCGCGCTACGTTGCGCGCAACGGTCGATGCGATCCTCGACGCCTATGCGCGGGGGACGCGCTACGGAATCCGATGCGGCCCCGACGGATTGCTTGCCGCCGGCGAACCGGGGCTGCAGTTGACGTGGATGGACGCCAAGATCGGCGACTGGGTCGTCACGCCGCGCATCGGGAAGCCGGTCGAGGTTCAGGCGCTGTGGCTCAACGCGCTCGGGTTGGCTGGCAGGTCGTCGGTGGAGCACCGCCGCACATTTCGAAAGGGGCTGGAGGCGTTCCATCATCGGTTCTGGAGTGAGTCGGCCGGATGTCTGCATGACGTCGTCGACGTCGATCACGTTGCCGGTGCGGTCGATGCGTCCTTTCGACCCAACCAGATCCTCGCGGTCGGAGGGCTTCCACTGCAATTGCTCGAGGGCGAACGCGCGCGACAGATCGTCGACGCGGTCGAGAAGCGTCTACTGACCCCGCTCGGATTGCGGTCGCTGGCACCGGACGATCCCGCCTACATGCCGCGGGCGGAGGGCGGAGTTCGTGAGCGCGATTCCGCGTATCATCAGGGAACCGCATGGCCCTGGCTCATCGGTCCGTTCGCCGAAGCGTGGGTGCGCGTGCGCGGCAGCACTGCGGCGGCGAAGCGCGAAGCGCGCGAGCGCTTTCTGATGCCGCTGCTCACTCACCTCGATGCCGCCGGGCTCGGCCATATCTGCGAGATCGCGGACGGCGACCCGCCACACATGCCGCGAGGCTGTCCGTTCCAGGCCTGGTCGGTCGGTGAGGCACTGCGACTCGATCTGTCGGTCCTGGCGGAGTAGAGACCAGCCTCGAGTCCCGTCCTGGGCAGGGGTGGAGACGGCCGGCGATTCAGGTCGAGCGTGCGCTGTCGGATATCGCAGCGCCGCGCTCGAGGATGTAACCGACACCGCGAATGGTTCTCAGAAGCGGCTCCCCCGCTGCGCGCGTGAGCTTCCGCCGCAGATTGCCGACGTGAACATCCACCACGTTACTTTCGGGGTCGAAGTGCATGTCCCACACCTTCTCGAGCAACGTCGTGCGGCTCACGACCTCCTCGGGGTGCAGCATGAAGAATTCGAGCAACTGGAACTCCTTCGTGGTCAGTTCCAGTCGCTGGTCGTCGACGGTGACGACGTGACGAAGGCGGTCGAGCGCGATCGGCCCGCAGCGCAGCTCTTCCAGCCTCCCCGCGCCTCCGCGGCGGTAGAGCGCGCGCATGCGGGCAAGCAGCTCGTCGAATGCGAACGGCTTGGCGAGATAGTCGTCCGCGCCTGCGTCCAGTCCGCGCACCACGTCTTCTACCGCATCACGAGAAGTCAGCATGAGAATGGGCGTGCTCCGGCCCTCGCGTCGGAGCTCGCTGGCGATCTGAAATCCGCTCTTCTTGGGCAGCACCACGTCGAGCAGGATGAGGTCGTACTCGTTGACGTGCGCGAGCATGGTGGCCTCATCGCCATCATGCGCCACGTCGACCAGGTAGCCGTCCTCCTTCAACCCGTGCTCGATGAACCCGGCCACCTTCCGATCATCCTCGACCACGAGAATCTTCATGGATGCAAGCTCGATCACGTGTTTGAAACGGTGCCGCAATCCGGCGTGAAGATCTCTTCAGGATGCGATCACGGGAACTTCGAGGATGAAACATCCTCCCTGTCCTGGCCGCGCTACCGCACGGAGCTCACCGCCGAGGAGTCGCGCGAGCCGGCGCGATAGCGGCAGGCCGAGCCCGAGTCCGCGACTCTCCTCGCCGACCTTCGTCACGTAGATATCGAAGATGCGCTCCTCGTCGCCGAGCGGTACGCCGGGACCGGCGTCCTCGACCGTGTAGACGACGCGCGAATCGCGGGCGGTGATACCGACGCGGACGATACTCCTCTCCGGGGCGTGCTTGATCGCGTTGCTGAACAGATTGACCAGGATCTGCTCGACGCGCCCGGCGTCAGTGGCGCAGTTGGGAACCTGCGGATCCGGTTTGACATCGAAGATGATGCCTTTCAGGTCGGCGGCCGGCGTCACCCGATGCAACGCGCGCTTGGCCATCGAAGCCGATTCGACCTCGCGAATGTTGGGCTTGAGCCGGTCCTCGTCCAACCGACTCAGATCGAGCAGATCATCGATGAGGCCGATGGCGTGGCGCGCCGAGTCGAGGACTTCGAACGCGGCTCGCGGTACCGTCTCCGGATCGCGCTTTCGCACGAGCATCTCCGACCACCCGTAGACGGCCGAGAGTGCGTTCCTCAGCTCGTGGTTCACCATCGCGAAGAATCGCTCGCGCGCCCGGTGCAGCTGTTGAACCTCCTCGAGCAGACGAGCACTCTCCTCGTGATGCCGCGCGTTCTCTACCGCGGCCGCCGTCTTGGCGGCCAGCAGGATCGCGATGTCTTCATCCTCGTCCGTGAACTGCTCGCCGTTTGATTTCTCGGTGACGTAGAGATTCCCCAGCACACCACGCCGCCCGACGATCGGGACACCGAGGAACGACCGCATGATGGGGTGGTGCGGCGGAAAGCCATGGGACTCGGGGTGTTCAGTCAGATTCTTCAACCTTATGGGCCGGGCCTCGCGCAGGACGAGCCCGAGAATGCCATGGCCGCTCGGCGGTGGACCCAGGGCGGCTTCGAGCTCCGGGTCCATCCCGTGGGTGGTGAAGCTCTCGAGCGCTTTCCCGCTCGGACCGACCATCCCGATCGCCGCATATCGACCGCCGATGATCTCGGCGGCGACCTTCACCGCGCGCCGTAGCACCTCCTCGAGCGAGACGTCGGTGATGAACGCCGCCGTGACGACTTCGAGCTGCCTGAGACGCTCCTGCATCGATGGGCGCTTGGCCGCCGGTGTTCGAGGCATACCGCAAGATATTCATGAGCCAGCGCATCGCCGAGGCGGCCGTGCCTGCACCCCGGGGAAACCTTCCTCGCCACTTCATGCCTGCTTCATGATGCGGAGGAGATATTCGAGCTCATGACGCTCTGATTCAGCTGCTCGATGTCCACAAGGAGATCACAGATGAAACGCCTAGCAGGTTTGTCCTTCGCCGCAATGATTGGCGCCGCAATGCTCCTTTCCGTCCCCGAGTCCGCCGCCGCCCAGCGTCACGCCCCGCCGGGAGGCGCCTACCAGCCAGTGAGCAAGCTGGTACCTCTCCCTGACTTCCTGCCCGGGCTCGGCACTCTGTACGTCGATCCTGCCACACTCCCCGCCGGGCCATTTCTCGCCTACGACCATGAGCGCAATCTCGTGAGCTCGATCTACATGATCCCGCTCAAGGACATGAACGCTCAGAAGCCCTTCAGTGGTCTGAAAGTCGCGCACGAGCCGGTCGATCACGTGGACTTCGTCTTCAATGCGGGCCATCCCGGCGTGGCGGAGCCGCACTATCACGTGATCCTCTGGTACGTGTCGCCCGAGCGTGCCGCTCGTCTCGCGAAGTGACCACACCGTCGCGTCGTGAATTTGTCAGGATGGGTGGACTTGCCCTCGTGGGCTTCGGCATCGCGCCCATTCGCGGCGCGCGGACCGCGGCTCCGCATGTCATCGAGATGCGCAGCAACGCCCTCGGCTCACGCGTGTGGTACGATCCGATCGGACTATATGTGGAGCCGGGAGCGATCGTGCGCTGGATTGCGCGCGAGAACGTGCATACCGCCACGGCGTATCATCCGCGAAACGGCAATCACGCCCTCCGGATTCCGGAACGCGCCGTTCCGTGGAACTCGGGGTTTCTCGTGAATCCCGGCGATCACTTCGACGTCACGCTGAACGTCCCGGGAGTCTACGACTACTTCTGCATGCCGCACGAAGCGGCGGGAATGGCAGGGAGAATCGTGGTCGGGAAAGCGGCCGGGCCCGGCGCCGAACCGTTCGACTACTGGGTAGGGAAGCCAGGCACCGGGAGCTGGAATCGGGTGCCGGATGCCGTCCGCAGCGCCTTGCCGAGCGCGGCGCGAATCATCGCCGAGCGTCGAGTCCGTGCGCCAGGAGCGGACCGACCGGACCGATAGAGGGGAGAAGAGGATGATCACCAAAGTCGCCATCAATGGTCTGGGGCGAATCGGTCGCGCGGTCCTGAAGCTGGTCACGGACGAGCCGTCGCTCGAGCTGGCGGCCGTCAACGACCTGATCGACGCCGAGAACCTTGCCTACCTGCTTCGTTTCGATACGACGTACGGGAGGTACCAGAAATCGGTCCGGGTGCGTGGCGGCAACCTGGTCGTCGAGGGACGCGAGCTGCGAACCCTTCGAACCCGCGATCCGCTCGATCTGCCGTGGGCGGAGCTCGGCGTCGATCTCGTGTTCGAGTGCACGGGGGCGTGGGCCAAGCGTCAGGATCTGGAAAAGCACATCCGCGCGGGCGCCCGCGTCGTCCTGCTGTCCGCGCCATCGAAAAGCGCGGATGTGGAGACGGTCGTGCGCGGAGCGAACGCGCCGACGGACGCGTCCCGCATCATCTCGTGCGCAAGCTGTACGACGAACTGTATCACACCAATCGTCGAGATCATCGGACGGCGAATCGGGATCGACAAAGCCGTCATGACGACGGTGCACGCGTATACGGCGTCGCAGTCGCTCGTCGACGGACCGGGGAAAGGGTTCCGCCGAGGGCGGGCAGCGGCCGCGAACCTCGTCCCTGCCGCGACCGGCGCCGCGCTCGCCACGACTCGAGCTCTGCCGCAGTACGCCGGGCTGTTCGACGGCGTCGCGATCCGGGTCCCCATTCCGGTGGGATCCATCGCCGATGTCACGTTCATCTCTTCACGCGTGACCACCGTCGAGGAGGTGAACGAGGTCCTGACCGACGAGGCCCGGAGCGAGCGTTACGCGGGCGTCCTCGGCGTCTCACATGACCCGCTCGTGTCGTCGGATGTCATCGGAGACTCTCGTGCGTCGATCGTCGATCTCGACCTCACGCGGGTGATCGGCGGGAATCTGGTCAAGGTCATGAGCTGGTACGACAACGAGTGGGGCTACGCCAACCAGATGCTTCGTGAAGCTGTGTCGATGAGCCGACTGATCGGCGCGCGGGCCGCATAGACCACGGTGCGGTCACCCACCGACAACCCACGGGATGACGAAATCGGAGGAACCAGGATCATCCTGAAGGATCAGCGCCGCGCCGTCGTACACGCGGCCCATTCACTCGACGTGAGAGGGCCCTTCAGTCTAGGTCTCACCGTCACGGCGCTTCGGCGCCTTCCGACGAACGCGGTCGACCTGATGACTCCGGATGGAGCATGGCTGCGCATACTCGCGGGCGCGCACGGGTCCATGGTCGTGCGCGTGACGCAACCGGATCGCCAACGGCTCCTCGTCGGCGTCGAGGCCGACATCCGGGATCACCCGAGGGCGCTCGCGCTGGTGCGAAGGATGCTGGGGGTCGAGCGCGATCTGGGGGTCTTCAATCGAGCGGCGTCTCGCATCCCGTGGCTCGCGCCGTTGGCGAAGCGGATGCGTGGCGTCAGGCCGCCACGTTATCCGACGTTGTTCGAGGCTTGCGTCAACGCCATCGCGTTTCAACAGGTGAGCCTCGTTGCCGCCAGCGCGATCGTGCGACGCCTGCTCCTGCAGCTCTCGACTACCCGCGAGATCGATGGCATCACGCTCCGCGAGTTCCCGAATGCCGAGCGCTTTCTCGTGGCTGACGACGGTCTCGCGCGTGAGGTGGGGTTGAGCAAGGGCAAATGGACGGCCCTGCAACGCGTGGCCGAGGCGATCGTCATGGGAGCACTCGATGAAGCCATGCTCGAGGAGCGAAACAGTCACGATGCAGCGCTGTTGCTCCAGCAGATCCGAGGTGTCGGGCCGTGGACCGCGGCCGTCATCCTGCTGCGCGGACTCGGTAGACTGGACGTCTTCCCGATGAACGACAGCAGCGTGGCCCGCAATCTCGCGTTGGTCGCACCCCGTACACCGATCGATGTCGATGCCACGCTCGAGGCGCTCGGTGAACAGCGCGGCATGCTGTACTATCATCTGCTGCTGGCGCGCCTCGATGCACACGCCGGCATGTGGGGGGCTCACGGAAGTCGTGAATGACGACTTCCGGTGTCCGGGCAGAGATGGCGGATGCGTGCGTCGGGTGCGAAAGGCCAATGGTGGATCGGCGGCGAGGTGGACAGCCTGCCTCCATGAAACTGGACCTGCTCGACGTCTTTCCGATCTGGGTGACGACACTCCTCATCGCCGCCCTGCTGCTCGGTGCGTGCGAGCTGGGCTACCAGAGGGCCAGACACACCGACTACGACAAGTCGGACGAGGGGCACGTGCTCTCGGCGATGCTCGCGCTGCTCGGTCTGCTCGTCGGGTTCACCTTCTCGATCTCCGTGAACCGGCAGGAGCAGCGCCGCTTGCTGGTCGTCGACGAAGCGAATGCCCTGGAGACGGAGTACCTGCGCGCGCAGATGCTACCGGAGCCGTATCGCAGCCGGCTGGTGGAGCTGCTGCGACGGTACACCGACTCGCGACTGGCGCTCGCCGACGCGGGCGAGGATCGTGGCGCGATCCTGCATGCGTACGCGGTCGCCGACAGCCTGAAGCGGGAGATGTGGGTGACGACGGTGGAGGCGGACTCGCTGGTGCAGCCCGCGGCGCTGTCGTCGCTGATCGCCGGCGGGATGAACAACGTCATCGAGCTCGCGTCGTCGCGGCGCGCCGCGCTCGAGGCGCGGCTGCCGTCGATCGCGTTCGGGTCGCTGGTGCTCTTCTCGGTCGTCGCCGCGGCGATGCTCGGGTTCGTGAGCGGGAGCGGGACGCACCCGAGGCGGTTCGGCGCCGTCGTCCTGCTCGTGCTCCTCGCGCTGGCGCTGGGGCTGATCCTGGATCTGGACCGGCCGCTGCGCGGCACGATCAGGGTGAGTCAGCAGCCGCTCATCGACGCGCGCGCCTCGATGGGACGGTGACATCGGAGGCGCTGTGCACGGCCGGCGGCCAGTCGTGGACAGTTGAACGTGAACGGGTCACCGTGCGCCGACGTCGGCTCGCCGCATGAGCGCACTCACACGATCGAACCGGCCGTCCATGTACTCGCGCGACACGCGCATGAGATCCGCGCGCGTCTCGCCGACGAAGGGGCCGTGCATCACGACCGGTCTGTTCTGCGGCTCGCCGGCGTAGAGGACGACGCGCGCGCGCTCGCCGTCGGACGCGATCGTCAACACGCTCGGCCCATTCGACGCGGGGCGATCGAGCCAGCCGACCTGGGCGGTGCGCAGCGGGGTGCCGTCGCCCGCGCCGACACGCACGCTTCCGTCGAGCACGTACACGAAGCCGTTGTACGACGCGGGAAGCTCCTGCTCGATCGTCGCGTCCGGGTCGAGGTTGATGTCGACGATGGTGGTGGGGACGTGGCCGTGGCTCCGCTCCGGAGCGCATGCGTCGCCCGAGCGTCCGCTGTACACACGCGCCGCTGCTCCAGATGCGCGGCTCACCGGTGCGCTCTCGAGGGAGACGGTCTCGAGGTGCGGCTCGCTCCAGCGCTCGCCGGCGGGGATGGTCATCCAGAGCTGGAGGATGCGGGTGTACCCGTCGGGCATGGCGTGCTCGTTGTGGATGACGCCGCGGCCGGCGAGCATCCACTGGAGATCTCCGGCGCGGAGGACGCCTTCATCCTGATCGTGAACGGTGCCTTCGATGAGGAAGGTGGCGATCTCGAAGCCGGCGTGGGGATGCTCGCCGCCGATCGGGGCGCCCGGCGGCATGTCGACGCGGTCGTCCATGAGGAGGATGAACGGATCCTGCTCGGCGAAGCGCGCCGGATCGACGACAGGGACCGCGGTGTGGCCCGCGCCGGCGAAGCCGGGCGCGGGGGGCGGGGTGGTGATGGTGCGCGCGATGGTGCGCTGGATGGGACGATTATTGGTCACAGGATCCTCAGGCAGCATTGCCGGATTGGACGGGCTTCCGGCGGACGAGGAGGTTCGCGAAGCCACCGACGACGCCGATCGCGAGGGCGGCGCCGATCAGCTTCGGCGTCCACAACGCGGTCAGGCCGAGGATTGCGTCGACGGAGTAGATGCCGGGCCCCGCGAGGGCGATGCCAACCGCGCCGGCGGCGTAGAGCAGTGGGAGCTCGATGCCGTTGGAGGTGGCGAAGAGTCCGTGCTGCCAGTGCACGGTGCCCGCGGCGACGATCATGACGGAGAGCATGAGCGCGGGCCCGACGGGGCCGAGGAAGCCGAGGGCGAGGAGGAGTCCGCTGGCGAGCTCGCCGGCGGAGGCGGCGAACTTTCCAGCACATTGGGATCCTAAGCTTAGAATTCCACGTGGACAAGTTGTCGCG
>JADMIO011346919.1_pt1 | contig 67674 bp, 62 predicted proteins | sample 8958161 | NCBI WGS metagenome assembly JADMIO01 (sample SAMN16585339, study PRJNA669376) | soil metagenome | isolation source: Crop rotation soil | place: USA: Cullars Rotation, Alabama | collected 2011 | reverse complement strand
GCCGCGACTTCAAGTCACGTGAATTCCAAGCTTCGGATCCCACTGTGCTGGAAAGGGCGGCGTTTCGAAATAGGTGCAGAGACGATCTGGATTTCGATCCGGAAACGACCGCGGACGTCGTCGTCGGCGGCTTGCTCGCTCATGGTGAGGACGCATGGGAACTTGCCTGGGAGCGATTCAAGGAATCTCCGGCCAACTATCCGGGGATCGTCGCTCTGCTGCGCCGAAGCCGTCGAAAGGGCAACACCTTCACGTTCGATGAGGGCGATCGCTGGCCGGACATCAATGATGAAGACGAGCAGACCCTGCGCAGCGAGCTCACGAAGGTGACCTCGATGGCTCACGGAGCGGCTCGCGAAGCGATTCTTCGACTTGAAGCTCAACACGGTCCGCGCCGCATGTGGGTATGGGCGCGTTTAGGATTGTCGCCGCTGGCCTTTGTCCTGGAGGCCCTCGCGACACTTGCCTCGTTATCGGGAACCGTAGTGGGCGGTAACACTCCGGACGAAGCCGCTCGTGCGTACGTGGAGCGAGGTTGGCACGCCGACGCCGCGTCGTGGGAAGCGATCGCGGCGGCTCCCACGGGCGACGAGAAGCTGATCGGCGACCTGGTGCGCACGCTGTTGTTGCCGTGGCTGGATGACTCCGCCAGGGCGTTTCAAGCCGCAGCCGAACGGAATGCGCTGCCATCTGCCGCTTCGCTGTCGACGGTTACCGCTGCCGACGACTGTTGCCTCGTCTTCGTGGACGGCCTGCGGTACGACCTCGGACGTCGGCTTGCTGAACGTCTCGAGGCGCGCGGGTGTCGTGTGACCGCTGGCCACCGGTGGGCCGCGTTGCCCACCGTCACGCCAACGGCCAAACCGGCAGCCACGCCGGTCGCCGATGCCGTGAGCGGCCAGGAGTTGGGCGGAGACTTCACTCCGAGACTGACCCAGACAGGAAAACCAGCCAACGCGGAGAACCTGCGTGAGGTGATGAGGTCGCGCGGTTATCAGGTCTTGGGCGACGGCATGTTCGACGCGCCGGCCTCCCACCCCGCACGGGGATGGCTCGAGACGGCGGCGATCGACTCGCTGGGACACACGCTGCGCATCGGTCTGGCGCGGCAACTCACTGATGAGTTGAATCGCCTCGCGGAACGCGTCGTGGGGCTGTTGGATGCCGGATGGAAGTCCGTCCGCATCGTGACCGACCACGGATGGTTGTTGATGCCTGGCGGACTCCCAAAGGTCGAGTTGCCCCGCCACCTGACGGCGAGTCGATGGTCGCGCTGCGCGGCCATTACCGCCGGTGCCACGCCGGAGGCGATGCGCGCGCCGTGGCACTGGAATCCGAGTGAGTGGTTTGCGACCGCTCCTGGCGTCGCGTGCTTCAAGGCATCCGAAGAGTACACGCATGGAGGACTTAGTCTCCAGGAGTGTCTGACGCCCGACCTATTTGTCGAACGCTCGGGCGGCGGCGTCCTGATTGCCAGCATCAAGTCGATCACATGGCGCGGCATGCGGTGCCTGGTTGAAGCAAGCGTGAAGGGCGGCGGCGTTAGCGCGGACCTTCGACTGGAGAGACCGAACGGTACATCCGTCGCTGCGGCCGTCAAGCCTGTTGAATCGGACGGTGCCGTGAGTCTGGTGCTGGGCGACGACGAGCACGAGAGGGCTGCGCTGGTCCTGGTGCTGCTCAGCGAGGACGGACAGATACTGGCGCAGCGGACCACGCGCGTTGGAGAGGATTCATGACCCAGGTAATAGTCGAAATGGACCACTTAGACGAAGTCGCCGCCAAAGCGTTTCCGGGCTACCTCGTACGCAAAGATCTGGTGCGGCGTTACGCCCGCCAGTATCCGGTGCCGACCTACGTCGTTGAGTTTCTGCTCGGCCGCTATTGCGCGAGCACCGACGAGAAAGAGATTCAGGAGGGCCTCGCGATCGTCGAGAAGCAGTTACAGGGCCGCACTGTTCGGACCGGAGAGCAGGAGCTCTTCAAGTCTCGCGCCCGAGAGGAAGGCTCCGTCAAGCTCATAGACATCGTCCGCGCGAAGCTCGATCAAAGTAACGACTGCTACGTCGCGGAGCTGCCGAGCCTGATGCTTCGGGACATCTTGATTGCGGACAATCTGGTGAACGCGAACGAGCGGATGTTGACGGACGGGTTCTATGCCGAGGTCACGCTCGAGTACGACGCCATGCTCGCGCAGCAGAACCAGGGCGTGCCATTTCGAATCGGGGCGCTCCGGCCAATTCAGATGTCGAAGCCAGATGTGCTAGATGTGTTGGCTCGAGGGCGCGCGGGCTTTACGACGGCTGAATGGCGAGAGTTTCTGATCCGGTCGGTCGGGCTGGAGCCGTCCCATCTCGACGAGCGGGCTCAGCGCGTTGCGTTGCTTCGGATGGTGCCGTTTGTCGAGCGCAACTACAACATGGTCGAACTCGGCCCGCGCGGGACCGGGAAGAGCCACATCTATCAGCAGATTTCGCCATACGCGCATCTGCTCTCCGGCGGCAAAGCGACGGTCGCAAAGATGTTCGTCAATATGGCCAACGGGCAGCGTGGCCTCGTCTGCCAGTACGACGTCGTCTGCTTCGACGAGGTATCCGGCATCTCGTTCGATCAGAAAGACGGCGTCAACATCATGAAGGGCTACATGGCCTCTGGCGAGTTCAGTCGCGGAAAAGAGAGCATCCGCGCTGAAGGCAGTCTTGTCATGGTCGGTAACTTCGACGTGGATGTGCAGCAACAGCAGCGGATCGGGCATCTGCTCAGCCCGTTGCCAAAGGAGATGCGCGACGATACGGCGTTTCACGACCGGATTCACGCGTACGCGCCTGGTTGGGACTTCCCGAAGCTCAATCCATCCGATCACCTTACGAACCATTTCGGTCTCGTCAGCGACTTTCTCAGCGAATGCTGGGATCGCATGCGCCACACCGGCCGATTGGCCGCGTTTCAGAGTCGCGTGTTCTGGGGCGGCGCGCTAAGCGGCCGTGACATCGAAGCCGTGAACAAAACGATATCCGGCTTGTTGAAATTGCTCTTCCCTGACGCCGCGATGCCTATCGACGATGCCGATCTTGAGTGGATGGCGCGATTGGCTCTCGAGGCGCGTCGGCGCGTGAAGGAGCAGCAGAAGCGTTGCCTCAAGAGCGAGTTCAGAAACACACACTTCTCGTACACCATGGGGTCCGAAGGAGTCGAGCAGTTCGTGGCCACGCCGGAGCTCCACAGTGATGAAGCAATTGACGGCGATCCGCTGCCGCCTGGGCAGGTGTGGGCAATCAGTCAGGGTTCCGGAGAGATCGGCGCTGGGCTGTATCGAATCGAGGTGACGGTTGGCCCTGGTGGTGGTCTGAAGATACTCAATCAACCGGTGCCGGCGGCGTTTCGTGAGAGTGCCAAGGTCGGAGAGCAGAACTTCTACACGCGTGCGAAAGATCTGATCGGCGATCGTGATCCGCGGGCGCACGAGTACACGATTCAGGTGCGGCCGTTCGACGCTGACAAAGCTGGTGCTGGCCTCGGGCTGCCCGTGTTGGCGGCTATGACGGGCGCGCTGCTGGAGCGCAGCACCCGGGGCGGCACGGTCATCGTCGGGCCTCTGAATCTAGGCGGCTCGTTGGAGTTGATTGCCAACCCTGTGTCGATCGCCGAACTGGCAGTGGACAAGCAGGCCGCGACCTTACTAATGCCTGTGGCGGCGAGGCGCGCGCTCAACGAGCTGCCAGACGACCTCTGGACGAAGATTAAGATCGAGTTCTATAGCGACGCGGCAGACGCGGTGTTCAAGGCACTGGCCGAATAGGTTCAGAGAATTGTCAGTATGGCTCTGAGCGACGAACAAAGACTCACGCTGACGGCCGCGGCTGCGCAGCTTCTGGAGGCGCTCGACGCCGTCGCTCAGAGGGCACGCGACCGGCTCGCCGGTACTGCGGTGAGAGACCCTCGCCAGGTTCTTGCTTTCGAAGCTAACCCCATGGCTCATGCGCGCCAGGCCGGTGTTGCGAGCCTCGCGGCGATGCGCTCTGAAACACGAAGTCACCTTCAGCGACTTGTTCGTGAGCCGTTCATTGCACGCACGACTGTGACGTGGGAAGGGGAGCAAGGGCATCCCGCCGAGACGATCTACTTTTCGCGGGCTGGCGCGTCGGACGTAACCGACGCGATCCGTGGCGCAAGGGTAGTAACCTACGGAGCTTCTCTCGGCAGGTTGGCCGAGGTTCCTGCCGGGCAGAGCGTAACTATCCGGAGTCCGGGCGGCGTTCGAACCGGCCACATTGAAGAGCGAGTCCGTCTCACTCCGGCGCTTCTCGAAGGCGTGTGGGATGCCGTCGGTGACAGTCTCGAGTTTAGCGAATGGAACGTTGCACTCGAGTCGCTCCGGCGATTCGTCGACGAGGCAGGCCGTCAAGTAGAGGGCGGAATCGAGGAAATCCCGGACCTGCTTTCAGCGCTGCTGCGGACGGGGAAGGACGCGTCGTCGGCGAGAGAGAAGCTGAAACGCAAGGTGATCGAACGGATCTCCTTGCGGGATCAGCCAATCCTTGATCGTTACCAAGGCGAGGTCTTTCGATTGCCTCTTGACCGAAGACTCGTTCTCCTCGGACCGCCAGGGACAGGCAAGACCACCACTCTGATTCGCCGCTTGGCACAAAAACGAATGCCAGAGACGCTGACCGAGGAAGAGCTCGAGGCGTTGTCGGCCGCTGGTCTTGGCGAGGTGTTCATCCATTCGCATAGCTGGGCAATGTTCTCGCCGACCGAACTGCTCAAGCTGTACTTGCGTGACGCCTTCAACCGGGAAGGGGTCCCGGCAAGTGACACGAATCTAAGGACATGGGACAAAGAGCGACTCGACCTCGCGAGGAATGTACTCAGGATCTTGCGGTCGGCGGACTCTGGTCGCTTTTACCTCGAGGAGTCGGCAGCGTTATTGGTTGATGAATCGAGCCAGGGATGCGTCAGATTGCTCGACGATTTTGCGGCACACTTCGAGGCCGACACCCAAGCGCGTCTCGCCGAAGCCTTCGACGAGCTCCGGTTCTCGGACGATGTGGAACTCCGAAGTCGCGTGCTCAATGTTGTAGGCCGTCTCGGGACCGACCAGCGTTTCTCGCCGACGACTCTCGCGTCCATTCTCGAGCGATCATCCGAACTGCAACCACAGGTAAAGCGGCTCGATGATGAGATCGGCGAAAAGTTGCGACGCATGGGCATTAAGCTTCTACGTCAGCACCAAGAGCTGCTATCAGAGTTGGTCGAGCAGCTCCCAACGATCGTTGGCGAAGATCGAAACGATGATGACGACGATGATGAAACCGACGACGCGCCGACTGCCCCTCGAAGCAAACCTCAGACTGCGGAGGCGCGGCAACAACTGGCTGCCGAGAGCCTCGTCGCCGCTCTCAGGAACCAGGCGAGGGCGATCGCGCAGGGGCGAGCGGGCGCAGGCGGTCGAGCAGGACGCCTGGTGTCGGTTGTGGGCAATCGACTACCGGCGACTGAAGAGTTGATGCGCGTCGGAATGCTTATCGTCACTCGTGCGCATCTCCGAACCCTGGCGCAGTCGCCTCGCCTCTTTGTTATGGGTGCCCCAGGAGCATATGCACGATTCCGGCAACATTCGCTGCGTAACGCGAAGATATTCAAGGTCGAAGCTGGCGACGCAGTCAGGCGGGCCAGGATTTCGCCGGATGAGGTGGACGTCCTAATCCTGGTGATGATGCGCAATGCGCGGCGGCTTCTCGAGGCGGCGCGGTGGCGGCCATCCCCCATTGCTCATGCTTGGCTGGAGACCATTAGGGGTGAATATCTTATGCAGGTGTTCGTCGATGAAGCGACGGACTTCTCCCCGGTTCAATTGGCATGCACGATGGAGTTGGCGCACCCGCGTCTCCGCTCGTGGTTCGCATGTGGGGACCTGGATCAGCGTATTACCTCGAATGGCATTCAAAGCAAGGCTGAGATTGACTGGTTGTCGGGTATGGTCGGTGACTCAATTGAAATAACTGAGGTTAGAACTGCATACCGCCAAAGTCGAAAACTCCGAGAACTGGCGATTGCGTTATGTGGCGATCGCGTCACTGGCGAAGCGACGGTTGGGCCGGCGGAGTGGTCGGAAGACGCGGACGTCTCGCCTCTTCTTGCTGAATCTCTCGACGGTGATCTCCTCGCCAGTTGGCTTGCCGAGCGGATAGGTGAAGTCGAGAGCGCGGTCGGACAGTTACCGTCGATCGCCGTGTTCGTTGACGGCGAGGCGCGAATTGATCCGCTCGTCGAGCGGCTGCTGCCCCTTTTGGCAGATCAAAACATTCCTGTTGTCGCATGCAAGGATGGCAGAGTAGTCGGAGATGCGCTTGAAGTGCGCGTTTTCGATGTGCGCCACCTCAAGGGTCTTGAATTCGAGGCCGTGTTCTTTGTCGGAATCGATCGACTGGCCGAGCGATTGCCCGCGCTGTTCGATCGCTTTTTCTACGTCGGTGTCAGCCGCGCCGCGACCTATCTTGGCGTGACTTGCGAGGGACATCTCCCGGCCGCCTTGGAGCGAGTGCGCCCGCATTTCGATACCAACGGATGGCAACCCGCCTAGATTGTCCTCGGCGAGTTCCTGTCAGCTTCCGTCGGCGCGCGCGTCTCGTCGCACACCCGGATCCTCGACGTCACGATCACGCCCCACTGTCGGACCTCTGCGCGTGGTGGCTCGCTCGCGTCCTCGATCAAGAATTGGCTTGCGCCCGCGGGCTTGATGGCCGCCGATCGCAACGCGACGCTGTGGTCGCGTTTGCCGATCGCGCACACGAATCTGTCGGTCATTCCCCTGTGGTCGGCGAGATGGCTCAGCCATCGGCCCGTCGTCGTGCTACGCACGATCACACCGCGGCGTTCACCGGCCGCTTCGCGTCGCGCCAGCACAGTTCGCTGGCACGCCCGGTGACGGCCGCCGCGGTGTTCGGCGCGTCGATGCCGGAGCCGTGTCCTCCAGACGGGTTGTCGGGTTCCTCAGGCTGCGAAGGAACCACGGACAACCCGTCCAAGGGAGGACACAATGACCGCCGACGCACTCAAGAAGATCACGACCGACGCCCTCGACACGCTTGCGGCGCTGCTCGATGAAGGCCGCAGCGACCAGCTCACCGCGCTGCTCAAGACCATGGCGCGGTTCCACAAGTACTCCTGGCACAACGTTGCTCTCATCGCCAGTCAACGCCCGACCGCGACGCGGGTCGCGGGCTTTCACACGTGGCGCACGATGGGTCGCTTCGTTCGGAAGGGAGAGAAGGGCATCGCGATTCTGGCGCCGATCGTCGGCCGCCCCGAGGCCGAGTCTGAAACCGACAACGCGCGGACCGTTCGTGGCTTTCGAGCGGCGTACGTTTTCGATGTCGACCAGACGGACGGCGAGCCGCTGCCGGCGCCATGCGAAGCGTCAGGTGATCCCGGCACAAAGACGACTTTGCTCAAAACGGCGATTCTCGAACAGGGCATCGCCCTTGATTACGTCGACGATTTGTGCGGCGCACTGGGCACGTCAAGCGGCGGATGCATTCGGCTCCTCAACGGTCTCTCGCCCGCCATGGAATTTACCACTCTCGTTCATGAGCACGCGCACGAATTGTTGCACCGCGCGGACGACCGACCAGCCTCACGCGATACGCGCGAACTCGAAGCGGAGGCCGTGGCATTTGTCGTCGGCGGGGCAGTGGGACTCAACACGTCTGATTCGTCACGCGACTACATCTTGTTGTACCGCGGCGACCGCGAGGCCCTCGCGACCTCGTTGGACCGAATCCAGCGCGCAGCGTCAGTCATTCTGAAGGCCGTCAGCGCCGAAGGATAGCGAGCCGTTGGCATCGCCCGGCCGGCGTCGCGCGTCGGCTGGGCGAACGTCACGATGCGTCCGCTCGTGAGCGCCACGTCCGACGAGTGGCCCAAGGCGCTCCCATTCGTTCCCCAGCGGCTTCCGACCAGTTCACGCCGGTACAGACGACTCGTCCACTGGTCTGCTGTCTTCGTTTGCCTCAGACGGACGCGCCGGCGTCGTAATGCGACCAGCGCCGGGCCGTCACAGTCGCGCCCGCGGAAGACCTGCTGTCACGCCCGTGCCACAGTCGCGGCGCTTCGCCGCCACCCCGTCCTTCGTGTCCTTACGTCGGTCCGGTGATGGTGGGTTCCTCAATATCGGCGAAGGAACCACACATCCCGGTCTCCAGGAGGACAAAATAGCTACGACAGCAACGACGACCCCGGACCAGCCCGTCACCTACGCGCTCCTGGTCATCTTCACCGTGGACCCCTGCGCCGAGCACCTGCAGGACCAACAAGTCATCGCGACGAGGCTGAAAGCTGGCTCTCGAGCTTCGACGCCACGGTTTACGGTGTCAACATTCGCAAGGCTGACTGAACGGCCGTCGACGGGGCGCTCCACGGTGTCCCGTCATGTTTGCCTCAATGTGCGCGGCCGCGTGAGTTTGGGACACGCAAGGTATGGTGGATGTCGCCGGTGGCGTGCCTTCCACGAGCAGGCGCGTCGTGCGCGGTACGAATGGCATGCGGCGTCCGCCGGCCGATCCGCTGACGGCGAGGCGCGCTCCCCAGACACTCCGGTGCCGCCGAAACGTTCCGCTCGCGACAGCGCGTGATTCGGCGCGGTCACTACTGTGTTCTTGCCCCCGATTTTGAGATCCAGTCAGGCTTCGTTCTCTCTACCGTGTGGCGTCCCGGTCTTTCTCTCCTCGTCTGGAGTCGCTCCGCGCCGTCCCGTCGCTTGAAACGCAGACGGCGGCGCCTTCGCAGCGGTGAACGGGCTTCGCCCGCTGTGCCAGGAGCGCCTGATCACAGCCGCTGCAACGAGGCACTGCCTCGACGGGACGGCGCTTCGCTCGGGTCCTCACGTGGGCGTGTCGGGTTCCTGGACGTTGCGAAGGAACCGCAACACGCACACACGGAGGGCACGCCAATGCAGACAGAGACGATGAGACTTCGGGAGCTGACGGTACGATACTCAGTGAAGAAGACCGACGCCGGCCAGCCCGTGATCGTAGGCCGGGCGATGAACACGCCCCGGGAGTCCGCTTCGGCGTTGATGACCGCGTTGCAGGATGAGCCGGGCGAGGTCTTCGCCATCCTGTGCTTGTCCACGAAGCATCGCGTGCTCGCCTATCACGAGGTGAGCCGAGGCACGCTCGACGCCACGCTCGTCCATCCACGCGAAGTGTTCAAGGTGGCGTTGCTGGCGAATGCTGCCGCGATCATCCTGTCGCACAACCACCCCAGCGGCGATCCAAACCCGAGCGTCGATGATGTTCAGTTGACGCGTCGGCTGGTTGATGCCGGAGCGCTGCTCGGTGTCGACGTTCTCGATCACATCATCGTCGGCGACGGTCGGTACTTCAGCTTCAAAGAAGGCGGCTGCCTGTGAAGCCACCGATCGCGAGAACGTGACCGAACCGCCGCGGCCGCGTCGACTGTGTCGCCTTTGACCGCTGTATCGGCTACGGGTGTCGCCGGACGTCGGATGGCCGCTTGTCATCCCGAATGCCGACAAACGACGAATGCCGCAGCAGCTGCTCGGTGGTCCATTCGACAAATCCAATTTCCACCACCACGGTGGGCTTCACCCATCGCAGTCCTTTCATATCTTCCACGGTGATGCCTTCGCCCCAGTGACTCCTACCTGTGCTGTTGGGCAGATTGATGAACGGACATCGCACAACGGCATGGTCGCCGATCCGACGCATGACTTCGGCGCGCATGTGAGGCGTAAAGCCGGCGCGGACCTGGCCTGCGAAGTTCAAGGTTCGGTTCTCAAAATACGCCACAAGAATCGATTCGAAGTTCGCGGCGTTTGGCCTGTAGCCGCCGATGACGAACTCTTGACGCGGACTGAACTTGACTTTGACCCACCCGTCGCTCCGTTCACCGGGCACGTACACCGAATCGCGTCGCTTCGCGACGACACCCTCGAGACGCAGCTTTCGAATCTCCTCCTCGATGCGCTCGGGAGAACCGGGCAGCACGTCGGACAGCAGCAGGGCCGAACCCTGGAGCAGTGCCTTCAACCGCCGTCGACGCTCGTCGAGAGAATTGCGCATCAGCGACTGCCCTTCGATCTCGAGCACGTCGAAGGCGTAGTACACCAACGCAAGAGCGCCCGTGCGCCGATGTTGGAGGGCCTGAAATGAAGGGCGGCCGTCGGCGTCGAGCGCCACGATTTCCCCATCGAGCAAGGCTTCGGCGACCGGTAGTGCCCCGATCACGTTCGCGATGGACCGGTAGTCTGTCGTGAGGTCCTTCTGATTCCTGGAAATGAGGCGGGCACCGCCCGCCGTCTTCACGGCGAGGACTCGGTAGCCGTCCCATTTCACTTCGTACGTCCAGTCCTTGCCGCGAGGCAGGGCGGATGCGGAGGTCGCTAGCATCGGTCGCGGCACGATCATGCGGAGTGTAGTGTGGCACGTCGTGATGTTTGCGGCGAGAGCGTTACAACGCTTGCCATCCGACGCGACACTCGAAGTCGCCTGGACACGAAGGCATGCGGCACACGTGGGCACGCTACGCTCCGCACGGCGAACTCGAGGTCGTGGCGACTGTTGATGACGAACATGCCGGCAGGGAAGTGCCACTCGCTTCGCGCCTCTCGTCATCGGCGTTCCATCCACCGACGAATCTCAGCACGGTCGGCTTGCGCCGTTTCGACCATACCGCCACCGTCACCGGGGGCTTCGCGACGCGCCAGCTCAAGACGGCTGGCACGCCCCGTGAGCGCAGCTGCGGTATGCGGCCGGCGCTGATGTCAGTCGGCAGTCTCCATCCGGGCTGTCGGGTTCCTCCGGTCGTGAAGGAACCACGAACAGCCCTTGATTGGAGACACGCCATGACCGCTGACGAACTCAAGGCACTCGTCGATCGCCTCGCAAATATCTTGCAAGCAACGTTGCTTCTCGCGGATCGCCTTGAAACCGACCTTAGACAGTCCGCGCGTGACGCGTCGGATCTGCTCACGTCCGCGTCGCGGGCGGCGGAGGTGATCGGACAGTTCCGTCGACCACCGGGGAGCGATGGATGACACGTCATCGCACGTCGTCGCCATGTTGGCGCCTCAGTTCGACATCGCCGGGCTTCGAGGCAGGCGACGCGCGGCGACGAGTTCGTCCCCATGGTTTGGGGGAGCATCCGAGGAGGCCCTTGGCGTTCGTCGAGCTGGATGAGTGCTGTGCACAATCCACCCAGTCGCTCTGTTTTCGCGCTGGCACGAGGCGGCTACACGTTCCAGAAACAGCAGCGCGTCGGACAGCGCTGAGGCGGCAGGCCGCACAAGGTGGACGCCATCGCCACCTGCGGCGACGACAGCATTCTCGTGTCGCGGAAGTGGCAGCAGACCCGCGGCACGGCCGAGCAGAAGGTACAGTTCGAAGTCATGGTCGCGCCGATGCCGTCACCGCAGGGCACGCCGCCAGAGTGGGGCGGCGATGGCTGGACCCTCCGCGACTACTTCACGTCAGGCAAAACTCGCCGACCACCTCACGCACGCCGACCTCGTCCGCGTCGTCACCCTCGAAGCGTTCATCAGACTCACCAACAACGCGCAACTCTGATCGCGCATGCGTTTCCATTACCCGTGGCCGGCATCATGAGCACCGCCGGATCGGCAGAATTGTTCATCGCGTCATCTTCCTTGGAGCACTGCTCGTTGTCCGGCCAAACCCACATCTGTCGCCGACTCGGGTTTTCGCGGTGGCTTGGACTTCTCACAGCGATCCCCATCGCGGAATTCGCTCCTGCGCTGGTTTCTCCCACTGACGCCGTGGCGAGCCTTCAATCGACCCAGGCGTAACGGTGCCACCATTCATCCCGCACGCGACCTCCCCGCGACCCGAACCCGGCAGCCAATTCGATGGCCCTGGTCCGTCGGCAAGTCTGCCCATGAGCAACGACGGGTCGCACGGCAAATTGGTCTCCACTATCGCCGCCTTCGTCTTCGCCTGACGCCCAATCGGCACGCCGCTTCACGCCCTACGCCGTAGGTGTTCGCCTTCGGCTCGCGCCGGTCAAGGGGCGCCCGTCACGCCACCTACACGGGCTACGGGCTACGTCGTGCCGGTCGGGCTGCCTCCAAGAACCCCGCGAATGGGTTCCTCTGGGCGCGAAGGAACCGCAAGTTCGCGGGACCAAAGGAGGCCAAGATGGCTACGACAGAAATCACCGTCAAGATTCAACCGAACGATCACGGCAACCCCTCAGGAAAGCTCGCCGACGCAGAACTGCACTTCACGAACGGGCCGCTCGAAGGGCTCAAATTGATCGGGTTCTCGATCTGGGAGCGACGCGGCGGAACGGGAAAGAACGTCACGTTTCCGGCGCGCCAGTACTCGGTGAACGGCGAGCGCCGGAGCTTCGCGCTCCTGCGGCCGATCATCGACACCACGGCGCAGGACGCCGTGCGCGACGCGATCCTCGCTGCGTATGCCGAGGCCGAGGCCGCCGCCGCGTAGCTTTCGTCAGCGGGGCGCTTTCGGGCGCCCCGCGTTTTCGGCCGCTTGCAAATCGGACCGGGAAGGGCCAGATTGGCGAATGCCTGTCGAGCCATACGCCACACGCCTGGAAGCGAGCGACGACGCCATAGTCTGGCGCGTCATGGACCTGCGCAAGTTCCGCGACCTGATGGCGAGTGAGGATCCCGATGTGTGGCGTTCTCGGGTGTGGCGGGACGTGAAAGCGGCGTACGAAGAGGCTGCGCGGGGAGAAGAGCAGTCGGGCGGCTCAGCATGAATGGGCGGTGCGACCATCTGGTCCGTTTCTACGCGCTGCTCGACGAACTCGAGCAGAACATCGGTGGCGCGCGCACGCTTGGCTCGTGCTCGGGGCGGATGGACTGGCCAGCCCGAGGCGTCTATTTCTTCCGTGAACCCGGTGAGAGCCGTGCCGACACGGGCAGAGGTCCGCGAATCGTCAGGGTCGGAACACACGCCCTGACAGCCGAGTTCGGCACGAAATTCTGGACGCGGCTAGCGCAGCACAAGGGTCAGCATGGAAGCGGCGGCGGCAATCACCGCGGATCGGTGTTCAGGCTGATCGTCGGTGGCGCGCTGATAAAAAGGGACAGCCTCGCCTTTCCGAACTGGGGCAAGGGAAACACGGCAGACAGGGAAGTCAGATCTAGCGAGCTGGAACTGGAGCGGCGGGTCAGCCAGGTGATTGGGAGCATGCCGCTTCTCTGGCTTTCGATCGAGGATGAAGCGGGAACCGGCCGCCGCGGTTATATCGAGAGGAATTCGATAGCCCTGCTGAGCAACTGGAAGAGAGCGCCGCTCGACCCGCCGTCGCAAGTCTGGCTGGGCCGCCACTGCGACAAGGAGCGGGTCCGGGATTCAGGACTCTGGAATTCCAATCACGTCGACGAGAGTTACGATCCCGCGTTCCTGGATGAGTTCAACCGGCTGGTGTCGACCACACGGCGGGCGTCATGATCGTCGTCATCCAATGCGCAGCCAGCAAGCGGCCTGGAGCCGGTCGTCTGATATCACCCAGCGGCAAGCCGGTTGTTTTCGTCGCCACCCCCCTCGCCGCCCCAGCCGATTCGGTTCATGAATACGCCCGGCCCGATGATCCGTGCGGCACGGGAATGTCGTGGCGACAAGAACTGCTGCGCTACAACCGGGAGGCGAAAGACAACCCGCTCGGCCTCGTTCCCGCGTGGCAGCTTTATCAAAACAAAACTTACGGCCAGCTCGTGGACCGCTTCGGCCCGCACAGGGTCTTCATCCTCTCGGCGGGCTGGGGTCTGATCAGGTCCGACTTCCTGACTCCGTATTACGACATTACCTTCAGCCAGAGCGCCGACAGATGGAAGCGCCGGAGGAAGGCAGACCGGTATCAGGATTTCCGGATGCTGCCGGATGAACCGGACGACGACATACGGTTCGTCGGTGGCAAGGATTACGTGCCGCTGTTCTGCGCCCTGACCGACACGGTCAAAGGAAAGAGGACGGTGTTCTACAGTTCGGCGCGGCCTCCGGAGGCGAACGGCTGCACGCTTGAAAGATTTCGTACAAAGACGCGGACGAACTGGCAGTACGAATGCGCCAATGCGCTCATGGATCGCTCAATGCCGCCCGCAGTCATCGTTCTTATTGCGGGGCTGGCCGGAGCCGGGAAATCAACGGTTTCGGATTGGATCGCCGCAGACTTGAACCTTGTCCACCTCGACATTGATCCCGAGGGGAAGGACGGCATTGACGCGTGCGGCCTGCGGGCCGAATGGACATCGTTCGAAATGGGCGATCCAAGACCCATCGCGGAGCGTGTTGGCGCGCTCGCTCGTCACGCGGGTGCCGCCGGCGCCGTGCTGTCGTTCCCGAGCCCCGTGGTGTTTAGCCGTGAGCAGATAGCGGCCGCGGAGACCGTTGGTATCCGCACCGTGGTTCTGTTCGGGCCAGCAGAACTCTGCCTCAATTCTTTCCTGGAGAGGGAAAACAAGACCGGGCGAGGACTTGACGCTGAACGGTGGCACAAGTTCAACGACAGGACGTATCGAGAATACGGAAAGGAAGAGTACACCGCGGTGCGCGTGGCGGCGTTTCAGCCAGACGGCACGCGCTGGCCGCGCGAAACGATTGTTAACGTCCTGAGGTGGCGCCTGGGTTTTCCATCGACGCCCCCTTCCGTTCTGGTCTCTGGCGGCTAGCTGTATACCCCTGATTGAAAGCGCGCCAGCGCGTCATCGGAATACATCTTCCAAGCCGCGGCAACCATCCGATCGCCCCTCGGTGCCAGCCCCAGCCCCGGCCGGAATTGCTCCCGCCAGAATGTATCGAATGAGTGAATGTGATCGGGGTCCCGGGCGAGCTTCGCCTGAAGGGCCTCAATAAGGGTAACGTCGCCGTCCCGGACGTACTGGGCGACCATATGCAAGTCGTTGACGTGCATGAAGACGACGGGCCGGACATGCATGTCGAGCTGAAACAACACACCGCGAAGCTGCTGTTCGAGCAGCTTCGCGAAGTGACGGGTCGCCAGTCCGAAGCGCAAAACCGGCTCCTGATAGACGACGACTGGCAGGATTTCGCGGAAGCTTCGACCGCGCAGCGCTGCGACGGGCCGTGCGCCATCAAAGGCGAAGCATCCGAGCACATTTTCACGGATCTGTCGAAGGGCGCCATGCGGTCCATCGCCGAATAGGGTTTGTATTCCGTCGAAGAATGTCAGCGGATCGCTCGAATACTTTGCCTCGACAGGTACGAACGTCGATTTCGCCTGAAATACGATCAATCGATCACCGCAGTCGATTACCGCGTCGAACGCCTCGTCGCCCGTGTCCTCGTACTTAAGGGATTGCCATAGGCGCTCGCGCGGATAAGTGGCCTCCAAGGTGGCCCAAAGGTAATATTCGAAGAGCCGGCCCCACAGCCGTGCGAATTGCACCCCGCCGTCATGGTCGAGTGATTTGATCAGGGTCCAATACAGCCCCGATGAAAGCTTCTCCTGCAGGAAAGCCGGATCGACGCAGAGGTAATTATCGTCGCCTAGTTTCCAAAAGGGCTTTGCCCTGATGACCGCATGGTTGTACAGAAAACTCGATCCGTCAGCGGGTCCGAATGGCAATCCAGGGACCTCACCGAAAGCAACCGCGTACGCGTCGAGCGCCTTGATCAAATGTCTGCCGGCAATGACGTTGGCGGGGTTGTGCGGATTGAAATGTGCGAGGCTTTGATTTTGGACAAGCTCCGCGGTCGTCAGGGAGTAGTAATAGGACCAGACGGCGAAGGTCAGATCAATCAGTTCCTCGAAATTCAAGCCCGCGCTCAATAAAAACAGACGTTCGAGCTGTCTCGCGAAAGCGCTGTGAATGCGTGCTGTGTCAAGATGCCCGCCGAGCATCGCCGTCGCGCGCATCATCGACTCAGCCACAGGCGCGGAGTTTTCGATCTCTACGCTGGCGGCCAGGCTGGGCGCGAGCGCGTCGCCTATGTCCGTGACCTGCCCGTCTCGTGGAAAGAGCGAGTTCACGAGCAGGCCGAGCTCTGCCAACACATCGAAGTCCTCGCGCCGTTCTAGGCGGTTGCCGCCCACAGTACTGCCGAACTTCGCGGCCAGCTTGATCATCGTCAGCAGCTGCGCCCGGTGATACAGCGGCGTTGTGACCAGGTCGGCATTCGTGAACACCGCCCTCAGTTGGCGAAGGCGTGCCTCCGAAATGGAATTTCTGAGCAGGGCTGTCTGGACGTTCAACCGCTCTGGAGCGTCCGCACCGTCCCAGCTCTTTGTGCTGGCGAGTGAAATCGAAAGGTTGTAGATCCCCAGGATCACCAGGGCGGCGTCGCGATTCAGACTGCTGGCCAGGCGGACAACGTCGCGGATCGAGGCTCTTGGGTAGCCAAGTTGGTCGATGGAAATGTAGGTTCCGAAGCGAGGCATTCGATCGACTTATCGGGCGCGCGCCTCTTGGCTCTCGTCGGCCTATTTCACCTTCGAGTTCGCCTCCTTGGCGCCCACAGCCTTCCGCCGAGCCGCCCAGTATTTTTTCATTCTGACGCTGACGGCCTTCTTCGCCGCGGCGGACATCGTCGAGCGCTTACGAATCACAGTCTCCGCGCTGGCGGGCTCGTTCGCGACCGTGGAGACATTGGCGCGGCGCTTACCGGCGAGGTCGGGAAACATCCCAATCAGGCCGTCGATTTCCGTCTTGAGTTCATCGTAGCGATGCTGGGCGCCCCGGCGGGCCAGTGCGAGAATTTGCGCTGAGTGTTTTGCCATCGGGCGAGATGATATCAAATCCGGTAACGCGCTTATTCACGCCTCACCTGCCGCGGCCGCCGTCAGCCCCTGGCCCCAACGCCGCTATTCGGCTCTGGCAAGTTGGCGAACGGGCAGTCCGGGATTTCCGAGGCCGCAGCTTCCTGTACAGCGCGGCGCGTGAAGCGGGCGTAAAACCGTTGCGCGTCCGCGCCGCGTAGATCAGCCGGCCCGCCTCGTAATAGCCGAAGATGAGCGCATCGAAGCTGCTGGTGCCGACGGTGTGTTCGCCGATGACGAACTCCTGTCCGGCGTTGACGCGCATTTTCTGCCAGGCGCCCGAGCGCAGGCCCGGCTGTCGCAGCGCTTCGACACCAGGTCTTCCAGGCCGTGAGCCTTGACGGCGGCGATGAGGTCCGGCAGCGGTGCTTCGAGCGGCGCCGAATAGCGAACCGGCTCCGTCAGGTTGGGCAGGATTTTCTTTTCCAGGAGCGCATGCCCGGCGGACAACGGCTCCGCCATCACGTCCCGTCTGGCGAGGACCATGACGTCGAATACGAAGAACACCACGGGGCCGGCTGCCGAGCCGTAGTTCTGAAGTCTGCTGAAGGACGGGCGGCCCTGTTCGTCGAGCGCCACCACCTCCCCGTCAATCACCGTCTCGTCCGGCAGGCGGGCGAGTGCCTTCACCACAGCAGGATAGCGCCTGGCGAAATCCTTATTGTTGCGCGAGCGCAGATGGATCTTGCCGCCGGACTTGAACGCGATGGCGCGGTAGCCATTCAACTTCAACTGTGCAGCCACGCCGCGCCCTCGGGCAGCTTCTCTGTCCCCAGCAGCAGCATCGGCGCGATGAACGAGGCCTTCACGCCCACAGTATCGGCTAGCAGCCCGTGATTGGAAAGGGGATCGACATGATCGATCGCCCGTACTACACTCCGGCATGGCCATGGGTCGGCGCAAGGACCGCGGGCGCACGCCGGGGTTGTGGATTGCCACGAGTGACTTGCCGGCGACCGGCGGGCACCCGTTCTATCAGCGGCTGAATCGCGTCCTCGATGACCACGCGTTCGACGACTTCGTCGAGGCTCAGTGCGCCCCGTTCTACGCGGCGACGCGGGGTCGGCCGAGCCTGACGCCGGGCACCTATTTTCGGTTGCTGTTAATCGGGTACTTCGAAGGGATCGATTCCGAACGCGGGATCGCGTGGCGGACGGCCGACTCGCTGGCGCTGCGCGGCTTCCTTGGCCTGGGCTTGGAGGAGACGCCGCCGGAGCATTCGACGATCTCGCGGACACGGCGCCTCATCGATCTCGAGACCCACCGCGCCGTCTTCACGTGGATCCTGCAGGTATTGGCGACCGCCGATCTCGTCAAGGGCAAGACGATCGGGATCGATGCGACGACGCTCGAAGCCAACGCCGCGCTGCGCAGCATCGTGCGGCGCGATTCGGGAGAGACGTATCAGGACTTTCTGACGCGGCTGGCGCAGGTCTCGGGCATCGAGACACCGACCCGGGGCGACTTGGCGCGGCTTGATCGCAAGCGGCCGAAGAAAGGGCGCAACGCGGAGTGGCGGCATCCGCACGACCCCGACGCGCGTATCACGAAGATGAAGGATGGCCGCACGCACCTCGCGCACAAGGCCGAGCACGCCGTCGATCTGGAGACGGGCGCGATCGTCGGGGTGACGGTGCAGGGGGCCGACCAGGGCGACACCGCGACGATCGCGGAGACAGTGACCGCCGCCGCGGAGGACCTCGAGGCCGTCGCCGTGGCCACCGGTGGCGACACCGCGGTGATCGACGAGGTCGTCGCCGACAAGGGCTACCACAGCAATCAAGTGCTGGTGGATCTGGCGGCACTCGACCTGCGGACATACATCGCGGAACCGGATCGCGGGCCGCGTGACTGGCGCGGCAAGGCGGCGGCGCGCGACGCGGTCTATGCGAACCGCCGGCGGATACGCGGGGCCCGCGGTCGTGGGCTGCAGCGAGGCCGCAGCGAACGCCTGGAGCGGCCGAACGCCCATCTCTATGAGACCGGCGGGATGCGCCGGACGCACCTGCGGGGCCACGCGAACATCTTGAAACGCCTCTTCGTCCACATCGGGGGCTTCAATCTCGGGCTCTTGATGCGCACGCTCTTCGGCGTCGGCACGCCGCGTGGCCTCCAGGGCCGCCTGGGCGCGCTGATCACGCTGATCGTCGCACTCCGGACGCATGTCCTGGGTCGGGGGCGCGCTGGCACCACGCCCGTCGTCGATGGTCCGTCAGGCCGTGCGCCGGATCATCGTGTCGAACTCCCGTCCGTCCGCGGGTGGGGAGCCCTTTTAGCCACGAGCTGCTAGGGGTCATCTTCATCGGGTTGCGCGAGCAGTTCGGCCGGGACCCGTCGATACCCGACGAGGACATCACCCATGGATTCGGCCCCGCCAGCGTGATTGCGCCGACAGTCACGTACACCGCTGATGACTACCTGTCCATCTCGGTCGGTTGTTTGGGCATGAAGTTGGCGGCCAACAGCAATCATCGGCGGGCTCTACGTCGTCGTGCACTTCGTCGTGAAGTACTAGTAGCCCAGCGTTTTACAACAAGCGGGCACCGCCGAGCAGTGGATCAAGGAGGGGAAGCAGGCCGCGCAGTGGACGCAACTCTCGTGCCACCGCTTCCGCGCGAACGAAATCCGCATGCAGTTGAGCGTGCTCGCCTACAACCCCGGGAATCTCTGGCGGCGGCTCGTGCTGCCGAAGCGCGTAGACAGCTGGTCGGTGACCAGCCTTCAGCAGCGCCTCGTCAAGACGGGGGCAGCTGGTCAAGCACGCCCGCTGCTACTGGCTCGTGCTGGCGGAGAGCCATCTGACCGAACGCCTGTTCGGTGCCATGCTCCGGCGGATCTGGGCGCTCCCGGTCCCGACCGGTTGACGGACGAGGCCGCCGGAGACTGTCGGGAGGCGAAGAATGGGAGCAAGACGGGAGACGTGTTCGCGAGATGCGACGGCATCAGGCTGCTTCCAGCACGTTCGGCCGCGACTTGGGCTCCGCTGCACGGTTCTGGCACCCCACAAGTCGGCCATGAAGATATTCTGCGCGCGCGGATGGGGTTGGGTGTATGAACGCGGCGATCCGGGACGGCCATAATGGAAATCCCGGGGAAGAATACCTTGTTGGTCGTGTCTTTAACTGTTGGAAAAGGCTTGTAGCCTGAACCGTCCGGCCTGGTGACTACGCGGAGCTGGCGCAGGAACCGCGGCCACGACCCCGACGCGCTTCACGCCGCCGGCACCCCTGCGGCTCACACTTGACCGGAAAATTGAGTGCGATCCAATTTTGGCGAAGGTCAGCACCCCGCCCTCCACCATCTTTCTTTGGCGAAGGATACCGGCTCCGCGCATAATCGGCAAAGATCGCATAATTGCTGACGACAGCCGAATGGCTGTCCTCGCGCGCGTTGAAAACGTTGAAAATATTGAGCCAGGCCCAATGTCGATGATCATCACGTCCCTCCGCGCGAAAGTAGCGAGCATGACGCTCGGTTTCATAACGTTCGTCCTTGCGTCTGCCGTCTTGCCTCGATCTGCGGCAGCTCAGCGCGTGTCAGCATATAGTGATCGAGCAATTTGGGCAGCAGCCTCAGGCAGCGTGACTAACGTCAATTTCGAAGGGATAGTACCAACCGACGCCCTTTCCAAAATCTTTCAGACTTCCGAAGGCGTCTCCATATCTGGCACGACTTTTGTCGGCTTTGAGAATTCGTCGGCTGGGCCCTCCTATGCTCTATTTGTCGTGGAGCCTTGGTACTTCGCACCATACTACGACTGGGGCTCCGGCGCGGTAATGGTGCTCGGACGTAGAGGAAATGATGGTACGGTATCACCGCCAAGTCACCTGTTGGCCACTCTTCCGCCACTCACAAAAGCAATAGGAACGGATCTAATGAGCATCGATCCGTACGCGTCATCATTTACCATTATTGTCCATACATCAGAGACGCAAGAGGTCTTTAATGTTCAGTCACTTAACTACCCCCAAAGAGCTTTCGTCGGATTTACCGCCAGTGTTCCAATTATCTCTGTTGATTTCGTTGCCCAAGTCGGCCATACCATGATCGATAATTTTTCCTTCGCACCTGGTCCGGAGGAGTTACCACCACCAACTAATCTAACTGCAACGCAGGCAAGCGCGAACGGCAATCTAATTGCGGTAACTTGGGAGTACGGAAGTAATCCAGTAGATGGGTTCTTTATTGAAACTCAGTTTCCGTCGTCCGGCGCTAACAATTGGATCCCACTGTCTCCCTTAATGCCGATTGGCGCGGCCTGTATTCCCTCACAGTCGAGCGCAATTGCTTGGAGATGTTATTACGGCGACACTGCTGGGCCACTGTTTGGAACAGTGTCATATCGCGTTCGCGCATATAAGGGGACCGACACATCGGCGCCCTCCAACCTTGCAACCGCTTATCAGATTAAAAAATGTGTTCTTCGATGGGCTGGTTTTGATGGCACGCCGCGCACCGATTGCGAACACCCCTCTGCCAACCCGGCAGGCAGTTGGATTCAGGTAGATTTTCGACCTGACCCAGGGGCCAGTTCTGTTCGTGCCGCCGCACATGGCCTTCCGCCAGACGATTCCGAGCCCTTCGATCATTTTAATTGGATCCAACACATCGAACATTGGCCTCAGTGCATCATTAACGATCCTAACCATGAGGCGAAGTATTTGTATCCCCTTCCGCAGCCTGGCAGAGCAATAAACAATATTGGGGAAATCGATCCGCCGCTCAACGGTTATTATGAATACTGGCAACGTGGTCTAAGTCTTTCAGACGACCTACCATTTTATTGGGACGAGAAGTCGCAATGGGCGCTTGCTCCGATCCCTTTGAATCCAACTGAAGGCATTGCCTCTTTTTCCGCTGGAGATCAGGATAGGGGCCTGACAGCCTCATTTTACGATCGACCAGGGTCCGAATGCATAACAGGTTCAGTCGACGATTATTTGGAGTTTCTTACATATCTTGTGGGCGTGCGCACGCCCGTCGGAGTATCGCCTGCAAGGTTTACGGTGTTGAATGCATTCGTATGGCGAAGTACTTATAACCGTGGCAGTTCTGGCGGGATCACGCTAGCCGGTGTTTCGGATTCAGACGATGCTGGCGGAAACGGAGGAGTATTTAGTATCTCAGATGTTGATATTACAAATCTGCCGCCAAGATTAAAGCAACAACTTGAGCAGGCTGGTGCCCAAGGGCTTTCGAGTCGTTCTTATGTGGATACAAATGCGCCTTTGACAGCTGGATTTATCGTTGGTGACCGAATTGCCAGCGGGTTATACAGCGGGCCGGTGCAGGTAAGCCTCATTCCGACGGACATCGACGGTCCAGCTGACATCGCGAGTACCCTCTTCAGCTTGGATGGTGCCCAGCCGGTTGGGTACACTACGCCGTTCACCGTTTTCACCGAAGGGACACATACAATCCAGTTCGGCAGCGCGGATCAGGCTGGCAACACCGAAACACCGTTGAAATTGGTGACGTTCAAGATTGACAAGCCGCCAACATTAGCAGTGCCCGTCAATCTGATCGTCGAAGCTTCGGGCGCAGGTGGCGCCGTTGCGACCTATGCGGCTCCCGCGTCTGATACGCTCGATGGCGTGCTGCAGCCGTTGTGCTTCCCTCAGGCTGGCGCAACGTTCCCGATCGGAGATACGACGGTAAATTGCTCGGTCGTGGATAGCGTGGGCAATGCTACAACCGGGCACTTTGTCATCACCGTTCGTGACACTACTCCGCCGACGATTTCGGGGCATTCCAGCATGACGGCCGAGGCGACTGGTTCAATTGGCGCGATGGTGATTTACAGCAGCCCTGCGACCATGGATCTTGTCGATGGATCTGGCGTGGCGATGTGTGTTCCGGCGTCGGGTGGCATGTTTCCGCTCGGCAGCACCACCGTGACGTGCAATGCGAAGGACGCCCATGGCAATGCTGCGGCTCCGACCTTGTTCAATGTGCTGGTCAAGGATACTACGTCCCCAGAGTTGATGCTCCCAAGCCCACTCACCGCCACGGCGACGACGGCTAGCGGAGCGATAGTCTCATTTGCGACGACCGCGAAGGATATCGTCGATGGATCCGTCGGCGTGGCCTGTCTGCCTGCCTCAGGCACGGTATTCCCAATCGGAACCACGAGTGTTAGTTGCTCAGCGCGCGATTCACATGGCAACGGCAAGAACGGGAGCTTCCCGGTCAGCGTGCTCGTGCCGTCGACAGCAGGTCGTGTCGACGGAGATGGACATATCGTCACCAGCAACGAAAAACAGCACTTCGCGTTCTCTGTTCGACGGCAAGGCGCGACGCAAATCGGACACTTCGATTACCTAATGCACGCGAAGCAGTCCGGCCGCAAGATCGTCAGCCACTTCCATGCGACTCGCGTGACCAGCGTGGCGTTCTTCAACGCTCCCGACTCTTCGCCCGGCAAGAATCCGCCCTCCGGGGTGGACCAAGCGGCGTTCGCGGGCGTGGGCACATGGAATGACCAGGCTGGCTACACGTTCCAAGCGACGGCGCTCGATGCGGGCGAACCAGGCAAAGGCCACGACAGGTTCGGACTCACGATCCGAGACAGCCATGGCAACGTCGTCGTCACCGTTAACGGTATACTGACAGACGGGAATATTCAGTCGTTAAGCCCCGAGCGCTGAGCAGGCCTGTGCTCCGCAGATATTCCGAATACCTCCAACCTGGTCGTTAGGCCGCCTGCTTCGATACGGTATTCGTGATGCAACCCACCGAGAATGGAGTCGCGACGACCCGATGGCCGGGGGAAATTGATGGCTACGAAGCCTCGTCGGCAACGAGAGCTCACGGCTGTCCCTGGCGAATTCGTGATTCTCTAACATGTCGGTGATTTCGCACCAGTACTGAACTAGTTCGTACAAGCCACTAGCCTGATATGGAATGACCCTGTCCATGGCGAATTCGTAATTCTCTAACATTTCGTGGATTTCGCTCGATCGTTTAGGATTCCGCCGTGCGCGATTTGGCGGTTCTGCTTCTTCGCCTCGTGGTGACCGTCGCCCGGCTCGCCGGTCCAGGCGGCGCGCGGTCGGTGGTGGCTGAGTCCGTCCTGTCCCTCGCCAAAAACAATTCGTCCAGGCTTGCGGACACTCCCCAGCAAGCATCGTTCGCAGTCGCTTTCGGGTGCCACGGCGGCAGTTCGAAGATCGCGTGACGCGTTGATTCCGGTCGCGCGGCGTACGGCCGCGTTCGCCAACTTCATCGAGCTGATCGGGACGCGGAGATGCGAGCAGAAACGATCTGGTCGGCGGATTACGCGGCGTGCCGTTCGTAACGATGGTGGAGGCCGCCAACCTCGGGGTATGCCACGATGCGAGAGCCTTCTGCGGATGTCTGGATCGGACGAGGCGTGGGCGCGTCCTTGGCCAACGACAGGTGTGTGCGCGCCCGATGGTAATAGACCACGTATCGCGACAGGACGCGCCTCAAGTGCCGCTCGTTGAAGACGACGAGATGGTCCAGGCACTCGCGGCGGATGGATCCGATCAGTCGCTCGGCGTACGGATTTTGCCAGGGGCTCCTACGACCGTCTACCCGGCTTGGTGGCTTTTGTTTCAGAGCCGGGCGACCCGCCTCACCGCGTTCAGCGACGCGTTGACATTCTGCCACCTGCCCTCGGTGGCCGAGGCCCCGGCATTGTCGCTGCTGAAATTGAGCGACCGGCGGAACTGATCGAACGGCCAGGATTCTGGAGCCCCCCGGGCCAGCAGATCGAGCGCCGTCATCACCGCTGGCGAACGCACGTCGTCGTGGCGGCAGCGGTCCAGGGCGTCAGTCAGTATCGCCAACGCGTCTCGCCGCGCCGCCGTGTCGTGCCGGTTTTCAGAATTCATTCGGGGTTCTCCTGAGGGCTTGGCGGGCGAAGGCAGCTAGCCTGACACCCGGTCTCCAGCCCCGCAAGCTGCGAACTGGCCGCGCGGCAGCGCTATGGCTCCGACATCCGCGACACTCCGACCGAGGAGGATATCGCCGCGACCGACATCGGCGTCCGGTTCGTTACGCCCGCGGCCTTGGCCCCAGACGCCTGATCGCCTGTAAGGCGATGTGCAAGGACGATCACCGGGTCTGATCCGAAGAATAGGACAACCATCCGGCTACCCTGTGGGTACCGATGGCTCAGAATGACCTACGAAGACAGCCGAACCGTGGCGAGCGTCGGGCGGCTTAAAACGACGGCGATGGCTCAAATTGAGCTGATTCTCCAGCTCACTTTGACCTATGGCCCCAGCTCAATGTGAGCTGGGGGGGAGTTCAGATTGAGCTACTAAGACGTCCCGTTAAGTCGTCCCTTTAATTCGTCCCATGAAGAAGAGCGCCTGCGCGCATTCGTGGAGTCGGACTGGACAGCGGCGCCTCGGGCTCTGGTCGGGCTCAACGTCGAGGTCGACGCCACCACCTCGCCGCGATAACGGAAGATGCGCCGAGCAGGGAAGACGGCCTTGAACGACCACGCGACGAGCGGTTGCGGCCGGTTTCGAATGACCTTGCGTAAGGTCCCGCTCCTCGCTTTCCATCGGGGGCTCTGACAAGATCCGGTCGCCCGGCAAACTTCGCGTCGCCGCCACGAGCCTTCTGCGCCACCGCCTTCCCGTGCGCATCCAGCAAGACGTTCGGCACGCCGTCGTGCGACGGAACTGAGGGCGCCACCGTGCACGGTCCCTACCTCGTTTGGGACCTCTCCGATTCCATTCCTTCGGCAGTCTGCGTTCGTCAGAAACCGCGTTCCGCACCAGGTGATGCCGTTGGCACGGCCGCGGCGGCTCGGCACCGGAAGCCGCTCTTGCGGCTGTGCCAGCACAGGACGGCTGTCACACCGGCGCCAGGGGGCCGCCGCTCAAACCCGGCCCGGACGCGCGTGTTCTCCATTACCACATGTTGGGGTTCCTCAGGCGGCGAAGGAACCCACAGACACGTGGTTCCAAGGGAGAACATTATGACCACGAACGCATCGACCGCCGTCCAGAACATCACCGTGAAGATCTCGCCGAACGACAAAGGGAACCCTGCCGGCAAGCTCGCTGACGCCGAGCTCCACTTCGCCGGCGGTGAGCTTGAGGGCCTCAAACTCATTGGCTTCGCGCTGTGGGAACGCAGTGGCGGCAGGCGGAACGTTACGTTTCCCGCGCGGCAGTACGCCGTCAACGGCGAGCGACGGAGCTTCGCGCTGCTGCGTCCGATTGTCGACGTCAGTGCGCAAGAGCGCGTGCGCGACCTGATTCTCGAGGCCTACGCGCAGTACGAAGCTGGCGAGTAGTGCTCGCAGCCGCCGGGGCGCCGCCGTGGCGCTCTGGCGGCATTTCTTCCAAGCGGTTGCCCCGCGGGTCGTCCGAAGGCCCCGCACTGCCCGCGGCGGCGCGGATGATGAACTTGTATCTCGCTGCGATCGCCGCCAGCGGTTCCCCAAGTGGATCTCCGGATACCCACGTCCGCCCTGCGGTAGGGATTCTGTTGGAGCGCTCTTGGCACGAGTCGCCGACCGGAGCTGGTGGCATGTCGCCCTCGTCACGACGGAAGCCGCGATCGACCAACCGCGCGGCGCGGAGACTCAAATACACGGGTCGTTGTCTTCGACCGAACACAAAGGGCACTTGAGCCTCTGCCATCCGGAAACTGTTACTGATAGTCGATTGTTACTGATCGTCAATCGACAATAGAAGAGAGGCGGATCACGGTTGGATAGTGAGCCAACGCAAGGATCCGCTGCTCAAGGCCTTCGGCTGGAGAGTTCGCCAGCTCCGGGAGGCCAAGAGCTGGACGCAGGAACTGCTGGCCGAGCGGGCTGATCTCGACCGCTCGTACATCGCTGGAATCGAAGCCGGCCTGCGGAACCCGTCCATCAAGGCGACTGCCAAAATCGCCCGTGGTCTGGGCACGAGCCTCGCGCACCTATTTGAAAATGTCCCGGCGTCGGTCGAGAAGAACAGGTGATCGCTGCTCGCATTCCGAACCGCTAAGCTCCGTGCGGAGTCGGCGGTTCCTGCAACACCACCTGCCGCCTCCGTTTGACCTGACTTTCATCTCCACTCCGCGATGATCGCGACGTTCAGAGACGCAGTGCACGTCCCGATAGTGCTGTGTGAAGCCGGGTGTGCGTGACCAAGAGGTGCGGTGTTGAGGCGCGAGGTTAGGCGGGTCGATCACCAATCCCGGGGCCGTTGGTGACCCGAGAGGTGAGGCGCGGTCCTCAAGCATTGTGCAAAGTTTTTTTGATTGTTACTGATCGTCAATCGACACCGCTTACGGTAGCGCGCACTCTGGCGCGTGGTTAGCGAAGCGCGCTTGTAACGACGAAACTCTGCTCGCGCGCGCGACCCGGCACGGCGCTCTCAAATCTCGAGGCCGTCGCTCAGTGCACCACGCACTGCATCCTGCTCGATGCGCGGTACCCGGTCGCCACCCATATCGCTGACGCGACTCTGTCAGCCGGTCATTCGCGTTTCCTGCCATAACGACCACCCGATACGCCCCGTGTAAGGTTTCGGCTGAAACCAGCGTTCAATAGATTGTGACGTGTGCCCGGCGCCGTCTCTGTCTCTGAAGTCGCTGGAATGGTCCATCTGAGTTGGGGGAAAAAATCATGTCGTGCGGCTCCCTTCGATCCGTGTGCCGTATTGCTGTCGTGGCAATGGCGGCAATGTGCTGTCACTCCGCCTTCGGACAGGAGATTCGCGATCCCGACAGGCTTCTTCAAGAAGCAGACAACTTGGCGTGGGTCAAGGCCTGGACGCGTGCCGCCCCGCTCTATACAGAGGCCGAGCGGCTCTTCACGGCACGCGGGGATCGTCGAAACGCGCTGTACGCCGCAATCAATCGCCTCCGCGGCGAGCTTCCACGCTTGGCTGTTCCGGACGTCTCGCAGCGTCTCGCCGAGTATCTCGAAGACCCGATCGTCCAGACCGACGATGCGCTTCGTCTACGGTGTCTGGTCATCAAGGGCGAGACGGACGAGGACCTGGACCCCTTCCTTGCCGACCAATCGTGGCGTGAAGCGCTGGAGATCGCCGAACGACTCGGCGACGCGGGATGGGCGAATCGCGCGCGCGGTGAACTCGGACTGGTCGCCTTCCTGCTCGGCGATATCAGCACGAGCGTCTCCAGACTGGGTCAAGCCGTAGTCGTCGCGCAGTCGAGCGGCGATACGGTCTCATTCGTCCGTTGGGTCACGCTTTTCGGGCACGGCTATGTCCAGTTGGGCCGGGCGGAGCAGTCGCTGGACTATTACGACCAGGCGCTCAAAGCTGCGTCCACCATCCCGGGCCTCCAGCTGCCGGTGATGACCTATCTCGGCAAGAGCATGGCCCTCGTGAAACTCGAACGGTTCGCCGAAGCCGATCAGCTGCTGAACGCGGCCCTCGACGTCGCCGAGCGAGAAGGTGCGCTCGGGTACCAGGCCGAGCTCCTGTTGGCGCAAGGCACCATCGCGTACCAACGGGCAGACACTGCCCACGCATTGGACCTGTTCGCGCGAGCGACCGAACTGGCGCGTGGCGCCGGTGGCGGCCGCATTCTGGCTGAAATCGCCATCGAGCTCGCGAAGATCCAACGGGCCGTGAACCGACCGCTCGATGCGGAGAAAACGCTCCAGGATGGCATCGCCGTGGCTCGGCGTATGGCCGAACAGTTTCTGTTGCCGCGTTTGCTCGCCCAACTGGCAGATCTGAACGTCTCCACGCGGCGGTATGCGGCGGCTGATGATCTGCTCGAAGAAGCCAGCCAACTGCTCGAAGGGCTTCTCACGAATGTCAGCAGCCCCTGGGTGAGAAGCCGGGTGATCGGCGGCATGGACGAGGTGTTTCTGGCGAGAATTCGCCTTGAGGCGGCGCACGGGCAGAATCCGAGTCGAGCGTTTGCCGTCGTGGAACAGGCACGGGGGCGGTCACTGCTGGAGCTGCTCCTCTCCACGCCCGTCGCCAACGTCAAAAAGCCGCCCGAAGTACGTGTACGCGAGCGCGACATCGCCGCCTTGCAGTTGCAGCTGCTTCGCGCGAAAGGCCGTCCCCAGCGCCAGCGACTGCTCGACCAGATCTTCCTCGCCGAGGCGAATTTGGGAGCGCCCTCGACTGAGCTGTTCAATCGCACGCGAACGGGTCCCCGCAAGCCGCTGGCGCTGAGCGAAGTACAACGCGCGCTGCGGTCCGACGAAGTGTTCGTAGAGTTTGCCTTAGCCGATCCGGAGTCCTACAGCGTCGTCGTTACTCGCGGGTCCGCGCGATTGCAGCGGCTTCCGGGCCGGGCCGCCATCGAGAGCCGGATTGAGCCGCTGCTGAAGGCCGTTCGCAACGAGAAGAATCACGATGCGGAGGCTAGACGCGCGGGCGAGTTGCTGCTCGACCGGATTCCAGAGCTCTCGATGCGCACCCGCCTGGTCGTCAGTCCGGATGGAGATCTCCACCAACTCCCATTCGAGTTGCTGGTCGACGCCTCAGGCGCGCGGCTCTTGCAGACGCACGTCGTGTCGTATGTGCCGTCGGGCTCCGTGCTGGCGATTCTCAGAAGGCGCCAGGCGCAGGCCGCGCCGGCGCGAGCCGCGTTGGCGATCAGCGCGTCCCCCGTCATCGAGGGGCGAGTGGTCGAAAGGACGGGTGCGCCGTCGCAGATTCTCGCGGGAACCGTCTCGCGGGGCGTCTACGACCTCGATGCCGCCAGCCTGCCGGCGCTCCCGTCCGCGAACGCGGAGGCGCAGGCCGTCGGCGAAATCCTTGGGCGCTCGACGTCCACCATATTGCTCGGCGAGGGCGCCAGCGAGCTGGCGGTCAAGAGACAGCCGCTGCAGGACTACCAGGTGCTCCACTTTGCCGTTCATGGCATTCTCAGCACGAAGGTCCCAACACGCTCGGCGCTGATCCTGAGGCCGGCGGGGTCGGAAGACGGCCTGCTGCAGGCGGGGGAAATCCTGACGCTGCGATTGCGAGCGGACGTCGTCACGCTCTCGGCGTGCGACACGGGATCCGGGGCGGTCCACGGTCAAGACGGCGTGTCCAGTCTGGTCCGACCGTTTCTCGCCGCCGGCGCGCACGCGGTCGTCGCAAACCTGTGGGCCGCCGACGATCAATTCAGTCTGAGCTTAATGCGCGAGTTCTATCGGCGCCTGGCGGCCGGTGCTGACGTGGCCGAAGCGCTCCGCGCAGGGAAGCTGAGCCTGCTGGAGCAGTTCGGGCCGCAAGCGGTGGCGAAGCTCTGGAGCGGCGTGCTCGTGTATGGCGATGGCGCCAGTGTGCTGCAGCGGCCACGCGCCGCCAGGCAGTAGGGAGGCTGGATTGGGATCTCTGAGCGAGGCTCAGCGCCGGGCGGTGTTCGAGAAGGTCTTGGACACGGTGAACAAGAAATTCATGGGTCCGGAACCAGATATCCAGCAGCTCCGACGCGATCACGAGCGCGACGTCGTGCAGAGTGCGACAACCGAGGAGCTCGAGCAGGCGATTACTCGAGTGCTCAAACAGCTGGGCACCAGCCACACCGGTTGTTTTCACGAGAGCCGCCCGCGCGCAGCCGGACGAATTGCCCTGGCCGCGACGTTCATGAAAGCGGGGGCGCCGGATGGCCTGCGATGGGTGTTCCAGGACGTCCATCCGGGCGGTGTCGCCGCGCGGGCCGGCATCCGGCCCGGAGACATCCTTCTCACGATCGGCGACAAGGAGTTCAGGCCGCCGGATGCCACTCCCTTCGCGTTGGGTCAGACGTACGTGATCACGGTCAGAAAAGCTGATGGAAGGACGATTCGTTACACGATTGCCGTTCCTGGTTCCAAAGAGAAGCAACGACCCATCGTCGTTCCTGATCAGGTCGTTACCGCTTCGAAGCTGCGCGACGATCTCGGCTTGATCCGCGTCAGCATGTTTCCGGGCGTCCTTGGCATGGACGTCGCGCGGGACATCAGTCGCGCCGTCGCCGATCTCGGATGTTCGCGACTCGTGCTCGACCTCCGAGGGAACACCGGTGGCGGCATGGGCTGTCTGCGCGTGATGAGTAATCTCTGCGCGGATCGGCGCGGCGTCGGGTACAGCGTGAGCCGTGCCGTTGTCAAAAAAGGTTACGACAAGAACCGGTTGCCCGCTTTCGACCATATCCCTTCATCGAAGTGGGGCGTGATCCCGCTGATGTTCCGGTTTGCCAGGGCCGGGCGATCGGTCGCCGTCTTTACCGAGGCGCTTGGGGCACAACATCACCACGGGCACGTCGCCCTCTTGGTCAACGAACATTCGGCCAGCGCCGCCGAAATGGTCGCCGGCTTTGCGTCCGACTACGGACTCGCGACACTCGTCGGCGTCAAGACCGCAGGCAGGCTCGTCGCCACGAGCGCCTTCAAGGTCGGCTTCGGCTATCGAATCGCGATTCCCGTCGCGGCGTACTACACGTGGCACGGCCAGAACCTGGAAGGACAAGGCGTGACGCCCCACGTGGAGGAGCCGCTCTCGCCGCAAGGGCTCTGGAACGGACACGACAATCAACTCGAACGCGCGCTGGAGTGCCTCACGTAACGCGCGCCCAACGAAGCCGTCCATGAAGCGCGGTCATACATTCATGCTCGTCGACGAGACGGGCCATCCGTTTAGCCAGCATGTCGCGGACGCGCTCGTCAGTCTTGTTCCGAGATTCCACAGGGAGTTTCCTCTGATCCAAGACCAATCACTGCTGACGGATTTCCTCGAAGAAGCGGGCCGACGGATCGTCAAGCGTGAGAGGCGATCTGGGCCGATTGAACACCTGCATGGATATGCGTGGGTCGCGCTTCGGAGCGTCGCCAGATCCTGGCTACGACGTGGATCGAGCCGACTCGCGCTGAACACGCTTTCGTCCGAAGAGAGCACGACGGCGCTCAATGCCATGGCGGCGAGCGATGGTTCGCCGGAGCAGATCGAACGGTCAATTCTCCGGCGGCAGGTTCTGGCGCTGCTCACCCGCGAAGAGCGTCTCGTCTGCACGCGAAGGGAAATCGGCTTTTCCAGCCGAGAGATCGCGAAGCTTCGGGGGACCTCGGTTGGCGCGGTAGACACGCTCCTTTCGCGAACGAAGGCCAGGCTGAGGAAGCAGCTCGGTGTGCACAGTCATGACGCGCGTCAGGATGAGAGGGTCGACCGACCAGCACGGGAACGGCATGACTCCCCACGTCGCGACGGATCTGACTACGAGAAGCTCGATGACGAATAGCGCGAACCACATCGACTCATCAGGTTTCATCGCGCAGGATGAGACTGATGAACTCTTCGGAAGTGCCAATCCGAATCCGGACCGGATTGGCTGTCCGCCGCCGGAGGTGCTGCCCCTCCTTGCGCGGCGAGAACGCACCATCGATGATCCCGCCTACGACCATCTCGCCGAGTGCTCACCGTGCTACCGACAGGTTCGCGGGTTGCAACAGGCGAGGGCGCGCCAGCGCGCCGAATGGTCGAATAGGGCGAGGTGGCTCGCCGCGGCTGCGGTCCTTCTCATTCTGACCGTAGGGAGCGCCTGGCTCTACGTCGGGACACGCAGTACGTCACGTCAACCTGCACCGACGACGTCTCCAGAAGTCGCGATCGCGAAACTGCCAGTCGAACTCGATATTCGCCGGTTCCGGGTGTTCCGCAGTCCCCAAGAGCAGACCGAACCGGCGCCCCTCGTCCTGCCACAGGGATGGCTGACGCTGACCCTGTTGCTCCCTGTGGGCTCCGAACCAGGTGCGTACGATCTGCAACTGCTTGATGGGGCGGCTCAACCAATAGCCTCGGCCTCTGGGCAGGCCGCCATCCGCAACTTCATCACCACACTGGAGGCGACGATCGATGCGCGTCTGGTACCACCGGGACCGTATCAGCTCGCTTTGCGCCGACCCGGCGAGGACTGGCACGTGTTTCCCGCAACCGTGAAGTAGTTCGAGATGCCAACCGACGGCGCGATTGAAAAAGGGCGGAGCGCGGTAGGAGGACGCGACAGCTTGAATGTCGCTTGCGGGATGCTGCCGAAGGGTCGGCGGCCACCGCCAACGATGAACGCATAGCGTAGGCAGCCACGGTCGAGCTGATAGCCGCGGGGCCCGTTTGGAATCCCGCCCACTTGTTCTGAGGCCAACATGAAACGTCTACTCGCGATAATGCTGCTCGCCATGACTGTGCACAGCCGGCTTGTGGTCGCACAAGGGATCCAGACCGGAACGATTACAGGTGTCGTCCAGTCGGCCGACCGCATGCCGTTGGGCGGTGTCACCGTTGCCGCGACGTCACCGGCGCTGCTCGGACGCCACGCGGCCACCACCGACATCAACGGGGTGTATGTCATCAAGGGACTGCCCCCTGGGACGTACAAAGTCGCGTTCGAGAATCCCAACCTCCAGCCGGCCACGCGCGAAGGCGTCGAGCTCGCCGTCGGTGCGGCCGCCGATGTGAATGCGACGATGTTGCTGGCGGGCCGGACTGAAACAGTGACCGTGACCGCGGCGACCTCGTCACCACTGGCGACGGTCGCGGTCAGCCAGGCCTATACGAAACGCGACGTCGACCTCCTGCCCGTTGGCCGCCGGCCGCAGGACATCGCCGAGCTGGCGCCGGGCCTGACGAACGTGACGCCGAACCCGAGCCAGGTGACGATCTCGGGTGCGACGGCCTTCGACAATGTGTTCATGGTGAACGGCGTCGACATTGACGACAATCTGTTTGGGAGTCCGAACGGTCTCTACATCGAAGACGCCATCGCCGAGACGAACATCCTGACCGGCGGCATCTCCGCCGAGTACGGACGCTTCACCGGTGGGGTGATCAACATCATCACCAAGAGTGGTGGCGACATCTTCAGCGGCAGCGTGCGGGAGAACTTCAGCAATCCCACGTGGATCCGTCAAACCCCTCGCGAGCAGGCCAGTAACATTACCCACGCGGATGTGCTCAGCAAGACGTCAGAGGGAACCATTGGCGGCCCGCTTGTTAACGACCGGCTCTGGTTCTTTGCGGCCGGCCGCTACCTGGGCTCCGACACGCCGCAGACATTTGTCCTCAGCGACGCGTCCACGACGCGCCACGACATCAATAAGCGCGGTGAGCTGAAGTTCACCGGGAGTTTCGCAAGCGGCCACACCGTCTCGGCCGACTATACGAACAACAGTCTCGTCCAAACGAACGTGTTCAGCCTGAATAGCAATTCATTGGATCCGTCGGTGCTCGCCAACCCGAGTACGCCGAACACGCTGTTCGTGAGCAACTACAACGGCGTGATCGCGCGGCGGTACTTCGCCACGCTGCAGTACTCGCAGAAAAAGAACGCGTTCGAGAACGCAGGTGGCACGAACACCGCGCTCAGCGCCTCACCCTTTCGCACGCGCGGCGTGACGCCCGGCATCGCGGCCAATCTGCTTTACGCGGCGCCCTTTTTCAACGCGCTCGATCCCGAACAGCGGAACAATCGCCAGTTCGCGGGGAGTGTGTCGCGCACGTTGTCGAGCAAGAAGGGCGGCACGCACGACCTGAAGGCCGGCGGCGAGTACTATCGCAGCCAGCGAACCGGTGGCAATTCACAGAGCGCCACCGGCTACGTGTTCCAGGCCGATTACGTCCAGTCGGGCGGCAAGCCGGTGTACGACTCAGCGGGCGTGCCGATTCCGAACTTCGTGCCGGGACAATCGCTCGTGCAAAACTGGATTTCGACGGTCGGGGCCGTGATCAACATCAACACCACCTCGTTGTTTGTACAGGATCACTGGATAGTGACCCCTCGACTGTCGGTTGATCTTGGGACCCGCTTCGAAGCCGTTCGCGGCCATGCCACCGGCGACATCGTCACCGCTGACACGTCAATGATCGTGCCGCGCTTCGGCGTTGCCTACGACCTTCAAGGAAACGGCAAAACGGTGGTTCAAGCGACGTACGGTCATTACGCCGGGAAGTACACGGAACGGCAGTTCGGCGTCAACGCCGACGTGGGCACGCCCAGCTTCGTGGCGTACGTCTACACGGGCCCGGCGGGCCAAGGTCGCGATTTCGCACCGGGGTTCGCGCTCACGAACTACAGCAGGGTGATCGCCGCGGCCTTCCCGACCTCGAACATCGTCGTGGCTCCCGGCCTTTCGTCGCCAACTGTGCGCGAGTTCACAGTCGGCGTCGGCCGCGAGCTCAATCAGCGAGGCTACGCGAAGGTCACGTACCAGTTTCGCCAGTGGTACCACTTCGTCGACGACTTCATCCAGTTGTCGAACGGGATCGTGAACGTCAACCGAAACGGCGCCAACATCGGGAATCTGACGAATGTGCTGTACGACAACGCTTCGAACGACCCCAATAACGGCGTCTTTCGCGAGTACCAGGCGCTCATGTTCCAGAGCAGCTATCGGTACGGCAGCAACGTGTCCATTGGCGGGCACTACACGCTGCAGATCCGCAATAACGGCAACGCCAACGGGGAAGCGCCGAATCAAACCGGAAATCCGTCGGTCTTCGGCGATTTCCCGGAGATCCTCGGTCCGGCCCTCGACAGGTATCTCCCGAGCGGACGGCTCGCCGACTTCCAGCGCCACAAGTTGCGGCTGTACGGCACGTTTAGCCGCGACCTGCGGCGATTCGGCACGGTCGACGTTTCCCCTATTTGGCGCGTCGACTCTGGCCAGGTCTTCAGCTACTCGGCGGCGTCGGTGCCGTTGACGCCGACAGAGCTCGCTCGCAATCCTGGATATCCCAGCAACGACATCAACGCAAGTACGGCGCTGACGCTTTTTTTCGGTGAGCGAGGCGCCGGCGATTTTCGGGGGTACGGCCTGCTCGACCTGGCAGCCACCTACAGCGTGCCAGTCTGGCGTTCCGCGAAGCCATGGATCAAGATCGAGATCTATAATGTCCTGGACAACGACAAGCTCATTAGGTGGGATACCACCGTCACTGCCGATCCCAATAGCCCGAAAGATGCCAACGGGTTGCCCACTGGGTACATCCCAGGCCCTAACTTCGGCAAAGCCGTTCAGGACAATCAATTCCCCCAGCCTGTTCCCGGCATCAACGGAGGGCGACTGTTCCGGATGGCATTTGGATTCCGTTTCTGACGCCACGTCTGTCTGAAAGGGTCGGTGAGCGTGCGCGCGCGTGAGATTCCGCGTCGCGCAAGAACTGCGATCAGCCAGCTGCGCAGAGCGGCGAAATCTGCGCCCTGGAAACGCGCGCGGTCTAATTCAGGCGCATCCCGTCAGTTCCATCCCTGGCATGCCGTCCGCTTGACGACTGGCAATGGTCCGGCGCTCCACGACTTACGAACCGCGGTGTCCCTGGTAGGGTGCGCCGTGCCAGATCGTGCGCGCTGACTCGAGACCTCTCGCGCGCACGCCGCCAGCCTGCGCGACGGGGAAGGGCTATCCCGCTCCGTCGAGGCAGGACTTCGGGACTCTCTGCAGTGTGGCTGCCTCGCCGGCGGGTTCGCACCGTTTCGCTGCGATGACTGCTGCCTCGATCGGCTTGTAACATTTTCATGTAAGCACGGCGATTTGTCCGCGTTGCGGCGTCCGCCGGATGGCGGAGTGCGCCGCGCAGTTGCTCGATCACGTGATCCCGGACGTTCCCGTGCGGCAGTGGGTCTTGAGTGTTGGCGCCGGTTTCAAACTGGTCCATTTCGGCGGTTTCTATCCGGCTTCGACAGTCTTGAGCCTGCCGTATCGCCTGCGGTATCAGCTGGCTTGGGACCACGAACGTGTCGCGCGGGTCGTTGGCGTGTTCGTCCGCGCCGTGCCACGGTTCCTGCGTACCCGAGCGCGTTGGACGGCGTGACGGATGAACGCAGCGACGCCGGGGCCGTCACCCAACGGTTTGGTGGCGCGCTCAATCTCAACCTCCATACCCACGTACTCGGGTTGGACGTAGATCGGGGAAGGCGCCGATGATGGCTCCGCGTCGGACGCATGGGCGGAGGACGCACCGGTGCTGGCCGGGTTCGGCGGCGGCGTCCGTGCAGGGGGGACCGTGGCCTCATCGCGGCGCTCGCCTGCGTCGCCTGGGCGAGGAAGGCGAAACGCCAGCCCCTGATGGCTGCCACGCGCAGGCGAACGGCTTCGATCTGCATTGCGGGCCTTGTCGTCCCGCCGGGGCAACGGGATCGGCTCGAGCGTATGTGTCGCTATGCCTTGAGACCGCGAGTGACGCAGGAACTGGGTCCACCTGACCGGTGAGGGGACAGGTGCGGTTGCAGCTGCGGCAGCCGTGGCGCGTTGGAACGACGGACGTCGTGTTCGACCCCGTCGAGTTCCTGGGGCGGCTGGCGGTGCTCGTACCGACGACCGCGCATCAACTTGATTTTGTACCATTGCGTGCTGGGGAGCCCCGGGCGGCCTACCGGGCCGAGGTGGTTCGGCGCCAGCCGTCCGGGGAGGGCGGCGACGGCCTCGGGCGGAGTCATAATCGGCGCGTCATGGGCGGCCAATCTGCGTTGTGGCGGGGGCCTGCTGCGGACTGGGGCCGGGGCCCGATAGCGGGCATTCCGTCAACCTGCGACGCCCGTGATGTTTCTCGATCCGACCGCTACTCCCGTTCAAATCGGGTTCTGCGTCAGCCGCGGACCTGAATCCTCGCCGTGGGCACTGGAGGCGCCAGTCGTATCGGAAACTCGCTCGCTCGCGACTAATGCGGGGTTCGACGATCAGAGCACCGGCATCAGCAGCACAGCTACCCCTCTTTGAGGCGCAAATACTTCTCGCTCAGCCAGTGCTTTACGGTCCGACACTGCCGGATTACGTCGTCCAGCTCTTTTGACGTGTCGCGAAGTTCCTCTGCGGTGATAATGTCATCGGACAGTGCCTCTCCGATGTGATCCAAAGCTTCGCCGACTTCCTCGATCATCACCTGAATTTCCTTTACGGCCGCAACAGACGCGCGGTGCTGTTCAGGCACAGCTGAGCGACCCGCGACCGTTTCAAGAACGTCGAGGGGCGAATAATTGTGCGCGAGATTGCAGATGATCGGAAGCGCCGCCGCAGGACACCGCTTCTCCCCGGTTATCCAGTAACGCAGCGTTCGATACTCAACGCCCAGCGCGTCAGCGATCTTTTTGGACGGATCAGGCATCGAGGAACTGACGGGTCCAGCGTCCACGATGGCTCGAAGCGCGTCTGCGAAGGCCTTTTCGCCTGGAAGCCACTTACGATCAGCCACAATTCACCCTCCGGATTGACGATGAAGGCGTTCACTTTATCACCGTTTGTGAACCCGTCGCGATGGTCAAACAAACCTCAAGGGTGAACTTTTCGAGGGTCTCGATTGGCAGTATCGTTTCCTTTAGCGCAGGGTTCTCGAGGAGTCGGACAACCGACGGACAGCGCACATGACAAATCGTCAGAGCAAGGATCAGAGCGGCAGGAGACGATGGGAACGCAAAGCATCGCGCGCGGAATTCTGATGCTCAGCGTCAGCGCCGCCAGCGACGACCAAGGACCGCTCACTCCGACGTCGAGTCGAACGACCACAGCGAGCGTTCCGATCGCATCGACGACATTGACCCCGATGCGTGCTTCAGTCCTCATAGCCACATCGTTACCGCCGGCACTCTCGGCGCGACTACCCTGTGAGAGCACGTTGCGATGCAGGGAGGCTGCCGCCACATCGATCTCGCTAAACTATTTCGAGGCCAACAGCGTCGAACCCAATCACGACCAGCGTCATGCGAGAATCGACATTCCAGCCGTTCGCTCGGTATAGTAATTATTGCCATCCGCCATGCAGCATTTTGTGGCATCTCTCGTGAGCCGCCGCTATCGGCCGCTCGATAGAAACACCGGAGTGGCCTACGCCGCCTCGTTCCGCGAGAACTGCCACTGTATTTTGCCGCACTTCTTTTTGCCGGAATTCATGTGGCTTCTTAGAGCCGAAGCCGACCGCCTTGTTCAGGCGGCAACGCGAAAAGAGATTCAGATACCGGGATCTCAGAATACGATCCGGCGAATGCACACCATCGGGACGCTTAAACTGAATTACCTGACCAGCGTCATCCCGCTGATCTACTTCGATAACGATCTGCGCCACTTTTTGAGCGGGATTACAGGCGAGGACGTGTTGATCGTTCCCGACAAGAACGAGCGATATGTGCTGAACGCCCTTCTGCATCCGGGTGACAGACACGGCGCCCATGTCGACGACTATGCATTCGCCTTAAATATTTTTACCGAGTGCCCTCCCGTCGACAGCGGAGGCCGGCTCAACGTCGCACAAAACTCGACGGACTTCCGCGACCTGAGCAACGGACGCAGCGTGGAAATAGCGGTGCGTCCTGGAGATGTGTGCTTTCTTAAGTCTGACACGTCGGTTCATGAAGTGCTTCCCCTAACAGGTGAAGGGCGACGCATTGCGTTCAACCTAGTGTATAGAAGCACAACCAATGGCGCACTGGAATCATATTCGAGCAACGATCTCTATAAGGAGTGAGGGATGGAAAGATGGCGAACGATCCAATCGTGATCCGATATGCGACAATCGCCGAAGCCGCCAAAATAGCGACTCTGTTCAAGGAGGTTGTGCAAGATCTAGAGATATATAACGAAGAAGCCAGGCGAATAGAGATCGAGAAGAACAATGAAGTAACGTTTCGAGCTAGACTCGGAGATGATCCGCGCTCGATCTCCGTCGCAGCACGCGGAGATGCTATGCTCGGCTTTTGCATCACGACTGATCAGCATGGTCCGATTTGGATAGAGTGGTACGGGGTCAGTAAGGCGGCGCGCCGCGAAGGCCTCGGCACCAAACTGGTAACACATCTCCAGTCAGAACTGCCTCGACGACATGCGACAAAGATTTGGTGTGACTCGAGAACGATCAATCTTCCGACCATTCGGCTGTTCGAGGGGCTAGGATTTCGGCGGCTCTGCGAACTGAAAGAGCATTGGTATGGCCAGGATTTCTACCTGTGGGAATGGACTCTGCAGTGAGAGGAATCAGTGATGACCATTGCTGGTAAAGTTACGCTGATCACAGGCGGCACCTCAGGGATCGGAGCAGCGTGCGCGGTTGAATTTGGCCGCTGCGGCGCTCCAATCGTGATCCATGGACGAGATTCCGGTAGAGCTCTGGCTGTAGCCGACCGCTTACGCGCTGCATCGGTACCGGTAGTCACGATCATCGGCGACGTGCGCAACCAGAACGATTGTGAAGAAGCGGTGCGCTGCGCCGTTCGGTCCTTTGGTCGGCTGGACATTCTGATCAACTGCGCAGGCATTATCATCGACGGGGACGCCCTCACGACCTCACCTGAGGCGTGGCTAAGCGTTATGGACGTGAATGTCAATGGGTCATTTTGGATGTGTCGAGCGGCGATTCTGGAGATGCAGCGAGGCGGTGGTGGGTCAATAGTGAACGTCGCGTCCGACTGGGGAGTCGTTGGCGGTAGAAATCATGTTGCCTATTGCACATCAAAAGGAGCGATCGTGAACATGACTCGCGCGATGGCACTCGATCACGCCAGCGATAATATCCGAGTGAACGTTATCTGTCCTGGGGAGGTGGACACACCCATGCTCGAGGCAGAAATTGCGCGCGTGCCGCTGGACCGCGCAACCGGGTACGCAGAACTTGCTGCCAGCATTCCATTAGGGCGAATATCAACCCCTGAAGAACAGGCTCGCAGCATACGTTTTCTGGCATCACCCGAAGCAAGTTTCATCACTGGCGCTGTGCTTTCTGTCGACGGTGGAAGCACTGCGCACTGACAAACCGATTCATAATCACCGATCGCCACCTGACTGTGCTGGCCGCAACTGACGCTGAAGGCCGCGTCGCAGGCTCTGCGATCTTGACATTAAACTAGTCGGCGGACGCGCCGGCCAGCGCGGGCGAATAGGTCGAGTTGGCCCCGCTACGGCCGGCGCGGCCCTGCTCGAACCGAACCGCGAGAAGGTCGGCTGCGAAGCCACGCGGGCCATCGACTCGAGTCGCTGGCCGCAGCACCAGGTGGTCAATCAGGTCGTCCTTGAGCCGGTCCGCGACATCGCCATCGAGATGGCCACACGCAATCGCGCGCACGTGAGCCAGCCGAACGCCGCTGTGTCACGTGCGCCGCCAGCGCGAGCGGCCGTTGATTCGAACCCGTATAGGGTGGATTAGGTGGTGATCATAGGTACAATCCGCAAAGGTCTGGAAAGAGAACAGTCGGAGCTATCCCCGCTCTAGTTCAACGTCATCGCGCTTCCGCTGGCGATGCTCCGCCCGTCCAACCGCGTCATACTCACTTGGGTGCCTGCGTTTCAGGGAAATGCGCCGCTCGGTGAATAATCGAGGTTATAAAAATGGCAATGATGATGCGGCAGACACAAACTTATCTTAACCGCGTATTCGCCGGTGTGCGTGATGCTGGCGGCTATCTGGACCGTATCCTCGCAGCGGCAGCCGCGACCTCACTCATCCTTGTCTTGTTCACGCCCAAACAATTCACCGACATCGCACAGGCATTGATCGTCATCGCGCTTGTACTGATTGTGGCCGTCATCAGACACCCTCGCAAGCCTCACGTTCCGCCGATGCCCAGAACGTGGGTTACGACTATCGCGATACCCTGCCTTCCGGCTGACCTGGATAAAGCAATCGGTATCGCGCGTTGGTACTTTGGTGAAGACCGCATCCCTACCCAGGTGGTGAAGAGCTTCCACGACCGCTGTCCCTATAGTGTGATTGTGGCGAAGAATGAGCAAGGGGAAGTGGTGGGCTACGTCGACCTATTTCTGGTTAGAGCGGAATCTTTGATGGCTCTTGTTGAAGGCCGCCAGCGTGAAGAAGACCTAACGGAACGAGATTTGATCGGGATCGACGAAGCCAGGGTTGAGAAGGCGATATATGTTGGAAGTATCGCGGTCGATGACAGACTGAAGTTATCCGATTACGAAAGGTCCAAGGTAGTACATCAACTTATATATGCTTGCGGCCAAGTGTGCGCGAAGAAGATTATGGATAACAACGACCAATGGCAGGTCTGCGCGATCGGCTATACAAAAGCGGGGGCGTTGCTGCTGAGAGAGCGGCTCGGGTTCGGTGAGAGAGCGGCTGGGAGGTACTGGAGAACGATTAGCCGACATGGAATTAGCCGATTTCTGAGGAACTCTCCCGTAGCGCCGGCTGAAGTGAAAATCAGGATTTCATGATGACGTGACTGTTTTCAGGGTGTTCCGGAAGACCCATAGTTACTTGCACTACGTGCCCGATGAGTGGTTAGAGTTAGGGGCAAGGCGCGCTTGCGCGGGATGGCCGCTGTGCGCACAGACGTGTGTGAAGCCGAGGAAGTCGACGGTCCGTCGCGCGAAAGCTGAAACTAATCTGCGTGGGGGTACGCGGGTTTAGCCACCGGCTGGACCCCTTTCACCTTCAGCCGAGTCTTCCAGCCTCCTGGAATGGCGCCAAAGACAATTCGCATCCCGTCGACCGCCGTTTCACCGTACAAGAACCGACGCTTTGATCCATCAAGTGACTCAATCACATCACTCGCGGCGGTTGGGGCATAATCCTCTAAATCCTCTACGTCCACTCCCACTGCAAGATGGCCGCACTCATTCTCTGAATCTTCTTCACGAATGCTCACGTAGATCAATGCCGCCCTAAATCCTAGGAAGGACAGAAGTGAGGCGCAAAGCAGGGCAGTACACTCGCAGTCCCCGACGCCGTCGTGGAGCGTCTCAACGGGAAAACGTCCGTATTCCACAAAGGGGCCTCCCGGAAAACCGCGTGTGGATTCATCGTCGAAGCGGTACGTAATTCCTTCCTGGACGAAGCCGAGCACCAAGTTCGCAATTTGATAACGAGTTAACGCATGGTGTCGTGCAACGGACGCAATCTGCCTCGCAAGGCGAACCATGTGTTCCGGGCCGTCCCCATCCACCGGCGGACGATCCATCAGTACGACTGAGTTCGGGAGAGTCTGATAAAGCGCTCCCTGACCTCCTGCGTTCAACTCGCGCAAACGAGCAAGAAGGGGCTCCGAGACCTTAATGCCCACGCGGTACGATGTACCGCTGCAATCGAGATTGTAGAGCGGGTTCGCTCCTGCGTCTGGAGGCACGACGGTTGCCGTATCCTCGTCAGGTCCGCGTGCTCCACGGTCGCGCAACCAATCCGGAAGAACAAATCGCCAGCGTCTGGCGGTGAGGCGAATAACTTCCTGGGACGCCATCGCGATCCAAACGCTCATGAGGCTCAGCAAAAGAATCAGCGCCGTAATAACGCCGGGCGCGTTGAGCCGAAACGCACCCAAGATCAGGAGGATGATCGCCAGGACTATGAATCGAACGTCAATGGGAGCCAAAGACCCTTTCTCTCTGGACAGGACGATCCATGGCCCGGCTTGCACTCGATTGAACCAAGAGTACGGAGCGAAAAACCCGACAGCAAGGAAGAAGAACACTACGAGCGCAGACCATCCAGCCTCGGTCACCATCCCGACCGCTGATCTCGTCGCAGGCTCTGGCGTCAGCGCCAAGTACAACAGTCGGATCGAAAGTGCACACGAGGAACCGAGCATTGACGCGAGCACGCATTCAGGTCGCGTTAGTGGCTTGAGGTCGCTATCAGGTGGCAAGCGGAGACGAAACCCCCACCATTCGTGCAGACGTTCATTCATGTGCCGCCTAAAGCAATACAGCCGGCTTGAAAGCCTTCAGTGGTGACGGCTGGGACATTTCCGCTTTCCAGGCAAGCCCGAGCGGGAGGAGTGGGTTCGCTTGGTTCGGATAAAAAATGATCGAGTCAGCTGTCAAGCCCTTCACAACTTGCACATGTGCCGAAACTCTTCCACTGCCGTGAGCGTTGACGTTATTGCACGCTAGCGCTAACGGATCGTCTGGTCCCGCAGCAATTCCGTAGGAAAATCGTCTGCCGTTCGACCCACTTACCGACGGTGCGCTCAGATTCGCGTAACGACTCATCAGCTGTGTGCCATCCATTGTCGCGCTGTGATGAAGCACCTGATACTCTTGGAGCCGAGCGACCAGATCGAGGCGATTCACATACTCATCAAACAAGTACTCCGCGACCGTCTCCAAGAATGTGTACCCTGAACTCTCTAGTCGAACAGAAGCGTCGAGGAGCTCGGTGGGAGTTGGCAGGGCAAAATGTCGTGTCCAAATGGGCGACGAGCTCTCCGGAGAGTCCGTTGTCAAAACACGGAATGGTAAGAGAGCGTTGTCGAGCCCGAGGTGCTGCCGACGTTCGGCGATTCGAGGCAGCAGCGCGCTTAAACGATCTACGGGATCTATTCCGTCAAAACGTCCGAAGAGCCGCGCGTACTCAGTGTCCAGAAGCGACGAAGATCCGGGCAGGATCTCAGGGAGAATAGTCTCGACCAAGGAAGCCTGAAACTCAGACTGTAAGTGAATCCCTATCTCCGCAAATCGACGCGCCGCCTCTGACAATCGGTCCTTCGGACTCGAAAGCACCTCTTGCGGTCTCACTGCATCTCGGGCCAACGGCAACGGTGGCCGAGACTGGTGTTTTAGCATGACGTCATCAGTCTCGGGAATTGGGGCCACATCATTCGGACCTGAAAAGAGCCACTCGACACACTGAACCATCCGATTGAGTACATCGCCATAAGTTCGCTTGCGAAGCACTAGGTCCTGTGCATCCAAGGCGGCGCGATAGGACGCGAGCCAATCCGTGTACAGGCCGAACAATCGGCGCCCGGTAGATGCTGCGTGGCGATAGAACAGGCCATAGCTGACCATTAAGCCGACGCTGGAACCGAGAGCGACCCGCATCAACAGACCGTTGATCAAGCCTAGGTCGATCGGGGCGACGACCGCGGCCGCCACCGGCAAGAGGAACGCCGGTAGCAACCGAATGAAAACCGCGGCTGGACTGGGCACGTCGAGGAGCGTTTGCTCTAACGTGTCACGTGCGACATCTGCGCGCCGACGAGCACTGGCCTCTTCAGCTTCGGCGTCGCTTGTGATCAACTCGCGACGGTGACGTTCACTTTCTTCGTTGCCCAACGAAGTCCAGACACGGCCAAGAAGTGCCTGTGCCACTCGGTGGGGTTCAGCGTGGACTGGTTCCTCAAAAGCACAGGCAAATACTTCGCCGACGGATTGGTTCAACGCTCCAAGGAAGTCCACAAGAAGATGGCGAGAGATTGCGACGATGCGGCGCCGACGTGCCGCGAGTACGCCGTGTTCAATCGCTTCGGTAAGGTCGTTTAGAGCGCCTGGCCAATCCTGGAGCGGGATAGACGACAGGCGCGACCGTCCGTACAAATCTATCACTCGTTCCCAATCTCGCGATTCAAAAATGGGCTCAAACAGAAGCTGTAGGCGGCCAAGCTCGAACCAAGGAACACGGACCGGCGGCGCTTGCTCCACCTTCCACGGTATCTGCTCTCTTTCGAATGCCGCTCGCCATACGCGCTCTATGGCGAGGGCGTCCAGTGCGTCTAGATACGACGCGATGGCCTTCGGCACTTGGAGCTTGGCGCAGTCTTGAATTGAGTTGTACAGCTCTTGGCGACCCAGGATTGCGAAGGCCTCCGAACACACGCGAGAGGCAAGCAGCCGTGCCAGCTTCCGTCCCTTACAGTGCACTATGTACGCGCCAGCAGCGCCGACCGGTTGTTGCGCCTGAAATCCGCCTCCGGCGACCAATTTGCCGTCTAGGTCCATGCGGAACAGGAAGGGGTTGACGGCAGTGCTGGCGCCGGTATCCCCGCTGTCACCGCTCACGGTGCTACGCGTAATTGCCAACCCAAGGGCGGCGGCGATAGTAGTCTGTGCCGTTCGACTGGAACTCGCCGTTGCAATCTTCTCTTCACCAACGATCCAAACCGGCGCCTGCGATCGGTTTGTGGCTGTCTCCAAGAAATGTTGAACGTCCAGAAGGCCGCGAGCAGCGAGCGCACGTACTTGACGGTCAAGATTCTGAATCGAGCTGGACTCGACCCCGATGCCGAGAATCAGGTGTGTCGAAGCCGCGAAAGAACCGATCGCGCGGAGTTGACCGAGACCAGCGACGAATCCTAGAGCAATGGCACTGCCTAGCGGATCAGCGAGGGAGCCTGCTACGAGGACAGTGCTCTGGACCGGAACGTTGTTACCAAATTCCAGCCTAGGCCAGTCGACGAAGAACAAGCGAAGGGATCGCCCAGCGGACTCCTGTGATAACCATTGGGCGACCTCATTCGCTAGCGCGTCGCGGTCGGTCTCGAAACCCGACCCGTGTCGAGCGGCGTCATAGGGCACCGCCAGGGAGTCTGCCCAGAGCGGGTACTGTTCGTCCCAAAAGTCAGTTCCGCTAGGTGGCGCCCCTCCTCCGGCCCAGACGAAGCGATGCTTTTCGGTGTTGGGAAGCTCGAGTTCCTCGAGCAACGAGGAGAGCTTGCCTAAACACTCCGCACCGAACATGTCCACAGCAACGTGCACGAACAGCTTCACCCGGCCTCCGCGCGCTTATCCGATTTCCCATTCAGAAACGCTCTGGACAATCTGATCCCAGAGCAACACCTGATCGCGCTCCCGTGTTCGGCCTTTCCGTTCCTGCAACGATTCGAGTGCTTCTGTCTTCGTCTTTTCCAGCTGCGGCGCCGTAAAAAGTGCAGTCCAATTGTCCTCGAACCAGCGCACCCATCGTTGCGCCTGGCGCGCGAGGTCGGCATTACCCGTCAACTCGCGATGAGCCTCGACGACGTTTGTTCCCAGTCGAGTGACTTTCCCTTCGATCGTGGAGGAGGGATTGTTGGGTTCGAAGAAGGGCCACAGCCAGAACTGCTGTTTGCCGACTTGAAAGAGGGCGTAAAGTGGCTGCTGCGGATTCTTGCTGATCTTGAGCATCTTTTCGAGATCGATTTCGGACACCGTCAAGATGTCTGAAATAGCGAGTCCCCTAGCAAACAGCGCAAGGTCTTGATCGATCTCCTGCGTGAAGCCGGTGGGCATCGGCCATGAAGCGCTGCCAGGAAAGCAATGGTACTTCGCTGTGTCGAAAGCCTGTTGCTTCGGATCCCGAATGTCGGACACGGTGCGCTGCCAGCGAAGGTACTCGGGCTCGAGCTCGTTGACGACAAGGTCGCACCCAGCCAACGCCACAGGAAGTGTCGTCAGAAAGAAATTCAACCGGTTCCTCTCCATATTGTCGGAGACGTGCAGTTTGGCACCCTGCAGTTGATCAGACTCCTCCAGACGCTTCTTGAGTTCATCATCAATCCCGCCGCAGAACAGGAGACGCTTGGGAGCAATCCCAAGGCGGGTGGTCATCCCCGCCATTGGCATCTGCGGTTGGAGGAACGCGAAGTACAGCTTCGCGATAATCTCCTCGGGACTGTTGCTCTTGTATTTCGCCGTTTGTGACAAGATATCGAGAGGTCCCCATTGGCGCTCTTTGTCCGTAAGGGGCTCTACTTGGTCAACGACGCGTTGCGCCAAGTCGGTTCCGATGTCCTTTCCGTCGGTGACCTCATCGAGAAGATTTCGCGGGTGCCAACCACGGTTCAGGAGATTCTGCAGAACGGCTTCAGGGCGAAGATGTTGCGCCCCAGCGAGGTACGCGCGACGCCACTCCTGCGTCATGACATTGAACGAAAGAATGTCTTCGACCTCCGCGCCACGACCTTCAGCTTGAAGTCCGAGGTCGGTGGCCCGCAGCCGACAAGCCTTGTCGAGTACGTCCACTGCCCGATCGAGCGAGCCGTTGGTGCCAAAAATAGTCTTCATCCGCGGAATTAACTTCTCGAGGGCGTCGATGAGCTTCGTTAGTAGCGACTTGCTGAGCTCGTTGCGCGCCTTGTTAAGAATGATGGTATCCGCCTCGTTGAGGAACGTGATGTACAGCGCCTTAGCGCGCGGCAACTTGAAACTATCCTTCGCGCGGTCGATGATCCCCTCGTCTGTCACGACGTCGTCGACCGCTCCCTCGATCTGTTGCCATTGTGTTTCGAGCGCAGCGTACGATGATTCCACCGTCTTCTTGTGCTCCTCGGCGAGAAGGTCTCTTTCGATGAGAAGTGCTTCCCTGAGATCCTCGACGAAATCCAGCGCTCCGGCGTACAGCGCATCCGACCGCACAAGTAACGAAGCCATTTCGTCGACGGCAAGCGGCCAGAGCTCTTCGAACGCTCGCTCGATGTTTGTTCCCAAACGGGCGGTGATTTCTTGCATGCGTCCATGCGGAACGGCGCGACCGTACTTGAGGATGTCCTCGCGATTATCGTATCGCCCGCTTCCACCCATGAGAGACTCGATCGCCTCATCGTAACGAGATGGTCCGAGGATAGCCGCCGTCTCACTGCTCGGATCCCGTGATACTCGATCCCGCAAGGACCGGTAGTCCAGACGCCGACTCTTAAGAAAAGCTGCGGCGTCGTCGCTACCTTCTATCGCGCCTCCGGCGCACTGGTACTTGATGTATCGCCGAGCAGCATCGAGCGCAAACAGATTAGCCGTCGACTCGATCGGGAAATGAACCTGCCCAAGGCCAGGGATCAAATAGCAAAGTTGTGCGCCGCGCGCGTTACCGGTTAGCGTGTAACGATGATTGACCATCACCCCAGCGTAATCAGGCGTCTGATCGGTCTTGAACGCGTAGGCGCTCATCATGAACGCTAGTCGCGCCATGAACGACGTGGAGTGTGCCTGACTCAGCAGCGACTTTTGTGAGTCCTGACGTTTGGGTGAAACGAGATAGCATTCGTCGAATGGGCGCTCCAAGCGACCGGCCATTTCGAATGGATATTCGATTTTGCCATTCCAGGCGATGTCCTTAACCGCCGATGGTTGCGCCATGAAGACATTCAGTTCCTTAAGTCCGCAATAGGTGTTCACCAGCATGTTGCGCCGATCTTGATCGGAGAGGCCTGGCAGACCGTCGAATGCGCCAATGATCCCCATGATGTCGGCTGAGCCGCCGAAGAGTTCGCGCAGCAGGAAGGTCGTGTCCAGCAGCATTCCAGAGCCAGTGCCGCCTGACAGCGACCCGAAGACAAAAACTGCAGGACGTGAGTTCACCACTTTGGGGCTGGCCGCCGTGATCTGATCGCGTGCCTGTCGCAGGGCTGCACCAACGCGCGACAGGTTCGCCAAGAGGGCGAGGCGACCCAGATTTCGTAAGCCCGACGCGCCCGACATGAGCGAGCCAGCCGGAAAATTCTGGATGACCCAGTTCTTGAAGAGCTTTCCGCTACCAATTCCCTTGTAGAATCCTGCCAAGTCCTCAACGCCGAGATGGACCCATTGACTTCCGTCACGCAGCCCCTTCGGGCGACCGCCTCGATCGGTGTCAAACGCGAGAAAGGCATAAAGGGGATCGATCTCCGGAGCGACGCCTTCCTGGCCCTTCTGCGCTTGGGGAGCGACTAGCCGCAAGAATAGCTGCTTGACCTTCTCGACTGATTGAGCGCCTGTCCCACCCAGGCCGAGATAGAGCGTGGGACGGTACGGAAAACGCTCAAGCAGCGACAGGTAATCCCGCCGCTCGTCCTGCGCGTATGTGCGCGAGAGGTTTAGTTCAGGGTGCACGCTCATGATCGCTCCTTCGGTCTCCGTCGTCCGACTGGTGAATTGGGAACCGCAAGTCGACGTCGTCGGAACGCAAGATGTACCGGGGGGTGAGCCGGGTCCTCGCGATATTCGAAGCATTTCTCCTGGAACACCACTTCAACCGCCCCAACCGGCCGCTCGGCAGAGCACTCAATGTCTCCCAATGGGTACGCACTGTTGCCGATCTTCAGCGTCGCCCGTGCAGGACATTTGGCGCCGATCAGGATTGGGAGATCGGAAGTGTAGAAAACCAAGGAGCCGAATGGAGGTCGACTCCCAATGCCCGCGCGCCGCCACACCCACGACAGCGGAACCGTGGAACGCCACCAGGGGAACAGCCAAGCAATGGTGCGCACTCGCAGCGGGACCCTTAAGCGCCGTACACGCTTTTTCTCCGCATCGTCTCGAAGAATAATTGTGCCGGCGGGGGCAGGAAAAAATGCAATGCACACCACGTACAACAGCGCCGACACTCCAGCTGTCACGCCCAACCAATTCCTCAAGATGAACCAGTTGTTCCAAAGGCTGGCCTCGACGTCCACGCGAAGTGGTAATGTGAGGCTTGGCTCGAGGTCTGTCGGGCCGCTAATCCGAGTCAGAACGAGTTGACCCTCGTGACGTCCCGCAGCGCTGTTCATTGGGACATCGACGCGAATCTCGTGTGACTTCCTAAGGCGAACCTCGACTCGACCCGCCGCTTGGTTGTCCGGAACGGTCTGTCCGTCGAGAGTGACGATCGGTCGTACGATGCGAGCAGAACCAGGATCGGCACGCCAACTGACGACTGCCGCATAGGAGGCTTCAGCGCCAGCAGATGGAACGTCGAAGGTAAGTCGGTAGGGCGCCGGTATAGCATTCCGTAACACGTACGCGTTGATCATCGCGAAATACAAAGTGAGCAAGGACAGAAAAGACACAATGACGCAGACCACATACGACTCCAATCGTGTGGCCTTCGCGAAATAGTCGTAATTCTTAGCCGAATCGTCCTTAGCTACCACCATCGACGGATTCTGGCACCGGCCGAAGGCACGTGGCGAACGTCGATCGCCGTTTCGCGTCCGCGGGCATCGTATAAATGTGGAACGACGCTTGGATGGAGTCGCACGGCGCGCGAGAGCGTGGCCACGTGCGTCGGAATGTTCGAGCGGGCCAGCGGCCCGAGTTCGACTCGGACGTCGGCGGACCCGGTCGAGACGTCGCCAAGTGGTGTCGAAACGCGATATGCCACTCGATCATTTTCTGACGCGGCATTTCGTTTCAGTTCGATCGGAACGGTTGCGCCTCCAGGTTGGAACGTGATTGTGCCGGGCAGAGTCTGTGGAAGACTTCTGAACAACCGTTCCGCAATGACCGGCGCTCGCTCTGCAGATGAGCGCTTCTCGAGTGAAAAGAGAAACACTTCGGCGGTCAAAGAGTCCTTTCCTGAGCGCACTCCGATCGCATTCGGAACGTGCAGCACCCATTCATAGAGCGGTTTAACAAACACACCACCTCGCGCGACAGCGCCGCACTCTTCGCCGACGCGCCAAACGCCGCCGCCATCGAATACACCGGCCCAGAATCGGCCGTTCCCAGACAGCGGATGAGGCACTCCGTTTCCGTTTGAGCCGATTGCGCATGTCGATACGGGTCGTCTGAGTTCAAGCTCCAAGGCGAACGCCTGCGTGTCAGTCGCCACGGTGAATGACGGCGTTTCACTGAGGAGAGACTGTTCTTCCAGTCGGAACCAGCTCGCGAGTACGCCGACGAAGTTGTGTACAAGATCGTTGGCCGTGCTGCTTTGTCGAACTCCTTGCCTCTCCCAAGGAGCTGGGGTCGATGAGCTTGCCGTCAAAACAGACGTGGCGACCTCGACGCCAGCGGTGCCGAGGAATACGGGAGCCCAGTGAGGCGGCACCGATGGCTGGGCTTCTGACAGCCAAAAGCCGCGTCCGAGCAATTCGTTAAGTTGCGTTCGAATCTGGACGCGCCCGTCATCTCGGACCTGTTGCAGCGAAGGCTGCCAGGTCGAGCGTGGTGTCTGAAGCGAAGCGGATCGCGCATCGAAAATCGGTGGAAGATCGATCGCGGATAGATAGCGATGTCTGCCCTGACCGGCTTGCTGGACCGCCCGTGGATCAACCCCGTGCTTTTTCGCCAATTCCGTGCGGCGCGATTCATCCCAGGCCGGCGATAGCAACGGATTGGGCTCATCCACGCCGTCGGTCAAAAACAGGATGGCTGGCGGCGTCTTGAGGTGTTCGGTAAGGCGTTTCGTTTCCAGCAATGCCGCGAGGTAGTCGGTATCCTGGCCTACCCGCGGCTCCCCTTTCGCCCCACCGAGATAATGATCAATGACACTCGCAAAGCGCTCGCGGTTTGTCGTGCTGACTTCGAGCCAGGGCTCTCCAGAGCCAGACCAGTCAATCGTTTGTGGGATCGTGGCAAAAAGAACAACAGCGATCCTTGGAACGTCGTCTTTATCGAGGATCGCTCGGGAGAGCCGGGAGTACACATCGTAAAACTGGCCCGCAGCCTCGGCCTCGACGTGTTCTGGATCAGATCCTTTCATGCTCGACGACACATCGAGGACGAGGATCGCGTGCGGGGCTGAAAGAGTTTCCAACACCGGCGCAAGCGAGGCCGGCGAGGAAATGTCTACGGTCCCCGGCAGCGGCGGAATCGAGCTGAACTCGTGTCGGACGACGCGCATTTGAACGCAGGCCGCCCCGGCCAACGTTAGAGCGAGCGCTGTGGCCGCCAGAATCAAGAACAGTGGTCTCATAAAGCCGACCGACCGTGAAGACGCGCCAATACCAACCGCCAGCGGTCGAAATTACCGCAAGCAGCGTCGATTAGGATACAAAGCTCTCGTGCGGGGCTCTCCGACCTCAATCGCTGCGGGTGGTGAGCGGAGCATATCGAGTGCCGCTGATGTCGGTCAAGAACGAGCAGGGCCTGTCAGCGGGTTCGATTGAGGTCGCACAGGAGTCGTTGAAGAGCAGGAAAACCTTCAATCCCTTGGGTTTGCGCCCTCGAGAGGACAAGGCCAACGACGCTCAAATCGATCCGGGATTGGCAAATAACAGCCCCTGAGGCCAGACCGCGGAATACCGTATGGTATTGTCGTCAATACCAAATGGTATCTAGTGCCGGTTTGCTAGCGGCCCCGAGATGTTAAGTGCCAATAATTCAGTGTGTTACGGGAAATGGCGTGCTGGCACTCCAATCGCACAGCACTCTCTTCAGCTCTCGGCTGGTCAGTCCGTTAGCAACGAGGAGGTCAAGAATGAACCGTTACCGTGCGCCCTCTGCAATCGCTCTTTTGTTCCTCGCGCTCGCGACACTTTCTGCTTGCGCCAAGCAACCGACCGCGGAGCTTGTCATCGCGGCGGTTGCTCCGATGACGGGTCAGTACGGCGAAATGGGAAAGGACTTGCTGAACGCCGTGCAGATGGCAGTCGACGACAAAAATCGCTCCGGAGGAATCCGAGGTCGCCAAGTACGACTGGTGACGGAGGATGACAAGGCCAGCCCCAAAGACGCTGTGACAGTTGCTCAAAAGATTGCCGCCAATACGTCCATCATAGGGATCGTTGGACACATGAACAGCGGGACGATGTTGGCGGCGTCGTCGGTGTATTCTCAGTCGGGCGTGCCAGTGGTTATGCCCGTGCCAACGAACCCGCAAATCACGAAACAGGGGTTCTCGAACCTTTTCAGAGTCCCGATCACAGATGACAAGCAAGGGCCTGCCTGCGCTTCTTTCATCATCACCAAGTTGAACAAGAATCGAATCGCGATCATCCATAACAAGGACGCCTATGGCGAAGGAATCGCCACTGAGACAGACAAGTACTTGAAAGCTCGCGATGTGACACCGGTTGCGTTCGATACGATCAACCCAGGAGATCAAGACTATCGCGCGTTATTGACCAGACTTAAAGGATCTTCTCCGGAAGTGATCTTTTTCGGCGGCGGCTATGCAGAGGCCGCGCTACTTATCAAACAGGCTCGCGAGGTCGGTTTGAATTCGACATTCGTGATGGGTGATGGTTGTTTTGATACGCAGTTGATGAAGATTGCTGGCGCCGCAGCAAACGGCAGCTACGTCAGCAACATTGCCCCGACAACCGCCCCCGATTCAAAGGCCGAAGAGTTCTACAAAAGGTTCCAGGCTGCCCACGGGAAGATCGTAGCTTTCGCCCCTCTAGGCTACGTGTCAGCGGGGATTCTACTCGACGCGATCGAAAAGGCGCCAACACAAACACGAGAGGGAGTTCTGAAAGTTCTGAGCGATCCAAATTACAAATTCGCAAGCATTTTGGGCGACTTTTCGTTCGAGCCGAATGGTGACTCGAAGGGGCAACGTGTCTTCATGCACACAATCGACGGTTCCGTCTTCAAGACGGTCGCCTGGTGACTCTTCCCGATGCTAGCGGGCGCGCATCATGCGCGGGTTGCGACCAGAGTCGCTGAGCCGGGCGATGCTACAACAATTGTGGAACGGCATAACGGTCGGCGCGCTGTACGGGGTGTACGCATTGGGGTACACCCTCGTCTTCGGAGTTATTCAAGTCATTTTCTTCGCCCAAGGCGAGCTGAGTATGCTCGCGGCGTTTGCCGCGCTGACCATCTTCCGGTGGTGGGGGCCTGATGCCCGTCCCACGGTGTGGTCGTCCGTTGTTGCGGTGGCCGGCGCATTCATGGTCAGCGTGTCGGCGGGCCTGCTATCAGAGCGCTTCGCGATTCGACCATTGCTCTCACGGCCGCGAGTAAGGTGCTTGGTCGCCTCGCTTGGGCTGTCCATCATTTTCCAGAACATCGTGATGCTGACGGCCGGCCCACAGCCAATTCCGTTTCCCACGCTGTTTGGAACTGCCGGCTGGTCGGTCTCAGGCGTTAGAGTCGGGATTATGGACTTCGTCACCGTCCTGACTCTCGGAGTGTTGGTTCTCAGTCTGGGCATGTTTCTCAAGCACCATCGAGTTGGGCTAGCCATCCGCGCCGTCGCACAGAGCGGCCAGGGCGCGAGATTGATGGGTATTAACAGAGACCACGTCGTAGCGCTCACATTCGTTTTGTCATCGTCTATCGCTGCGACGGCCGGGATATTGACAGCGGGCTTTTACGGTGTAGCACGATTTAATATGGGCTTCGTGCCAGGGATCAAGGGCTTCACCGTCGCGATTCTGGGTGGTGTCGGAAACATCTATGGTTCCGCTGCCGCTGCGCTGCTTCTGGGTGTGTGCGAGGCGCTTTTCGCGGGTTTCGTGTCCTCTAGCTACCGTGACCTCTTCGTTTTCGCTGTACTGATACTCACGTTGGGGCTACGCTCCAAGGGTCTGTTTGGTGAGCACTTGTGAGTGCTCTCCCCCGCCGCGGCATTCCGCTCGGACGTGGAGCAGCGGTCGTGGCGTTCATTGTGCTGCCGCTGTTCGTGCGGAGCCCGTACCTGCTTCACGCGACGGTCGTGTTCTTGATGTACGCCATTTTGGCTATGGGGTTAAACGTAGTCGTTGGCTATGCGGGTCTGCTCGACGTGGGTTATGCCGCTTTTTTTGCTTGCGGCGCGTATCTGTACGCGATCGCGAACGTGACCTGGGGGCTACCTTTTCTCCCGGCAATTGCTCTCGGAGCGATGTTTGCGGCGATTGCGGCTGTCGTGATCGGTCTGCCGACACTGCGGGTGCGCGGCGACTACCTGGCGCTCGTGACCCTCGCGTTTGGAGAGATCGTGCACCAAGTCCTGGAGAACTGGACGCGGGTGACAGGAGGCGCACGCGGCATCGTCGGGATTCGTCCCCCCGATCTAGTGCTAGCCTCAGCGTCGAAGGTGTGGCAGTACTACTATGTTGTTCTGGCGATCGCTGCCGGCGGCGCGTGGCTGATGCAACGAGTTTCGGTCTCGCGGGTCGCGAGGTTTTGGGCGGCACTGCGCGACGATGAGATTGCGGCAAACAGTTGCGGTGTCGATTCCACCAAGACCTTACTCATGGCGTTCGCAGTTGGCGCGTCGTTTGCCGGCGTCGCGGGTGTGATTTTCGCGGCAATTCAACGTTTCGTTTCGCCCGAGAGCTTTACACTCGACGAATCGATTCTCGTGCTGAGCATGGTTGTCCTTGCTGGCAGCAAGTCCTTAGTGAGAGTGTGCCTATCGGCCGCGTTGCTATACGGTATTCCCGAGGCGCTTCGAGGATTTCGGGAGTACCGGACGTTGTTGTTCGGCATGGTCCTCGTAGCAGTAGCGCTGCTCGATTCGCGCGAACCTGAGGAGACGTCGCGCCGAAACATCTTGGGCGATCGGCCGTCAACCCCTCGTTCGCCAAGTCCAGTCTTGCCACCAGAGATTCTCGTTAACCAAGACGGACCGGCACAGGAACTCATTCTCACTCATGTGACGAAGGCGTTCGAGGGACGCAGAGCACTCGACGACATTTCGCTTAGCTTGAGCCTTCGCGAAGGTATTGTGGCACTGATCGGGCCGAATGGTGCGGGGAAAACGACTCTCCTAAACTGCATCGCGTGCTCAGAGCGGATCGACGCCGGAATGATTCGTGTGTCACCTTTGGGCGAATTCGGTCGAAGTACGCCGAGCTATGCTGCTCGCGGTGGAGTTGCTCGAACGTTTCAACGGGTACGGATGTTCCAAAGCATGTCGGTGCGGCAGAATGTAGAACTGGGCGGATATCGGGGCATGCTCCGCGAACGCGTACGCACGTCGACCCGTCACGGAAGGGCGAGCATTGAGGTGGTTTCAGCGGCGATAGGATTGTTCGGCCTCGAGCCCCTCCAGCACGAGCAGGTATCGTCGCTGCCGCTGGCACTCCAGCGACGCGTGGAACTTGCGCGATCAATCAGCATGCAACCTCGTTTGCTGTTGCTGGACGAGCCGGCAAGTGGTTTGCTCGAATCAGAGAAAGCAGATCTTGCCGAGCTGGTGCGTCTCATTTGGAACGGCCTTCGCATCAGCATCGTGCTCGTCGAGCATGACATGGATTTTGTCTCCAGGCTCGCGCCGGAAATTGTGGTTCTCGATGCGGGACGAATCTTGGCGCAGGGGCGCGCGAACGACGTTTTCGGAAATCCCCTAGTCATCGACTCGTATCTCGGCGCAAGGCCCGCACGTCATGTTGGTGGTTGAGAACGTTTCCGTTGCCTACGGACCGGTAGTCGCCGTACGCGGTGTGTCTCTCCAAGTCGGAGCTGCCGAGATCGTCGCTGTGATCGGGGCGAACGGCGCCGGGAAAACATCTCTTCTGCACGGAATTATCGGATTGGTGAGGAAGTCGTCTGGGAGAGTTATTTTTGATGGTCAGGATGTCTCTCGGTGGCCAACCGAGCGCATCGTCGTGTCCGGCATGAGTCTCGTCTCGGAGACGAGGGACTTGTTCGGCGCGATGACCTGCGAGGAAAACCTGCGCACCGCGTCATTGGGCGGAGACGGTCGCGCTGAGTTCCTGCCGCGTGCCGCGCAGGTCTTCGCGCTGTTTCCGCGGCTCCGCGACCGGCTTGACCAGCGGGCCGCGACGCTCTCGGGTGGCGAGCAACAGATGTTGGCTGTTGGTCGCGCGATGATGCAGGCTCCCAAGCTGCTCATTCTCGATGAACCATCCTCGGGTCTGGCACCAAAGATTGCGGCATCGCTTTTCGAATCGATCGAGCACGTCCGGGTGGCAGGGACGGCGGTTCTGCTTGTTGAACAACGGGCGCGCGCGGCTATCGAATTGGCGGATCGCGGCTATTTTCTGAAACACGGACAGGTGGCCTTCTCTGGAAGCTCGCAGGATTTGCGAGATGAAGGCGCCGTTCGAGAGCTGTACTTCGGAGCCTGAGTTATGCAGTTGACTGAAAGGCTGTACTGGGAGGATTCTTACCGCACCGAATTCTCAGCGTCCGTGCTGAATGCTGCGGATGGGTGGTGCGCCCTCTCCGCCACTGCCTTTTATCCGGGAGGCGGCGGCCAGCCACACGACACGGGTGCGCTGTCGCTAGACAACGTTGAGTCCGTCGTGACATCTGTGCGCAGCGACGCCGGGATAATCTGGCACCAAACGTCCCTTGACCTCGTCGATGGGCAACTCGTCGCCGGTCGGGTGGACTGGTCGCGACGATATCAGTTGATGAAGTATCACACGCTGCTGCATATCGTGAATACGCTGATGTTCGACGAGTACCACGCGCTCATCACCGGTGTTGACATCGGCGACACGCAAGCGCGGATCGATTTTAACGTTGATGCCTCACTGCGGAGTGCCGTGGCTGCGATCGAAGAGAAGGTCAACACTGTGATCTCGAAGTCGCTTCCCCTCAGAACGTCATTCGTGCCCGAGAGCGAGTTCCGGCGGAATCCCCGGCTTGTCCGAACACTGGATGTCGTGCCACCCGTCGAGGATGGCAAGGTGCGGACGCTAGAGATCACGGGATTCGACGTGCAGGCTTGCGGAGGAACTCACGTTCACAACACGTCAGAACTTGGCTGCTGCCGGATCGCACGCGTTGACAATAAGGGCAAACGAAACAAGAGATTGTACGTGGTTCTCGAGTAACCGCGACGGGAGATAGATATGAGCTGGTTGCGACGAATCCTCGTGATCGACGACGAGCTGGCGAGAGGAGACCAGGGCTCGCTGTTTGCCAGCACGTACCCGCTGGACGGCTTCGAATACGTATTTGCAGGTGACGAAGACGAGGCGATGCGTTTGCTGGAGCAGGGCGAGGAATTCGCGCTGATTCTCCTGGATCTCCGGTTTGAAGGCGTGGGTGACGAGCACGGCTTGGAAATATACGACCGCCTCGTGACCGCCGGGTGCATGGCGCCAGTCGTAATCCTGAGCTCCGTGACGAGGTCTGAAGCGATCTTGCGCGCGTGGCAGCGAGGTGTCCATGCGTACGTGGTTAAATGGTCTGACAACCCATCGTTCCACGAAGAACTTCAGCATGTAGTCGACAGCCGGGCATTTCGAACGAACCAGCCGGCGTTCACCTCGAAAGAACAAAAAGTCATTCAAATCCGCACACGGGCCGGCAAGCTGCTCAAGAGCCACGCAGGTGAATCTTTATCGACGGTCATTCACGCGGCGCGACGCCTGAAGGAGGAGATCGGCGCCGAGTGGATCCACAAGATTCCATTCGAGCAGGGTTTCGAAAACTACATTCGTGGTTGGAATTCGAGCGAATTAGAGCTTCGAGAGGCGGATGAGACGGGCGCCATGTTGTATTTGAATATGGATCTCGGCATGCGGTGCACGCTCAACTGCCCCCATTGTTTCACGATGGATGGCGCGATCGATGCCCGTGGACGTAACTTCGTCTCCTATTCCTTGTTGAAGGAACGCATCGTTGAAGCGAAGGAGATTGGCCTAAAGGCAGTGCGGATCCTCGGTCGTGGCGAACCGACACAGTGGATAGCGCGGAATCGTGACGCCGAGGATACCGGCGGCGATTTCATGGACTTCATAAAGTTCCTTCACGAGAACGACATAACGCCGCTTGTATTTACCCGTGGCCAGATTATCGGCAACGATAGCGCTGCCGCCAATTTCTACGGTGGCACCCACGGAGTTTGGACAGGAGACGATCTCGTAAAGGCACTCCATGAAATGAATGTGAGCGTGTTCCTGGGGGTCTCGTCGATCTTTCCTGATGTTAACAACGAGATGACCGGCCGTGGCAAGCAAGGTGACTACGACCCATGGTGTCGTCGGGCGCTCAGCATGTGTATCGCCGCCGGGTTTCATCGGAACAACCCGACGCACTTGGCGGTGGAGTCGCCGATAACGACACTCAACATTCATGAAATGCCTGTTCGGTACGTGCTTTTTCAGGCTCTGAACGTCAGCCCGTGCATGAACGTGTACATGGTCACGGGCAGAGTGCAGGCGCTGGGACTCGACAACGTGACAGACCCCACACAGGAACAGTTTATCGATATCTACTGCACAGTTGCGTATTTCATGCGCCGCATGGGCATCCGAGGGCGCCTAGGTCCGTATGCGGGTACAAAGGAGTGTCACGACGTCAGTAATGGCATGTATCTAACACTGAACGGCGACGTTTATCCGTGTCCAGGTTTCGACAACGCTCAAAGCCTTGTCGGCAGTATTCGGACGCACAGCCTCAAGAAGATTTGGGAGAACAACCCTCTCGGCCGGCGTCCGCAAAGCATCTGCGTGCCGAAGATCGCGAGCCACTTCCCACCTGGTTTCGAGGATCAAGTCGAGGAGTTGGTGGATCGCAATCAGAGTCGCTATGAATCCACTTTCAGAGAGATTTGTGACGGCCTTGGTCTCGCGTACTGAACTAGTCTAGGCCCTGGATAATGGACATCGCTCAACTCGAAGGTCGCTTTCAGGGCGTCGTCGAATTGGCGCGCGTCGAATTCCAGCGATCACTGACCCAGTTTTTTGTGGAGCATCCAGCTTCGTGTGAGGTGTTCCTCGATGCTGTCGGCGTCAGGCGGGCTGCACGGGGGCGAGAGTTGATTCCGGACCGCGAGTTTTGGACCCCTGCCGGCGATCGGCTCGAATTTCTCGTCGAGACTGCGACGAGAACAGGTATCTTCGACCGGAACGCCGGCCCGTGGTTGCCCAACGTGTGGCCCAGGACAGGCTCGGCAATCCCGGCCGCCCTCTCAACGCTGTTTGGAATGTGGGTGTTCTTTTTTGATCGAGCGCGCGGCACTTACTATTACCCTTTCGCGCGTCGAAACCTGGTGTTTTGTCGAGTAGCTCCGAATGGGCCGGCCATATCTACTCCGCGCGAAGATTACAAAGACGCGATGGAATCGCTTCTGGCCGGATACAGTCTCACCATCGGTCAGGGTAGCGTAGGCCTCGCTCAGCGATTGAAATCAGAGGCCGTCGTCGAGGACACTCTTTCCGACCCGCGGGGCGCCGTTGCGTTGGAGGATCTCTTCCTACGAAACTTCAGCTACATGGGTTTCGGAATCCATCCAGGCGGGTCGCGGGCTTCGATAAAGGAGGATGTGGGCGGTGGTCGCTTCAGGGGACAGTCATTTGCGCATGCGGGCCTGTTGTTTCCAGCGCCTTGTATAGCTCGCGATCAGGAGACCTGCGCTCGGCTCCACTCCTTTCTGACCGCTTCCGGCTGCCTGCAGAGTGTCTCCAGGATACTGGAGCCGCTTGTCTGCCACATCGAAGATTTTCAGCTCTTGAGGGCGCTAAACAGAATCTCTCGCACAATGACGCGGCTGTCCAAAAGCGAGGGCGATGTACGGGCCGGCTTCGCAGAGGCATTGTGCCGGCAGAGCGACGATGCGTCTGCGGTGCAGGGTGACACCCGCATCGTTAGCGGTTTAAGGGATCCTTTTGCGATCGGCGCGATGCACATCATCGAGCGGTCCAATCCCCAGATTGCACGAACCGGGTCCGACTATGAAGTGAGAAGATTTTGGTTTGGAGAGAGATCCTTTGGTCCTGCCCTACGGGTCCAAGTCGAGGATGACGAGTTCCGTCTCGATCGTTCCGTCCAGGCTCCCTGGAAGCGGCTGCGCTCGACGCTTCAGAAGCACGTTGGCGTTATCGGCTTATCGATTGATGCGTTGCCCGACGATCGGGACCTAGACATAGACGAGCGCGAGGAGGTGCTGTGCGGCGTTCTCGGTTCAAATCCGTCCCGTGCGGAGGTCGTTGCCTTCCTAACGGAGTTTCCTTCGCGGATGGCGAAGGTGCATCAGATCGTAGCCGAGAACAACGACGCGCTCTTGAATTGGGTCTCTCCCAAATTCCATGAAATGGATGAGGGTGGGATGGGGGAATGGCTATCGTTTAACACGAAGGTGCGCCAACAAAAGATTTGGGAGGCAGTAGTGGCGACAATCGGTGCCGCCATAGCTCACGAGCTGCTCGACCCCCCAGAGCGCCGACCGTGGAAGGCAGCTGGCGCGCTTCTGAAGCTCTTGCCGAGGACCGAAGGCGCCGGCCGGCTCGTCTCCGAAGTGGAGTCGATTTTGGCCGGCGCCTCGAAGTTGCCAGTGGACAATGGTCGATGTCTAGTGTTCACCGGCTTGCTGAACCCAGTTGGTTTGACAAGAGTCGCCACCGTTTTACCGGAGGGTGCCCGTTCAAGCGCAATCAAGGAGGAGCTGGGGAATCCCCACACGCTGCGGCCGATGATGCTAGCAGCACTGTGTGGTAATGAGTTCCCCGGATCTAGCGGCGCGTGGCGGAAGGTCCGGGTAGCGAACTCGGCCTCACAGACGCTGCTTCGGTCGGGTTTTGGCAACGACATCGAGCGCGGCGTCGGCGTGCCATACAACTACGGTCTTGGGACATGCTTTTCTCATGTCAAAGGTTGGCGCCGTCTGACTCAAGGACTCGCTGGGGAGCCACCAGAGTGGCTCTATTGGATCAAGATTCATCAACAAACCATCCTGCTCCTCGGGCCGAATATCGATTCGAGATCATTGAATCGATACTGTGAGAGTGCTGCTGCTCAATCCGATCCCTTTGAGACACTCCAAACCTTGCTCACGGCTTCTGAAAATAGAGCAGTGATTCTGACGGGGTGGAGTCCGGCTCGCCGCGACTGGACATTTCCAGTCTGGCAAACCGACGTCGGCGCGATCGCGCGAACGGTCGAGAGCCACACGACACTGGCAAGGCGAGCGGCGCCTGTGGCTTCGACAACGGATATTGACTCGCTGATCGTGATGCTGAATCACTGCCAGCGACTCGCGTTCTCAGAGGGACAACCTTTGTGTTTCCCGCAGAGAATGCTCGAGCCGATTTCAGCCAGTGAGGCATCCCTCCAGGTCCCTACAACGTTGACCCCGAGTTTCAAGCAGACGGCGTGCGTGTGCGAGGATGGCCGATTCATCGTTGGTCGGAGTGCCGAGACGCTCTCCGCTGAAGCTGCCGTGGCGGTCGACTCGCTGTTGTCGCATTCAGCCCTTCCGGAATTATTTCGGCGGGAGTGGGGATGGCGTTGGAATGTCCTTTGGCCAATCGTCGTTCCAAGCGATGATTTCGACGAAAGGCCTAGAGGGTTTATCGTGTTTTCACTGCAGCTTCCAAAGTTTGCCGAAGCAGAGCATGGAGTAGATGGCCTTCACCAAGAGCTATTCAACGAGGCGGTAGACTACCTAGAATTTAGCATCGGGCAGTCGCTGGCTCGCGACCGCCTCGTTCGCCATCTTCAGAATTTCAGCCACTCGTTGAAGGGTCCATTGCGTGTCGCAGGGGGGCCTGTGGTCAGAGCAGCGACGAACGCTGCGTTGTTTGTTCAGGCAATGAACCGACGGGGCGTAGACGAGAGCGTCCTCAGCACGAAGCCGCGCCTGGCTAGAGTTCGCCACGTTGCGGCTGCCGTTGAACTCTGGAAGCTTGCTGGCGCAGATGGAGAAAGACTCTATAACACTGTTGACAAACTTGTGACCGACCGTGTGAATATCGTGAGAAGGCAGTTCTGCGCCAAGGCAATCGTTGACGCGTTAACGCTCACACTCGCTGGTAGCCCCGAACGCCCGATGAACACGTTGGACCACTCGGACGGCGTGGTTCCGTTCAATGCGGCATCGGATTGGATTCAGTTCGTGATCGAGCGCTGGCTAAAGACCTTGGACGGTAGCGTTAAGGGTGCCGTTAAGGACGGGTTGGATCAATCGAGCCTATCATCGTTAGCGCGATATCCTGGAGGTAGCGTTGAAGTCGTTCTCGATGAAGTGTTTCGCAACCTCGACAAGTACGCTGATGTTACTGAGGAGTGTACATTTTCCTGTGGCCTGACGAAAGGGTATCTCGAGATCGTGGTGTCGAACGGTCGTCAGAATTCTGGCGCACGCAGGTCAGGTACTGGCCAGGGGCTTGGGACCATTGGGCAAATCGTCTACGCGAACACCGGGGTAAGGTCGGCGGTCGAGCATCACATCGATAACAAACGCTTCCGGATGACGGTGAGATTTGACTTGAGCGAGTATGACCGACGCGTGGTGCAGTTTCATGGCTGAGCATTCATTATGAAGGTTCTCTTTTGCGACGACGTCCCGAACACCATTCAGGAGTTGGCTGAGGCCGTCAAAGATGCTTGCGCGGACGACGACGTTGGTGTCGAGATTGCTCTGTTGGCTGGTTTGGACGACGTGGATGTACTCGCAGGCATTGCCGAACCGCGCGATGGCATCGATATAGTAGCCCTCATTGTCAATCATCACCAAGCCAAAACTATCGCCGTTAACCTATTCGACGCCATTGTCTGCGACATCTCGTGGACAGGCGACAAGGACGACATTCAAGGTGCAGACTTCGTCGAGGGGATGGATCCTCAGTTTCCGGTGTGTCTGGTTACCGACGGTCCGCTGCGTGCATTTGTCGAACAACGAGGAAAACTGCCAGCTTTGAGCGGCACAAGAAACATCACGGCGTGTTCAAAGAACGAAGACCAGAAGGTCGCTCAATGGTTGATGAACACTCTTCGTGCGTGGCAGGGGCTACGAACACTCGAAAACACAGCAGCAGACGGTTGCCGGTTGAACACAGTCCTCCTCCGGGGCGCGCTTGAGGGCCTCTATCATCAACGGCTTCTGGTGCCACCAGGTGATGTAAATCTGCTTGTAGACTTGGCCATCTCTGAGTTCGAGCAGTTGCGTTCTGAAATGCCCGCTATCGACGAACAGCTTCAGCGCTTTATTGCACAACTGAGACTCGGGCGCGTTGTCCCGAACTCGTACGGTCAGCTGTTCGAAGCCCTTGGGCGCGACGAAGACCAAATTGACAAGGGAGGGGGCCCGTCGAAGAACAAGCTGTCAAGCGAGTTTCTACGCGTACAGGTTGATGACCCAGATGTCTTGGCCGCTCTGCGGCGACTGGCCGGTGGCGACCAAGTTGCGTGCCGATTTCTGACACCGGACGAGGGCTTCATTCGTCGGAAGACCAATTCCCAGAGTGCGAACAGTGGACCGGCAAAAGCTTATTTGCCGACGCCGTTATTGCAGCAGTTGTGGTTCGACGTAATGCGGCACGGCAAGCCGGAAGAGTTGTGGACGAGGACCGACAGAGATCGGAGTGGCCCACATGTGATCTGGTCCGTGGGTCACTCAGGCGTTGGCTTTTCAAGCATCGCGGACCTTCAGAGAGCGGCTGAGACCCACAGATTCGGCGAACTGGCGCGCTTTTCGCGCTTGGTTATAGTGAGTAGAACGAATGGCTTGTTGCTCTCCGTCCAGGTTCGGACTACAGGTGAGCTGAGGAAACTTGCGAGCCCGGAATTCGAGTTGGGCGACTCGCACTGGACCGTTAATATCGAGCGCGGAACAGTTTACGTTTTGGTAATTCCGACATGTGAACAAGGATGGCCTGGCTTCGCCGGGAACTCATGAAATCTCGCGGTAATGAAGTGTGGATGATCGACTCTGACAAACTGTTCAGTCAAGGTGGTAGTGTGCTCCGCTCGGCGACGCTCGACATGACTGCTTTGTGTGAAAAGCATGGACTGATTTCGAGAATCGAGAAGGAAGTTGTTCCGGAAGACGATTTGCTGTTTCCAATGGTCAGTCAGGAGCGCTTCCCTCCGTGGACGGCTGCTTACGTCGATAGATTGTGGAACGTTACGGACGCGCTCGTGGTGTTTTTGCACGTAAGTAATACCTGGGCGCAGCAGATGTGTGAGCAAGTGCCTGATGAAGTGCGAGTCGTTCTGTTTACGGCGGAACCGCAGCGGGCGCCGACGTGGGCGCGGGTCGCCAGCGTTGGCGGCACGAGGTCTCTATTGGCTCACGATGCCCTTCGCCGCGATCTGGGCAGGATGCTTGGTGCTTATGTTAGTGGGCGAACGACAACCCGCGACGGTAGCGAGTTACTTTCTGCCGTCCGCCTGTGTGATGTGATTGCTGGGCTTGGATGGTTCGACGTGTTCCTTCAGTCGCTGATGACCACAGTTGTGGATGCCTCGTTGGTATTCTCAGGGTATTCAGAGTGTCAGGCGCGGGTTCGGCGGGCATTGGTTATTCTGGGTTCAGGCACGAGATGTCTCGAAGCATTGACGTCGGAGTACGATCATGGAACGACCTTGGAGGTGGCGTCGATACTCTACGAAAACGTCGAAACATGCGAGGGGTGGCATCTTGGTGCCGACGGCTGGCGAGGGAGAGAGCTGCTGCAGTGTGCGGAAGCATTCGTGAAGGGGCCAAGCTCTACCATCGAGCAACGCGCTGATTTCTTCAGCAGGGCGCATGAGCAGTACGTAAGGCTCCGCGAAATTGTGTGCGGATAGCTCGAATCGCCGCAGAATACGACGATTACCGAAGTTATGTCAGTCACACGCTCTGCAAACACCGACTGTTCCTGGGGCTTTCATCGCGCGAATCAGCGCGGCGGCGGCTCAGCGACGCTGCTGTCTGGCCGTTAGTTCGAGATGAGACGCTGCGAATGCTCTCGCTTTCTCGAACACTATTTGGAGTGGAGAGCGCCGCCTACGAACAGCAAGTCGTCGCGCCTGTCCGCGACGCACTCTCGTCGCTCGAGCGCGCCCGGGGACGGCTTCTCAATGACGATGAGGACTCGTTCGTTGAGCTTCGTGAGTCAGCAGAGCGCCTGAGAGACTTGCTGTCTTCCGTAAGCGCTATCTTTCGCTACAGTCCGCCTGGGTTCTCTGCTTCCGCTGTGCGAGATTACATTGCGGGTCGGTCCCGCGAGGACTGTCTCCGCGAAATGATCGAAGCCGCGACTGGGTCGGTTAGAGAAGCTATCGTACATCTGTTGGGAGCCGCCGGCACGGATGCACGTGATGTGGCGTATCAGCAATTCTGGCCGGCGATCTCCGCCGTCGGGCTCGCTTACAGGACAACAGTCGTCGCGGGGGCCGTTGAAGATGTTGCGCCAGATCGTGACGTCGCCATACGTGAAGCGTTCGGCTCGCTTCAGAAGATCGAGCGCGTGGCCTCATGCTCGAGTCCGACTCTTGGCGCCGACGAGCGTGACGAGGCCCTTCGACGAGTGCTCGAGGCGCTACAACTCACGCCTACTGCTGTTCTTATGATCGTCGACAGCTTCACGGGTCTCAAATGAGGCGGATCCTGATTATCGACGACGAACTCGCGTCAGCCGGTGCCGCGTCTGAATTCTCCAAAGAGTTTCCAGTACCAGGTTTCGTCTATGACTTTGCTGGTTCGATGCAAGAAGCGGAAAGACTGATGTCAAGCGTCACACCATCGCTGGTCCTCCTCGACATCCGCTTTGAGGGTGCTGGTGACACGCACGGTCTTGACATCCTCGGAGGGCTTATTCGAGAACGCCCGGAAATGCCTGTTGTTATGATGTCGAGCCGCCGTGAACCAGAGATTCTCGTGCGCAGCTGGGATCTCGGGGCGCGGGGATATCTTCTGAAATGGAGCGACAACGCGAAGTTCCATGAGGAATTGACCGAGAAAGTCGCTCGTCTGGCATTGGAGGATCATACCGAGGCAATTGTAGGTACGTCGCCGCCTATCTGCAGACTTCGGAAGCTCATTGATACCGTCGCGGCACATGACACGACGGTTCTTATCGAGGGTGAGACCGGCACTGGTAAGGAACTAGTCGTTGAAGCCATACACGGGCGCAGTGGCCGCGCAGGAGGACCTCTAGTTAAGATTAACTGTGGAGCATTGCCTGAGAGTCTGATTGCGAGCGAACTCTTCGGGTATCGCAAAGGATCCTTCACGGGCGCGGCTGGTGATAGACCTGGCAAAGTCGAGGAGGCTGCGGGGGGTGTCCTCTTTCTGGACGAAATCGGTGAGATAAAGCCGGACGTGCAGATTGCGCTGTTGCGTTTTCTCGACAGGCGTGAGTTCTCGAGAGTCGGCGAGGCACGGACGCGGACGGTTGATGTCAGGATCGTCGCTGCTACCAATCGGCGATTGAAGCAGGAGGTCGAGGCTGGAGGATTCCGTCATGATCTGTATCAGCGACTTAACCTCTTCAGGATCGAGACGTCGCCGCTGCGCAATTGCCGCGAAGACATACCGTTACTAGCACTTCACTTCCTCTCGCTTCAGAAGCGCGGTCATCCGAAGCCGGTGAGTACCTTTGCGCCGGAGACGATGGCCATCTTGCAGCGGTATGACTGGCCAGGGAACGTACGCGAGCTTGCGAATGTTGTCGCACGTGCCTACGTGATGACGGCGTCCGGCCACATCGAATCGCACGCATTGCCGGACGACCTGCTGGGTATAGTGCCGACATCGGAAGGCGTCGTCTCGCTGACAGAAGGGGAGTTACAGCGGTCATTGGGTAGGGTCACTTGGATGTGGATTCGGCGCCTAGCCGACGAGGAGCGGCGGACCCAGGGTCGTTATGGGCTGCGAAAAAGGATCGCGCGGCGGCTCGGCCTGAATCCCGTCAACGGGCTCGGGCGCCGACTGGCCGAGATCCGTCGCGAGTGTCCAGAGCTTCATGCTGAGATCGACGCGATCTTTCCAGCACATTGGGATCCTAAGCTTAGAATTCCACGTGGACAAGTTGTCG
>JADMIO010996564.1_pt1 | contig 67695 bp, 49 predicted proteins | sample 8958161 | NCBI WGS metagenome assembly JADMIO01 (sample SAMN16585339, study PRJNA669376) | soil metagenome | isolation source: Crop rotation soil | place: USA: Cullars Rotation, Alabama | collected 2011 | reverse complement strand
GCGACAACTTGTCCACGTGGAATTCTAAGCTTAGGATCCCAATGTGCTGGAAAGATCATTTCCTCCTCGCCCAATATCTCTTTTTCGGTATCAACAAAGTTGGGGATAATAGTAGGAGAATTGTCCGTCCACTTTTTGCCTTCGTTCGTTTCCAGATTAATAAGGAAGGTTTCTTTCCCGGTTTTAATAGTTACCTGTTGTATTTCCGGTTGGTTCATTATTCGCTGGCTGTATTCATCCATAAATGGATTACCACCCGCGGGCATGGCGGATAAAATCTTTTTCATTAAGGCAGTATCATTCCGTGTAACGGTAGTTTCTTTTCCAACGTTGCCCCAGTTGTCGAAAACAACGGTCTTTTCGCCCTGCTGTAATCCGCTGACAAACTTATAGACCAGCTTACACGATTTTAAACCGAAGTATTTAGTACCGGTAAACTCCGGCTCTGGAGTTACGGTAACTTTGGAGGGATGACACCCGCAAAGTGCAAGCGCAATAAACGCCGGCCAAAGCCATCTCATGTTTAGCGGCGCTTCTTAAAGTTTTTGTTTCTGCCACCGCCACCGCCGCCGCCATGTCCGCCGTGACGGAACTTGCCGCCACCACCACCGCCTTTGCGGTTTTGGTCCTGCGGTTTCTTTAAGCGGTTTGCACGGGCCAATGAATCAATATCCTGGTCGTCGCTAATCTGCAGCTTGCCTTTCGAAAGCAGGCGAATATCGTTCTTAACGGTTTCGTTATTTACTTCCTCCTTGCTCCAGTTCTGATAAACCAGTTTCATAAAGTTGCCGATACACTGGGTAAAGCCCGCCTGCTTTTCAGGGTCTTCTGTGGTAACTGCTTTTGCTACCAAGGCCTCTACGTTTTTACCATAGTGCTTGTACTTAATCCGGCTTTGAGGATATGGCAGACGTTTAGGTCTTTTTTCAATTTCCGCGCGCTCTTTAATAGGATATGGCGAATCTACTTTCAGTTGGTAGTCGCTCATAATAAACAGGTGGTCCCACAGTTTGTGCCGGAAATCCTCCACGTTACGCAACGTTGGGTTTAGCTGGCCCATCAGCTCAATTATTTCTTTAGCGAAAATATTTCGTTTTGTCGGGTCCTTTTCCTTCAGGCAGTTCTCAACTATCTTCTGCACGTGGCGCCCGTATTCCTTTAATACTAACTTACTTCTACTTGAATTATAATCCATGTTCAATTGATTTAAATAAAATGACTAATGCCAGAAAAATTCTGATTACTTGAAAATTCGGTGGCTGTTGCGAAGGTTGTAGAGCGAATTGAAAGGATGGAGTATCAACGCCCGAAAACCGAACTGCCTTTGTGAAGACAATGTAAAGATGCTGGTTTTCTCCCGCATTTGCAAATTGATCTGCTTAAAGGCCGAATACATCGCTCACGGAGACACAGAGAGCGCAGAAATGCGGAGAAAAAATGTCATGGCATGACTAAGCCTGGCCTGTGGTTGGCAAGTCATGCTATGACTATTCCCCATCCTTCGAAACCATCTCGATGGTTACAGAAGGCGGAATACCGATGGCTACTTCGATAATATTTAAGCGGAATTTTTCGGGGTGCAGCTTTTGCTGAAACATGTCTGCTGTAACCAATGCTTTTACAATTACGCTCAGAATTTCTTTCTCCTTATGTGCCTCCAGAATTTTGTTGCGCTCTTCTTCGCTTATGTTCTTGAAATTCTGAAACTGGAAAATAATATCCGGCGGAATGCCGATGCCAATCTTAAAACCTGCCGTACGGTACCCGCATTCCTCAATAATGGGTATTAGCTGAATAAGTTCCTGGCTGTATTGCAGCAGTTTTTCGCGCGCATCATCTTTTAAGCTGTTCAGCTTGCCGAAATACTCAGTCATTTTAGCTGCTGCGTCCTCTTTGCCTTCTTTCAACTTATCCGATGCATCGGATAGGAGGGTGTTGAATTTCTTTATCATGAATTGAATTTAGAATTTTCTTGCCACAGATTAAATACAGAAAGACAAATACATTTCAGCCACTAATACACGAATCAGTAGAAAATTAAGAGAGCGATTGCTTTTACTATCGCCGCGCTGCATTTATTCGTGAATTCGTGGCAGCTGTATTTTTGCCATTATCTGTGGCTATCAATTTCCGCCGCTCAAAATCTTCACCTTGGCAAACTTCAGCATTATCTTCTTTACGCCGTAAGCGGCGAAAAAGATAGAAGCGATTTTATTAGCGCCGCTGCCCTCAATTGAAACTACCTTACCTTCACCAAATTTTTCGTGCAGCACTTCCATGCCGGTTTGCAAGGTGTTGGCATCATCGGGTATAAACGGACCGGATAACTGGGTAACCGGTTGTTGTGCCACTGGCTTAGGTGAAGGAGGAGAAACAATCCGAGAGAAAGTAGAGATGGGCTGATGCTGCTGATGAACCTTGGGCTTTTTAAGGTCGCCGTGGTATGAAACGACGTTATCCGGCACCTCTTGTAAAAAGCGGCTTGGTTCGCAGTAGTTCAGTTGGCCGAATTTGTAACGCGTATTGGCGTAGGTTAAAAACAGGCGTGCTTCTGCGCGGGTAATGGCCACGTAAAACAAGCGTCGCTCCTCTTCCAAATCCTCCAGGCTATAAAGCGATTGTGCGCCGGGAAAAAGATTCTCTTCTAGTCCAACTACAAAAACTGTCGGAAACTCAAGCCCCTTTGCCGAGTGAATGGTCATCAGCTTAACGCTATCCACGTTCTCTGTATCTTTTTCATCACCGGTAAGCAGCGTAACCGTTTGCAGGAATGAGCCGAGCGATTTATCCAGCGCTACACCTTCATCACCCACCACTTCATCATCTTCTACAAACTCCTTAATCGAGTTCAACAACTCCTGTATGTTTTCGTAACGGCTTATACCTTCAACTGTTTTATCGTTGTATAATTCCGCAATCAGCTTAGTGGTTCTGCCAATATGCGCAGCCAAATCGTAAGCGCTCATTTTTAATACCTGCGCCGCAAAGCTCTTGATCATCAGCACAAACTCCTCGATGGCGTTTTTAGTACGGGGCGCAAAATCATAAATGAAAATGCCTTCCAGTATCTCCCACATGCTTTTGCCTTCGTTAGCGGCAAGTATTCCTATTTTGTCAATCGTAGTCTGGCCAATTCCGCGAGCGGGGTAATTGATCACCCGCTTCAGTGCTTCTTCGTCGTTGTGGTTTACCGTTAGCTTCAGGTAGCTGAGCAGGTCCTTGATTTCCCTGCGCTGATAAAAACTCATGCCTCCGTAAATGCGGTAAGGAATATTATGGCGGCGCAGGGCTTCTTCAAACGCACGGCTTTGTGCATTAGTGCGGTAAAGAATTGCAAAGTCGTTGTTTTTGTATTGCTCCCGCAGTTTCAGTTCTTGTATTGAATCTGCTACCCAGCGGCCTTCTTCATTGTCGCTTGGTGTGCGAACAATTTTTATGTCTTCACCTTTATCGTTCTGGGTCCAGATCTCTTTTTTAAGCTGATTCTTATTCCGGTGAATCAGCTCATTCGCAGCCTTTACAATGTTTTGTGTGCTGCGGTAATTCTGTTCCAATTTATAAACGTTCAGGTCCGGAAAATCCTTTTCAAAATTCAGGATGTTGTCGATAGTCGCCCCACGGAAAGCATAAATACTCTGCGCATCATCACCCACCACGGTTATATTCTGAAACACGTCAGCAATTTTGCGCACTATTTCGTACTGCAGGTAATTGGTATCCTGAAACTCATCAATCAGAACGTAACGGAATTTGTGCTGGTACTTATAAAGCACGTCAGGAAATTTTTCGAGGATGATATGCGTGTTCAGCAGCAAGTCGTCAAAGTCCATGGCTCCGCTTTTAAAGCAGCGCTCGCAATAAATTTTATATAGCTTACCGGTATCGGGCCGGCGCTGGTCGCGGTCTTCGCTCAGCATTTCCGGGCTTTCCTGATACATCTGCGGAGTAATCAGCGAGTTCTTTGCAGATGAGATACGATTGTAAACCTGGTTGGGCTTATAAATTTTATCATCTAGCCCCTGCTCCTTAATAATGCTTTTAATAAGCGACTTCGAATCTTCCGTATCGTAAATAGTGAAGTTAGAAGGGTAACCGATTTTCTGCGCTTCCACCCGCAATATGCGGGCAAACACTGAGTGGAAAGTACCCATGTAAAGTGAGCGTGCATTATTGCCCGAAATTTTTTCGATGCGACTACGCATGCTTTCAGCAGCCTTGTTGGTAAAGGTAAGAGCAAGGATACCGAAGGCATCCACACCTTTGTTTAATAAGTGAGCAATGCGATAGGTAAGCACCCTTGTTTTGCCCGAACCGGGACCTGCTACAATAAGTGTAGGCCCTTCGCTGTTTATTACCGCTTGGCGCTGGGCATCATTCAATTCATCCAAATACGACATGCGGCTAAAATAGAACTATGGCGGCAGCATTGGCGCTCTTGTTAAACATTTTTTGAACACTGGCATGGAAAACTATCTTTGAGCAACTACTCAAAACTCAACCCATGTCGCCGTTCGGAGTATCTCTGTTAATTGTTTTTATTGCCTTTATAGTTTCTCCGTCAACCTTTATTAAGATCTTTTCCTCTCTCTTTTCGCCTTTCTATAAGCAGCTTCGTTTTACCACCTTTCCCGAAGAAGAGCCCGAAGGTTTTGAGTTGTATTCCAAATTGTTAAACGAGAAGTTTCCCTACTTTAAATTGTTGAACGACAAGGAACAGCGCTTGTTTGTAAGCCGTTTGCGCTACATCCGCAACCATAAAAATTTCCGCTCGCGCGATACGGAATTGGTAGTTACGGAGGAAATGGAAATTCTCTTTTCAGCAGCCATCGCCCAGCTTACTTTCGGCTGGGTTGATTTCGACATTTCGTCTTTTACAGAGCTACAGCTTACGGCCACAACTTTTTACTCACGGCTGATTGAACACCAGGTAAAGGGGCTGACCTTTGAAAGCGGCCGCATCATTTTAAGCTGGGCCGATTTTGACGAAGGCTACCGCATAGTAAACGATAAAATGAATCTTGGCCTGCACGAGCTGGCCCATGCACTTTGGATATCGTATTTTGAAGATAACGGAAGCAGGATCGAAGAACATTTTCATGAATGGAATATTGTAGCGCTTCGCGAGTTAAAAGACATGGAAACCGGTTGCGATAGCAAATTTTTCCGCGATTACGCGTCTACCAATATCGAAGAATTCTGGGCTTGCTGCGTAGAATGCTTTTTTGAAGCGCCGGTAGAATTCAAAAACAAAATTCCTCTGCTATATGCCAAAGTATGCCGGGTGCTTAATCAGGATATGGCAGCGCGGGTGACAATGAGGGCTCCTGCTAGTGTGTCCCCACCGGTTACTTCACTGGTAAAATAATAGAGCGGGAGTTTTAACTAACCTCTACGTAATCTAAATCCTTACCAAAGGTTTCTTTGGCTTTAAGAATTGCATAAAGCGCAAGCCCCATACAAAACAGGCCGACTAAAAAAGCGCTAGCTACATTGCTTAAACCATGGCTGGCGAGAAACTGAAACAACATGGTAATAAGCGGAACCGAGCCCCGGACAAAATTAGGAGTGGTATTAGTTACTGTTGAGCGAATGTTAGTGCCGAATTGCTCAGCGGCGATAGTTACGAAAATGGCCCAGTAACCGGTGGCAGCGCCAATTAAGAAACTAAGTGTGTAAAAAGATTCTGCCGAAAGGCCCCTGGCAAAAAACAAGTAATATGTCGTTAAGGTAATGCTGAAGGCGAGGTAAATAAGAACCACCTTCCGGCGGCTACGCAAGGCCTGGCTAATTAAACCGCTGAAAACATCGCCAACACTTAAGCCTATGTAAGCATACATCAGCGCGGTGCCGTTTACCACTTTCCCTTCTATCCCTAATTCTTTGGCCCAGATTAACTCGCTATTGGCAACAATTAAACCAATGAAATACCAGATAGGTAAACCAATCAAAATGCAATTCAGATATTTTAAAAAACGCTCCTTGTTGTTGAACAACATGCTTATGTCACCTTTAGCCACATTTGTTTGAAGCACATTTTTAAACATACCTGACTCGATAGTGCCGACACGCAACATCAGTAGCAATAATCCCAACACTCCACCTAAAATGTAAGCTACCTGCCAGTTAGCAAAAGTGGTATTGAACAATCCACCAAGAAAATTTCCGATGGCCTGCCCGTTGGCGCCAACCAGCGCTGCTGCCACTGCACCGAGCGCGCCGAATGACACGATAATCATAGTTCCATAGCCGCGCTTTTCCTTGCTCATGGTTTCGCTTACAAGCGTAATTCCCGCGCCAAGTTCTCCGGCTAAACCAATGCCTGCAATAACTCTGACAAAGGCATACATAGGTACGGTGGTAACAAAGGCGTTCACAATATTGGCGAGTGAGTAAAGCAGTATGGAACCGAACAACACTGAAAGCCTTCCTTTCTTATCTCCCCATATGCCCCATAGCAAACCGCCGATTAGCATACCTGTCATCTGGAAATTGAAAAGGGATATACCAGTGCTTTTTAAAACCTCAGGTGAGGCTCCTTGCAATATCGTTGCAAGGCTATCCTTTTTTACAACATTGAAAAGAATCAGATCGTAGATATCTACAAAATAGCCCAATGCCGCTACCACTATTATAAAGTAGGTCATGAATGGGCGTTTGTGGTCTGACATGGGTTTTATCTCTGCGTTTCTATGTGAGTCTGCTCTCCGGTTTTATAAAGATGGAAAATAACAAAAACGGTTTCAGCAAGTAGCAGCATGGCGCCCGCCTGATGCAATACACCCCAGCTAACAGGTATTTTGCCAACGCAATGCAGTACAGTGGCAATACCAATGCATGCCTGGAGTAATACTACTACCGGAAATAAATTCAAACCGGTTTTAAAAACTTTGTCGTTGGTGATGTTGCGCGATTGAAAGTAAAATATGCCTATAAGTATAACCAGCGTATAAGCCGTTAAGCGGTGCACAAATTGAATAAAGGTGCGGCCCCAAATATCCTGCGGCACGTAGCTGGTAATCCCAATGGTTGTGGCGGGTTGATTTGTTATTGCGGAAGGAATAAACTCACCATTCATATCCGGCCAGGTAGGATAAGCCAAACCGGCTTTCATGCCTGAAACAATCCCACCAAAGAATATTTGCAGAAACAGAACAACCAGAATCGCAACACCAAATCTTTGAAGCGTAATTACCTTTGAGCCTGAAACGTGAAACGTGAAACTTTCATCTTCACGATAAACTCTTAGAGCGAGATAAACCACCCAGGCAAAAAGTATTAGTGCCAAACATAAATGCACAGTCAGCCGCAAGGGCGGAACAAATAATCCACTTAATCCCGCCTTCACCATAATCCATCCCACAAACCCCTGCAAGCCACCGAACAGAAACAAACCAATTAACGAAAGTATCAGCCACTTATCCAGCCATCGTTTGTATAGGAAATAGATAAACGGGAAAATGAATACTACCGCAAACATCCTTCCCCAAAACCGGTGAAAGAACTCCCAAAAGAAAATCCATTTAAACTCTGCAAGGGTCATTCCCTCGTTAATCACCTTGTACTGTACCTTCTCTTTATAAAGTTCGAACTCGGCGGTCCATTGCTCTTCATTTAATGGCGGAACCACGCCGCTAATAGGATGCCATTGCGTAATCGAAAGCCCCGACTCGGTAAGCCGCGTAATACCACCCAGAATTACCTGGAAAAAAACCATTACACAGCCAATCAGTAACCAGGCACCAACAATTTTTCGAGCCGAAGAATTCATCGGGCGCGAATGTGCCACACAAAAGCCAGATTAAAAAGTCACGTAAGGTCCAATTAAGAGGAGGATAAAATAAAACAGCCGCCCTACGGAAATATAAGGCGGCTGTTAAAGTCTCCGCCGCGGCGGAGATTTAGGGGTTATTCCTTCACTATTCTTTTGCTTGCCTTACCGTTTTTGGTAGTTACATTGACCATATACATACCCGGCTGCAGCGATGAAATATTGATATTGTTTTGCAACACATGAGGCACCATTACCTGCTCACCTAGTAGGTTGGTAATTTCAATACGCGTTACTATTTCGTTTTTGCTTTCTATAGTCAGCAAACCGTTGGTAGGGTTAGGATAAATGCTGAACTGATTGCTCAGGTCGGCTTCCTTGATACCGGAGGGTGTTTGTCCGTAAGCCAGGTTCAGGATCGGTGCAAAATCGGGATCGCTTGAATCGTAAAATTCTTCCTTACCGGCACCCGGAGAAGTAATGATAAATTGAGTTGGTCCGTTGTGGTTGATATAAGGGTAGAGCGACACTGGCAGGTCTAAACGGGCCCAATCATCGTCGTTAGCATAAGCGCCATACAGACAAGGGGTACCCGAGCCATCGCCGGTAGCAGAAAAGTCGGCAGCCTCTACCGTTGCGCTGGCGCCGAAGCTTCCATTCTTTACCTTTACCGTCATGGTACCGTTAACAGGCGAGCCACCGGTAAGCGCTTTTCTGCGGATAAAGATGCTGGCCTTTCTTAAAGTAGTATCGGCCATACCCGTAGTATTGAAGGAAAGCACGGTGGCAAATTGCTCGCCCGATGCCTCACCTACATAAGGAGTAGCCGAAACATTTCCCTGCGATGATACCGAGCCGGTATTAGCTGCCTCGGAAAGAAGGTACATATCATCCATAAAAAGTTTCTGATAGAATTTCTGCGTGTGCCATCCTACCAGGTACCGGTAGCCTTCCGGCGAAAGGTGGTAGCAATCTTTAGTAATACCATAATCACGCATAGAAACCATGGGTGATGGATAGGTAGGGTTCCCCAGAGGAATGGTAGCCGTGTGTGCGGCGTAGGTGCCGGTTGGAGTTACACCACCCTGCAACGGGCTTGGCTGTCCGTATTCATATTGCATTAGCGAATTGGCATTGAAGTAATATACATCCGGGGTTATCAGGCAGTAGGAATCAATTTTTGCGGAAACATAGTTTTGCAGGGTGTTGATTTGAATAAAATCAGGGTCGCCCATGCCGTGCCATGTGTTATAGAAAGGGTGCGAGGTAGGCGCGATGAAATTGGTAATAACCTCTTTAAAGTCGGTGTAGCAGTAGCCACTCCACAAAATCTTAATGCCCGGCTTGCAGCTTTTTATAAAGCGCACAATAGAGTCGAGCCGGTAGAAAACGTCTGATATGAGTGTATCGGTTTGCCCGGCTGTCATATTCACGTTCCAGTCGCCCAGAAAATCGTTGCCGCCAATACTCAGGTGAACCGCCTCTATAGAGGGATTGGTTTGCAACTGGTGCTGAATTTCATCCTTCGCAGCCTGCTTTTCAAAGTCGTCGGTTTGGGCGCCGTTAACTGCAAGCGTTGAGTTGCAGATAAACTTGTAATTGCTGTGGCCGTAGTTTTTCAAAACGGTATTAATAGTGCCATCGGTGTTCATGAACCAGGCCCAGCTATCGCCAACCAAAAGCACCTTCGGCTCCGGGGTTTCTGAGCACTGTGCAAACGTTTTTCCGAAAAAAAGGCCAAATGCTAAACAGAGTAGAAGTATTCTGCGCATAAAAGGGGATTTTGTTTTAGTATGAATAAATGTTTATAGCGATTGTTCGTTCCTTATTTTTCAATTACCAGCCGGTGGCTTGCCTGGGTTCCGTCTGTAAGTTTAATCAAAACAACGTAAATGCCATTGGTCAGCGAGCTAACATCCACAGTCTTTGTAAAGGCATTAATCCCTGTCATTTCATTCACAAGTCTGCCGGTTACGTCGTAAACACTTAATGATGAAACCGGCCTTTGACTATAATCTACAGCGATATTCAACTGTTGTGAAGCGGGGTTCGGGTAAATAATTGTAAATGAATTTTCCTTTACTTCCTTGATGCCATTCCATGTCCATGTATTAAAGCTCGGGTTCACAAACAGCCGGTACAAGCGCGGCAGCGTGTAGCCCATAATAGTATCGAGATACCGGTCGGCCTTTGCCGGTGTTGCCCAATTCGCGGAATTTGTCGGGTCGCTCAAAGTTTGCATTTGCTGCGAGTTGTCGTAGCAATTAGGGTCGTACCAATTCCACGGCTCAAAATATTGTCCGTAAAAAGGATACAAGCCTTCGATAGATGTAGTCTGCTGCCCGAATCCGTTTCTGTTAGGGGGGCCTTGTAAAAAGCTATTGGGTTTAAACACATTATTATTGCCTTTAGCCTCTACATAAGGCATAAAGTCGCCGCTGCCGCTAACTTCAACAACTGGGTTGCCGGTAGTAGTTATCACCACGGCTGTATTGTAAGGAGTACCTTGTTCATCGGCCCCCTGAAAAGCAATTACCGGTGGTTCGCCCGCCTGAATCCATGAAGTATCACCCACTGCGCCTCCAAGCGCCAGCACGCATTCAAAGCGTGAGGAAATGCCCGGATAGTTATCGTGGTTCTGCGCGCCACCAAAGCCATCAAAGTCGCCAAGCGTATCCTGTTTGATAAAAGGCCCCTGGCTGCCGTAGAATTTAATATTGCTTAATTCGGTGGTATCGTTTAGCGAACCAGCCGCTAATGCCACATAGGCGCCTGAGTTAGTTCCTCCGATAACTATTTTACCGGTATCGATACCGTACGAATTGCTGTTGTTGGCATAATCGTTCTTAAAATAACGCACCAGCGCCTTGGAGTCCTGCATAGCCCGGTATACTGCCTGGATAATTGTTTTGGTGCGTGTTTCCTGCACAGCAGAAGTAGCGCTCCAGCCAAGGCGGTAATCGAAAGATACAGCCACATAACCCCGGCGGGCAAAGCGTTTGCAAAGCTCTACTATCGACGAGTCTTTTCTTCCGTTAAAGCATAAACCCGCAAGACCGTGGGTAAAAGCTTCCAGCAGAAAAGAGCCGTTGTGCGACAGCAATATCAGCGGACGGTGTGTTGCCGTATCGCCTACTGGTGTATAGATGTCCATTGCCAGGGGCTTCAGTGAAGTGAAGCCCGTATTAAATTCATAGTTCTGCGCATACACAATACTATCCTGTACCTGCACACTTTGAAAAATTTCGTCTAAGTAACGTGTTTGAGCCTGTGCGCCCGAGGAAAGGAAAAGGAAAATTGCAACGAGGGGTAAAAATTGTTTCATACTTTTTTTCTGTAAATGGTTTTTAAGCGACTGTGAAGTAAACATTATTTAAGGGTTGGGCAAACCCCTAAATCCCCTAAAGGGGACTTTTAACAGCCGTGGGGTTTAAAGCTAAACCTGTATCTCCTAATTGCCTAATTACCCAATGGCCTAGTACCCTAAAATTACCACTTCGTCTTTATCTTATCGTACCCCTTCTGCAGGGTTTCGGTAGGAATGTCAATAAGGATAGAACCGTAAATCATCCGCCCTATACCCGGACCGCCGTAGGCCTGGTAATTGTGTTTTGAAATAAGGTTAGAGCCGCCAAGTTTAAAGGTGGTGAAAATGCTTTTCACGTACCAGTTAACCTGGGCATCCAGTAATGAATAAGTCGGGATAGAACCGGTAAACTGGGGCGAGCCTTCAAACGTAAAACCCTGTATCCATTTATAGGTGACATTAAAACCGAAGCCTTTTGCATTTCCCAGTTTGATATCATTACCGGCAATGCCTATGTTAAACTTATGCTCGGGTGTGTTGAATGCCGGAATAATAGGATCGGTAGAACCCATTTTATTCAGTCTGTTCCAGCTGTAATTTCCGTTTAACGAATAGTTACGAATGAAATAATAATTGAAACCAATTGAAGCGCCGTAGGTAATGATCCGGTCTGGCGAATTTGCTGCCACGCGATAAACCTGGCTCGGCAATTTTTTTCCTCCCAGCTCAAAAACCGTCAGTCCGATTTGGTAACCGAGGAAGTAACGGTAGAAACTGACGTAAGCGCTTGCGTCCACGAACAATTTTTTTGCAATAATGCCCTTGTAACCAAACTCAAGGCTTTGTACCTTTTCGGGGCGCACTTTGGGTATGTTCTGGTAAACAAGTTGTGTGTCGTTTGGCACGGCGCTGTTGTTATAATCCCGGTACGATTCGATAGTAACCAGTGAATCAAATCCGTGAAGATTGCCTACAAGAATGGCCCGCCCAACATTATAATAAAGATACTGGTCCTGTAGTGTTGGATTCCGTATAGCTGAGGAAAAGGATAAGCGTAGCATGTGGTTATTCTTAAACGAATAAACCACCGAGGCTGCCGGGGTGGCAGTAAAGGGGAAGTTTTGGTTTTTATCTACCCGGCACGATGCGGTAAGAATGAAAGAGTGATTCTTGCCTTTTCCAAAATCGAATTTTCTTGAAACGCTAAGATAAGCGCCCACCTCCCAGTTGCGGATTACATTGCGCGATGAATCTAAAACTATATATCGGCCCGAAACATCTTTCAGTATATGCCCGGCGCTATCACGGGCATAGTTATACATCATAGTATCGCTGAAAATAGTTCCGCGCGAGTCGGGCAGGTACATCCGGAAACTTGCACCGGCTATAATATCCAGGATTGGCTTTTCTGCACCTTTTTTCTTCGGTGTAAAATGGTATTCGCCCTGCACATGTACTAGCTTAGACCGGTCATAGAACAGGGTGCCGTGTTGTTCAAAGGCCGTACGCGAAGTAATATCATGAAACACAGAATCGTAGAGGGCAGTACCCGGGACAAGGCGAGCCCGCCCGCCCTGGCTAAAAGTGTCCGCAAAATTACGCGCCATGCTGTGCCACAAATCCAATGAATCGTGGTACGACGCCATAATTGAATTGGCAAGCGCATTGGCCGAATCGTAATTTTGTATCCAAACATTTTGATTAGGCGGCAACGAAGGGTTAGGGAAACCGGGCAAGGCAGTTACCCGCGATTGGGGCGACGGCACGCCGGGCGCCCCGTGACTCCAGAAAGTTTCATAATCAGTTTTCCACTTCTCGTCCGTCTTGGCGTATTGCTGCAACTTAAGCGCAGTAAAAACGGCGTCGTACGAGTTGCCCGAGTTTTCCATGGTGCTATAGGCCCGTATAAAAAACTTATCTGCCTGCGATATCTCCAGCTTTACCTGGTTAAATCGCAGCCCTTTCAAACTGTAGCGGTTATCGCCCTGGTAAACTGTGGTGCCGGTACCAAAATTATAACTGGCCTTTACTTCCACCTTATCCGTTATGCGGTAAGCAAGTAAGGCATTCGCCTTAAGGTTCCATGCATTGTAATTAACCAAATCCTTTTCTAGGTAACCGGTTCTGAAAAATTGTCCCAAACCCGGCCTTACACGGTTAAAATAAGGACTGTTGTAGTTGTTGTCCTGCTCTGTCAACAACTCGTCACCGTAACGGTTCACTGCATCGTAACCACCGGGGTTGCCCACTGGTTTCCACGAGTTTGTTGATGCAGCCATATTATTGGCCACCCAATCGTTAGCGCGCAGATAGCTGAAGTTTACTTTAAAGGCAAACTTATCGGTGCCCAGTTTGTTTTTATAAACCTTTGCATAGCGCAAGGCCCCTTCAAATAAATTGCGCTCGGCTCCTTTTACAAACACGGTTAAGCCCGGATAGTAGAAAGGATTTTTTGTCTGCATATTTATTACGCCGTTAAAAGCGTTGGGGCCATACATGGAGGAACTGGCTCCCACAATCAAATCCACTTTCTGAATATCAATTTCCGTGGCGCCCGCAAAGTTGCCTACACTGAAATTGAGGCCCGGTGCCTGGTTATCCGCTCCGTCTAATAATTGCAGTGACCGCACCGGTGAGGTGGAATTAAAGCCGCGGGTATTAATAATTACAAAGCCCAGCGATGCTGCCGTCATGTCAACACCTTTCAGGGAACTTAAGCCTTCGTAAAAAGTAGATGATGCGGTTTGCTTAATGGCCTGCAGTCCCATACTCTCAACCGTGAGTGGTGATTCCTTTTGCTTTTGGGTAATGCGGGTATCTACCACCTCCACATCTTTCAGTGTTTTTTCTTCAGTTGCCAGTTTAATGTTGAACGACCGTTTTAAATCGTTCGCACTCTTTATCTCAAATTCCTGCGTTGAATAACCTATGTACGAAAACGAAAGTGTAAAGGGTGGCTGCTGACTAATTTTAAGGTTGAACTTGCCGTCGATATCGGTGGTGGTACCGGTTCCTGTGCCCTTAACCGAAACACTGGCACCAATAAGAGCCTCGCCGGTCTGCTTATCCAGCAAAATGCCTGAAATCTCTTGTGCAGAGAGCAGGCTTATAAATACAAGGCAGTTAAAAACTACAAGTAGAATTTTTTTCATTCGGGGATGCCCTTATCAGAGCGATAATACGGAATGAAAATTAAACACCAAAAGCCAAAAATAAAGGCCGGAGAAATTTGAAATCTCTCCGGCCTTTCAACTAGTCTGTTTAACTGTTAATAGAAAACTACCCGTTCTACTTTGCAAACCGAGTTTTTTACATCAGAAATACGGATCACATACATGCCGCGTCCAAGTTCCGATTCGGAAATAGTAGCTGATGACTGAGCGGATACGAGTTTGCGCTGAAGCAACTTGCCGTCTTCGGAAAATACATCTACTGTCAGTTCATTATCATAATGCGAGTAAATCATAGTCACATCATCGCTTGGATTTGGGAATACCGATACCGGTAATTCAAAATTAACGTCGCCTACCGAACTTATAAGTGTCGGGTCGCAGGTTACATTCTGGAACAAGAAATCGCGGACAATCCATACCGTGGAATCCATATAATTAGAAGCCGGTGGAATAAACGGATAAGGAAGTATATAAGGCACATGGTCTGCCCCCTGGAACAGGTACATAGAATGCGGAAGGTTAATATGACTTAAGCGGTTATAAATATCGCCACCGCCATACAACAAACTTTCGGGATGCGTAGAGGCATAAACACTATCATACCAGCACGAAACAGTTCCATCGGCAGTGCCATGCACGCCCACAATAATCGGGTCGCCGGGCATTAACCAAACTGTATCGGCAATACCACCGCATAAATCAATAACACCTTTTACTTTAGTTGAATATCCCGGATTACCGCTGTTGCCTTCCGGGCCGCCAAGCGCCAGGAAAACCGGAACGGCCCAATCGGGCGCTATGCGCGAAAGAGTATCGGTTTTAAAGTAAGCATAGTTCAACGCAATAAAGGCACCTGCCGAACTGCCGCCTATAAAAATCTGGTTGGTATCAACCCGGTAAGTATTGGTGGTCTGGGCATCTTTATAAAAATAGCGTATGGCTGCTTTCATGTCCTGAACGCCGCGCATCATCGCTCTAAACTGGTTGGTGTCGCAATCGCTGCCGCCTTCAAAGCCAAGCCGGTAATCAATCGAGGCGCAGACATAACCCCTGCGTACAAAGTTGTCGCACACCTGAATAATGTCAGGACTAAGCCGCGTACCCGCGGTAAAGCTTCCGGGAAAGGCAAGCACAATTAAAGGCCGGTGCGCTAAAAGATCGCCGGAAGGTTGGTAAATATCCATTTTCAAATCAACATACGCGCTATCGAACTGCATGGCATTACCATAGGTAACTGTCGATGTAGCTGGCGTAAAAATTTTGTCGTAATAGCGGCCATTGCCACACTGGGCATTCGCATCCACAACGGCGAGGGTTAAAAAGAGAATACAGATTTGAGCGTAAATGTTTCTCATAACAGGGTAGGGTTTTGTTAATTGAATGTATGGAAAAGAAAATGAAACCAGCAAATTGTTAGGGCTTGAGGTTAAAATCGCAAAAAATGCGATTATGAATTTATCCCGCACAAAGACTTCCGAAGTTTTTTGTGAGCGGAAAAGTTTTTGTCCATTAAAACTATCCAGTACAGCAGAAACTTCGGAAGTCTTCTGATTTTTGTTCCTAGTTTCGCCCCCATGCAAAAAAATATAAGCATCGTAGGGGCCGGCCTGGTGGGCTCCTTGTTAGCGTGTTACCTAAGCAAGCGCGGACACAATGTAAATGTATATGAACGCCGGCCCGATATGCGTACCGCCGGATACATTGGCGGGCGCTCCATTAATCTTGCTCTCAGCCACCGGGGTTGGAAGGCTCTTAAAAAAACCGGTCTTGATGCGGAGGTAGAAAAAATTGCTATCCCCATGAAAGGCCGGGTGATACATGATACCGCCGGCAATACTGCCTTCTTCCCCTATGGTAAAGAAGACCAGGCTATCTACTCTGTATCTCGCGGAGAGTTAAACCGGATAATGGTAGAGCATGCCGATAAATTTCCCGGCGTTGATTTTTACTTTAACGAGCGCTGCAAAAAAATCGACTTCAATTCCACTCACCTTACTTTTGAAAACACACTTACAGAAGCTGTTTCTGAAATAACAGCAGATGTAATTTTCGGAGCAGACGGCGCCTATAGCGAGGTTCGTTATGAAATGCAGGTTACGCCCAACTTTAATATTTCGCAGCAACACGAAGAGTACGGATATAAGGAGCTGAGCATTCCTGCGGCGAAAAACGGCAAGCATGCTATTGAAAAAAATGCCCTGCACATTTGGCCGCGCAAAAGTTTTATGATGATTGCCCTGCCTAACCTCGATGGCAGTTTTACGGTTACGTTGTTTGCTCCTTTTAAAGGTGAGAACAGTTTTGAAACCGTTACGGATGTATCGCAGGTAGACGGCTACTTCAAAAAGCATTTTCCCGATGCGGTGCCTTTAATGCCCGATTTGCAAAAGGACTTTTTTGAAAATCCCACATCCTCGCTCGTAACCATAAAATGTTTTCCATGGCTGCACAAACAAAGCTGCCTGATAGGCGATGCCGCCCATGCCATTGTGCCGTTTTATGGACAAGGAATGAACTGCGGCTTTGAAGACGTGCGCGAGCTGGATGAAATGCTGGAGGCTAGTAACGAAAATTGGGAGGAGGCTTTGGCAAAATTTCAAACCCAGCGCAAACCCAATGCCGATGCCATTGCCGATTTGGCCCTCTACAATTTTGTAGAGATGCGCGACCTGAGTGGAAGAGAAGATTTTCAACTGCGTTTAAAAATTGAAAAGAAAATTGCGGAAGCTTTCGGCGACCGCTTTATGACCCATTATGCCATGGTAACCTTTAGCGATTTATCCTACTCAGAAGCACAACGTCGCGGAAAGAAACAGGCCGAATTGCTGGATGCCTTAATGGGTATGCCCGACATTGCCCAAAAGTGGGACAGTGACGAGGTAATGAAAATTGCTGACGACTGGATAGAACGGAATGTATTGGGATAACTCTTAACCCGAGCCAGCAAGTTCTCCCTTATCCGCGCGCTTTGGCTGGGAGAAGCGAGATGCCGAAGGCAGAGGGATGAGGCTTATTTTACATTTCCATGACAATCCTTTCCGGTGCAATCACTCGTCTTTAAATAAAAAAGACACATTTGCGGTATCTTTGATTTACATGAAAATTGCTATTCGGGCTATTGCCTTAGCTTTAATACTCCTCTCTTCAAACGCCTTTTCGCAGGCAGATGATAACCGCATTGCTAACCAGTTTTTAGTAATGCTTAAACCGGGGCATAACGTCGAAAATCTGCTCACAGCATTTCCTTTGCTAAAAGATAAAGGCTGTCTTTCCAAACGCATGGGTATTTATTTGCTGGAGTTGGGCACCGGTACCGGTAACGATGATTTTCTTTTGTTGCTAAAACAAAACCCGGATGTAAAACTGGCGCAGTTCAATCACCGCAATGTAAAGCAGCGCGGGCTGATACCTAACGATACTGATTTTGGTGTTCAATGGAACATGCACAACACTGGCCAAAGTGGTGGCATTCCCGGTGCAGATATAAAGGCGCCTGATGCGTGGGCCATCAACCACGGAAACATAACTGCTGATGGCGACACCATCGTAATTGCCATAATAGACGGCACTTTCGACCTGGGGCATGAGGACATTAATTACTTTACTAATTACAACGAGGTGCCTGGCAACGGTATAGATGATGATGGTAACGGCTATATAGATGACGTGAATGGATGGAATGTTTTTGATACAAGCGGAAACACTGGTAGTGCCGGTTTCGATGCTTACCATTCCACACATTGTGCAGGCATAGCAGCGGCTAAAGGTAATAATGGCAAAGGTGTTGCCGGCGTTTGCTGGGGAGCACAAATACTGCCGGTTGCCGGCTCTTCCGAGCAGGAAGATGAGGTGGTAAGCGCGTACAATTATGTATTAACCATGCGCACGCTTTACAACAACACCTTCGGCACAAAAGGTGCCTTTGTGGTTTCAACGAATTCGAGTTTTGGAGTGGATAATGGTAATCCGGCAGACTATCCGATATGGTGCGCCATGTATGACACGATGGGTTACGAGGGTATTTTAAGTGCGGCGGCTACTGCCAATGCCCCCACTGATGTGGACACGCAACACGACATTCCAACAGAATGCCCGAGCAACTGGCTTATATCGGTTACAAACACAACCGCCTCCGACCGGTTGAATACCAGCGCCGGCTACGGCAAAGCAACAATCGATATTGGTGCGCCGGGAACCGGAATACATTCGTGCATTCCGCAGAGTAGCTATAGTAACATGAATGGCACATCTATGGCCAGCCCTCATTTGGCCGGAACGGTGGGCGCTATGTATGCCGCCGCCTGCAAAGCCTTTATCGACCGGTACCATGAGCAACCCGATTCTATCGCTTTACTGGTAAAAAAATATATCCTTGAAGGGGCAGAGTGGAACTCGAGCCTGAATAACCTTACGGTTAGCAATGGGCGCCTCAATCTTTTCCGTGCCATAAGCATGCTGAAAAAATATGATTGCGACTCCTGCGATTTTAATATTGACATCAGCCAGAACCCAATCGTTTGCAAAAACGATAGCAGCGGGCAGGCAGCCCTCACATTTAGCACAGGCTCGGCATCTGATTACAACATTTTGTGGAGCACCGGCCAAACCACACCCGGTTTGCAGGACCTTGCACCCGGTTTTTACCAGGTTACGGTAACGGATACCAGCTCGGGTTGTTCTCGTATAACAATGACTGCACTTCATGACCCAGACAACCTTGTAATTACCGCAGTTAATTCCACTCCTTCAATCGGCGGCAATCCCGGCAATATCATTGTATCGGCAATTGCAGGACACGATAGCCTTTCCTATTCTCTCGACGGGATAAACTACCAGGCAACTTCCACGCTAACAGTTCCCACCAATGGCACTTACACTGTTTACGTAAGAAGTTCTACCGGTTGTTTGGCCCAGCAAACGGTTGTTGTAAGCGGTGTTGAAGAATTGGCGGCTGATTTTAACCTATCCCTTTACCCAAATCCGGCCTCTTCCGAACTTAACATTTACTGTCCTGAATTTGCGGGAAGAAAGACCGAATTAGAGGTTTGGGATATTACCGGCCGCAAAATCTTTAATGCGCTCGTTTCCAACTCTCTCTACACCCTGCAAACTACTGATTTGAGCAACGGGGTATATTATTTAACTGCCTCGTTCAGCCATCAAAAACTTACCCGTATGTTCGTGGTAAACAGGTAACTTCGCCACCTCAATTTTTTTCATGCTTTCACGCATTATTTGCTGCCTCGCTTTTCTATTGGTCTTTATTGGCGTTACCAATGCTCAAACCCCTGTCCATTATTCTAAAAAGGAAATGAAGAAAAATCCTGTTTGGATGAAAATGATAGAGAATGAGCATACCAATTATTTTGAAGCATTAAAGGCATTCGAGCTCTACTTTACCACGCATAAATTTCCTACCATGGAAGAGGAGGAAATGGGAAAGAACGAAAAACTAAAAGAGCGCATAGAAAAAAGCGAAGCCAAATACGAAAAGAAAAAACGCAAATACCGAGAAAACCCCAGCGAGACCCAGAAGGAAAAACACGAGGAGACCAAACTGGCCTTCGATGTAAAAAAGTTTAACCACTGGGAAATGCAAACCCGCCCCTATGTAAAGGATGATGGAAGTATTATGAGTGCCGAAGAGCGAATGAAAATCTGGAAAGAGTCGAAAGGACAGTAATTAAACCCGAATAACATTGCACTAAGAAGCAAAGGCGCAAAGGTAACGTAGCCAGTATTCTTACTTTGTTTCTTAGTGTCTTTGTGCTATAAAAATTGATGAACTGAAAATGCTTATAGTGAAGAAATCTCTCCTTCTCGTTTTTTGTATGGCACTGGCCACCGGTTTATCTGCGCAAATGCAGGGCAACTGGGGCTTAACCGGTCCCTCTCTTTTTCCAACAAACATTATCGGGCAGATAAACGGAATGGGCCGCGTGTCGCAAATCAAATTCCATCCAACTAATCCGAATAAAGTTTACGCTGTTTCCGCTACTGGTGGACTATGGATAAGCAACAATGCCGGTGCCACCTGGAATTTTACCGGTACCGATAATTTACCGGAGCAATCCTTCGCCAGTATTTGTGTTGACTATACCAACGATTCCATTCTTTACCTCGGCGGCGGTGACGCCAACTATTATGGCGGCAGTTTATACGCCTGCTGGAAAAGCCTTGACGGCGGCTTAACATGGAATCCATCTGCAACCGGTATGGGCAGTCGCCTGGTTATTGACATGCTGATGTCGCCCGTAGACCATAATGTAATTGTTGCAGTAACTAATGACGGCATTTTTAAAACCTACGATGGCGGAGCAAATTGGAGCGAAAAGATTTCGGGTGGCAACTTTACCGATATGGCGTACAAACCGGTGCCGGGAACTTCTACCATCTACGCCGTTACTTACAGCAAGATACTCCGCTCTAAAAACCTTGGCGAAACCTGGGACACGCTAACCAACGGTGTAAGCATTCCCAACGGTGACGGTGAAGGTATGCGCCTTGCCGTAACACAGGCAGACACCAACCGCATTTATCTAGGCATGATAGCCAACCGCGGAAACATTCTGCGCAGCAATGATGGAGGAGATAGTTGGACCACCGTGAAAGATGATTACAACCAAAGTCTCGTCGGTTATGCAGTGGATGAAGATGGACAAGGCAATTACGATTTTACCTTGATAGCCCATCCTCAACATCCCGACTGGCTTTTTCTCTCAGCACATTGTCATTGGCGCTCGCTGGATGGTGGTTATACCTGGCAGAAATTGACCGACTGGTGGGTGAATTGCCACACGGATATGCACGACTACGAGTTTAACCCCACAAACCCAAATGAGTTGCTGAGTGCAAACGATGGCGGTATTTGGACAAGCAGTGATACGGCCGACAACTGGACACCAAAGAGTGACCATCTAAGCAACACCGAGTTTTACCATGTAGGCCAAAGCAATCTGCACCGCGGTTATATGAATGGTGGTACGCAGGACAACGGCGAGCTTTACATGAGTTATTACCACTGGTATACCAACCGTGGCGGCGATTGGGGCTCTAATATTGCATTTGATTACTTATCATCTGACTATTGTTACGAAGTGAGCGATGGCAATCGACGCGGCCTTACCGGCGGGGAAAACAACCTTAACTTCCCCTTTACGCCTAACGATGATACGCGGATGGAATTTACCCGTGATGCACCACAGTTAGCCTTCGCTGCGCAGGATGATATCTGGCGCTGCGACACCGTTAGCACTAATGGCTTTACCTGGGCGCGCATTTCGAATTTTAGTGAGCGTATAATGGATATTAAAACAGTACCTGACCATCCGAATACCTTGTATGCTATAACCAATACCAAAAAGTTTTACCGCAGCGATAATGCGCTGGATGCAAGCCCAACATGGAGCAGTGCTGTAACTATGGGCAATGCCAGCGGCACGTATGCAAACATTGCCACCTTTCCGAACGATAGCAGCGTGGTATATGTTTCATGCAATTCAAAAATTTATCGCTCGGTTAACCGGGGGCAGAACTTCACCAACATAACCGGTAACCTGCCAAACATTAACATCAAAAAGATTATTGCCGACCCATACGCTTCTGATGAATCAATCTATGCGTTGGTTGGCAACGCTGTTTATTACAAGAACAAAACCCTTAGCAACTGGCTTAATTTCAGTTTTGGTTTGCCAACCCTTGCACAGGCGCGCGACCTGATGCTGTTTAACAACGGCACCGGCAACGGGGTTTTGCGCGTTTCGTTTTTTGGCCGCGGCGTTTGGGAAACTGCGCTTTATGCTGTACCCATTTGCAGCCCCACCGATTCGTTGTTTGTTACGGATATAACTATGACTACCGCTTTACTGCATTGGAATGTTGCCGGCAACGGAGCTTATGTAGTACAATATAAAGCCATGCAGGCGCAGTATTGGGATAGCGTACTTGTAAACACCAACAGTTATGTGTTAACCGGTTTAACAGCCAATACGAAATATGTATTCCGTGTGCTGGCACAATGCAATGGCGGTTACGTTAGTGGTTATTCCTTGCCGCTTAGTTTTATTACCGACTGTGTACCGCCACCGGTGCAGTGGTCGCACCAGGATATCGGGCATCCTATGATAGCAGGCGATGTATGCTATGATGCGGCAAATCAAATCTACCACGTTAAAGGCTCCGGTTCCGACATTTGGGATTACGGCGATGATTTTCATTACATGTATCAAAAAGTGCATGGCGATGTAAGCATCACCGTAAAGTGTCTTTCAGTTGAAGATGTTTATGACTGGTCGAAGGCAGGGCCGATGCTAAGAGAAACCCTGGACAGCAACTCGGTGCACGCTATTATGGCCATTACGCCGGGTAATGGTGCCGCCTACCAATGGCGCGGCAGTAATACCGGTTGGATGGGCAATGAAAACGACACCAGCTTTCATGCGCCACTATGGCTACGGTTAACCCGTACCGGCAATGCCTTTACCGGTGAGGCTTCTCAGGATAGTATTAGCTGGACTGTGATAAAAACCGCTAACATTACTATGGCGGATACGATTTACGCAGGTATTGGTCATACCAGCCATATCAATGCCTTGCGCAGCGAAAGCGTGTATCGTTTCATAAACATTGGCCCTGACTCTGCACTGGTAGAACATCCTACAGGTATTACCACAGTAGTTTCAAAGAACGTTCAACTGGATGTTTACCCTAATCCTGCCAATGAGGAAGTGGTAATCAGTAGTCCGGCTTTTGCAAATGGCAAAACGCCTTTGCAGGTGTTTGATATTGCGGGAAGAAAGGTGGTAGAGGTCATTCCTTCTGCATCTAAATATCATCTTGCAACCACGGGGTTTGCAAACGGTGCTTACTTTGTACGAGTTAATAGCTTTGACAGGAAACTGGTAATAGCGCACTAGTTAATTATGCCGCCTTGCCTCAGCCTTCTATATTCGCACCATGCAATTGCGCTGGAAAGTAAAACAGGCTGATGAAGAAAAAGTGAATGCGCTTCAACAACAGTTGAAGGTGCATCCCGTTCTTTGTCGCCTGCTGATACAGCGCGGTATTGAAACCTACGAGGAAGCAAAAAGATTCTTTCGTCCGGAACTGAGCGATCTTCACGACCCATTTCTTATGAAGGATATGGACAAGGCTATTAACCGGATAATCGAAGCCATCAGCAACAACGAAAAAATTCTGATTTACGGCGACTACGATGTGGATGGTACCACGGCTATTGCAACGGTCTATCAGTTCTTTAAAGACTTTTATCCGCACATAGATTTTTACGTTCCGCATCGTTACACAGAGGGCTACGGCATTTCGTTTAAGGGAATCGACTTTGCTGCCGAAAATGGTTTTAGCTTAATCATTGCGCTGGACTGTGGTATTAAGTCGAACGACAAAGTTGATTACGCGCGTGACAAGAAGATTGACTTTATTATCTGCGACCACCATAACCCCGGTGACGAAATTCCGACCGCAATTGCGGTGTTGGACCCCAAGCGAAATGATTGTAACTATCCATACAAAGAACTAAGCGGTTGCGGAATCGGCTTCAAACTGATTCAGGCCTTCTCTATTCAAAACGGCATACCGCTTGAAAAATGCTACCGGTATCTTGATTTGGTCTGTGTAAGCATCGGGGCAGACATTGTTCCCATAACCGGTGAAAACCGCGTGCTTGCATTTCACGGATTGAAAAAAGTGAATGAGGACCCTTCTCCCGGTATTCGTCGCCTGGCTGAAGTTTCGGGCAAGGAGGGCAAAATGGATATTACTAATGTGGTTTTCATTTTAGCCCCCCGCATTAATGCCGCCGGACGAATGGACGATGCCAAGCATGCCGTTCGCTTGCTGGTTTCCGATGAAGCCGATTTGGAAAAGGAACTACATGCCGAGCAGCTCAACAAATTCAACAGCGACCGGAAGGATTTGGATAAGAACATTACTGCCAGCGCGCTGGATATGATAGCCCGCGATAGCAAGATGATTAACCGCAAGTCGACCGTTATTTACAGTCCCGACTGGCATAAGGGTGTTATTGGCATTGTTGCTTCGCGCTTAACCGAAACCTATTACCGGCCAACCATCGTGCTAACCGAAAGTGATGGAAAGGTAACCGGTTCGGCCCGCTCCGTGAAGAACTTTGATTTGTACGAAGCCATTTACGAATGCCGTGACCTGCTTATTCAATTCGGCGGACACAAATTTGCTGCAGGCCTTACGCTGCATGCAGAAAATGTAGCCGCACTGGCCGAAAAATTTGATGCCGTGGTAAGCGAACGTATTACTGAAGAACAGTTAATACCCGAACTTGAAATTGATGCCGAGATAGAACTGGAGGATATAACCCCACGCTTCTTCGGCATTATTGAACAGATGGCTCCCTTTGGCCCGGAAAATATGAAACCGGTATTTGTTACCCGCGGCGTTAAAGACCATGGCTGGAGCAAAATTGTAAAGGAGGAGCACATCAAGTTTTCAGTTCGCAAAGGCAACAGCCCGGTTATTGATGGTATCGGTTTCCGCATGGCCGAAAAATTCAATTACGTAAAGACCGGTCCGTTTGATATAGCCTACCAGATTGATGAGAATGAATGGCAGGGTAATGTGCGGCTACAAATGCTGGTGAAGGATATAATGTAAAAGCCTAGTTGCCTGATAATTTTTGATTAAGACTGTTGGCTGTTTAACCTTAGTAGCACAACAATCAATCTATAATCAACGTGCCTCCGAGAAAATAAGGTAATAAGGTTTTGAGGGCGCCTTTATTTTTTCTACTAAGGTTAAATGCAGGGAGGCCTATAATCTACATCTTCATATCATCCACGCTGTTCAGGTACCCCTCAATCTCTCCGAACAATGGTTCGAACACGTTTGGCTCGAACGGTGAATGGATATTGGCTAGTTTAACCAGACCTAAAAACGAATCGCTGCCGCCTGCTTTGCACAAGCGCAGGTAATCGCTCCAAGCCCCGTTAAAATCTTTGCGGCTCTTGCTCCAGAACTGGAAAGCGCACAACTGGGCCAGGCAGTAATCGATATAGTAGAAAGGCGAGCGGTAAATGTGCCCCTGGCGCTGCCAGAAACCGCCGCGCTCCAGGTAATCAATGCCGTCATAATCCATCCATGGGCGGTACTTCTTGTCAACCTCCAGCCATGTTTTTTTACGTTCTGCTGGTGTCATGTCGGGGTTCTCATATACTATATGTTGGAACTCATCAACCGCTACACCGTACGGCAAAAACAATATATTAGATGAAAGATGAACGAACTTGTATTTGTCAGTATCGTTGCCAAAGAACAGCTCCATCCATGGATAAGTCAAATGTTCCATACTCATGGAATGGATTTCGCAAGACTCCATAGTTGGCCAGTAGTATTCCTCTACCTGGAAATTGCGGCTTTCAAAGCACTGGAAGGCGTGGCCTGCTTCATGCGTCAGCACGTCCACATCACCCACGGTGCCATTGAAGTTGGCGAAAATGAAGGGCGATTTGTATTTGGCAAACATGGTGCAATAACCACCGCTGGCTTTACCCTTCTTGTTCTCCAAATCCATTAAGTCGTTACTAACCATAAAGTCGAAAAACTCTTTGGTTTCAGTAGAAAGTTCCGAATACATCTTCTGTCCGTTCGCTACAATCTCTGCTGGTGTACCCTTGGGTTTTGGATTGCCCGAATTAAAGTTGTGAGCAAGGTCGTAAGCTTTCAGCTTATCCAATCCAATTCTTTTGCGCTGGCGTTCGCGCAGCTTTTGTGCCAGGGGAACCACATACTTCAGCACATTATTGCGGAAGCCTTCTACCATGGCATCATTGTAATCGGTGCGGGCCATGCGGTAGTAAGCCAGTTCTACAAAATTTTTGTAACCCAGTTTGTGTGCAATAGAGGTGCGCACTTTCACCAGCTTATCATAAATCTCGTCGAACTCTTTTTCGTGGCCGGCAAAAAAGCCCTGATTGGCTATGTAAGCGCGCTTGCGTGTATCGCGGTCGGTGCTTTCCATAAAAGCCGAGAGAGCTGGTAGTGTCATCTTTTCGCCGTTAAACTCTACCTCGGCACTGGCCACCAGTTTGGTGTATTGGGTGCCCAGCTTGTTTTCTTCCTTCAGGTCTTCAATAATGCTGGTGTCGAATGTTTTCAGACTTACATCAGCCAGTTTAAACAACTGGTTGCCGAACTTTTGCTGCAACTCGTCCTTAAACTTTGATGAGCCAAGGGCTTTATAGAACCGGATGTAGAGATCTTTAATTACCGGTTCGTTGGTATCGAAAAACTCCTGTTCGGTTTCGTAAAAAGCGTTGGTGGTATCGATAGAGTTTCGTACAGAAGCAATAGAAGCATAAGTGCTGAACTCGTTCTTCAACTCGTTTATCCGCGCCAGTATGTCTGTTTGCTCCAGCGCGCTTTTGGCGGCATTGAACCGGGCCAGCAGCTCATTAAAATCATTCTCCACCTTCCCAATGTCAGGCCGCTGGTAGGCCATTTCAGAAAACTTCATTCCCCTGGTTATTTACAGCAAACGTAAAAAAAGTTCGTTATGGGCGTGCAACAATAGAGCAAAGAACCAGGAACCAGGAACCAAGACGAAGGCATATGTACTTTTGACTTCCGCTGTATTACGTTGTCCATTTTTGGGCCGAGCGCATTAATGTCTAAGCACTTTTGACCCCAAAAAAATTTAGCGGGAACCTTGTGTCATTGATTATCAATGCTTTTTGTGTTAATTTATTATTAGGCTCCTTCCAAGGTTCCCAATTTGGGAAGCATTTGGGAAGCTATTGGGTTCCCATTGGGAAGGTTTTGAGCAGGTTGGATACCCGCTGAGAACCTAGTGAGAACACTTTTCTATAATAAAATTTGGCAACGTTTTTCTCGCTATTGAAGGCAACGCGTGAACCTGTAAGAAACATTGTATAAGTAATTGTCCAAATTTAGTACCGGCTGGTGTCAGATGCAAAAATGTCTGCCATAATTTCGCCCCATATTTTGTATCCACCGGCATTGCAATGCAAATCCACGGGCCAGAAAAATTGTGACGAGTTTTGGTTGGTAATGGCTCCCGTGCGTTTGAACTCGTTCTTCAAATTAATTACGGTTAAGGATGTGTCTGGCTTTAACTTCTCCGCCAGGGTATCGAAAGGGAAGTTTCCGGATTTAATTTCAAGTTCTCTGGGTTGAAAGACAACCAGGAGTTTGAAATTTTTCTTGCCGGCTAAATCACTAAATCTCTTTACACAAGTTTCAATCGAATCAACAGCCTCTTTGCGCTTTATTTCCTTTTCTTTTTGGCTCAAAAAAGTCCAGTCAATATCTGTAGTGCTATGCAACAAGGCTCTAAAAACAAAACTGCTGGCATAGAGAGGCTCCCATACCGGAGGTTTGCGAAACGCTAATTTGCCTCCGGGTTTAAACCGTTCCCGGCCACCTCTGATTACTATATCGTCTATATCACTTGAGTTAACGGAGAGAATTACCACATTCGGATGAAATAATTTCAATAGCCTTTCCAACTCTACATATTCGAAAAAAACATCTCCGCCTGCTGTGCCGGCGTTCAGGGTGCGAATGTTTTTAAAACGTTCTTGCTTGCGTAAGCTGCGTTCAAAAAACTTTAGCCAGGTCGAATCCTGATCTGTCCCGACACCTTCGGTGAAAGAGTCGCCGCTTCCAATGATAAGATTTAGTGAATCATCCGGCGATGGCGAAAGTTCCGTATCTCTTAGCCCGAGCGAATTAAACCGGTGCATGAATTTATGGCCTTCCACGGTGTACACCATGGACGAGTCAGACCGGTTAGTTAGGTACCAGTAATTTTCTTTTCCGGATAAATACTTTTTTAATGAAGCCCAATCATCTACATAAGAGTAGTAGGAAGCATAATGACCAGCTACTTTTTCTGAATAGGTCAAATTTTGTTTGAAAACAAACCGGAGTGCTAAATCACTAATGAAAAGACTGAGCCACAAAGTAGTTAAGAGTAACTTAACGTTATCGGAAAGCCTGGCCTTAAGAAAATATTGAAGGAGCCTGATAAGTAAATAGACGATAACGAGGACACTTACATAAAACACTATCGTTGTTCTAACCGTGGCAACCCCGAAGTATAATAGGAGGCCATGGCGGCTAAACAAAACCAGGAAATAAACTAATAGAAGGCAGAAGACAATTTTTTTTGTTGCGGAGAAAACCTTCTGTTTTGAAATTGCAATCATATAATGTCTAATCCTCCAGCATCCTGGAAGCGGCATGCTTATAATACTGCCAATAAGAGATGATTAAGCGCAACTGAAAAGCGGAGAGCATAATTAAGGCACCGGTGCCGAAAAACACCAGTTCGCTGTACAGGTAGTCAAATAATTCGCGTTTTACATCTTCGAAAATGATGGTTTTGGGGAAACCAAAGTCTTCTATGTAAAAGTTATCGGCAAGGCCTATAAACTTTTGCAGGTTGCTCATTATGTAAATAAACAGACTAAGGTTTACAGTAAAAAGCGCAAAACGGACAACGGCCGGCTTTAAAAAAGGGATACTTCGAAAAGTAATGGACCAGCGGAAATAGGTGATAGTAATGAATATGAAAAAAACATTTATTTTCCAGTAGATGTAATCGAGCTTGCTGGTTATGGGATACAGAATGGCATAAATAAGCAGGCCGGTTATAGCAAGCCAGGTAAACTCTTTTATAAACTGTAACAGGTTTTCTTTGCTGAAAAAATACATGGTTTTTCTTCTAATAATTGGTACGGTAATAATCTTCCAGTTTTAAGGTTCCGGCAAGCACCCGGGCAAAGCCGGCAGTATCTTTGAGTCCCAACTTCGTTGCCCGTTCAAAATACAATTGACTTTTTCCCGCCTCACCCAGTCCCGAAAAAATATAACTGGCACCGCTGGCTACGATGGGGGAGGAGGAGTCGCGCTGCAGGGCCATGGCTACAAATTGCCGGCTTTTTTCTGGTTCGTGTTTCCGCAAGTAGGCCTTGGATATGTTCAGCAAAATGCCCCCTGTGGTATCATGTAGCGAAAGTGCCTTTTGAAGGGCAGCGAGGGCAGAATCGGATTGGTTTAAGGCATTGTAGGAGCTGCCAAGGGCAGAAAAGTAAAGAGAGTTATTTGGCTGATATTCAGTAGCTTTTCTATATTGGAATACCGCAGTTTGATAGTCGGCCTGTGAATAAGCCAGGTAGCCCGCCAGGAGCCTTGCTTCCGAATTCTCTGGAAATTCAGCAAGATAAGTGTCCAATTTAGGCCTCAGCGAATCAGTTGGAATTTTGCCCCATTGCTTGTAAAGAGTGTCGTAAGCACTGAAATACCGGTTTTGGGCCGGGTCGGTGGAAACCTCATTTTTAGGTTTGCATCCCCCAAACCAAACCACCACCGCAATTAATAAAAGGCCCCTTGTCATAGCGGGTGCAATTGTATTCAATTATTCGCGGTTATTTAGGGGAAATATAATGTTAAGACCTAACCGGTCAAGGCAGCCAGTTGCAAATGGAGCATGCAAAGGCTAGCTCCCCGGCTTAAAATAAAAATCCCTATAGTTCCTCAGCAGTTTGCCAAACACATAGTACTGAACAATGGCAAAATCCTTCTCCTCGTGTATCGAGGCGTAGAAGTGGTCCACATCGTAAAGCATATCGTTGCCTTTCTGGTCAAACTGGGCTTTGCTGCGCTTGCTCACCGGCATACGGAATAGACGCACCTTGTTGACTGAATTATCCGTTTCGGTAATGGTAATAGTGGCAAACGGGATGGTTTTAAGAAGGGAATCTTTATGCGGATAATCGTTATCAAACGATTCAATAGAAACGTTGGAGAAGAAGGTTAGATACTGATGAATGTAGCCCTGCTTGTAGCTGTCCTTTATCTGGAATTTAGGGTCGGCAGGTTGCAGAGCAAAGGAATCAGCACTTACCCGGTTGATGGCGAAGGAGCTTTTGGGATCATCGGAATATTCAATGCTCAGGGTTTTAATTTCATCTTCCTTGTAATTGAACAGCACCTTGGTCCTCCAGTTTTCTTCATCGGTGCTATAGCGCGGAGTAAGATATCCCTTTATGCCCGGCACGTAAGTCATATGCGGACGCGTGGCCGTTTTACCATCAATCTCTAATAGCATATAGGTGTTCTGTCCATCAACGGTGGGCCCACCCACCCAATAACTCTTAATCAATTCTCCTCTAGCATTGAATACATCAGTCTTTATATGGTGGCCCATCATCTCGCGAATCACATTATCGTGCGCGGCAGTGGGAACAGGACACAAAGAAGTAACACGGGTCAGGGCATCCAACAACTGTTGCACCAGCTCTTCGCGCGCCGGGTATTTGCCATTTACGAACCACACGCCACCTTGCTGGGTCAACTCAAGCTTTTTGTTTTCGGTATCGGTCAAAGTAACCTTGGCTACTTCCTTTTTATCCTTTATAGCAAAGTCACCTTCCTGTTCGCTGATGGTGCCTTTAGATTGGTGCATAACAAACCAGATGGCGGCACCAGCTAAGGCAACCAGGATAAGTATATAAGGGATGAATTTTTTCATAAACAATTACGGTAACGAATAAGAGAAAAATTTACGAGCTGCATGTCACGGAAGTGTAAAAAACTGATTCGTAGCTCTCACGGAACACGCAGAAAGCACAGAAGATGAAGAAAAATCAACTATTATATTTCTGTGTATTCCGTGATTTCTATGAGAAATAAAACTCAGGCAGCATACTTTCTTCGGCGGTAAAAACCGAAGGCGACACCAACAAGTACGATCAACGAAATAGGCAAAGCAATATTTATTAATTGCCATTTCAGTTTCTCTGCATCAATCTTGGTGGTGTTCAGCATCCGCAGTTTCACTTCCTTATTGCGGGTTTCCAAAATGCCGCTGTCGTCAATCAGATATTCAATACAGTTCAGGATAAAATCTTTATTAGCGAATTGCTGTTTCGTGTACATGTAGTAACCCAGCGGGTAAGCCGAGCTATCGTCGCGCACCTCATTGCGGATAATGTCGCCGTCGGCAATTACAATCATCTTGCTCTTCGGGCTCTTCTCAACAAACTTCAAATTCTGAACAGTATCGCTGGCGGCCAAAAACTCGGGCGACAAACGGTTTTTATAAACCGATTCAAACTCACCGGCAAGTAAAACTGCCACCGGTAACTTGGGTTGGTTGTAATAAGCCGGGTTTGGCTTGGTTTGAAGTATACCGAAGTGAACGCGTGTGGGTGCAAGTTGCGCCTTGGCATTCTCTGTAGTATGTAACAAAATGGTTTTGCTTACACCGGGATTCTTAAGGGTATCGATGGTGCTGGCAAAAAAACTTGCCACCGGGTCAAGGTTCTTTACCACCGCATGGTTGTTGTCAGAAACCAGCAATGGGAAATAATACCATGGGAACATCTCCGTCTGCGGAGCATTACCCATTTGCCCCACAATTAGTGGAATTTGATTGCACAGGTTTATATCCTGCACCACATCGGTATTAATACGCGCGCCGTATTTAAACAGCATGTCGTCCAAATTAAAATCATTGCCCTGCGCAAACTGACCGGTGGGGCTCACTCTTAAACTATCCATCGATGCATTCGTTCCGTCCACCAGCCACAGCAATTTGCCGCCGTGCATAATGTACTGATCTATTTTGTATTTGTCTTTTTCGTCGAATGCTATGCGGGGTTTAGCAATTACAAGCACATCAATGCGCTCCGGTATATGATAGTTGCTGCGCAGGTCAAAATCCTTCACCTCATACTCAAGGGTTGCAAGGGTTTGACGAATACTAGCGGTTTCAAGCTTTGTAAGTTCTCCGTTGCCTTCAACAAAAGCAACCTGCGGCGAACGGTATTGGGTTAGCCGCTGGATAGCATTTACAAACTTGTATTCCAGCAAAATTTCGGAGTTGTTCAGAATTTGCTGGGGCGAAAAGCCAATCTGGTTTTCCAGTAACTGCACCGGCATTTCGCGGCCCCCATAGGTTACAATCGCACCGGGGAAAATCAGTTGTTGCTTGCTTTCGGTTTTGCTTTTGGTAGTAAGATTGGTTGGAGCTAACCCGCGTTGAATTAAATCGGTCATCAAAGCCTTGCGCTCGTCAAGGTTCTGAATGGCCATTGGATTTATAAACTCAAACTCAATATTCTTTCCGCCGTAAGCGCGCAGCTCATTCAGTAAGTTGCGGGTCGATTCTTTCAGGCGTGTAAAGCCGGCATTCAAATCACCGTCCAGGTAAACCTTTACCGTTACCACGTCCTTGAGATTCTTTACCGCCTTTTTAGAAGGCTCCGAAATAGAGTAGCGTTTTTCAGAGGTTAAATCCCAGCGGAAATAGAAATAGCGCGATACTACATTCAGGAGAAGCAGAATGGTAAACACCAGCCCCAGGGTAATCAGCGCATCGCGCTGCGTGGTAATATGGGTTTTCTGTTTTACCATCTGCGGCTCGATAAACTGGTGCGGGTAAAAAGAATAAAGGCCGAAATAAGGCTGAGGAAGTAAACCACATCACGGGTATCAATCACACCCTTGCCCATGGCATCGTAATGTGCGCTCAAGCCAAACGATTCAACCAGGTAATCGTTCTTGCCTACAAACACACCAAACTGCGACAGGTAACTAAACGCAAGGTAAATGAAGAAGCATAAGAATACTCCGACGATAAAAGCAACAATCTGGTTAGAGGTAACAGAGGAACAGAAAATGCCAATGGCAACAAACACAGCTCCTAAAAAGAACAAGCCGAAGTAAGAACCCAGTATGCCGCCAACGTCCACATTGCCAACCGGTGATGCGAGTTGGTAAACGGTGTAGAAATAAATGAAGGTAGGTAGTATAGCAATCAGCACCAGTGTTAGCGCAGCAAAGTATTTACCCAGTATTATTTCTAACTCCGTAACAGGACGGGTAGAAAGCAATTCGATGGTGCCGGTATTAATTTCCTCGGCAAAGCTGCGCATGGTTATAGCCGGTATCAGGAAAATGAAAATGTAAGGCGCAATGCTGAAGAATGAATCAAGAGAGGCATAGCCGAATTCCAAAATGCTGGTATCGGGGAATATCCACATAAACAAACCCAGCACTAACAGGAATACTACAATGGCTATATAGCCAATAAGACTGCTAAAAAATTGCCGTAACTCTTTCTTGAAAATTGCAAACATTCAGTGGCGATAATACTTATTTAGTGAGTTCTTTAAAGACTTCTTCCAACGAGAACTCTTCTTTATTCAAATGCAGCAAAGTCAAATTTCTCTCTTTCGTAAAATTGAAAATCTCTTCTCGTATATCTTTCTGTCCTTCGCTTACAAAGTTCCACTTGCCGTCTTTCAATTGCTCAAAGTTCTTTACGCCCTTGATCATTCCCAATAATCCGCGGTCCACGTTTTGCTTAAACTCGGCGGTAACAATTATCTCGTTGCCGACGCGGCTTTGCAGATTGACGGTGCTATCGTTGGCAACAATCTTTCCCTTATTAATAATGATTACCCGGTCGGCCACGGCTTGTACTTCCTGCATAATGTGCGAGGAGAAAATAACGGTCTTGTCTTTGCCTAGTTGTTTAATCAGCGAGCGAATTTCCACCAACTGATTAGGGTCCAATCCGGAAGTAGGCTCGTCCAGAATCAGCACTTCGGGATTGTGTAACATGGCTTGTGCTAAGCCAACGCGTTGCTTATAACCCTTTGATAACTGGCCAACTTTCTTTTTGCGCTCGGCAGTAAGGCCGGTCACCTCAATCATTTCATCAATGCGCTTTTGGGTAATGGTTCCCAACTTATGCAGGCCCGCAACAAACTCCAGGTACTCCTTTACATACATGTCGGTGTACAGCGGATTGTTCTCCGGCAGGTAGCCTATTTTCTTTGCAACCTCCAGCGGTTCATTCGCAGTATCAAAGCCGCAAACAGTAGCAGTACCCGAGGTTTGGGGAATAAAGCAGGTCAGTATTTTCATGGTGGTCGACTTCCCCGCGCCGTTCGGCCCCAGGAAACCCAATACCTCGCCCTTATTCACTTCAAACGAAATTTCGTTTACCGCTTTTTGGGCGCCATAAAGTTTGGTAAGGGCGTTAACTTTTATCGACATAGTAATACCAGAAGGCGCTAATAACGAAGTAAGGCTTTATACTTCCAAATTTGCCCGTCATTGTTGTGTAAAATTTGCACCTATTTAAAGGTGTACTTAGCCTTTTTAATCCCGTATTTCTTCCGTTCAGCCGATGTTACACAAATGCTTTTCAGCTTCAGGGGCTTGCCCATCATGCGGAAATTAGGGGGGATTATCCCATCATAACCGCTAAAAGTCACCTTCAGGCCATCCTTTTTGTATTCGGCCGGAAGTTGTTCGGTTATATAACGCATATTGGGGTTATTATCGGGTACAATGGTGAACAGTTCGCCGTTGTTCATTACCTTAACGCTGGCTTTTACGTTTTTTACCAGGGTCTTTTCATACTGAAAATTAGGTGGCTGGGCGGATGTTAGAAGAAAGAGCAAAGAAGCTGCTATGCTAAACAGGATGGATTTTTTCATGGTATGGGTTTTGAGGTTTTCACCTTTGTTTCAAAACGCTTGCCAAAATACAATTTGGCGACAAACAATAAGTTTAATTCTGTATCGTCAATCCTTTACTACCAGCCAATTATGACACAAGCACCATTACCCCCCGGCCCCAAAACCAATCTTTTATGGAGCAAGGAAGAGAACTTTACCAAAGATATCCTGGGCTACTTTAACCGCAGCGTACGTAAATACAATGGCATCAGCCGTGCTATGGTAGGGCCTTACGCCTATGTCAATATTTCCAATCCGGCTTACATAGAACATATTTTCACCCACCCCGATATTTATGTAAAGGGCCGCGACAACAAAACCCTGCGTTTTTTATTGGGTAACGGACTTGTAACCAGCGAAGGCGAATTCTGGTTAAAGCAGCGGCGACTTATTCAACCTTTGTTTCATAAACAGCGGCTTCAAACCTTTGTAACTAAAATCAACGATTGCACGCAGGTACTCATCAATAGCTGGGAAAGCCGCGGTGGCGAAGTAATAGATGTGCATGATGAAATGACGCATGTAACACTTGACATTGTGAGCCAAACGCTGATGAGCACCGAGGTAAAGGGAGATTTTAAAAAGATAAGCGACGCCCTGCTGATAATCATGGAGGGCATGATGAAGATATTTAAAGTGCCTACCTGGATACCCACGCCGGGAAACATCCGTATGCAAATGAACCGGAAATTGCTGGATGATACCATCTATAAAATTATTGACGACCGACGAAAGGATACGCACCAATACAACGATTTGCTGACTATGCTGATGGAGGTAGAAGATGCCGACACCCGCGAGCGCATGACCAACAAGCAACTGCGCGATGAGGTAATCACCATTTTTCTGGCGGGGCACGAAACAACTGCCAATGCACTTTCATTTGCGCTTTATCTGCTGGCTCAGCATCCTGAAATTAAACAGAAGATAGTGGATGAGTTTGAGCGGGTAATAGGCGAGGCAGAACTTAATTACGAAAATATAATGCGACTTGAATACACCGGTTGGGTAATTAAAGAAGCCATGCGGCTTTTCCCTCCTGTGTGGGGCATTACCCGCGATGCTGCCAAAGAAGATGTAATTGACGGCTACCGGATTAAAAAGGGTGATAGTATAGCCATGTCGCCATGGGCAGTACACCGGTATGAAAAATACTGGGACAACCCCAATCACTTTGACCCTGAGCGTTTTTCACCAGCCCGCATTAAAAACGTGCACCGCTATGCCTGGTTCCCATTCGGCGGCGGACAGCGTATGTGCATAGGTAACAACTTCGCCCTGATGGAAATGCAGATAGTGCTGGCACTGCTTTGCACCAAATTCAACTTCTCGGTTCCTGCAAACTTTGAACTGGAATTGGAACCCCTGGTTACACTACGACCAAAACACGGAATGATGCTAAAGGTGGAACCCGCGAATGTGGCGCAGGCGGTTATTTAACGCTTGTATTTCTCCGTGCCTCCGTGGTAAATCGTATTTCTGATAGAGCTAAAAGCTCATTGGCTAATTTTTATATTCGCGGCATGAGTAACGAGAAAGCGCAAAGTGCCCCGGCCAATAAAGCGGGACTGTTCCAGGAAATTATTTCGCACTGTAAAGAATACGGTTTCATCTTCCCATCATCCGAGATATATGACGGCTTAAGCGCCGTGTACGATTATGCTCCATACGGTATTGAACTGAAAAATAACCTGCAGCAATATTGGTGGAGGGCTATGACCCAGCTGAACGAGAACATAGTGGGTTTGGATGCCGCTATTTTTATGCATCCCAAAACATGGAAAGCCAGCGGACACGTGGATGCCTTTATGGATCCGCTTATCGATAACAAGGATTCAAAAAAACGCTACCGCGCCGATACGCTGATTGAGGATGCTGTGGCCAAAATGGAAGAGAAGATTGAGAAGGAAGCGGAAAAAGCCCTGAAGAAATTCGGCGATGCATTTGACCGGGAAAAGTTTCTTGCTACCAATCCAAACGTCCTGCGCGTAAAAGAAAAACTGACCGCCGTAGAAAACCGGTTTAAGAAGGCGCTTGAAGACAATAACCTTGAAGAACTAAAGCAAATTATTGTCGACCTTGAAATTGCCTGTGAAGTTTCGGGTAGCAAGAACTGGACAGAGGTGCGTCAATTTAACCTGATGTTCAGCACCGAAGTTGGTTCACTGGCCGAGGATTCGAGCACTATTTATCTGCGCCCGGAAACAGCGCAGGGTATTTTTGTCAACTTCCTTGGCGTGCAGAAAACCTCGCGTAAAAAAATACCCTTTGGTATTGCGCAGATAGGTAAAGCCTTCCGTAACGAGATTGTGGCCCGTCAGTTTATTTTCCGCACGCGAGAGTTTGAACAGATGGAGATGCAGTTCTTTGTGCGTCCCGGCACCGAAATGGAATGGTATAACACATGGAAAGAGGCACGCATGAAATGGCACCGGTCGCTGGGTTTTGCTGCTGAGAGCCTGAAGTATTTTGACCATTTGAAACTGGCGCATTATGCAAATGCTGCAGTAGATATTCAATTCAACTTCCCTTTTGGCTTTAAGGAAATTGAAGGTATTCACAGCCGCACCGATTTCGATTTAAAAAATCACCAGGAATTAAGCGGTAAAAAACTGCAGTACTTCGACCCGGAAACAAACGAAAGTTACATTCCATATGTGGTAGAAACCTCAGTTGGGTTGAACCGGACTTTTCTTGCATTAATCTGCAACGGCTATAAAAACGAAAAACTCGAAGATGGCACTGAGCGTGTTGTTTTGGCTCTGCCTGCGTTCCTCGCGCCGATAAAAATTGCGGTATTCCCATTGATGAAAAAAGACGGCTTACCGGAAAAAGCCCGTGAAATATTCGACGACCTGAAATGGGACCACAAATGTTTCTACGAAGAGAAAGATCAGATTGGTAAACGTTACCGCCGTATGGATGCCGTCGGTACTCCATTTTGCATTACAGTTGACCACCAAACTTTAGAAGATAACACCGTAACCATCCGCGAACGCGACAGTATGAAACAGGAACGTGTTTCTATTGAGCAATTGAAGGCCGTGGTTGGAGAGAAGGTGGATTGGAGGAAGGGATTAAGGTAAGCCGGGTTTGCTTATCGTACTGCTATCCGTTTTCAAAAATTCCTGTGCCAGTATTTGCGTAAATATTTTCGCCCCAGTGCTGTTTACGTGAATCCTATCCACAAACAAATCTTTCGAATCAAAGTTTTTATCGCCCACAAAGTTGAATACCCGGGTATCGTACTTTTCGCGGTAGCTGTTCAGTTTTTCTAAAAGATGAAGAGAGCTATCTGAAAGAGTGCTGTTATACATTGGCGGCAGAATGAAAGACACCTTTACATTGTTGGCTTTGCACAAATCCAATGTATTCTCTAAAAGCGCCCGGCCTTTTTCGCTGTTTATAAAAGTGGCTTCTTCCTGCGGTAAATCTTCTCCGGTTATTACACTGATCTCTTCATATCCCTTGTTGGGAATGTTGTAGTCCTTTTTGCGTGAATCTTTTAGCCCTATCAATCCCAGGTTTTTTAAAGGGTCATCGAAATAGGTTACCGCCCAGGCGGGAAAGTAACGGCCCCATATCAGGTCGTGTTGAATATTTACCAATTGATTCAAATCGGTATCGCGGACAAACGGAAAGTATTGAGGGTAATACCAAACTGCCGTGGGTTCGATAAGTGTTTTTCCGTTAAGCAGAATGAAAATATTTTTAGGAGCGCCATGACTCTTAATATACTTTCTAACCATCAGGTTTATTTCCGGCATTAATATGCCGTCCATAGCTGCGTTAAAAGAGTTGGAACCGGTAAGCGAATCAAATTGGATTGGGTTGATGCCAAGCCGTAGGGTTGAAGCCCCGAAAAAGACCGCATCGTACGGTGTTTTATCACTAGTAATAAAATTGTATTTGCCAATGGCATCGCGCTTACTGTGTCTTAACCCGGTGCAGATAATAAAGTAGAATGCTGTGCTAAGCAGAAGCGCCAGTAGTAAAGTTCCCGATAATTGAAGCAGCACTCTTTTCTTCATCAGAACTGAAAATAAATGAATGATTGTCCGCTAAACACTCCAAAACAAACTACCAGCACTAAAGTTACCACGCAGAATGCAAAATCTTTCACCGGTTTATCGTTAAACCAGTCAAGCACCGGTGTAGTAAAACGCTCTATCCAAAACATATACGCGCAACCGGCTATGCTTAGCAACAAACTGAGTGAACCGAAATTTTTTACGCTTCTAAAGGCCATGTAACCGTGCTCAGGCGTAAAGATGCGTGCCACCATGTACCAGGCTGTTTCTACTTTTGAAGCCCGGAAGAATATCCACGCTAATACCACGATTGAGAAAGTGAAGAACCAACCTATTGGTTTTAGAAAAGCGGGGCTTCGCTTATCGTTGCTCCAAACATTCCTATCAAGCATTACATTAATTACATTGAAAAAGGCATGAATAGCGCCCCATACCATAAAGGTCCAGTTGGCACCGTGCCAAAAGCCGCTTACCACAAACACCACGGCTATATTGAAATACATTCGGAGAACTCCCACGCGATTACCACCCATGGAGATATACAGATAATCGCGAAACCAGGTTGAAAGAGAGATATGCCATTTGGCCCAAAACTCTTTTATAGAAGTAGCAAAATAGGGCCGGTTAAAGTTGGTCATTAATTTAAAACCCATAACCCGTGCCGAACCGATGGCAATGTCGGAGTATCCCGAAAAATCGCAGTAGATATGAATGGCGAAACATAGAACACCGATAATAATTTGCAGCGAATGAAACTGCTGCGGGTTTGCAAACACCGCATCGGCATACATCGAAACCCGGTCGCCGATTACCACTTTCTTAAAAAGCCCCCAAAGCATTAAGCGCAAACCCACCAACAGGTTCTCATAATCGAAATTATGTTCTTCATAAAACTGGTGCAGCATATTCTGAGGCCGCTCAATAGGCCCAGCCACCAGCTGGGGGTAAAACATTACATACAAAGAATAAATACCAAAGTGGTGCTCTGCTTTCTGGTTGCCACGGTACACCTCAATGGTGTAGCTCATGGCCTGGAAGGTGTGGAAGGAAAGCCCGATGGGAAGAATGATGTTAAGGAGGGGAAATGGCTGGGTGGCAATGTGCCACTGTGCGAGCAGGACATTCACATTGTCGATAAAAAAGTTGAAATACTTAAACACTGCCAGCACACCTACATTGGCGCATATGCTAAGAATTAAAAAGGCCTTTCTTTTTCTACCTTCTGCCTTTTCAATGGTTATACCGGCTATATAGTCGATAATAATGGTAAAGAACAGAATGAGGATATAGACCGGAATGAAAAAGCAATAGAATACGCAGCTGGCAATTAGAAGATGCAGCCACCGCCATTTGTGCGGAAGCAAAAAATACAATGGCGTAACCACTAAAAAGAAAACGAGAAAAGAAAACGAGTTAAAAAGCACCGTGGTGTTTTAGAATTGCCCAAAGAAAATATTTCTACAATGAAATAAAAACAGCGGTGGAGCACCAATTATTAGGAGTATTTCCAACAATTCATCTCAAATCTACAACCCGCCACAGGTATTGCGTTGTTTCTTTGCAATACAAAATTTATACGATATGAAAACAACTCTCATCCCAACACTCGTGCTACTGTCGCTTCTGGGAAACGCCGCAGGCACTTTTTCGCTTCTCGAAATTAATCCGCTACACGGTAATCAGTACTTCGCGTTTACCGATAGCAACCGCACGGTTTATGGTGCAGGCTCGCTGGCAAGCATAACCGAATTTAAGAGCAATCTGTACTTTATTGCGCAGAACGGCTACGATAACGAGGAGTTATGGACCAGCAACGGAACGCCATCGGGCACTCACCTGGTAAAGGACCTGAATCCAAACGGCTCTGCTCAGATAGGTAATATAGTAGTGCTAAATAACAAAATGTTGTTTATGGCTGCCGATAACAATAACTGGGACTTCGACATGTTTGTTAGCGATGGAACATCTTCAGGTACCGAAAAATTGATGGATGTAAGCGAAGGCTGGAATGATGCGCTTACCGATGCCCGCGCAGGAATTGCCGGTGGCAAATTATTTTTTACCACAGGAGTTGACCTTAAATGTACCGATGGTAGCGTTGCTGGCACTAATACTATCCTTTCGGTACAAGGCGGCTATTCGCAGGTGCCGGGCAACTTTACCGAGCACAACGGAAAGATATATTTTACAAAAGGCAATAGCCTTGGGCGCATAGAAGTATGGGAAACAGATGGAACCTCCCAGAATACGCACCAGTTCATTGATCTTAGTGCTGATACCATAAATAATATCTGGGGCGTTTCTAAGATATTTTCATTCGACGGTAGGCTTTTCATGCTGGCTTCTGGTTTTGTCAGCGGTTTGTTTGAAGTTAGTAGCAATGGAACACTTAGTAAAATAACTTTTACTGGTGGCAACGACAATTATTTGTCTAACCTGCACATTGAAAGTGGACAGCTTTTCTTTACCGCCGCTAACGGAAACTTTTCAAACACCTATCTCTACCATATGGCTGCCGGCAGCAATGCCCCTGAAATTGTGCCATCGCTTCATAACGTTCCGGTTGGCAGTAATCGCGGGCTTAGCTTCTGTAATGGTTCTATTTACTTTGTAGGCGATAATCCGCAGCAGGTTCATGTTTTAAATATTGGCGGATTAACCCATAGCGTAATAGACCTTCCGGAATATTCAATGCTTAACTACAACAGCGAAACACCTTTCCTGGTGGGCGGTAATGGAAACATATTTTTTGCTGCGGAAGAAACTGCTACAAGCCGCCAGGTCTTATTGCAAAGCAATGGAACCACAGAAGGAACGGTGGTTATTAAACCGCAAGGCTCAGATATTGCAAGTCCATTTAACACCATACAAGGTTGCGGTACCTCCAGCGTATTCGATTTCAAAATGTTTGGGAACAAAGTAGTAGTGCCTGCTAACTTTAACGATGCCGGCCGCGAACTTTGGTTATATGAACCGGAAGCAACTACAACAGCTGTTCCGGAGCCTATGAACCAGATTGAAACAAGCATATTTCCTATTCCGGCCAGCAGTGAGCTGAATATCCGGTTAGCAGGTAAGCTTGACGGTGGTACACTGCTTCGCATCGTAGATATGCAGGGAAAGGTGGTTATTCAGAGAGTTATTACAGATGAAACCACAGGCATTGATGTGGCATCTTTGGCAGCCGGCAACTATTGTTTAAGTGTAGCTGATGGCGCCAAAAGCCTGGTTACGAAGAAATTTACAATTGCAAGATAAATTGGTTTTGAGGTAGAATTAAGTTTCCGCTTTAGTGGAGGAGGCAGGGTGACAAGGGTGAAAATCCCTGCTTTCCTTCACTTTTCAGGTTAAAATGGCAGGTTTTGCAAACTTGGCCAAAGCAGGCATGCATCCTCATTCTGCAATATTTCGTCCTAAATCTACAATACCGTATATTTCAGGTATACTTTCTTTGAGCTACTAAATAAAGGGATTATGAAATCAGCCTTTTTACTCCTCCTTCTTTTTCCGCTTGCTGTTGTAAATGCAACAGGCACTTTTTCCATGATTGAAATAAATGCGAAGCATGGAACGGAACAGAACGTTTTCAGCGATAGCAGTAAACATGTTTATGGTGGCGGAGAATTCAGTAATATGACTGAATACAATGGCATGATGTACTTTGTTGCACAGGATACGTTTGGCAATGAGGAGTTGTGGGGTACGGATGGCACGCAACAAGGCACCGCACTGGTTAAGGACATTAATCCCAACGGTTCTTCCATGATTGGCAACATTGTGATTGTTCAGGGCAAGATGGTTTTTATGGCTACCGATAACGGAAGCACTTTCGATTTGTGGTCAAGCGATGGAAGTTCTTCGGGCACCGTTAAGATTGAACAAACCAATCATCCATCAAACGATATTTTGCAACCCGATAGAGCCGCTGTTTTTGGAGGTAAGCTGCTTTTTTGCACGAATACGGCTTTAATAAGTACGGATGGAACTGTTGGTGGCACCACCACCGTTCTAAGCATTGCGCAGTACGCTGCCTCACCGGCGCAGGGCTACTGCGAGCTGAACGGCAATGCCTATTTTATGTTAATTGATACCAGCGGTGATTCGGAATTATGGCAGACCGATGGAACCGCCGGAGGAACCTGGCCTACATTAAACTTAACGGATGACTCGCTCCACCTGGCAGGCGTGCAGAAATTATTTGCTTTTAATGGCAAGCTTTATCTTATAGGCTATGCTTCGGGTGGTAATGGTTACGATTTGTATTCCTTTCAACCAACAGGCTACCAGAACCACCAACTATGCAAAATACAATTGAACGCTAATCCGCTATTAGGTTCCAATCCGCAATACATCAACATAGTGAACGACCGGCTTGTATTTGTAGCCTCCACCGGTACCGGTAATGCTCTTTTTAAAATGAGTATGACGGATACGTTACCCGAGGTGGTAGCCTCGGTGTCCGGCAAAAACGTGATGAGTGGCCTGAGCTTTGCCAACGATGCGGTTTATTTTATGAGCGACGAATGGCACTCTATCCATCGTGTTAGTCTGAACGATTTTTCGCATTCTACCGTTGCCATTCCATCGTATTATATGCCAACCTATGCTCTGGGTGATGGCAGTTTCCTGGTGGGCGGCAACGGCAAAATCTTTTTTGCTGCTTACGATACACTTACCAACCAACAGTTATTCATTGAAAGTAATGGAACACCGGAAGGAACATTTGCCATTAGCCCTCCGGGAGCTAATATCTTTCACCCCTTTAACCAGATTTTGAGCTGCGGAGCCATTGATGGCTTCGATTTTAAAATGTGGGGCGATAAAGTAATAGTGCCGGCTAATTTTAATGATGCAGGACGGGAACTATGGATCTATGATGCTGCCCAAACCGCCGGAATGGGATTCGTTGATTACAGAAGCGACATTAGCATTTATCCCAATCCCGTTTCATCTCAGTTGAACTTTAAGAACAACAACGGCTATTGCGAAACGTCTATAACCATTACTGACCTTACCGGAAGGTCGCTGCTAAAAAGCACAGCCTTTGGTGAAAGCGGTTCAATTGATGTTTCAATGTTGCCAGCCGGCAACTATTGTGCAAATGTTGCAGCCGGTGGTCTAACCAGCACTAAAAAGTTTATTGTAATCAAGTAACGTGGCAAGCGTAAATTCAATAACAAGGCCAATGAGCAAAAGAGAAGAAACGGTAGCCCCGGTACATCGTTTTTCTTCTGCTGGTGATGTACACTTTAAGTTTGTAACTATCACCGAAGCAAGCTTTGAAGTGCCCGATGTGGAACACCGCCACGGTTACTGGACGCTCTTTGTGTTCCTGGAGGGAGAAGGAAGGCATGTAATAGATTTTAAAGAGGTGGAAATAAAGCCCGGCAGCATTCATATTGTATTGCCGGGGCAGATACATGCGCTGCACGGCGGCAAAGATTTTCTTGCCAATGCCTTGATTTTTACCGAGGAGTTTTTCTTTATGCGCGATGAAACCATCCGTTTGTTGATGCGCCTGTTCCGTTTTATGGATGCCGGTGAAGCTGCAGCCTTTGATATAAGCCAGGCCGATCGTGATTTCTTTACCAGCCTCCTGGCCTTAGTTCGTGCCGAATATCAAAGCCAGGATACAAATAAAGGTGCTGTGCTTTTGGATTTGCTTTCAGTATTTATTACCAAGTGCATGAGCGCTTTGAATTTACCACAGTTAGACCACGCCGGTGATGATTCGCTGGACTATATCCGCCTGAGAAAAGAAGTAGAAAAAAGCTACAAAAGCATTCACACGGTAGCTGACTACAGCCAACGCCTGGGCCTTTCGCCAAAGCAGCTAAATGAAATTTGCCGCAACTATACTGGCCGCACCGCACTTGAGTTTATTCATGCGCGCTTAACGGTAGAATCCAAACGCCTGCTCAAATTCAGCAACAAACCTATCAAACAAATAGCGTACGAGTTGAACTTTACCGATGCGGCACACTTCACCAACTTCTTTAAACAAAAAACCGGCTTTACGCCGGTAGAGTTTAAAAACAGTTAGAGCCAATCTTTACTTTTTCGCCGAAAGCAATTCTGAATACTGGTCAGCATTATTTATCAGCTCAATAGCCTTCGCTACTTCTGCATCGTTCTGGTAGCCTTTCTTTACCTTGCCATAAGCGTAGTAATAACGCCCGGCAATTTCATTTTCCAGAACGGTCATTATCTCGCTTTTGTTCGTAACCAGGTCTTGCTGCTTATCCTGCTCAACCTTCTTCTTAATGGCCTCGTATTGCTCCTTAACAGCGGTAAAGTATTTCTCTTCACCTGCGGCATCTTTCAGTGCTTCCAGCTTTTCTTCTGTTTCTGTTTTGTAACTGTAATCTTTGGTTTTTACATACGCTACAAAATCATCAAAATCTTTATCGGTAAGTTTGAATGCTGCCGCATCGGGAATGGTAGGATGCATTAAGCGATAAGCAGACGCAAAGTCGAAAATGTAATTCTTGATATACAGTGCTTCAGCCACCTTACTATGTTCAGGTTTAGGCAGCTTAACATCGGGGTCAACACCGCCGCCATCGTAAACTGTTCTTCCGCTATGAAGAGTTTTGAAGGCCACCTTCAGCGAATCCGGAATGCGTTTTACGCTTCCGTCAGCATTCTTTTCGGCATACAATAAAGCCTGGATGCAACGTCCCGTTGGTATATAGTACTTAGCGGTAGTTACCTTCAACATAGTTTTGTACGAAAGCGGCTTGGTCACTTGAACCAAACCTTTGCCATACGTACGCTGGCCTATAATTACACCGCGGTCTAAATCCTGCATGGTGCCCGACACAATCTCCGAAGCCGATGCGCTCATGGAGTTGGTGATTATAACCAATGGAATCTTGGTGTCGCTCGGGTCGTTCAACGTTTTAAAGGCATTGTTCCATTCGTCCACCTTGCCTTTGGTGGTAACAACTAACTCATTCTTTTCTACAAATACATTTACAATGTTCACAGCTTCGTTCAACAGACCACCGGGGTTGCTGCGCAGGTCCAGAACCAAACCTTTCATTTTCGGATTTGCCTTTTTCAAACTGTCGAAAGCTTCTTTTACATCCTTGCCGGCGCCTTCATTAAATATTTTCAGTTTAATACAACCGATTTCCGGCGTAATCATTCCGTAAAATGGAACGGAGGTTTCCTGTATTTCTTCCCGCTCAACAGTAAAGGCTAAGTTTTTGGTTTCAAGCAGAGAGGTTTTTCTTTCAACCTGCAGGCTAACTGCCGACTTGGGCTGGCCCACCAAAAACTTCTCTACTTCATCCTTCTTCTTGTTTTTGGTGCTCTCGCCATCTATGGTTTTAATAACATCGCCTGCCTGTATGCCTTTTAAATTGGCGGGCTGTCCCTGCGTTACCTCGGTAATAACCGGGTAATCATTCATTACTTCTATTTCTATTCCTATCCCTCCGAATTTACCTCCCTGGTGAATCCGCGCATTTTCAATCTGCGAACCGCTGAAGTAATTGGTAAAAGGGTCCAATGTTTTCAGCATACCATCGATGCAAGTTCGCATCAGTTTGGAAGGCTCCACATCGTCAACGTAGTAGGTATTTACTTCTTTGTACAGAGCAGAAAATACATCCAGGTTTTTCGAAATTTCGAAATAGGCATCTGCAAACGACATTAAGCCGATTGAGATAATTACTACCACAAAAATTTTCGTTACCCTGCGTTTCATCTAACGTCTATTGTCTAATGTCTGGCGTCTTTTTATTGCCTTTTCAAAATCTCTTTCCAGTGTTGTTCGTCATTTAATACTTCCACTGCCTTCTTCAACTCTGTGTCACTCTTAAACGATGCCTCGGTCCTGCCGCTGTTCAAATAATAGCGCGAAACAATTTCTTCCTCCAGCATGCTTTTAACCTGCACCTTTTCCTTTTCAAGGTCGCGCTGCTTGTCATGCATCATGGTTTTGCGCATGGTTTCATAATCGTCCTTAATGCCTTCGTAATACTTTTCTTTTTCAGCGGCCGTTTTTAAATCGGCCAGAATTTTTTCGCTACGGGTGGTATAGTCATATTCTTTTTTCGAAACCCAGGCAATGAATGTGGCATAATCGGCATCACTTAACTCAAAGTTTTTGGCGCTTCCTATTTTATCATGCTTAGCACGGTACTCTGTCGCATAATCCGAAATCAGGCTCTTTGATATCAGGCTGATGGTAATTGGTGCCAGTTTTTCCGGTTCCATAGGTACGTCCGGGTCAATGCCGCCGCCATCATAAACCGTTCTGCCATTTTTGGTTTTGAAGGCTACTTTTAATGAATCCGGTATACGCTTCACACTTCCATCCGGATTGCGTTCAGCATAATTAATAGCCTGAATGCAGCGACCGGAAGGGATATAGTATTTTGCTGTAGTTACTTTCAGCTTGGCGTTAAACGGAAGCGAACGTGTTGATTGCACCAGGCCTTTGCCAAAAGTTTTCTGCCCAACAATCACAGCGCGGTCAAGGTCCTGCAAAGAGCCGGAAACTATCTCTGCGGCAGACGCCGAACCACCATCTGCCAAAACCACTACCGGTATCTGCAAATCAACCGGGTCGTTAATGGAGGGGAAGTTTTTATTCCACTCGTCAATTTTTCCCTTGGTAAATACTACGTCGATGTTCTTGTCTACAAAAACGTTGGCCACGTTAATAGCCTCATTCAGCAAGCCGCCCGGGTTTCCACGCAAATCCAGCACCACCCCTTTCAGTTTGTTTTTCGACTGCATGGTAAGCAACGCATTTTTTACTTCTGCGCCGGCGCGGTCTGTAAAGCTGGAAAGGTGGATATACCCCACTTTATTATCTATCATACCAAAGTAAGGAACGTTCTTAATCTTGATTTCCTCGCGCACCATTTTAACCGTCATCTCGGTTTCGCTCAGGTCGGCCTGCATGCGCTTAATCTTCACAGTTACTTCGGTGCCTGGTTTGCCTTTCAGCATGGCACTAACCTGGTCGGTGCGGTAATTTTTCGCGCTCTTTCCATCCACTTCAATAATCTTATCGCCTGAGCGGAGTCCTGCCTTATCAGCCGGAAAGCCTTCGTAAGGCTCTGTAACCATCACCCATTCGCCACGCGTGCCGATCACTGCGCCAATGCCACCGTATTTACCGGTGGTTTGCTGGCGATAATCGTCCATATCTTCTTCCGGTATGTAGTCGGTGTACGGGTCCAGCGATTCCAACATTTCGTTAATGCCCGAATGCATTAGCTTTTCGGGATTCAGTGTATCAACGTAATACGTGTTCAGTTCTTTGTAAAGCGTAGTAAAAATGTCGAGGTTCTTCGTTATCTCGAAGTAGGATGGGCTGGTAGTAAAAGCAATAGGAACAAATGCTACAACAACAATTGCCGCAATTATTGCATATTTTCTCGGTCTCGTCATTTCGGTTCCAAACACGGTGTTGTAAACATAATTTTAAACGCGGAGATACAGAAATTGTTGCCCGGCGCTATTGGTGATTTACCATATTTTTTGAAAACCGGCACAAAACATGCCAATAGGGGTGAAAACAAAGTTAACCCGCGAACCTTTTGTATCTTAATATTGGCATATATTACAGGATTGCGGAAACAGACCCCTATTTTGCAATTAGCCTATGAACCTGCTTTTCGACTTTATAAAACACCTGCCTGAAAAGGAGAAGCAAAAACTTAAGGCTTTACCGCTGAAAGGCCGCAGTAAGGAAGTTTGGCTTATGCTTAACCAACAGCTCACGAAGCTGGAGTTTGAACGGGAAAAAATTGAATCTACACTTGGTATTTCTTCGGCGCACTTAGATAAAATCACCTCCCAGGTTTTATCGCGTTGTTATGAAGTTTTGTATGGTAACGATGGGCTGGCCTTGCTTGCTTTTTTAAGCGAGCGGGCGCCTTTTATAAAGCATTACTACCAGGAAATGAAAAGGCAGATGAGCTACGCGGAAAAACATTTTTCAAAAAAGCAGCTCGCTGATTTTTATAAGGCCAATGTAAATTTTATACACTTCAACATGGCTATTATTCATAAAGATGAAGCCGTGTTGAAGCAGCTAGCCGATAAGTACCTGGCCATTGAAAAGGACCGGAATGCGCAATTGCTTATTGAGTGTAAGTTATTGTATGTGCAGATTGATAAGCTTTTTGCTGCTGCGCTTATTAAAAGCAAGGAGGCGGTAGTGCAAAAACAACTGGACAAGTTAGGGCCGTTGCCGGTAAACGCCAATGCCGAATTGGCCTTTGCTTACTATTGGGTCAGGATTTATTTTCCCAATGCGCTTGAAAAATTCGACCAGGGGTTGGCTAAAACCCGCGAGGCAATTTTGGCATTGAAGAAGTATTCCGGAAAGGAGAATGCCAACAATTTATTGCGCATTGAGATTAAAGAGGCGGAACTGTTGTATTACTTAAGCCGGTTTGAAGAATCGTTTGAAAGTTTCCAGCAATGGATGAATTCTCCTGAAGTTGGTAAACTTCCCGATCACAGTTATTACGCGACAAAATATTTGCAGGTTTGTTTAATAACCGGCCACATGGCGGAAGCCTGGAAAATACTGGAAGCACGCCAGATTTTACCCTTCGAACATTTGCGCCATGTGCTGCTACCGCGCGACATTATTTCGTACGCCAAATACTTTTTGTTCGATGGACAATATGAAAAGGCATTTGAGTTTATCCAGTTGGGTTTTGAGAAAAATCCAAAGGGGAAATATTTTCAATATGAGATTGAGCTACGCAATATGCAAACCGCTTATTTCTTTTTGACCAATCAAAAAAAAGTGGCTGTTCAGATGTGCAATAAGCACATCAAGTACTTGCGTTCGCACGGATATGGAATACGTGAAAGCGATTTCCCGTACTTTTATGTTCTTACCAAAGCCATGTACGATAAAAAGCAAAAAGGGAAAAAGCTTTCGGCTAAAGAAGTGGCGATGCTTCAACGCTATCAATTAGGCAGCTATGCAATTTATGGTAAGTTGCTCTTGAAAATGTTAGAGACTTAAATCCCCAATTCATCCTTCAAAAACTTAGCGGTGTGGCTTTCTTTATTTAAAGCTACTTCTTCCGGCGTGCCGGTGGCAACCACTTTACCGCCACGAAAACCGCCTTCAGGGCCTATATCAATGATGTAGTCGGCTACTTTTATTACGTCAAGATTGTGTTCTATTACCAACACAGTATTTCCTTTTTCAACCAGGCGATTCAATACATCGAGTAACACGCGGATATCTTCAAAGTGTAGGCCCGTTGTAGGTTCATCTAGTATATAAAAAGTTTTACCGGTATCCTTTTTCGAAAGCTCTGCCGAAAGCTTAACACGTTGTGCTTCGCCACCAGAGAGGGTTGTACTTGATTGTCCTAAACGCAGATAGCCAAGTCCAACATCATTCAGGGTTCTAAGCTTAGGATAAATTGCCGGAACGCTCTCAAAAAACGGAAGCGAATCTTCAACCGTCATATTCAGTACATCGCTGATAGATTTGCCTTTGTAGCGAACCTCGAGGGTTTCGCGGTTGTAGCGCTTGCCTAAACATTTTTCGCATTGCACTTCCACATCCGGCAAAAAGTTCATTTCAATAATCTTCATGCCACCGCCGCCGCACTCTTCACAACGGCCGCCCTTTACGTTGAACGAAAAACGGCCCGCCTGGTAGCCACGTATTTTTGCTTCGGGCAACTGTGCGAACAGCTTGCGTATTTCATCAAACACCTTAATGTACGTAACCGGGTTGCTGCGCGGTGTGCGGCCAATAGGTGATTGGTCAATTTCAATTACCTTATCAATATACTCAAGCCCTTCAACTTTGTCGTGCTTTAAAGGTTTGTACTTGCCATTATAAACGTAGTTATGCAATACCGGATACAAGGTCTCATTGATGAGTGAGCTTTTGCCGCTGCCCGATACTCCGCTTACGCAAATGAAAGTGCCCAACGGAAACTCAACGCTTACATTTTTAAGGTTGTTGCCGCGCGCGCCTTTAAGCTTTAAAAAATTGCCACTGCCCGTTCTACGCGTTTTAGGTGTTTCGATAGAAAGCTCACCGGATAGGAATTTGGCAGTGGTAGAACCCTGCTTCAAAAATTCCTTCGGCGTCCCCTGTGCTACAATTCTTCCACCGTGTTCACCCGCACGAGGGCCTATATCAATCACATAATCGCTCTCCAGCATTATTTCCTTATCGTGCTCAACCACTAAAACAGTATTGGGGTTTGCTGCCAATTGCTTAAGCGCTGTAATCAGCTTACGGTTGTCGCGCTGATGAAGGCCAATACTAGGCTCATCCAGAATATAAGTGATACCAGAAAGCTGTGAACCGATTTGAGTAGCCAAACGGATACGCTGCGACTCTCCGCCGCTTAAGCTTTTCGAAGGGCGGTCAAGCGCCAGATAATCCAAACCCACATCAAGGATAAATGCAATACGCGCGCGGATTTCCTTTAGTAGTTCACGGGCTATTGCTTGTTGGCGTTTGTTCAACCTCTCCTCCACCCCGGTAAACCATTTTTGCAAATCCGTGAGGTCCATCTGAGCCAGCTCACCTATATTCTTTTCATCAATCTTAAACCAAAGACTTTCTTTTTTCAACCGGGTGCCATTACAGGTAGGGCAGGTGTGTTGTTCCATAAACCCTTCCGCCCAGCTACGGATGCCCTCACTGGTAGTAAACCGGAAACAGCGTTTCAATAAGCCTACCAATCCGCCCTTGCTCAGCGTATACCAGCGCTCATCGTAATCTTCAATCACCAAATCTTCCTCCTCAAAAACTGCTTCCTCCAGATCACCATATAAAATATAATTCAGCGCTTCGTCGGGTATTTTGGAAATAGGGTCGTTAAGATTGAACTTGAACTTTTTTGAAATCTGGTTCAACTCACGGAAAATAAAATTGTCGCGACTTTCACCTATTGGCAAAATTCCTCCACGATTGATAGATATTTTTTCATCCGGCACAATAACCTTGCGATTTACTTCGTAGGTTACGCCTAAACCGTTACAGGTATTACAAGCCCCGTAAGGCGAGTTGAATGAAAAAGTATTGGGAGAGGGCTCTTCATACGAAATACCTGAGTCGATACACATCAGGTGCCGACTGAAGGTGAAAATTTCGTTGGTGTCGGAGTCCAGCAACATCATCAGGCCTTTGCCTTGTTTCATGGCGAGCCCAACGGAGTTTCGGATTCTTTCCCGGTCGTTGGTTTCTACCTTTAACCGGTCAATCACCAACTCAATATCATGCACCACATACCGGTCCACCTGCATTTTGGGTTTTACATCAACTATCTCACCGTCAACCCGTATCTTTAAATAACCTTGCTTGCGCACCTGCTCAAACAATTCACGATAATGCCCTTTACGCCCGCGTACTACCGGTGCCAGCATTACCATTTTTTTGCCAGCATGGTTGCTAAGCAGGTTGTCAATAATCTGCTCGTCGGTAAACTTCACCATCTTTTTGCCGGTTACGTACGAGTAGGCCTCGCTGGCCCGCGCAAAAAGCAAGCGCATAAAGTCGTAAATCTCCGTAACCGTTCCCACTGTAGAGCGTGGATTCTTGTTTACCGATTTCTGTTCTATTGAAATGACCGGCGAAAGCCCTGTTATTTTATCTACATCGGGCCGCTCGCCACCGCCAATAAACTGGCGCGCGTAAGCACTGAAAGCATCCAGGTACCGGCGCTGCCCTTCATTATAAATAGTATCGAAGGCCAGTGAAGATTTTCCGCTACCAGAGATGCCCGTAATAACCACAAACTGGTTTCGCGGAATCGTTACGTCAATGTTTTTCAGGTTGTGAACCCGTGCGCCGTACACTTCTATATTATCAGGCTCCACGCCAATTGCCTCTTCCGCACCAGTTTTGTTAACTGAAACGTTCACCGAAGTTTCTAACTCCATCAGGTCATTTCCGCCCTCACCCTTACCGTTATTATTTGATTTCTTTTTAGCCATTTTGCAAGGGGGCGAAATTACACAAATGCTACCTGATAAGGTAGGTATGGTTACAAATTGACTGTTAAGAGATGTTTTTACTGTTAAAAGGTGTAATTACCTGAGCAGGTAGTGCAGCGAACCGAAAGTAAGCCCAAGGATTATTCCCGCCAAAACCTCAGCCAGGCTGTGCCTTTTTAGGATAAGTCGCGAGCCCGATATCAGAATGGCAAAACAGAACATCATTAAGCCCCCGATGGCAGTTAATTTCCATAACACTAGCGCCAGGTAGACCGAGATAGAGGTATGCATGGAAATTTTAAGCTTGAAATTGATGAGCCATGAGGTAATTATCATCAGCAGAAAAATGAAGCTGCCGATGCAGAAATTAATGGGCTGATGCGTTAGAAACAGAATAATCGTTACAGCAGCCAATAAAAAAATTAAACGTGGATAGAACGTTTGCCGTTGAGCCCGGTCGCTCATATCAAAGTTGGTCAGTTCACCGCTTTTAACCTTGCGATAATTATTCCAGGTAACCGGCAGCGCTACGCCCCCAATCACTAGTGATGAAATCCAGATTGCGTTGCTGTTGCTATAAAGCTTTGAAGTGGTAAACAGAATAAACACCGACAGCGTTACCAACGGATTGCCGATAATGGAAATAAAAGCAGCAACGCGGTAAGCCAGTGTTTTGTCTTGTTCCATTTTAAAGCCGGCAATTTACAAATACGGATGGATAGCGGAGCGAGAGGCGCTAAGGAGTTTATAGATAATACTTGCTGTTAAAGTCTTTCAAATGCTTTTCGGCAACTTCATAATCGGGCATTACCTGCTCCACTACTTTCCAGAAACGGGGGGAGTGATCATGATGCACCAGGTGGGCTAGTTCATGGATTAGAACATAATCTACAATCCGGGTCGGAGCAAAAAGCAAGCGCACAGAAATAACAATGTTACCCGTATTGGAGCAATGTCCCCAAAAACTGGTAGCGTATTTCATTTTTACGCTTTTCACTTCGCGCTTAAAATGCCGGTTATTGATTTCATGAATCCGGTCGGTAACAATCGGCAGAAAAAACTTGCATAGGCATTTTGCCACTAAATAGGAACAGGCATTTGCCTCTGAATCCGGATTTAATCCCCGCGGCAAGGAAATAACAATGTTGTTCTTGAAGATTTTTGCGGTCGATTTGCTCAGCTCATGATAAAAGATGGAGATCACGAATTCGTAAGAGCCCACTTTTAAAACTTCACCGTTTACGTATTTGCGCTGCGGCAGGGAATCGAGCAGCTCGGGTTTATCGCCTAGTTTTTCTTTAGCCCATTTAAGGAAGTTGTCAATGTGTTTCCGCTGCTCCTCTTTACTATGCCTTGTCGAAACACGGATTAAGATTCCGTTTTTGTTTACTGTAACCCTACTGTTAAAACGCTCTTCAAAAACAATACGTACCGGTACATTTTCCCCGTTTACATCCAACTCAAACTCGCGTTGAAGAAGGTCATCCTCCTCAACTTTAGTCCGGGGCTTTGGGGCAATAAGATTATCGAAAAGGGACAGCAGCATTTGCACTGCAATAATGCGGCGAAGAATTTCGCCTGACGAATGATTTTTTCAACAACCGCTGGTGTGGTTGCTTTATTCTTTACCCTTCTTTATTTTTCGGACAACATCCTTGCGTATGCCGGTTTCGCGCGAAACGGCGCCTACGCTTTTTCCGCTATCCAACATTTCATGAATCTTATCCTTATAATCTTCCTGGTATATCTGGTCTTTGGTAGGCTCGTCGCGGTGTAGCAGGGGCTCCTTTTTTTCTTCAACAGGCGCCTCTTTACCAGTGGAATGCGGCAAATAGAAAACTACTGCGGCTATAACGCCACCCAATAAGGTTAACAGTAGCAGCCATTTTTTCTTGCTGCTTCCAGCCCCGATGTTGTCTGTTGGGTTATTGCCCCCTGCTTCCATCTCCTGAAATTTTGCGCTAAAATAAAATCAAATTGCAAGCCGCTTAATTTCATTTCGGCAGGCATTTTGGGGATAAATGCAGTAATTGGAGCTTCACTACCTTCGCATTCAAAATATTCTATTTTCGCTTTCGTCAATACAACAAAAAATACAATGATTATCAGACAAGAAGAACCCGAAACACCTACCCCAAGCGTAGAACCAGATAAGTTGATGGAGAAATTTGCCGGCGGCGCAAAATTCGACAATAAATTCCTTGAACAACGCAAGATATTTTTGTGGGGCGGTGTGCATGACGAAAGCGCCGAAAAGCTTGTGAACCGCCTGCTGTTTCTCGAAGCTACGGATCCCGGTAAAGACATATTCTTTTATATAAACAGCCCGGGCGGGGTAGTAACCAGTGGCATGGTGGTTTATGATACCATGCAAATGATCACATCGCCGGTGCATACTATTTGTATGGGCCTGGCGGCTTCAATGGGCTCTATCCTATTGAGCGGTGGTAAGAAAGGAAAGCGCCTTATCTGGCCAAGTGGGCGTGTAATGATTCACCAGCCAAGTTTGGGGGGTATGTACGGGCAGGCAACCGATATTGAAATTACAGCGGCTGAAATTCAGAAGATAAAGGAAATGAGCGCTGAAATTCTGGCTAAAAACTGTGGCAAAACCTACGAGCAAGTAATGAAGGATTTTGACCGCGATCACTGGATGAGCGCTAAACAAGCGGTGGAGTACGGTATTGTGGATGGAATAGCAGATAAGATAGTATAGGCCATTAGGACATTGGGAAAATACAAATGACGAGGACGGATCAAAATGTGGAGACTGCGCGCTATCAAAAAGATATCGCGGCCCGTTTAGGATTAGACGGCGAGAACCTGATTTTTAATTACAAGCAGAAGAATGAAACGGTGCGGCTTGACCTGGTAACGGTAAACCCTAAACACGACCAATCATTCCTTTTCCATACTGTAACCGGTACCGATAAAATTGATGCCCTGAAAAAAATGCTGGACTACATAGACCAGCACTACCACAACGAAAGCAGCCTTACCATACAGTGGATTAAGATAGGCGACAACAAATTGCACACTTCTTACTTCCGCGCCCAGAATATGTATGAGGCGCTTGATAAATTCTACTACGGCCGCGACCTTGGTCAGTACAAGATTTTCAGCATTACGTTGAATCCGGTGAGTTAGAAGTTTTACATTTCGGTGACTTTGGATAGGTAGTATGTTCTTACCTTTGAATCAAATAAGGAAGAATGAAGCTATGTCTCGTTTTCACTGCAGTAACAATCGTTAGTTTATCCGGATTCTCTCAATCCGATATTTTCTATTTGAACCCGTTTACGAGTAGCAATCCTCAAAACCTTTCACATATTTCCTTAGCACAAGATACCGACAACTCCATACTTTTTCTAGGATATGACTCAATATTAGGAGCTAATTTTCTTGCAGACAATAGAGGTGCTTTAACTGTTATTGATCCTATCTGTTGCGATCACCAGATGCTTGTAGTAGACCGCATTGGCAGAAGGTGGGTTACTTGTACCAATAGCGCACGGCTTATTTCTACAGATACAAGTATCACATATTTTTTGGGATTTGATTTTCCCGGGCAGTATGTGGTTCGTACATTGGATGATAATACTGGGGGTATTTGGGCTATAACCGTAGATAGTGTCAATATCTATGCAAATCACTTCGCCAATTATTCTTGGAATACTTTTGTAATAGATTCGGCTGCTCATTTTATTGCCGATATTCTTTGCGATCATTCTGGGGCATTATTGATTTCTGTTTATAATGGCCCCTTTAAAATTTTAAAATTTACGGGGACCGGTTTTTCAACTATTTACACGAATTCCCAAACCAATGTAATTACAATGGCATTGGGTCAATCAGATAGTATTTATATAGCCAGCCCATTTTATTTTGGTTTAAATGTTTACAATGGTATTACCTGGAACGCGGTATCTACGCCATTTTCTGCAAACCTCCTTACGGGGGTTAATGGACTTGCGATGTTTGCAGATAGACACGGCCATTTATTTTTTCGAAACATTTTTGGCTATTTTTTCGTGTACTATAATGGCTCTTGGTCATCCATCAATATTCCGGAATCAGCAGGAATGATGCAGGTTCTATCTTCGTTGTATCCTAATGTAGTAATAAATAATTTCATTAGTGATGAAACAAATGAAGTTTGGATAAACCTCAATGCGGTTGGAAATTCCAGTCATCCAATCGCCGTTATTGATCTTTTTGGGCTAAATCAAATTGCGGGAAAAGTATTTATTGATGCGAATGCCAATGGCATAAAAGACGTTGGTGAAAGCGGCGTGCCCCGAATATTAATTTCGGAGTCCCCATACGATTACTATTCGGCCAGTGATACTCAAGGCAACTATCATTTATACGTTATTGACTCCGGTGCTGCATACTCAGTGGCGTGCCCGCCTATACAGTTTTATCACTTTACAACACCCTCTATATTTTCTTTAACTCCCGCAAACGACTCTCTCTGTTGTCGTAATTTTGGCCTGACTCCTGATGGAAATATTCAAAATTTACAAATTGCAGTAACACCGGGAATAGTTAGAGTGGGTCATATCATTCCGCATTGGATTAATTATCAGAATTCGGGAACGATTTCCGTAAGTGATACCGTCAGTTATCAATTTGACTCGCGATATGCTTTTGTTAGCAGTTCACCTCCGCCAGACCTAATAAACGGAACGACGCTGAAATGGGCATTTCAGAACCTTCGACCGTTTGAAATAAGAAATATTTCCTTATTGCTCCAGCTTACCATCAATGCCCAACTTGCTGATACTCTGCATTATACGGCTACCGTTAATCCCTTAGGCAGTGATACGACCCCAGCCGATAATTTTATCTCTTCCACTGAAGTCGTTGTAGGCTCTTATGATCCAAACGAGAAAACGGTTTCATTTGAAAATGGCGCAAATGCAAGCGATGGGTTGACGTATTGCGTCTATTTTCAAAACACCGGCACTGACACCGCTTTTACGGTAATAATAAGGGATACGCTAGACTCTGGTTTAGATATCACGTCTTTAAAAATACTTGGAAGTAGTCACCCCATGGGCTATAACTTAAAGGGCAGCGGGATTATTGAATTTAAATTCATGAATATTTTGTTGCCAGATAGTAATACAAACGAACCCTTAAGCCATGGTTTTGTCAAATATTCCATAAAGCCACAGGATAATCTGAACAATGGGACAATCATAAATAACACTGCATCGATCTATTTTGACTTTAACACTCCAGTCGTAACGAATACAACCAGTACAATTATCGGATTGACAAATATTTTGGAGCCATCTGGTAAAATAGAATTTTGTGTTTATCCGAACCCTAACAGCGGTGCTTTCGCCATTGAACTGAAAGGCAGAGACCTTGTCTATGAGTTCTCATTGGAGGATGTAATGGGGCGAAAAATTTTATCAATAAAGGAGGAAGAGCCTGTTACGAAGATTTCAATTAACACATTGCCTCCTGGTATTTATTTGTTGAGCGCAATTAATAATAGCCAGGTGGTCGGAAGGGGAAAGGTGATTTTAAAGTAGATTATTTCAACTTCTCATTATTCTGATGCCGGTCCGCATCGCGTTTGGTTTTCTTGTCCAGGTTTTTTTGCAGGGCTGAGGTCAAATCAACACCAGTTTGGTTGGCCAGGCAGATAAGCACAAACAGCACATCGGCCAGTTCATCGCTTAGTTCCTTTTGCTTGTCGCTTTCCTTAAAACTTTGCTCTCCGTATTTGCGGGCTATAATGCGGGCTACTTCACCTACCTCTTCGGTAAGCATAGCCATATTGGTCAGTTCATTAAAATAACGTACACCGGTTGTTTTAATCCAGTTGTCTACGGTTTGTTGTGCTTGTTCTATGGTCATTTATCTTTTGTTTTATGGCAGGAGACGCGAGGCATCGCGTCTCTACGGGGTTTATTTTTTCTTTTTCTCCATTTCCTCCGCAATACGTGCAGCATCATACATATCCGACTTCTTTAACTCATCAATTACATTTTGGTAGCTCTCCGCATCGCGGTTTTGAGACAGCTTGCTGGCGGCCTCAATGCGCTCTACCTTGATTTCGAAACCTACCAATCCGCGTAAATCCCCTTCCCGTAAATCCGTTGGAATTTCATCATAGGCCAGAGGCTTTTCCGCGTGGGCTTCTTCATATCGTTTCATGATTTTCCGGAGCATATCTTCCAGTTTATTGCCGGTCAGTATGCTTGCCTTTCCGTACAAATGCGCAGCCCTATAATTCCAGGTGGGCACATTGCGGTGGTTATACCAGCTTGGTGATACGTAGGTATGTGGACCCATGAAAATAGCCAGCACATCTCCGGCTGTTTCAAAATTCTTCCATTGCGGATTAGCCTTTGAAATATGCCCATATAAAAACCACTCGCCTGTTTCATTAATAGATAATTCCAGGGGAACATGCGTGGCCCACGGCAGGCCATCTTTTATTGAAACCAGCGTAGCAAAACCAAATTCACGGACCAGTTCTTCTATTTCGGTTTTGTCTTCTTCTTTAAAATGTTTTGGTACGTACATGTAAGGTTAAAGGTTTATGCCCGTCAGAAATCAAAACTAACATTATGATGAAGAAATTGCTTGCCCTCTTTTCTCTAATAAGCAGCCTGAACATTTTTGCCCAATCGCCGCGCGTGGTTGTGGTTGAGCACCTTACTAATTCAGCCTGCAGTATCTGTGCTTCTAAAAATCCTGCCTTTTACCAAGTTCTGTCCGGGTATCATTATCCGCAAGTATTACATATCTCCATTCACCCAAGTTCGCCCCACTCAAATTGTGTTTTCAGTTTGCAAAACAAGGATGAGAACGATGCCCGCACCATGTATTACAATGCCTTTGGTTACACTCCCGTAATTGTATTGAATGGAACAGTTTTGCCGGGCACAAATCCCTTAATTAGCAATGCCCAAATAGATACTTTGCTAAGTCAAACCAGCGCGGTTGAGATAGCCGCATATGAATTGCCCGTGGGAGCTGATTCAGTTTATTCCCGCGTAGTGGTAAAGACAACCGGAAGTATAAGCAATGCGCCTGTCCGGTTGTTTGCCGGGGTTGCCGAGGAGCCTATTCATTTAACTACTCCTAACGGAGAAACGCTTCATCACGATGTTTTCCAAAAGGCACTAACTGCTGTTACAGGGGATACTTTTTCTTTACCGGCATTGAACGACAGTCTTGTATTTAATTTTCGATATCAAATTAAAAGCGGCTGGAACGCCGACAGTCTTTACACCTTTGCCCTGGTTCAACGCAGTGATACCAAAGAGGTGTTGAATGGAACCAAATCAACACGGGTAACCGCATTTGTAACGGCCTTGCCGGAAATAGAAGAAGAATCGTTTTATCTATATCCGAATCCCACCAGCAGTGAGTTGCAAATAAGCGGAATAGACTTCGCAAAGAGGGGAGCGGTGATGATATATGATTTAACTGGCCGCAAAGTTTTGGAAACCCAGGTGGCAGCTAATCGAATAAATGTCTCTTCCCTGCAAAACGGTACTTATGTATTGGAAGTTGGAGGGGTAAGGCACCGGTTTATTAAGAACTAATTATTCCCGGTTTTTGCTATCGATGTTGATTGTAACAGGTCCATCGTTTATCAGGGCTACCTTCATGTCTGCACCAAACTCGCCGGTGCCAACGGGTTTGCCTAAGTCGCGTTCCATTAGTGCTACAAAGTTTTCGTAAAGTGGAATTGCAATATCGGGCTTTGCTGCGCGGATAAACGATGGGCGATTTCCTTTTTTAGTCATAGCATGCAGGGTAAATTGAGAAACCACAATTATCTCTCCCCCAACATCTTTTGCGCTCAAATTCATCTGCTCATTTTCGTCCTGAAAAATGCGGAGGCTGGCAATTTTGCCGCTCATCCATTCCAGGTCTTCAGCCGTGTCGGCTTCCTCAAAACCGGCAAGCACCAACAAGCCTTTACCGATGGAGGATTTTACCCTTCCTCCTATAGTTACACTTGCTTCTGAAACTCTTTGGATAGTTGCTCTCATTATGCCTTTCACCCCCAGCCCCTAAAGGGGAGACTGCGATTTGTTTATTAATTTAAATACAAAATCAGCTTTTCTCACTGTACCTGCCTTTAGCCCCCTTTAGGGGGTTGGGGGTGGTTCTATTCCCAATGCTTATAATTCGCTCTATAATCATTCATTATAGAAAGATAGTTCACATACCTTTCTTCCGAAATTTTTCCTTCCTCGTAAGCTATGCGCACTCCGCAGCCCGGTTCGTTTTCATGCATACAGTTGTTGAACTTACAGTTCTTCAGTGCTTCCCGCATTTCAATATAGTAATGAGAAATCTCTTCGGGTTTAAAATCCATTATGCCAAACTCACGGATACCGGGTGTATCTATTACACTTCCCCCGAAATCAAGGCCATGCATTTCGGCAAAGGTGGTAGTGTGCATGCCCTTGCCTGTTATTTTGGAAATGTTCTCTGTTCTTAAATCCAAATGCGGTTGAACGGCATTCATTAAGGTGGACTTGCCTACTCCTGAATGGCCCGCGATAAGCGAGGTTTTGTCTTTCATTAGGGCCTTCACCTCATCTATATGCTCTTTCATCAGCGCCGAAACAAAAAGTGTTTTGTAACCAATGCCTTCGTAAATCTTCGAAACGTAATCCTGTTTCTTCCGCCCCTTAACATCCAGCAAATCCTGCTTATTGAAAATTATAACCGTAGGAATATGATAGGCTTCGGCGGTCAATAAAAAACGGTCGATAAAGCCGGTTGATGTCCGAGGATTGCCCATGGTAACAATCAGCAAGGCCTGGTCGATATTGGCGGCCAATATCTGGCGTGCACCTTTGTGCTTAGGCGAGGAGCGGACGATATAATTTTGTCGGTCCTCAATCTCATTAATTACCCAACTGTTGGAACCATCTTCTGTACTTACAGAAACTTTATCGCCTACGGCAACGGGATTGGTGTCTTTGGTTTCATCTAACCGAAATACACCTTTAAGCCGAACTTTCAGCACATCGCCGTTTTCGGCTTTTACATCGTACCAACTGCCGGTTGATTTAATAACGGTTCCCTTCATGTGCGCCACGAATTACACGAATTAAATTGTAAATGCCATTATGGATCGGGAAGCTTATTTAGGTTGAACTTCGGCGGAGTGCACTGCCAGCGAGATTTCCATCAGCAATTCCGGCTCTTTTTCAAGCACATTGCCAAGCACAATTACATCGGCACCCGAGCGGCAAATTTCTTCAGCTTGTTCGGCTGTGCGGATTCCCCCACCCACAATCAAGGGCACTGAAATCTGTTGCTTTACCGCTGCTATAATCTCCGCACTTACCGGGTTTTCTGCCCCGCTTCCTGCTTCTAAGTAAATCAGCTTCATACCCAGCATTTCGCCGGCAAGGGCAGTGGCTACGGCAATATCGGGCTTGTCGTTAGGAATGGGAAGGGTTTGGGTAATATAAGAGGTGCTTGAAATCCGGCCTCCGTCTATAAGAAGATAGCCTGTTGGTATTACTTCTATGCCTGCTTCTTTTAAAGCCGGAGCTGCAATTACGTGCTGCCCAACCAGGTACTCCGGATTGCGTCCGGAAATAAGACTTAGAAACAGGATGGCATCGGCTTTAGCGCTTACCTGGTAGTTGTTTCCCGGAAATAGTATTGCTGGTATGCTGCTATGCTCTTTTATATAAGCGACGGTTTCCTCAAATCTGTTTTCCAATAGCAGGCTGCCGCCTATAAAGAAAAAGTCAACCCGGGCATTTTGGGCGTAAGTCACTAATTGCTGAAGGCTTGCACCGTCGTGTTTATCGGGGTCGATAAGAACCGCCAGAAGCTTTTTATCGCGTTTATGAATTTTTTGGTAAACCATGCCACAATATTAGCCATATTGGCGGACAGCTTTTGGAAGGAAACTTTAAGGGTGCCATTTTGGACCCCATTTGGGGCCCAAAACAGCCCAAAACCCCGCCCAAAAAAACAGACAAAATTTAGCCTCAAAATGGCCTGATTTTTTCCAAATTTTTTGGGTTAAATGTTTTTCCACACAGGGAAATCAAGCCCACACTGGGTTTCAAAACCCTGTCTAGTCGTTTGCACAAATCGTGTGGAAAAATGGGATGGCTTTTCAAAAGCACGAAAAATATATTCGTTCACGTTTTCAGAAATATTCTGAAATCTCAACCCAAGATTCAAGTAACTTTACAATTTACCCGGCATGGCAAGAAAGAACGAAAAAAAGGGTTTGAAGTTTGACCGCTTCTACACCCAGGAAGGCAAGACCGCCTTCGACCTATTTGAGTATGATTTACGCTCAAGCGTAATCCGCAATCCTAAAGGTGATGCGGTATTTGAGATGCATGGCGTGGAAGTGCCCAAAGGATGGAGCCAGGTGGCTACCGATATTCTTGCCCAAAAATATTTCCGCAAAGCGGGCGTACCCCAACCCGATGGTTCGCTAGGCGGCGAGCGTTCTATTAAACAGGTTGCCCACCGTTTGGCCGACTGCTGGAGAAGCTGGGGCGAGCGCTACGGCTATTTCGCTTCTGCAAAAGATGCTACTGTATTTTATGATGAGTTAGTGTACTCGCTGTTGGACCAGATGGCAGCACCTAACTCTCCCCAGTGGTTTAACACCGGTCTGTATACGGCTTATGGTATCAGCGGCAAACCGCAGGGCCACTATTTTGTGAACCCCGATACCGGTGTGCTGGAACAATCTACTTCCGCGTATGAGCGCCCTCAGCCACATGCCTGCTTTATCCTTTCAGTAGATGATGATTTGGTGAACAGCGGTGGTATTATGGACCTGTGGACCCGTGAAGCCCGTATCTTTAAATATGGCTCAGGCGTTGGTACTAACTTCAGCAACATCCGCGGCGAAGGCGAAAAGCTTTCAGGTGGCGGAACCTCTTCTGGTTTAATGAGCTTCCTGAAAATTGGTGACGCTGCTGCCGGTGCTATTAAGAGCGGTGGAACAACCCGCCGTGCCGCTAAAATGGTGTGCTTGGATCTTGACCACCCTGAAGTAATTGACTTTATTGAGTGGAAGATGAAAGAAGAAGATAAGGTTGCAGCCCTTATCGCCGCCGGTTACGATTCGCACTATGAGGGCGAGGCTTATAAAACCGTTGCCGGACAAAACTCAAACAACTCGGTTCGTGTTCCTAATTCTTTCTTCCACGCATTGGAGAAAGGAGAGAACTGGGACCTTGTTGCCCGCAGCAACAAGAAGGTAATGCGCACTATCCCTTCGCGTGAGCTTTGGGACAAAATAGCAATGGCCGCATGGCGTTGCGCCGACCCGGGTGTTCAGTACGATACTACCATCAACGAGTGGCATACCTGCCCTGAGGATGGAGGCATCCGCGCCAGCAATCCTTGCAGCGAGTACATGTTCCTTGACAATACCGCCTGCAACCTGGCTTCATTCAACTTACGCAAATTCTTTGACGATAAAACGCTTCAGTTTAACGTGCCTGGCTTTGAGCACATGAGCCGCGTTTGGACTACCGTGTTAGAGATTTCAGTATTGATGGCGCAGTTCCCTTCTAAGGAAGTTGCTCAGTTATCGTACGAGTTCCGCACACTTGGCCTTGGCTATGCAAACCTCGGCTCGGTGCTGATGGTAAGCGGTATTGCTTACGATAGCGATAAGGCTCGTGCTATTGGTGGTGCTTTAACCGCAATCATGACCGGTGTAGCTTACAAGACTTCGGCTGAGATGGCTGCTGTGCTTGGGCCGTTCCCCGGTTACGACAGAAACAAAAAACACATGCTGCGCGTAATGCGCAATCACCGCCTGGCGGCTTACAACGCGCCGGCTGCCGATTACGAAGGCATTGAAATTAAACCTGTTGGCGTTGACCCTAAATTCTGCCCAGATTATTTATTGAAAGCAGCAACAACTGCGTGGGATGAAGCTTTGCAACTGGGTGAGAAATACGGTTACCGCAACGCGCAGTCAACTGTGATTGCACCTACCGGTACTATCGGTCTGTTAATGGACTGCGACACCACCGGTGTAGAACCTGACTTTGCATTGGTTAAGTTCAAGAAACTTTCAGGTGGCGGTTATTTCAAAATTGTAAACGAGAGCGTACCTGCAGCATTACAAAACCTTGGCTATTCGGCAAATGAAATTGATGCGATAGTTAAATATGCAAAAGGCACCGGTTCATTAAATGGTTGTCCTCACATTAATGCCGACTCACTGCGCGTTAAAGGATTTACCAATACCGATATCGAGAAGATTGAAGGCGGATTGACGGCTGCATTCGATATCACCTTTGCATTCAACGTTTGGAGCCTGGGTGAAGAAACATTACAGCGCCTTGGCTTTACAGCACAGCAGTATAACGGAACTAACTTTAACCTGCTGCGCGAATTAGGCTACAACAAAGAAGAAATTGAAGCCGCTAACGAATACGTTTGTGGAACCATGACCGTAGAAGGCGCTCCACTATTGAAAGATGAGCACCTGTCGGTATTCGATTGCGCTAACAAGTGTGGCGTTAAGGGCCAGCGTTTCATTCACGCACACGGCCACATCCGCATGATGGCTTCTGTTCAGCCATTCATCAGCGGTGCTATTTCAAAAACTATTAACCTGCCTAACGAGGCTACGGTTGAAGATATCCAGAGCTGCTACGAACTTTCATGGCACCTGGGTTTAAAGGCAAATGCCCTTTACCGCGACGGATGCAAACTTTCTCAGCCGCTTTCAAACAAGAAAGACGAAGAGAAGGAAGACAAAAAAGAAACCGCTTCTGCTGCACCGGAAGCAACCGTTACTCCGCAGGAGAAAGAACAATTCAGCAAGCTTACACCGGAGCAGGTATTAGAAGCTGCCCGTGTGTTAATGCAGGAAAGCACCGACACCAACTTTATGCGTGAGCTATCGCGTATTGTGGAGCGTAAGAAGCTGCCGCATAAACGCCGTGGCTTTACACAGAAGGCGAAAATTGGTGGACAGACTGTATTTGTGCGCACCGGTGAATACGATGACCATACACTGGGCGAGATATTCATAGACATGCACAAAGAAGGTGCTTCGTTCCGCTCATTGATGAACTGCTTCGCTATATCGGTTTCAATAGGCTTGCAATACGGTGTGCCTCTTGAAGAGTTCGTAAACAAGTTCACCTTTACCCGCTTTGAACCAAGCGGTATGGTTGACCACCCGAATATTAAGAACGCCAGCTCTATTGTCGACTATATCTTCCGCCTGCTTGCATTCGAATACCTGCAGCGCACCGACCTGGTACACGTAACACCAAGCGAACTGACTCTACGCGAGCGCAGCGCTATGGACCTTACTACCGAAATTTCGGATGAGCCGATCGAGCAAAAGAAAATAACTGTTCACCCTGAGATGAAGGAATCGAAGCCAAGCAAGGTAGAACCCGAAATGAAGGTGGAAAAGAAGATAACCATGGCCAACAGCTCGCTGAGCGCTTTTAATAAGGCGGCTGCCGATATGCAGGGCGATGCTCCACCATGCAATGTTTGCGGCAATATTACGTTACGTAGTGGAACCTGTTATAAATGTCTGAACTGCGGTAACAGCATGGGCTGTTCGTAGTTTACAAAATACCCGCAGGAGTTACGCCAAAGTAGCTTCCTGCACCTAATTGAAGCCTCGCAATTTTGCGGGGCTTTTTTTGTAGCCTCACGCGTACTTCGCTTTTCGCCAATCTCCATTACATTCGCCTCTCTAATTGCAAGAAAACAATGTCAAACAGCTCAGATACCGTATCTATGAAAGAAACCGCTTTAACGCAATTGCACATTTCGCTTGGTGCTAAAATGGTGCCCTTTGCCGGATTTAATATGCCCGTTATTTATACCAGTATTGCCGAAGAGCATAAGGCTGTGCGCAATAGCGTGGGTGTGTTTGATGTAAGCCACATGGGCGAGTTTCTGCTGAAAGGCGAAAAGGCTCTTGACCTTATTCAACTGGTAACAACCAATGATGCAGCAAAACTTACAGATGGTAAAATTCAATACAGTTGCATGCCTAATGATAAAGGCGGAATTGTAGATGACCTGCTGGTTTACCGCTGGAACGCGAATGAATACTACCTGGTAGTAAACGCCAGCAATATTGAGAAGGACTGGAACTGGATTGCAAAGCACAACACCTTTGGCGTGGAAATGACCAATATGAGTGATGACCTGAGCCTGTTGGCAGTGCAGGGTCCCAACGCTATCAAGACTCTCCAAAAACTGACGGACATTGATTTAAGCGCCATACCTTACTACGCTTACGGGGCAGGCGTTGTGGCGGGCATTGACGATGTAATTATCTCCAACACGGGCTATACCGGCGCCGGTGGCTTTGAAATTTACGTTTGGAATAAAGATGCCCGCAAAATGTGGGATGCCATTTTTGAAGCAGGCGCAGAGTTTGGTATTATACCCTGCGGCCTGGGCGCCCGCGATACGCTTCGCCTGGAGAAAGCTTTCTGCCTATACGGAAATGATATCGACGATACTACCTCGCCGATTGAAGCGGGTTTAGGCTGGATAACCAAGTTCACTAAGAGCTTTACAATGAGCGATTATCACCGGAAGATAAAAGAAGAAGGCCCGAAGAAAAAATTGGTGGGCTTCGAAATTCCGGAGAAAGGGAAACTGGCGCGCCAGCATTTTAAGATTAAAGACGCTGCCGGAAATGAAATTGGTGAGGTTACATCCGGAACTCAATCGCCTTCGCTTGGTAAAGCAATAGGCCTTGGTTATGTAAAAACTGAATTCAGCCAGATTGGTTCCGAGATTTTTATTGAGATACGGAACCAGTTGGTGAAGGCAAACGTGGTGAAGACGCCGTTTTTGTAAACCTCTACACATGGCCTTTCCAGCACAGTGGGATCCGAAGCTTGGAATTCACGTGACTTGAAGTCGCGGC
>JADMIO011631516.1_pt1 | contig 67701 bp, 54 predicted proteins | sample 8958161 | NCBI WGS metagenome assembly JADMIO01 (sample SAMN16585339, study PRJNA669376) | soil metagenome | isolation source: Crop rotation soil | place: USA: Cullars Rotation, Alabama | collected 2011 | reverse complement strand
GCCGCGACTTCAAGTCACGTGAATTCCAAGCTTCGGATCCCACTGTGCTGGAAAGAAGAGCTGGAGCATTTTCATCCGGAAACCAAGCCGACACCGACAAGCACGCCCACGAGCAAACCGTCCGGCCAGCTTGCGCCGCAGACGGCCTGAGCCTGTGATTTATGCCAGCTGCTGAATTGAATCCGCTCACACAAACCGCCGGTCAAGCCAACGGGGAAGTCATCATCTCCGTGAAAGGGCTGACGAAGGTCTTCAAAGATTTCTGGAACCGCCCGAAGGCGCGCGCGGTGGACAACGTCGATTTCGAAGTGCGCCGCGGCGAAGTATTCGGCCTGCTTGGGCCGAACGGCTCGGGTAAATCGACGACGGTGAAGCTCCTGCTCGGTTTGCTGAACCCCACCAAGGGACATATCGAAGTGTTCGGCAAATCTCCACGCCACGTACAGACCAAGTCGCGCATCGGTTACCTGCCGGAGGAATCGTATCTGTACCGGTACCTGAGTTCTCGCGAGACGCTGGATTTCTTTGGCAACCTGTTCCATCTGGACCAAAAGGAGCGCAACAATCGCGCTGAACAATTGCTGGAGATGGTCGGTCTCGGCAAAACCCAAACCCGCTCGGTGGGAGAATTTTCCAAAGGCATGCAGCGTCGTATCGGCCTGGCACAGGCGCTGATCAATGACCCTGACCTGGTCATCCTCGATGAACCTACGGCGGGCCTGGACCCGATCGGTTGTCGTGAAGTGAAAGATTTGATCCTGGCGCTGGCGCGTCGTGGCAAGACAGTGATCCTGAGCAGCCATTTGTTGTCCGACGTGGAAGATGTTTGTGACCGCGTGGTGATCTATTACGGTGGAAAGATACAGGCGATGGGTACGCTGAAGGAATTGCTTAGCAAGCCGGACACGTTGCGTATCACGACGCCGGTATTGCCGCGGGCCACGATGGAGCGCGTGCTGGAGATCATCCGCAAAGACATCTCCACGGGCGAAGTCCGCGTGGATAATCCCACGCAAAACCTGGAGAGCTACTTTTTGGACGTGGTGACGAAGGCGCGCGCAGCGCAGGAGACCAGCGGCGCGCAATCCGGTGCGAAAGTCGCCGCCTATCTGCGAGGGGGCGTGGAGGAGAAAGCCGCGACCGAAAAAGTTTTGGAAAAATTGACCTTGCCGCAAGCCGCACCCGCCGCGCCGACCTCGACCCCAGCCCCGCAAGCCGCACCCGCCGTTGACGAAAAGAAGCTGGCAGCATTAGGCAAAACCAACGAGCCGACACCCGCTCCTGCAAAACCGTCTGCACCCGAACCGGAGAAGCAGGCGGACCTGAAGCAGGCGGACGAAAAACTTTCATCGCTACTGGGCAAGAAGTTGTAGTTCGAGACCACTAAATTGATTCATTGATGCAACGATTGCTTGCCATCACCTGGTTGACGTGGAAAGCCGCGCTTCGCTTTCGGCTGTTCCTCGTCCTTACAGCGTTGCTGCTCGTGGCGGTGGTCGGCCTGCCGCTCCTCATCAAAGACGATGGCACAGCCCGCGGTTTCACACAAATTTTGCTGACGTACACGCTGAGTTCCATCACGGGTTTGTTGGGGCTTTCGACGCTTTGGCTCGCGTGTGGGACGCTGGCGCGGGACATCGAGGAATGCCAGATACAAGTAGTGGCGACCAAGCCGATAGCACGCTGGCAGATATGGCTGGGAAAATGGCTGGGCATCATGACTTTGAACGCGGTGCTGCTGCTCATCTCCGGTGCGAGCGTCTATGGGTTGTTGCAATGGCGCGCCACCAAGTTGCCGAAGGGGGAACAGGAAGTCCTTCGCAATGAAGTGCTGGTCGCGCGCGGTTCGGCCCGGGAGAAAAGCTTCGAAAGCGAGATCGAATCTGAACTGCAAAAACGGATGGAGAAGCAGGTATCTAAAGATTCACTTTCAGCTGCCGACCTGGCCGATGTGTCCAAGCAGATCCGCGAGCAATTGAAGGCGCAGATACAAGTGGTGCCGCCGGGCGCGTATCGCCCCTGGCGCATAGACCTGGGTGTCGCGAAGAACTGGCTGCATGGGCGGCCGCTGCAGTTGCGGATAAAGTTCAATGCGGCGCAGAAAACCGCTTCCGGGACCTTTATCGCCATGTGGCAGGTGGGGGTGCCGGACGAGACGCCCATTTGGCGCAGCGAAGCGATGAGCCTTTCGCCGGACACGTTCCATGAATTTGAGATACCGGCGGACCTTTTTGATGAAAACGGGAAGCTCAGCATCACGTTCGTGAACGCGAACAGCACTGCGCTGTTGTTCCCGCTGGAAGACGGCATGGAGGTGTTGTACCGGCAGGGTGGTTTTGCGATGAATTTTGTGCGTGGTCTGGGGATCATCTTTTGTTGGATGGCGCTGATGGCTGCGGTGGGACTGATGGCATCGAGCTTCCTTTCGTTCCCGGTGGCAGCGTTTTTCTCGCTCGCGATGCTGGCGGTGGTGTTTTCGAGCGGCACGATTGCCAATTCCATCGAGAACGGGACCATCGCGGGTGTGGATGAGACCGGGAAGACGGCGGGCTCAGTGCTGGATGCCGTGGCGATACCGATATTCAAGGTGGCGTTAAATGTTATCAACATGGTGCAGGGCTTTTCGCCGATCGATGCCTTGAGCACCGGGCGGAGCATCACGTGGGAACAGCTCGCGCGCGCGGTGGTGCAGGTGGTTCTGCTGATGGGTGGGCTCATCGGGTTGTTCGGCATATTCATGTTCAACCGGCGCGAATTGGCCACGGCCCAGAACCAATCGTAACAAATCGTGAACGTTCGCTTAAAACGGATCATCCTGCTCACGCTCGCGGCGCTGATGCTGTGCGGCATCTCGCGTGTGCAGGTATCACTGAACCGTGATCGTGAGCGGCTGGGATTGACGCAGATGGCGGTGCTGGAAAACGCGCCGCCGGTGCTGGCGTTCACGACCGTGGCGCTGGGAGGTTTTCGCGGGTTGATCGCGAATTTCCTGTGGATACGCGCCTCGGACATGCAGATGGACGACAAAGTTTTTGAGGCGGTGCAGTTGGCGGACTGGATCACGAAGCTGGAGCCGCATTACTCGCAGGTGTGGGTGCACCAGGCGTGGAACATGGCCTACAACATCTCCGTGAAGTTCAGTGATTTCAAGGACCGCTGGAACTGGGTGCAACGAGGTGTCGAGTTGTTGCGCGACGAGGGGCTGAAATACAACCCGAACGACATATTGATCCATCGGGAACTCGGTTGGATCTTTCAGCACAAGATGGGTTACAACATGGACGACGCGCATTTTTACTACAAGAAGGCGTGGTTCGACGATATGTCGCAGGTGTTCAACGGGCCGCGTCCGAATTTCGAGGAGTTCATCAACCCGCAGACGGAGGATGCGAAGGCGCGGGCGAAATTGCTACGCGAGAAATACAAGATGGACCCGAAGTTCATGAAGGAAGTGGACGAAAAATACGGGCCGTTGGAATGGCGGTTGCCGGAGGCGAGCGCGGTCTATTGGGCGGCGCAGGGCCTGCAGAAGGCGGCGGAAAATCCGCTGCAGGTGAACAAAGACGATTTCATTATGCTGCGCCGGGTGGTGTACCAGTCTTTGCAACAATCGGTGCTGCACGGGCGAGTGATCGCTGCGCCCGCATCCATGCCGCTGGACCTGGCGCCCAACCTGGACATCCTCACCCCCACCAGCAAAGCCTACGAACAAGCCATACAGGAGGACGAAAAGAACCGGGGCAACATCACCCGCGCATACCGGTATCTGTTGGGTAATGCGGTTTATTTTCTCTATACCTACAACCGGGAGAGGGAAGCCGCCCAATGGTTCGAGTATCTGCAGAAACAATTTCCAAACGACCCGTTGATCAATGGCACCAGGATGATGCCTGGCAGCATGACGCTGGATGATTATTGCATCGCGCGGTTGCAGGAAGAGGTGGGCGATGTTTCGCGCGACCGCATAAAACTGGTGCTGGAAGGGCTTATCCGCACTGAGTTCTATGATCTGGCGATCGGCGATGATGACAAGGCGATCGGGCTCGAGAACTTCGCAAGGAAACTTCGGGCGCGTTATGCGGAAAAGACCGAAGTCTCTGGCGGACGCGTAGCCCTGCCGCCGGTGGCAGAGATCAAACAGGATGTCTTGAAGCGTGTGCTGGACCCGGAAACGGGATTCAACCCCGAACTGGCTGCGGTGCTACGCACGAAGTTGAACCTGCCTGCGCCGACCAACACGCCCCCCGCTGTCGCCAATCCGTGACACGTCACGGAGAAAAACCTTTTCTTTCCGCTGCTCCCGGTCTAGCGTGGCGTCAAGAGAGTCACTCGGAGTCAAAATCCAAACCAAGTTGTTATGGCCGACAAAACCAGTAAGCAGCCCGAAAATATTCCCGGCAAATGGTACGTGGACACCACCTGCGTTCCCTGCAACGTGTGCGTGGACGAAGCGCCGTCGCTCCTGAAATTCAGCGAGGACCAGTCGCATGTCTATTTTGCCTCGCAGCCGGCGAACCCGGCTGAGGAAGCCGCCGCGCAAAAGGCATTGGACGTTTGCCCGACCGGGTCGATCGGCAACGACGGGGTTTAATTTTCATGGCTGAGATAGCAGAATTCGTCAATCGTAGTGCCGCTGCCATCACCCCGGCAGTGGTGGACAAGGTTTTGCATCACCTGCCGCTGTGGAAGGTGGAGTTCACGCAGATACACGAGCCGCTTTTCCCGCATCTGGCGTCGCAACTGGAATTCATGGCCGATGCCGTGGAGGATTTTGCCGAAGGTGCATACAAAGATTTGCCATACATCGCTTTTGCCCAGGCGGTCTTTGCGCTGCTCTACGTGCATAAGAAGATGGGCATCATTCCCGATTACGTGCCCAACCTTGGCCGTGCTGATGACTCCAGCGTGGTTCGCGCGGTGCTGATCCAGAACGAAAAGGCGTTCGCCATCTACGCGGGCACGCTGGGAGTGAGTTGGGCGAAGATCACGAGCGACGCGTGAAAAGCGGCGCGCTCGGAGATGGACTCGTTCCCTCCCGCTCACTCGGCCCTGGCGGGCTTTCGCCTGCGGCAAACTCCTTTCGCAACTTCCCTAGTTGCTCAAGTGCGCCCTACCTTACATCCCTTCTTTCTTTTCCGCGGCCATATCAGTCTCGAATTGTTCCAGTTCCATCCCGGCGGCTTCCCATTCCGCGGTGGCTGCGGTTAAACGATCGTGCACCTCGACCAACTGGCGGTTGACCTGCATGGTTTTTCCGGGCGTGGAATGTGTTTCCGGCGCTTCCAACACGGCGGTGAGCGCTTTTTCCTCGGTCTCCAGTTCGCTGATCTCTTTCTCCAGTGAGGCGACGCGTTTCTGGATCTCTTTCCGTTTGTTCGAGCGCGCCTGCCGCTGCTCGGCTTCGAGCCGTTTCTGTTCTTTGCGGTCGATTTTCGGTCGAGGCGCAGCTTTGGGCCCCGGTGCCTGGCTGCTGGAGGTCAACGCTTCGCGGGCTGTTTGCGCGGTCTTATCGAGGTAATACTGATAACCGCCTGGGAAATGGCGCAACTGGCCGGCTTCAACGCGCACCACGTGGTTCGACAGCGCGCGGATGAAATGAACGTCGTGGCTGATGAAGACCAGCGTGCCTTCGTATTGTTTCAACGCTTCGATGAGCGCATCCACACTGGCCAGGTCAAGGTGGGTCGTCGGCTCATCCATCAACAGGAGATTGGGTGGATTGAGCAGCAATTTAACGAGTGCAAGGCGGCTTTTTTCACCACCGCTGAGGACGCTGACCGGCTTGAAGACATCGTCATCGCGGAACAGGAAGCTGCCCAGCAGCGTGCGGATGAACTGCTCGGTGACGCGTTCAGGGGTGTCCATCGCTTCCTGCATCACGGTGTTCTTCGGGTTAAGCATCGCCGCGCGATGCTGCGCGAAATAGCCGTGCTTGACGTTGTGCCCCAGCTTGCGCTCGCCAGATTGAGGCTGGAGCACATCGGCGAGCAGTTTGAGCAGGGTGGATTTGCCCGCGCCGTTCGGCCCGACCAGCACTGTGCGTTGGCCGCGCTCAGTCTCAAAATTCAAATTTTCGTAGATCGGCTTTTCGTTATAGCCGAACCTTACGTTCTCCAGCGTGATGACGCGCTGGCCGCTGCGCTGCGGCTGGGGAAAACGAAACCCGACTTTCGCATCCGACCTGTCGATCGCGACCATGTCTTCCTTGAGCCGCTCGATCTGCTTCATCTTGCTTTGCGCCTGCGCGGCCTTGGTGTTCTTGGCGCGGAAACGGTCCACGAACAACTGCAGGCGGTCGATCTCGCGCTGTTGCGCCACTGCGGTGGCTGCCAGGGTGGCTTCCGCCGCGGCGCGTTGTTCGAGGTATTCGTCGTAATTACCGGTGTAGCGCAGGATGCGGGAAGCACGCAGCTCGGCGATGTGCGTGCAAAGGCGGTTCAGGAATTCGCGATCGTGGGAGATGAGCAGGATAGCGCCGGGATAATCGCACAGGTAATCCTGGAACCACAGCAGGGTTTCAAGGTCGAGATGGTTCGTGGGCTCGTCGAGCAACAACAAGTCGGGTTCCTCGGCCAGCAACCGCGCCAGGTGCGCGCGCATGATCCAGCCGCCGCTCATCTCGCGGGCAGGGCGGTCGTGGTCGCTGTTCTTGAAACCAAGGCTGGACAGGATCTGTTTGGCTTTGGCGACGAATTGCCCGTCGCTCTCATGCTGATGCGGCACCGTGATGTTCATCACCGTTTCATCACCCGCAGGTTCACTTTCCTGCGGCAGGTAGCCGATGCGCGTGCCGCGGATGAACGTGACATCGCCGGCGTCCGATTCTTCGTGGCCAAGGATGATCTTGAGCAACGTGGATTTGCCCGCGCCGTTCGGCCCGGTGATGGCGACGCGGTCGCCCGCCTGGATGGTGAGCGAGACGTCGTCGAACAGGTCGCGACCGCCAAATGATTTAGATAGTCCGGCTACAGTAAGCATTGAAAATTTTACGTATTACGTGTTTCGTCAAGAACGGGAGAATATGCCCGGAAATCCGAGGCACTTCAAAGTAAAAGCAAAGCTGGAACGGTGTATCCTGACACTCCAATAATGGTTTGCGGTGAATCAGTGCTGCTACTGGGTGTGGTTCGCATAAAGATTTTTTGGTTAAAAGAAGTCGAAATAAGCTGAAAGAAGTATCGCACTGGCTTGCGAGCCGGTTGCAGGTTGAAAGGGGCTTCGGAATCCAAAGTCCCTCCGATACCCATCGCGAGGAGAGCTTCACAGTTGTGAGAACTGGTCTCATGCGGGCAGGATAGCACGGTTTCTGGATGCCGCATGTGTCCGGGACACATGAATTCATTTACGATTTACGGATTTTAACCACCGATGGACATATCAGAATGAGCGGACTTACGTCCGCTGCTACGGGGGAAGAACGGCCCGCGCTCCCTACGAAAGGTTACCGGGATCGCCCCACTAGCTCGAATGAACCTTTAGCAACCCTGGCAGGGTCATGCGCTGCGGGTCGCAGACCCGCGGTCCGGAAAAAAAAGGCGCGAAAGGTATCCGCGCCTGATCCAATGTTTCGGTTGCTTACTGATTATTCGTTGTCTTGGACCTTGATCCGTTCTTTTTGGATGACGGTGTCTTTTTCTTTCACGACCGTGCCGGGAGCTTCATCCGGACTGAGGATCTTGATCGCGGCGACTTCGGGATCGATGCTGTCCTTGCCGCGAGTGTCGATGGTCACAACGTCTCCTGCCTTGAGGTCCTTGAAGGTGGCAGGCATGCCATTTTTGGTGACACGCGTATGTTCGCCAACCCTGTAGAGGTGGTCATCGACAGTGACTGAGCCGTCCGTGACGACCACCACTTTGCCGCTGATGAATTTGGTATCCATTTCTTTTTCAGCACGCAGTGATCCCGTTAAAGCCAATGTGCCGACGACCGTTAGTATGTTGATTAGAGATTTCATTGATACTCCTTTGGTTCGTGTTTCTAGGAGGCATATTCCGTACCGAAGATTAGACTAAGGTTTACGGCGTTTTTTTGCGTAGGGAGAATGCGAAATGCAAAGAAGTGAGGTGCGGAATTGCATTGTGCAGCGTTCTGTTGCGTGTTTCGTGCTGCGTCCAAGTATGCGCGAAGCCATTTGAGCATTGAGCGGGCTGAAGGGCTAAAAAGATTCTTGCGCCCTTTCAGGGCCTGAAATTCCTGGCTTGGGACCCAGGGCATCGCTTTGCCCTGGGCTATTTTGTTGCAACCCGTCTCAGTCTCAGCGGCCCAACCGCAAAGAAGCCATGCGCTACGACTGGGTTTGCGACACAGCTGTGGTCCAAAAAAACGCGGAAAAAGGAAAGGGCGGCGCGCTCGGAGATCGCGCCCTACCCAGCGATGAACCATTCATGACCGTGGCGGGATGATGCGCTGGCCGAAATTTGGTACGAGCGGCAGCTCAGCCCTACCAGATTCATTTCGGCTTCAGTTGCGGGAACAGGATGACATCGCGGATGCTTTCCTGGCCGAGGAGCATGATGCACAGGCGGTCGATGCCGATGCCGATGCCGCCCGCCGGGGGCATGCCGTGTTCGAGCGCGACAAGGAAATCCTCGTCGAGCTTCTGCTGTTCGCCGCCGGCCTGATGTTCCAACGTGGTGCGCTGGGTGATGGGATCGTTCTGCTCGGTGTAACCGGGCGAGATTTCCTGTCCATTGATGCAGCACTCGAAGACTTCGACGGTCGTCGGGTCTTCGGGCGAAATCTTGGCCAACGGCACGAGTTCTTTCGGCAGATGCGTCACGAACGTGGGCTGGATGAGCGTGGGTTCGATGAGTTTCTCGAACACCGCGCCGGTGACTTCAAAATCTTCGTATTCCTTGCCGATCTCCGCGCCGAGGTCGTGCGCGCGCTGGCGTCGCTCGGCAGGCGAAATATCGAACCAATCCGCGCCCGCTTTTTCGCGGACTAGGTCTTTGTATTTGGCGCGTTTCCAATTGGGCGAGAGGTCGATGGTCTTGGTGACCTTGCCCTCGGCGTCCTTGGATTCGATCTTGAGCGTGCCCAAAACTTTTTCGGCGACGTGGCAGATGAGCGATTGCACGAGTTCCATCATGGTCTCGTAATCGCCGAACGCTTGATACGCCTCGAGCATGGTGAACTCGGGATTGTGGCGGCGCGAGAGGCCTTCGTTGCGGAAGTTCTTGCCGATCTCGAACAACTTGTCGATACCGCCCACGAGCAGGCGCTTGTGATACAGCTCCAGCGCGATGCGCAGGTAGAATTCGCAACCGAGCGCGTTGTGAAAGGTCTTGAACGGTTGCGCTGCCGCACCGCCGGGGATGGCCTGCATGGCGGGCGTTTCGACTTCGACGTAGCCGCGGCCATGAAAGAACTGGCGGATCTCATGCACGATGGCGCTGCGCTTGAGGAAAACTTCCTTCACCTCAGGATTGCCGATGAGGTCGAGGTAACGCTGGCGGTAGCGGATCTCGGTATCTTCAAGCCCGTGCCACTTGGCGGGCGGCGGACGAAGCGCCTTCGCCAGGATGGTGAAGCTTTCCATCTTGATGCTCGGCTCATTGGTCTTGGTGCGGAACATCGTACCCTTCACGCCGACGAAATCTGCGAGGTCGAGGTGCTTGAAGATATCGAACTGCTCGTCGCCGAGCGCTTGCTTCTGGGCATAGCACTGGACGCGGCCGGATTGGTCGCGCACGTCGATGAAGATGGATTTGCCCATGTCGCGGTGCGCAGTGATGCGTCCGGCGACGGCCACGGGCGCGCCTTCGGCAAATTCGCCGGCTTCAAATTTGGCGCGCGCATCGCCCGCGCCGATGCTGGGCGTGAATTTGTTCGCGGCGCTGAAAGGGTCGATGCCTTTGCTCTTCAGCGCGGCCAGCTTGGCCTTGCGCTGTTCAATCAATGAATTCGTATCTTCCGTGGACATGCAGCGGGTAATAGAACACGAAAATGGGGTGAAAACCAAGCAAAGGTTTAACCACGGATAAACACTGATGAGGGGAAGTTGAACATTCAACATTCAACATTCAACAACCAAGGAGAATCAATCTTTGGGCAAAGCTTTCTGGAAGGCGGCGAGGTGGTCGGCGAAGTCGGTGGGTTTGAAGTCGGGGAGGGATTGGACGTCTTTGAAGAGTTGTTTGAGCGCGGACTGGACGGGCTGGTTTTTATCGAGTTCGGGCAGGGCGGTGACCAGGCGGTCAAGGCCGAGGACGAGACGTTGAGCACGGTAGGCTTGGTCTGGCGGAGGAACCGCGCTGTCACGAAAATCGTTCGCGCAGCCAGAAAGAGTAGTTAGTAGTTTTGACGTCCATTCGTTCGGCCAAATCGGCGGCAAGGGATCAAATAGCAGGGATTGCTTAAATATACCTGCGGCTTGGCGAGCCATTTCATCAGCGGGTTCACCAAAGCCATCCATCCTTTCTAGCTTAAAAGGAATTGAGGTTCGAACCTTCGATAGTAACCAGCTTAAGGCTCTTAAATTGAGGCCATCTTTTTCAGTGGATGATTTTAAGATTATAGCTTTCCAATAAACTTCCCGCAATGCCACCGCCTGTCCTACCAGCCACGCCTGCGCGCCGTTGAAGTTTGTGGTCTCGCGCCAATGCTTGGGCTGGGTGACTGCCTGGCCGTCGAGTTCGAAGATCAGCTCGGGATGTCCGGCGGCGAGGATGTCACTGTCCACATTTTGATGGCAGGCGACGCAGGTGTTGGCGCGGACGTACAGGTTTTGCAGGTCGCGCATCCCGGCATGGACGCGGTCGGCATGGGTGTAGTCGCCACGCGTGTGGGACCGGATCCAGTTCTCAGCGGGCCCGTGACAGTTTTCACATGACACGCCTTGTGTGATTTCGCGTTGATGGCTGGAAGAGAAGATGTTTGTCTGCCCTTCCGACAGCCATCGATTGTCGGGGACGGTCTGCATCGGCGCATGGCAAACGGTGCAGCGCGGGCTTTCGGTGGCGTGTTGGATCCTGAGGGTTTCCGCAATGCGTTCCGCACGAGCGGTAGTCAGTGTGGCGTAGGGACGTTCGTGGTGGACGTCGTAGTGGCTCCAGACGGTGAATTGGCGATTTTTTTCGCCTGCGCCACCGTGGCATCCGGTCGTGCCGCAGCTTTGCGAGCCCAGGAATTTTGGCGCGTCCTCGGCAAACCCGAAAGAACCGGAAAACAACGCAAAGGCGCAAAGAAGCAAAGGCGCAAAGCAAAAAGTTGTTAATCGGTTGCCGGACACGGAAAGTTTGTTATAGCCTTTTGCCGCTTAATGCAACCCATTAGCGAAAAGTTGGAGTCCGGCGAGCCGCTTTCTACAGAAGAGCTTCTCAAATATTTGCCCGCGCTGAAGGAGATCCCGCCGAACCAGCTCAATTGGGCCAAGGGCGCCGCGGTGCTGCATCGTTACAAGCGCGGCGACGTGGTGTGTCGCGAGGGGGAATTCGGGTCCACGGCTTTCTTCATCGTTTCAGGGAGCGTGGATATCTTCATCGCCAGCCAGATCGCGCATGTTAAAACGCATCATTCCGGCAACACCGGTTTCCTGGGTCGCGGCGTGGCGCGGATGCGCAGCTTTTTGATCAACGACCGCGAAGACAAGCGCAGCAGCGATACCCGGAGATTTATCCCGATCGACGCCTCGGTGGATCTTTCCATCACCAAACCGCTGGCGCAACTCGGCGCAAGTGAGCTGTTCGGTGAGATGACGTGCCGCACGTTTTCGCCGCGTTCGGCCACCGTGCGCGCATCGGAGGATTGCGTCATCGTTGAATTTCTCCGTGTGGTGCTGGATATGCTCATGGGCTCGCGGGCCATCGATGCCGTCACTAAGGCCGGCACGCGCGTGAAAGTGCCGACGTTCAAGGGCACGTCGTTCAAGACGGAGATGGACAAGAAATATCGCGAGCGCTCGCTGGTGAACCATCTGCGCTCAGTGCCGCTGTTCACGTCGCTGGATGAATTTTTCCTGAACCGCCTGAAGGAGAACGTGGAACTGGTCTCATTCAGTAAAGGGGACATCATTTGCAAACAAGGCGATGCAGCGGACGCATTTTATCTCATCCGGCAGGGCATGGTGAAGGTGTCGCAGTCGCTTGCGGGCGGCGACATGGTGCGCACGTACCTGAGCCGTGGTGATTATTTCGGCGAGATCGGTTTGATCAAGAACGTGCCGCGCACGGCGACCTGCGCGGCGTTGGATAGTGTCGATTTGGTGCGCATCAAGGTGGCGGAGTTCAACGCCATGTTGGAGAGCTTCCCGACTGTGCGCGAAACGCTCACGAAAGTGGCGGAGGCGCGCGAGAAATCCGACCAGCAGAACCGCCTGCCCGTGGGCCTGAACATGGACGAGTTTCTTGACCAGGGATTGTTCGAGGCGCAAAACCTGTTGCTCATCGACCTGGACCGTTGCGTGCGTTGCGACCTTTGCGTGCGCGCCTGTGCGGATGCGCATGACGGCGTGACCCGCTTGCTGCGCGATGGTTTGCGCTACGACAAATATCTTGTCGCGACCGCGTGCCGCACGTGCCGCGATCCGTTGTGCATGACGCAGTGCCCGGTGAGTTCCATCCGCCGCAAAGATAACCTGGAGATCATCATCGAGGACTGGTGCATCGGTTGCAGCAAATGCGCGGAGCTGTGTCCGTTCGGCAACATCAACATGCACCCGGTGGAACTAATGGAGCAGGCAGCGCCTGTGGCCAAGGCTACGCCGACGGCCACCGCTGCGGCGACAACCGCAGCTCCGACCGGTGCGCCCGCGGCCCCGAACATCGCCGCTGCTGAACCAGCGAAAGCGTCGCCTCCCGGAACACGATTTGATCTGCTTGAATTTTTTGGCCTGAAGAAATCCGCGGCCACAACGAAGAAGACGGCGAACAAAGCAGCGACTTGCGACCTGTGCACGGACCTGAACATGCCGAGTTGTGTGTATGCATGTCCGCACGACGCGGCGATGCGCGTTGACCCAAGCGAATTTTTCGCCAACCGCCTGGCGGGTCGTCAACTCACGCCGACCGGCTGGCAACAAGTGAAGCGGTTTGATCCAAGAACGACGCATAAAGCCAATAAGGGCCGATAGCTAAACCATGAGTGTCTCCAAGAAATCAAGCTGGCTGGTGCTATCAACGATTTTTGGATTGTTGATACTGATTAGTTGCGTGGTTTTCTTAATGCCAATAGCTCCTGGAGGAAAATTTGATAACAAATGGATCGCGAATATAGGGCCGTCTTTTTTTGAATTCAAAGATGGCCGAGTAACTTTGGTTATGTCTCGAGGTTCAACTCTCAAAGATGGCGTGGATGTAAAAGATTTAGGTGTATATACGAACCAAAATGGTAAATGGGTCATCATCGCGCCTGATGGCGACACTATTCCGGTGCGAACGACAATCCTTGGGATTGAGATTTTCCAAGATGAAACGCACGTAGGAAAGTATCCACGATTATTTAGAGAGCCAAAATGATTCTAGACCGCAATCATCGGCCCTGGGCTGTGTTTGTCGCCGTTGCCACGGCGATAGCGGCGGTGCTTTATGTCGCCAATTTCCATCCCGATAAGCTGCCACTCCATATACCGCTGCCGAAGTTTTTTGGGCCGACACCGCCCTTGCGCGGCACGGTAGGTGGAAGTCCACTGGGATTGATCTACGGCACACTGGGTTTGTTGATCTTTATTTTCGCGGCATTGCTGGGGGCGCGACGGAAGAAGCCGGCATGGCGCATTGGCCGCGTGCAGGTGTGGCTGAAGGCTCATATCTGGCTCACGCTGCTGACGATTCCGCTCGTGGCGTTTCACTGCGGATTTTCAGCGGGTGGCCCGATGACAAAACTGTTGCTCGTGTTATATGCCGTCGTGATGGTGAGCGGATTTTACGGATTGGCGTTGCAACATTTCCTGCCGCGTATAATGAAGGAACAGATACCGCTGGAGACCATCTTCGAGCAGATCCCGCACATCCTGAAGACGCTGCACGAAGCGGCGAAAAAGATACGGGATGCTCTGGATGCGCCCGCAGCGGCTCCTGCGCCGGTGGCGGTAGCTGCTGGAGCAGTGGGAGCGGAAACTCCTGCGCCGGTTCCGGCGGAGCCACCCAAACCAAACCCATCTGCCGATGTGTTCAAGGGATTTCTCGACCAGGAAGCATTGCCGTATCTCGAGGCGAAGCGCGGCGATGACATGCGTCTGGGCAGCAAGCGCACATCCGATGATCTCTTTCGCGCACTCAAGGTGAGCGTCACGCCGGAATTTCACGCGGATGTGGAGCGACTACAGAATTGGTGCGATGAGCGTAGGCAGTTGGACTTGCAGACGAAGTATCAGCACTGGCTGCACGGCTGGTTGTTCGTGCATGCGCCGATATCGTTCGTGCTGCTGGCGCTCACGTTTTGGCATGTCATCGTGACCGTCTGGCGTTACTAAAATGGCCCAACCGCAAAGAACCCAGAAATCCATTGCCGAGCGGTTCAAAGGCAACCTGGATTACTACAAGAAAGCGCATTACCTGCGCCGCGCAAAATTTCTGGTGACGAGCCTGGTGGTGCTTGGTGGTGTCGTGGCGATGGTGGCCTGGAACTTCTTTGGCAGTGAAAAATTTTATTCATCGGGAAGCATCACGCGATCGCATGCGCAATTCGCCAGCCAGTGTGAAAAATGCCATGTGGGTGGCAATACGGCCGAGCAGATCAAAAACTCGTTCAGCAAAGGCCGATCAATGGCCCTGTCCGCGATGGACAAGGCCTGCCTGAAATGCCATGTGGGATTTGATTTTCATCAACCGAATGTGGTGCAGGGTCATTCGTGCGTGGAGTGCCACCACGAGCACACCGGCAGCGGGCCGATGCATCCGCCCGCCAACCAGAACTGCCTCACGTGTCATGGCGACGCGAAAGTGATGCAAGCCTCGTTCGAACGGGGAAAATTGCTGCCATCCGAAGCCTTTGACTATCGACACGCGTTTGGCATAGACGCCTTCAAGGCTCCTCGACCGGAACGCGGCCATACGCAGGTCATCAGCGGTTTTGACACGGACCATCCGGAATTCCAGCTGGTCGCTGAAAAACTGCGCGACCCGGACACGCTGAAGTTCAATCACCAGCTTCACATGACCTCGCCGAACATCCCGGAAGTGGACGGCATGAAGCTGGATTGCGCTTTTTGTCATCAGCCGGACATTGCCGGGGCGTTCAACAAAAAAGTTTCCTACGACGCCAACTGCCGGGTCTGCCATTCGCTACAATTCGACGCGCAAAATCCGGACCTTCGTTTGCCGCACGGTAATCCTGAGTTCGTGCGCGCTTTCCTGCGCAGCCTGCCGGCGCAATATGCCGACTATGCCACGCGTGTGAAACACATCGCTGCCCAACCGGAAGTGAATACTTTTGTGCAGCAGCAGCTCGCGCGGTTGAAGAACGAGATAGGTTCCGGCGAGGAATTGGAACGCGCAGTTTTCCTGAGCGACGCCCATGCTGGCCCGTCCGCGCGTGTTGCCGGGATGGACGCTACCGCCCGCGCGCGGTATCCGGGTTGTGCGTATTGCCACGAAGTTAAAACGTCGTCCGGCACGCCGGAAATCACAAAACCGATCATCATGGATCGGTGGTTTGTTCGCAGCGGCTTCAATCACGCCAAGCACACGCAGGTAGCGTGTGAGAAATGTCACGACGTGCGGGGCAGCAAGGATACATCGGATATTTTGCTTCCGGCCAAGGCGACCTGCGCCACGTGTCACAGTCCCCAGGGCGGCGCGGCCAGCCAATGCGCCGAGTGTCATCAGTATCATGCGCATTAACGTTGAGCCGTGGTCGCCCTCCTTCCGGTTTAAACCATTTAACGCTTAACTCTCATTTTGCTATCGCAAAATGATGTGTCCCGGACACATGCAACCGTCAAAACCCGTGCTATTCTGCCCACATGAGACCAGATCTCATAACGGTGAAGCCCCGCTCGCGGTGGCTATTGGAGTCGGACGCCTGCCATAGTGATGGTCGTCCGCTAGGAGTGGTTCGGCAGGACCTGACACCCTGCGACACCCTTTAACACCCTTTAACACCATAAATTTGTTATGCGAGCCAACAGTAGCGACACTAATTCACCTTTGTTCCTGCTTCGGGATTTGCTAGGCTGCCTTCACGTGAAACGTATTTTCTTTTCCACCGCCTTGCTCACGTTAGGGCTCCTCACGGGCTGCCATCATAAAAATGAAAGTGTCTCCGGCACGATTGAAGTGGATGAAGCACGTGTGGCATCGCGCTACGGCGGTCGCGTGGAAAAAGTCTTCGCGTGGGACGGAGATGCGTTGACCAATGGGCAATTGATCGTCCAACTCGAAGCCAACGAACTTCACGCCCAACGTGACCGCGCTGCCGCGCAACTCGCCGAAGCTGAGGCCGGTCCGCGCAAGGAAGACATCGCCACCGCCAAAGCACAATGGGAAGCGCAGCAAGCGGACCTGGTATATGCGAAGGCGGAAGCTAAGCGCGCTGAGGAATTGTTCGCCGCCAAAATCCTGTCCGGTTCGGAACGCGACCAACTCGTTGCCCGCGCCAATGCGTTGGAGAAAAACGCCGCTGCCGCCAAGAGCCAATACGATTTGCTGCTGGCTGGCACTCGCTCGGAACAGATCGACCAGGCGCGGGCGCAGGTCGCGCAGTTGGACGCACAAGTGATCGAGATGCAGATCTTCGCGCCGAGCGACAGCGTCCTGGAAGTGCTCAGCGTTAAGGTGGGTGACGTGCTGGCCGTGAACCAGGAAGTGGCTACTGTTCTACTCACGAATCATATCTGGGTGCGCGTGTTCGTACCCGAACCGTGGCTGGGAAAGATTTCTCTCGGCGAGCATGTGAACGTGCGCGTGGATTCGTTCCCCAAAAAAGATTTCAGCGGCACAGTGGAGCAGATAGCCCGCAGCGCGGAGTTCACGCCTCGTAACGTGCAAACCGTTGAGGAACGTGTGAAGCAGGTCTTCGGTATCAAAGTGCGATTGGATAATCCCGAAGGAAAGCTTCGCGCCGGCATGGCGGCGGATGTGGTTTTTTCGGGTGTGGAAAAGTGATTTAGTATCATGCCCGCCGAAACCATGATCCAATGCGAGGGATTGACCAAACGGTTCGGTCATTTCACCGCCGTGGACCATGTCTCGTTCTCCGTGGCGAAAGGCTCTATCTTCGGTTTTCTCGGGCCGAACGGCTCCGGTAAATCTACCGTCATCCGCATGTTGTGCGGGCTGCTGGAGCCGAGCGATGGCCGGGCCAGCATCGCGGGATTCGATGTGGCGAAGGAAACGGACAAGATCAAGAACCTCATCGGCTACATGTCGCAGAAGTTCTCGCTCTACGATGAGCTGACCGTCCACGAGAACATCATGTTCTACGGGCGGCTCTATGGCCTGGGCGGCGCGGAACTGGAAAAGCGGCGCAGGGAACTCATCGACCTCACGCATCTCGAGCCTTATCTGCAACGGCGTGCGTCATTACTCTCCGGCGGCTGGCGCCAGCGTTTGGCCATGGCCTGCTCGCTCATCCACAAACCCCAAGTGCTGTTCCTTGATGAACCCACAGCGGGCATCGATCCCGTGGCGCGCCGCGAATTGTGGGATCTGCTGTTCGAATTTTCGAGCTGGGGCATGACACTCTTCGTCACCACGCATTATATGGACGAGGCCGAGCGTTGCTCGCACGTCGGCTATATCCACATGTCGAAGCTCGTCGTGTGTGGCGTGCCGGACGACCTGAAACAATTACCCGTCGTGAACCCGCCGAACACCAAGCGCCTCGATGTAACCTGCGAACACGTCACAGTCGGCCTGCAAGCGTTGCGCCACGAGCCGGGTATTCGCACCGCTACCGTGTTTGGCCAGTCCATGCACCTGCTCGTGGACGAAAAACTTCCAGAAAGTTTCATCCGCGAGAAACTTGCAGCCGTCGGAATCAAAGAAGCGGACATCCGACCAATCGGTCCGTCGCTGGAAGATGTGTTTGTGGCCCTGACGGCGCAACGGAATGGAGAGGGGAAAGCAGGCATTGCTACTGCATTAAGGTGACGGCAACACGTGGCCAGGGACAGAGCACGCGGGGTCTTCATTGACCGGACCAATCGTATACTTTCCGCCGTAAGGGCAAACCGGAAATTGATTGTTCTTCAGATACGAAGCCACCTCAGCGCTAGTCGGAGTATCACTATCGGTCTTGTGGTTCTCGAGTTGCCATTGCTGTTTCGCGCCGTCGATTTGGCGCAGGTTGTTGATGCATGCGTTGCGCGTACCTTTTTTGGAATGGTTCGCGCGGTAATGGGAAAATTTATGGTCAAGTTCGGGCAGTTGGACGATGAACAAAAGAATAGCGGCCACGGAGATCGCTATTAAAAAGCTGCGAAACAACAATCGAAGAATGCCCGGCGGCTCTTTGAGTGAATCACCCATGAACGGATGAACACCGGGTTTGGAAATTTGTCGCGGTTAGCGCCGCTTGCGCCCACCGCGTCCGAAGAAATAACCGCCGCGCACACGCACGGCCTGGACTTTGCCGGGATGCCCGCCGCCGCCCTGTTTGTTTTCATCGAACAAGGCTGTGTACTGGTAATTGAAGTTATCCAATTTCACGCGCTCGATCTTTTTGCTGATAAAACGTTCGATGGAGAACACATGCCCGGAATCTTCAGCGGTCATGATGGTGAAGGCGTCGCCGGTGGCTTCCGCGCGGCCCGTGCGGCCGATACGGTGGATGTAATCCTCCGGATGTTGCGGCACGTCGTAATTGATGACATGGCTCACGTCGGCGATGTCCAACCCGCGTGCGGCGATGTCTGTGGCCACGAGTACTTCAAAGCGTCCGTCGCGAAAACCCTTCAACGCCTGTTCGCGCTCGCGTTGTGTACGGTTGCTGTGCAGCACGCAGACGGCGTGGTTCGCGCGTTTGAGCGTGTTGGCGATACGGTCAGCCCCATGTTTAGTGCGGCAAAAAACGATGACGGAGTCGTAATTCACCGAATCCAGCAACGCGATCAACAGGTCGCTTTTTTGGCGGTCAGATACGGGGTAAATCACATGCTTCACCGTGTCAGCCACGGAACGGCGTGCGCCGATCTCGATGGTCTGGGGGTTGCGCATGGCCCATTTGATGAGCGTCTCGATCTGTGGAGGAACCGTGGCAGAGAATAGCGCAGTGTGCCGGTCGCGCGGGCATTTTTCCACGATGCGGCGAACGTCCGGCAGGAAACCCATGTCCAGCATGCGGTCGGCTTCGTCGAGCACCAGATACTGGATGTGGTCGAGGCGACACGCGCCTTGTTCGATGTGGTCCAGCAAACGGCCGGGCGTCGCGATAAGGATATCGACACCTTTTTTCAGAGCCTCGGTCTGCTTGCCATAGCCGACGCCGCCGTAGAACACCGCTGCGGTCAAATCTGTGAACCGCGAGAAATCGCGAATGGCCGTCTCCACCTGAGCTGCCAGTTCGCGCGTGGGTTCCATGATGAGCACGCGCGGTTGCGGCGAATGCGAACCGAGCTTGGTAAGGATGGGCAGTCCGAACGCCGCGGTCTTGCCGGTGCCGGTTTGCGCGCTGCCGATGACATCCTTGCCTTCCATGATAAGCGGGATGGCGCGGAGTTGGATGGGTGTGGGCTCCACGTAACCCATGGCTTTGACACCATCGACGACCTTCGGAGAGAGACCTAATTGACTAAAAGGCATGAATTAGCTTAGCAGGAGCAAAACTTATGAAAAGAAGTGATTTGCTCCTTACGGAGGGTCACCTTGGGGCCTTTGGATTTGTCACAGTCACGAAGGCGATGCCACTTCCGCTGACTGGTTTGCTTCTGCCGGAGCTTCCGGGGCATTTGGCGTCGGAGTTTCGGCATTGGCCAATTCTTCCGGGCTGGCCGTAGCGACCACTTCGGCGGCAGAAATAGTCTCTTCAGCTGCGGCTGCAGCGGGTTGGGCGGCAGCCGGTGCTTCGCCGGCAGGCGTGGGCTTGGCTTCCGGTTTCGGCGGCTTGGGCGCGGGCTTCTTGGCGGTTTCCATCCGGCCATCCGCAAATTCCAACACATGACCCTGGTGGATGAGCCAATGCAGGTCGGCGATGATCGCGTTCTGTTCCGGAGTCGGTTCAGGCGCAGCAGCCGGTGAGGTTTTTACTGGCGCGGCACCTTCCGGTGGGGCACCGGCTGGCGCACCTTCCGCGGGTGCAGGTTGAACTGGAATAGGCGCGGGCTTGGGCGAAGGCGCGAGCGATTCAATCAGCTTCCGGCGCGAACACTTCGGGTTCGTGTTGATGAATTCAACGATCTTCCTGATACCGTCAGAAACGGGCGTGGTTTCCAGGTCCAGATAGTTCGGGCGCGCCACGGACACGTGTGTGACCGTCTTGTTGACCTTGAAAAATTGCAGGCCGTGTTCGGCAAAGCGCCGGCTCAATTCCGTGGCGATCTGCAACGGGAAACCGAATTGCGAATCCCACGAAGCCCGGACCAAACGTGTCAGTTCAGGCGAGCGCAATGAACGGCTTGCCAGCCCAGTGACCTTGTGTGATTCAACGGGCTTGATGATGTTCGCCTTATGGACTTCGCGGAAATGTTTTTCCACATCTTCCAGGGAGTTCAGGCGCAACGGTTCAGCGACATTCAGGCAGACGTACTCTGTCTTGAAACTCTGGTCTTCGATCCACTTCTTCACCACCGCTTCGTCTTTGACGATCTTCACGCGCGCCTTGAAGGCTTCAAACGGCATCCGCGCGAAGCGTTCCGTGTGCAGCTTGCGCAGCTTGTTCTGGTAATCGTGATAATTCGGCGGGCCAAGGATGATGCCGCTCATGCCGCATTGGGCCACAAAGGTATAAGTTCCCTTCGGCGGATCGGTCGGAGTGCGTTCAGCCTGATAGAAAGTGGCGAAGTGTTTGCGCAGGACGTGCGCGACCGCTTCGTCTTCGGAAAGCCAGGGAGAATCGTCCAGTGCGACAACGAACAACTGCTGGGTCGCTGCGCCCTCGGCGTTCTTCTTCACACCGAACGTGACGGTATGGCGTTCGGGCTTCTGCAAGATCATGCGGGCGATCTGGAACAGCGGATACGCGCGGCCATTCATCTTGATCTGGCGTGCGAGCGATTCCACGCCCTTGTCTTCGGGCATGAACGCCACATTCAGGTCCGGCAAGGGAGCAGGCGGGGCAGCGGGGCGTTGTTCGCGCTGCTGGTCGTAGCGCGGGCCGCGATTGTCGCCAAATTTTCCACGACCGCCGTCACGGCGAGGGCTGCCGAAACGTTCACCGCGCGGGCCACCCTGGCCTTCGCGACGGGGACCTGGAGGACGATCGCCACGAGGCGCACCGCCGAAATCACGGCGGGGTCCGCCGGGTCGGTCGCCACGGGGTGCCCCACCATCACGGCGAGGACCGCGACCGCGGCGTTCGGATTTATCTTCGCCGCTATGGTCGGCAAATTTGTTTGCGGGTGCTCCCTGTGCCCAGGCGGGCAAAAACAGCTTGTCCAGATCCAGATCTAAATTCGTATCAGTCTCAGTACTCATTAAAAATGCCAGCGCGACCAAAAGGCGCACAAAGCTCAGTTAGCATGGATTGGGTACAGGCAGATTTCAAGTGCCGATGTGCTGTATAAATGTCTCCTAAATACGGCTTTTTATGGACATTTATGCAGAGTGCTGCTCCGCAGGCATGATGTGTTTGGAGTGCGCAGACATGTCCGCGCTTTGAAAAGCGGCGACATGTCGCCGCAGACCAAAGGATCCTTAACGATCGCGGTCTATCGTCTTAGGCAAACCGATGCTGCTGGAGCGTTTGGCCACCTTGCGGCTGGTCTTGATCTTCGAGACTGTGCCGGTCTTGAGGTATTGCTTGCGAACTTCACCCAGGATCTCCTCACGCTTGTCGAACAGCCGTTTGAGCTTGCGCGGTTTCACGCGGGCAAGGGCATGGGCGGTGAGCAATGGCAGTGAAATAGTTGAATCCGTGTAGCACACCACGCAATCCGGCAGGCTGTCGGGATCGACTTTGCCCCAGCTCACGGCTTCCGCGGGTGTGGCGCCGCTCAGGCCGCCAGTGTCCGGGCGCGCATCGGTGCATTGCAGGAAGTAATCATGGCCCTTTTCCTCGATGCCCATGACTTCCTGGATCTGCGGCTCGGTCTGAAGCATGAAATTCTTCGGCGATCCGCCGCCCAGGATGAACACGCTGGATTTGTGGCCGGAGCTTTTCGCACGATAAACGATACCTGCCGTCTGGTTCACGTCGCGGTTCACATCGAACTGCAATTGGGAATCGCGCAGGGCCATCGCGGCTACGTTCATGCCGATGCTCGAATCGCCCGGGCTGCTGGTGAAGATTGGAATACCGCATTCATAGGCTGTCGCTAGTACTGAAGAATCCTTGAGGCCCAACTTCTTGCCGCGCATAGAGACGTATTTGCCGAGCAGATAATGGAATTCGTCTGTGCCCATGGTCTTTTGGAATTCCGGCCCCTGGATGACTTCGCGCACGAACGCATCGGTATCGAGCAGCACGTTGTAATCGAAAATGATGTCGTAGATGCGGATGACGCCGTCGCGATGGAGCACCACGTCGTCGAGGAACGGCGAGCCCGAGTACAGCTTCATGTTCAGGCCGTAGTGCAGATCGTGATACAGGTTCGCACCGGTGGAGACGATCCAGTCCACGAATCCGGCCTTCATCAGCGGAATCAGGCAGCTTTTGCCAAGGCCCGCGGGCGTGAGCGCGCCGGTGAGGCTCATGCCGATATAACCGTTCTTCGGCAACATCTTTTCAGTGTAGAGCAGGGCGGCTTCGCGCAAGCGTCCGCCGTTGTAAGCGAGGAAAGTCTTTTCGATGAGGTCAGCGGCAGAAATGTTTTTGCCGACCCCGAGCGGATTGAGGCGGGGGTAGGCGGCGAATTTTTTCGAGTTCGTCATGATTGGAGTTTTGCGAAAACCGGCGCAAACGCAAGTATGCGATTTTGTTGGTAGTGTCCTAATTTGAAAAGGTGAGCCTGCGACTCGCAACTGCCGGCCTGCCCGCTGCCGGTTTCGAGTGAATCAGTGTTACTGGGGGTGGCTTGCATCAAATTTATGGTGTCAGAGTGTGGCGTAGTGTGGCGCAGTGTGGCGGGCTTGCGAAGCAAGCCGGTTGCAAGTTGCAGGTTAAAGGTTGAAAGGACCGAGGCGATCCGGGATACAGGATGCGGGAACATGTGATTGGTTAAATGAGTTAAATGGGGGCCGTAGGCACAAAGGAGTGCGGGCCGGCGAAGGGTCGGCTTGGCGGTGCCTGTTGGACATAAATTGCCCATAGCGGGAGATTAGCACGCACAAATGAAAGGCGCATGTGTCCGGGACACATGATTCGAAGTGTGCGGGTCAGGGCCGCTCGGTTGCTCATTTCTCGCTCGGGGGAGCGGGCGGTAGCGGCGGCGGAGTATTGGTTGGGGCGTAGCCCGGCGGCATGTAGGGTTTGTTCGTGCGCGATGTCGGCGGCAGGTTCGTGCTCGCAATCCCTGCGGATTGGTCTGTCTGTGGCAGATTGCGATTGATCACCCCCGGTGGCAACGGCGGTTCTGCAGGCCGCGTGATGGCATCGGTAGGCTGTGCCGAGCCATCAGATACCTGGCCCAGGGACAGGTTATAGCCCGCGAGAGCGAGTCCTGATATCGCGCTGATAACGGCGAGACTGGTTTTCATTTTTCCTCCGGTTTCTGGGGCTGGTTTGAACAACACCCTCTCTTAATGAAAGACATCTTTCGCCCCCCGCCAATTGGGGTATGAACCCAACCCCAGACATACCGCCTCCAATCTCGATTTCGGCTTAACCACCTGTTCCCGCCTCGACCCGCTAAAATCCGTCCCAAACTCGCACCCCGGCAGAAACACTGTCCCCGATGCAGACAAGCGGCTACATCGTCAAAATAAGGGTTTCTTTAGGAAACACTAGGGGTTGTGGTATGGCCTTGGCATTTAGCCGTTTACATAGCGTTGGCAAAGAGACTGCTTAGCGGACGACACGTTAAGTCGACGCAGTTCTTTAAAAAAACTAATGGCGAGAGTCAACAGTACCGGGACATCCCCGGTACTACGCTTGGTGGTTTGACGCTTGACTTTTGCTAGTAAAATTAACGATGCTGCGCAGACTTAGGTAGGTTTTCCAAATCCCGGAAATTCCCAAAAGCGTGAGCGGTGTGCCCACGTGTATTCATGTAGTAGACGATAGTCGGAGTTGTGTTCTCAGAAGGACAATTTATGAAGATAAACGGTAATTTATTGTTGTCGGCGATGCTGGCTGTGGCTTCGTATGCCCAGGCCCAAACCGCCGGTGATTTCCGCTCTATTGCCTCCGGCAACTGGAACAGCACCGCCGTTTGGGAGCGCTACAACGGCTCCATCTGGGTGGGAACCGTTTTCCCCACCAACACCTCCTGCAATGTCGTCACCGTCCGTTCTCCCCACATCGTCACCAATACCGCGGCCCTGACCATCGACCAGGTGGTGATCGAGTCAGGCGCCACGTTACGCATCACCAACGGCTTGATGGTGGCCAACGGAACGGGCATCGACATGGATATCTTCGGCACGGTGGACAACGTTGCCCTGGCTGCCAGCGGCATCACGAACAACACCAGCGCCTCTATCGTCATCGAGACCAACGGCGTGTTGAAGTTGAGCCGAAGTAGTTTCGCCGGTTCCGGTGTTTACACCAATAATTCAGGCATTTACCAGCACGCGATCAATGGCGGCACGGTTCCGACCATGACGTGGAACAGCAACGCGACCTGCGAGATCACCGGTATCGGCGCCACGGTGCCGGGTGGCCTTGGCCAGTCCTTTTACAATTTCACTTGGAACTGTGTGACCCAATCGACCGCGCTCAACCTGGCTGAGGCTTTAACGACCGTTCAGGGTAATTTCACGATGGCGGCATCCAGCAACAGCACGTTGGCGGTCCAAAATGGCGGTAACTATACGTTGGCCATTTCGGGTGATTACATCCAGACCGGTGGCACGCTGGTCGACCACACCACCGGTAACGGGTCATTAGCCCTTATTTCTGTTGGCGGTAATTTCTCACTGTCGGGTGGTATCCTGGACTTGAACACCGATAACAAGACGCAGGGCACGCTGCAGGTGGCGGGTGATTTTAGCGTCACGGGAACCGGCCTTCTGCGCCGCTCCAACTCCGGCGGCGCCAGCGTGGTGTTCAACGGCTCGGGCATCCAAAACTATACTAACAGCGGCACCATCACTAACACGATTGATTTTGTCATCAACGCCGGCTCGATCGTGCTGATGGGCACCAACCTGCTTCCCAATGGCTGCAGTGGTGATTTCACCTTGAACGCCAACGGCGGCCTGGGCATCGGTGATCCCAATGGTTTGGCCACTAGTGGCGCTACCGGCAACGTTCGCGTCACGGGCACCCGCACGTTTAACACCGGTACTTATATCTACAACGGAACGGTGGCCCAGATCACTGGCAACGGGTTGCCCACTACCGTCAGCAACCTGACCATCGCCAACCCGGCAGGTGTCACTCTGACCACCAACGTCTCGCTGACTGGTATCTGCACCATCCAAACCACCGGATTTTTGCTCGGCTCCACCAACGTCAACGGCCCGGTGGTCGTGGACGGCACTTTCTCGCCGGGCGCTGGCGTCGTCGGTAAGTTCACCACCCGCCGCCAGACCTGGGATAGCGCAGGTGTTTATTCGCTGGATATCACCAACGCGAACAGCACCCCGGGCGTGGGTTGGGACTTGCTGACACTCACGAATGCGCAAGGCATCAACATTGCCGCGACCAGTGGAAACCCATTCGTCATCAAACTGGTCTCGTCGCTAGGTAACGGCACTGCCGGACTTACGGCCAATTTCACGAATTCTTTGACCAATACGTGGATCATTGCGACGACCACCAACGCGTCGTTCACCAATTTTGCGGCTAACAAGTTCACCGTTGATACCACCGCGTTCAGCAACGACATCAATGGTGGCGCGTTCAGCGTGTTGACCAACGCCACGACCGGCGCGACCAATCTCGTCCTGAAGTTCACGCCTGATAATCCCACAGCGGTGGCGTTTGTCGCACAACCAGCTACCACGACTGCTGGCGCCACGCTTTCGGCGGTTACCGTCCAACTCAAGAAAGCAGGTAACGTGAACAAGGCCCAAAGCGGTGTTACCATCTCGCTGGCGCTGGTCGGCGGCGGCAGCCTCGGCGGCACGACGAATAAGACCACCGATGCGAATGGTCTGGCCACGTTTGACGACCTGGTCATCACTTCGGCTGGCAGTGGAAAAACTTTAACGGCCAATTCTTCCGGCCTGACCAGCGACACCAGCAGCAGCTTCACCATCAACGTGGCTGCGGCCAGCAAGCTCACGATCCAAACACAGCCTTCGGTCACCGTCACGGCGGGTGTTGCGTTTGCGCAGCAGCCCATCGTTCGCATCGAGGACCAATATGGCAATCTGCGTTCGGCTGACAACACGACCTCGGTGGCTGCCGCGCGCATCGCCGGCAGCGGCTCGTTGCAAGGCACGACCACCGCGACCGCTTCTGGTGGCGTGGCAACATTTGCCAACCTGGCGCATAACGTGGCGACAAACATCACCATCGAGTTCAGCGCGAGTGGTTTGACCAGCGTGACTTCGGCGGTGGTGACCATCAATCCCGCGGCGGCGCATCATTTGACCATCCAGACCCAGCCTTCGAGCACCGTGACTGCGGGCGTGGCGTTCGCGCAGCAACCGGTGGTTCGCATCGAAGACCAGTTCAACAATTTGCGTTCTGCTGATACGACTACGGTCAATGCGGCCCGCACAACGGGAGTTGGCAGCGGCACGTTGCAGGGTAATACGGCTATCGCGGCGGTTGCGGGCATCGTGACCTTCACGAATTTCTCGCACAACGTGGCGACGAACATCACGATTGATTTTACCGCCAGCGGCGTGACTGGCGCGACTTCGGGCAGTATCACCGTGAATCCTGCGGCGGCGCATCATTTGACCATCCAGACCCAGCCTTCGAGCACGGCGACAGCCGGTGTTGCGTTTGCGCAGCAGCCCATCGTTCGCATCGAAGACCAGTTTAACAACCTGCGCTCCAGCGATACCACGACTGTCAGCGCGGCGCGCACTTCGGGTGTGGGCAGCGGCACGTTGCAGGGTAATGCTTCCATCGCGGCGGTTGCGGGTATCGTGACCTTCACGAACCTGTCACACAATATCGCGACCAACATCACCATTGATTTCACTGCCAGCGGCGTCACGTCTGCGACTTCCAGCAGCATTGCGGTTTCGGCGGCGGCGGCCTCAAAGCTTGTGTTCATCACGCAGCCCGGCGGCGCGGTGCATAACACGGTGTTCACCACTCAGCCGGTGGTGCGCAGCCGAGATGTGTATGACAACAACTCCACCGTCGGCCTGTCTGGCAGCTTAAATCTTACCGTGACCTTGACTTCGGGCTCCGGCAACTTGCAAGGCACCCAGACGATTGATATCGGCACCAGCGCTGGCAACGGCCTTGCGACGTTCACTAACCTGAAGATCGTTGGTGCGGGTGACAAACAGATCACCGCCAGCGCGAGCGGATTGACCGATGCCGTCAGCAGCACATTTACCGTTACCAAGAAGAACCAGAACATCTCGTTTGGTTCTTTGGGCAACAAAACCTACGGCAACGCGGCTTTCGCTTTGAGCGCGAGTTCAGATTCGAGCCTGGCCGTCACGTTCAGCGTTCAGTCCGGCTCCGCAAGCCTGTCCGATGGCACGAACGTGAATCTTACCGGCACCGGTTCGGTGACCATCCGCGCTTCGCAGGCGGGTGATTCAGACTTCAACCCGGCGGCGAATGTCGACCAATCGTTCAATGTCAGCAGCGCCACTCTCACGGTTACGGCTGACAGCACTAACCGCGCATATGGTGTGGCGAATCCCGCGTTCACCTACGGCATCACTGGGTTTGTGAACGGCGAAAACAGCAGCGTTGTGAGCGGCACGCCGAGTTTGACCACCGTGGCTACAGCCGTCAGCAATGTCGGCAACTACACCATCGTGGCTGCTATCAACACTCTCTCAGCGGCCAATTACAGTTTCTCGTTCGTGAACGGCACCCTGACCATCAACCAAGCGGTGCTCTCTGGTGGCGTGACCAGCTCATTGAACCCGGCGCGTCCGACATCGAACGTCACCTTCACCGCGACCCTCACGGGCGCGGGCGCGGGCACGCCCACCGGCACGGTTCAATTCAAGTCAGACGGTTCCGCACTCGGCTCACCCGCAGCATTGAGCAGCAGCATCGCCACGGTTGATACGGCGTCGCTGACGCACGGCTATCACACCATCACCGCCGAATACGCGGGTGACAGCAACTGTGTCGGCACCACCAACACGCTCAGCCCGAACCAGCTGATCAACACATCTCCGTTGGCCACCAACGATACTCTGGCCACGTATCAGAATTACTCGACCACTGCGGCCAAGTTCAAACTGCTCATCAACGATGCCGATCCTGATGGCGACTCGATACTGGTCACCAACGTGAGCGTCACCAGCGCGCAGGGCGGCAGCGTTACCGTGGCCAGCACCACGTTCACATATCATCCGCCCACCGATTACATCGGCACGGATACCGTCGCGTATGTGATCACTGACAGCTTCGGCGCCACGAATTCCGGCACGATTGTTATCACCGTCCGGGCCAACACCAACCAGCCCGATCGCGTGGTGAGCATCTCGAACCTGATCGATGGCAATAAGGGCATCACCTTCGCCGGTATCCCCGGTTACACGTACGTCGTGCAAGCCACCACCAACCTGGTGCCTGTCAACTGGGCGCCGATCTCCACGAATGTCGCGGGTGGCAACGGATTGTTCATCTATAACGACCTGTCCGCGACCAATTATTCGGGCCGCTATTACCGCAGCGTGGCTCCTTAAACCTAAAGTAATAAACGATTTTGAAAAATATGAGGGCAACAGCAATGAAGACGATCCTGGCAATCCTGGTTTTCGCGGTCACCACCGCCAACGCCACGCTCTACACGTTCAATTATAGCGACCTCAACATGGCCATCCCCGATGGCGATGCTGGTGGCATCTCTGATTCGCACGTCATCAGCGGCATCAACAACAGCATCACGGACGTGAGCGTTACGCTCAATGTCTCCGGCGGCTTCTCGGGCGACCTGTACGGTTACCTCGTGAGCGATAGCGGCTTCGCTGTCCTGCTCAACCGCGTGGGCCGTACTTCCACTGACCCGTATGGTTCCTCCGCTTCCGGGTTCAGCATCACCTTGAGCGAATCGGCTGCGTCAGACATTCATCTCGCATCGGGTACTTTCGGCAGTCCCATCGTGGGCAACTGGCAATCCGATGGCCGTATCTCCGATCCCAATTCCGTGTTGGACACCGACACCCGCCAGGCCACTTTGAATTCATTTATCGGCAACAGCGCCAACGGCACCTGGACGCTGTTCCTCTCGGACACCTCGCCGATCGGCGAGAGCATGTTGAGCGGCTGGTCGTTACAGATCAGCACTGTGCCTGAACCGGTTACTATCGCACTGGCGGGCTTCCTCCTCGCCGTGCTGGGTATCAGATTTCGTCGGCAATTGGCGTATGCCGTTGTCCGCAAGTGATTTCGTTTTTTAGATAAATTAAAACCGGGGCTGTCCCGGTGTCATGATTGGTGGATTGTCATTCGAGTTTTGCTCGAAAAAAGAAGGATGCTCGGCGCATTCTTTTCGTAGTTTTTAAGTGAGGGGACATCTTACACGGTGCGATTCGTACGCTCGCGCTGTGTTTTGCAGAGGCGTACCAAGAAAAATGTCTCAGAAGAGTAAAATATTTATGAAGAAGCATACATGGGCATGGGCAGCAGGGACAAAAATCGTCGCAACCGTAATCATGTTTTTTGCCGTGGCATTGACCGCCCCGGCAGCCACGCGCATCAGCACCACGAGCGGCGCGTGGACCAACTCCGCCACCTGGGTGGGCGGGGTGGTGCCCACCAACGCTGACGACGTGGTGATCCAATCCTCCCACGCCATCACGCTGAACGCCAACCGCACGGTCAATTCCCTGACGTTCAGTAACGCCAGTGGCGCCAGCCTGACGCTCAGCGCGGGTGTCACCAACACCGTCACCGGTGCGCTTAGCGTGCGCAACCAGGTCAGCACCAGCGTCACCGCCACTTTGGCAGGCGCGGGCGCGATCAATTGCGGCTCGCTGACCATCGGCGGCCAGATCAGCAATCTTTCCGTGGACGCGAACACCTCGCTTACTAATACGCTCTCTTCGTTGAACATCTCTAGCAACATGAGCATCATCGCGGTGGATGATTCGAGCGATGACAATGACCCGGTGTTCAGCCTGAACTCTGGCACGGTCACCGTGGGCGGCACCCTTATTTGCACCGAACCGAACGGTTCAGTGGTCACATTGACGATGGCCAATGGTGCGCAAAGCGGAACATTGGTCCTCAATGGCACCAACAGCGTCAGTACTTCCGGCGCGCCCACATTCAGCTTCAATGGCACGAATGCGATGGTCATCTATTCTGGTGCTTCGCAAGTCGTGATCGGTACTACCTACCATGACCTCACCCTTTCCGGATCCGGGACAAAGACCAATTCTTCGGTGACGGTGAATGGCAAGTTGTCGCTGCAGGGCACAGCCAAAGTGACCGCAGCCCCCACGTATGGCTCAACCGCCACGCTCGAATACAAAGGCAGTGCGGCGCAGACGAATGGCGTGGAATTGACCTCGACGCTTCCTAACCTGATCATCGACAACACGGCGGGCGTGAGGCTGACCAACACGGTTTCACTCACCGGTATCTGCACGATCCAATCCGGTGCATTGACCAGTTCCAATAACATCAATGGCCCGGTGATTGTCGATGGCACCATTGCCCCCGGCGGGAGCGTGGGTAAACTTACTACACGCCGTCAGACCTGGGACGGTGGCGGTTCATATAACTGGGAGATGAATAATGCCGCGGGCGCGCCTGGTACCGGTTGGGACTTGATCACCACCACCAACGGCCAGGGTGTCAATGTGACCGCTACCAGCGGAAACCCGTTTACCATCAAACTCATCTCGTTGAACGGCAGCACGCCGGGCTCGGCCTTGAATTTCACCAACAATGTCATGAACACGTGGATCATCGCCACCGTCACCAATGCCGCATTTACCAATTTCAGCGCCGATAAGTTCACCATCGATTCCAGCTCGTTCAGCAACAATCTCGCTGGCGGCTCGTTCAGCGTGTTGGTGACCAACACCACCAACCTGGTGGTGAAATTCATTCCCAACACTGCCACCGCGTTAAAGTTCGTGGCGCAGCCGTCCAGTACGACCGCTGGCTCCACTCTTTCAGCGGTCACTGTCCAACTGAAGAATGCTTCCAATCAGAATGTCCCGCACAGCGGTGTGTCTGTTTCGCTGGCCTTGAACGGTGGCGGCTCTTTGGGTGGAACGACCACGAAGACCACCGATGCCAGCGGCCTCGCGACCTTCGATGACCTCGTCATCACCTCTGCCGGCACCGGCAAGACGTTCACGGCCAGTGCTTCCGGCCTGACCAACGATACCAGCAGCTCGTTCGATATCAGCGCAGCCGCGGCAAACAAGCTTGTCCTGCACACCGCGTCGTCATCTTCCGCCACCGCCGGTGTGGCTCTGGCCCAGCAGCCGGTCATCTGGATCACCGACACCTATGGTAACCTGGTGAATGACAGCAGCACGGAAGTGACTGCCACCCGTAACGCAGGCAGCGGCACATTGCAGGGCACGACCACCATTACCGCCGCGAGCGGCGTGGCGGCGTTTACTGACCTCGCTCACAATATCGCAGGCGATATCACCATCAGCTTCAGCTCTAATCCGAGCTTTACCGGCGTGACCTCCGGCACTATCACCATCAATGCGGCTGCTGCGGACCATCTGGCCATCGCGACCGAACCTTCGGTGACGGCGACCGCCGGTGTGTCGTTCAGCCAGCAACCGGTCATCCGCGTGGAAGACCAGTTCGGCAACCTGCGTTCCAGCGATAATGCTACCATCGTCAGCGCCGCGCGTACCACGGGTATCGGCAGCGGCTCGTTGCAAGGCACCACGAGCGTGACGGTCAGCAACGGCGTGGCCACCTTCGCCAACCTGTCGCACAACGTCGCGACCAACATCACTCTCGATTTCACCGCCAGTGTCACTGGCGCGACCTCGACCAGCATTCAAGTTTCACCGGCAGCGGCCCATCATCTGGCCATCCAGGCGCAGCCTTCCGCCAGCGCGACTGCGGGCGTGGCCTTCGGCCAGCAGCCGGTCGTCGCTATCCAGGACCAATTCAACAACAACGTCTCCAGCGATAATGCCAGTGTCGTGACCGGCACGCGTGTCGATGGCGCAGGCACTTTGCAGGGCACCACGAACGTTACTGTCGTCAACGGTATCGCGACCTTCACGGATTTGGCGCACCTCGTCGCCACGAACATCACCATCCAATTCACCTTCGACAGCCTGGTCAGCGCGACGTCTGACAGCATCGCCGTCCAGGCCGCCACGGCTGACCATCTGTTCTTTGCCGTCCAACCCGGCGCGGCGGTTTCCGGCACGCCTTTTGGCACCCAGCCGGTGATCAAGACCCAGGACGCCTTCGGCAATGATTCCACGAATGGTTTGGCGGCCAGCCTGAACGTCACCGTTTCGGCAAGTGAAGGCACGTTGCTGGGCACCACGACGGTCGACGCGGGTGCTAATGCTGGCAACGGCGTGGCCACCTTCACCGACCTGCAATTGAACCTGCTCAGCACTAATGAGCAACTGACCGCCAGCGCAACCGGCTTCACCAACGGAGTCAGCGCAGTGTTCAGTGTTACGCTGGTGACGCAGACCATCAATTTCGGTTCGCTCTCAGGCAAGACCTATGGCGACGCTTCCTTTGGTGTGAGCGCCTCCGCTTCCTCCGGCCTGCCGGTCAGCTTTAGTGTCGTCTCCGGCCCGGCCACTGTGTTGGGTACGAACGTGACCATCACCGGCGCAGGCAACGTGACCATCCGCGCATCGCAAGCAGGCAACAGCATCTATTCTGCTGCGACTAACGTGGACCAATCCTTCACTGTTTCGCCCGCTGGCCTGCTCGTCTCGGCGAATAACAAGACGCGTGCTTACGGCGCGGCTAACCCGACGTTCACCGCTACCATCACTGGTTATGTGAATGGTGAGAACAGCGGTGTGCTGAGCGGCACGCCGTCTTTGACCACCTCTGCGGACACCAACAGCATCGTGGGCGGCTATGACATCGTCGCGGCTATCGGTTCCTTGAGCGCGTCCAATTATGTGTTCAGCTTCACCAACGGCACTCTTAGTGTGACCAAGGCTGGACTTATCGTGTCGGCGGATAACAAGAGCCGCGTCTACGGCGCGTCCAATCCGACGCTCACCTATACTGTGACCGGCTTCGTGAACGGCGAAAACAGCGGTGTTCTGGGTGGCGCTGCCGTGGTGAGTACTTTGGCAGACACCAACAGTGCGGTCGGTGGTTACGACATCACCGTGGCATTGGGCACGTTGAGCTCAGCCAACTACAGCTTCAGCTTCACCAACGGCACCTTGAGCGTGACGAAGGCTGGCTTGCTCGTATCAGCAGACAACAAGAGCCGCGTGTACGGCGCAATTAATCCGGCGTTCACCGCCACCATCACTGGTTTCGTGAATGGTGAGACCAGTGGCGTGCTCGGCGGTGCGCCCTCGCTGACCACTTCGGCGGCCACCAATAGCCCCGTCGGCGATTACGACATCGTTGCCGCTCTCGGCTCGTTGACCTCGGCCAACTACAGCTTCAGTTTCACCAACGGCACATTGACCGTCGGTAAGGCCACCTTGCTCGTGTCGGCGAACAACCAGAGCCGCGCATACGGATCTGCCAATCCTGCACTGACTTACACCATCACCGGCTTCGCGAACGGCGACAATAGCGGTATCCTTGGGGGCGCTCCGGTGCTTTCCACCACCGCCGACACCAACAGCCCCGTCGGCAACTACGACATCACGATCAGTGCCGGCACGTTGGGCGCGGCCAACTATCTCTTCAGCTACACCAACGGTATACTCAGTGTTGCCAAAGCGACGTTGCTCGTCGCGGCGGATGACAAGACCCGCGTCTATGGTGCAGGGAATCCGACGTTTACTGCCACTATCACTGGTTACGTGTCCGGCGAAAACAGCAGCGTCCTGGGTGGCGCACCCTCCTTGACCACCACAGCGAACACGAACAGCGCGGTTGGTCCATATACCATCACGGCAGCGGTCGGTACCTTGAGCGCGGCCAACTACGCGTTCAGCTTCACTAACGGCACATTGACTGTCACCAAAGCCGGATTGGTGGTCACGGCTGGCGACAAGGCCCGCGTCTATGGCGCGGCGAACCCGACGTTCACCTACACTGTCACTGGTTTTGTGAACGGTGAGACAGCGGCGGTCCTCGGTGGCGCTCCTGCGTTGAGCACCACGGCCATCACCAATACCCCGGTTGGCAGCTATGCCATCACGACCACGGCAGGCACGCTCAGCTCGGGTAATTACTCCTTCGGCTTCACCAACGGCACGCTGACCATCGGCAAGGCGACCCTGACCGTGTCGGCGGACGACAAGGCCCGCCTCTATGGTGTGACCAATCCAGTGCTCACCGTCACTTATAGCGGCTTTGTGAATGGTGAGACTGCCAGTGTGTTGAGCGGCGCTCCTGCGCTGAACACCACGGCGGTCACCAACAGCCCGGTCGGCCCGTATGCCATCTCGGTAGCCATCGGCACGTTGAGCGCGACCAACTATGCGTTCAGCTTCACCAACGGCACATTGACCGTCGGCAAGGCCACGTTGCTCGTGGCTGCGAACAACAAGACCCGGGTTTATGGCGATGTGAATCCGACCTTTACTTACAGCGTCACCGGATTTGTGAACGGAGAGAATAACAGCGTGCTGACCGGCGCGCCGAGCCTGACCACATCCGCAGGCAGCGGCAGCCCAGTGGGCGCCTACGGCATCGTGGCCGCGCAGGGAACATTGGCTGCGACCAACTACCTGTTGAGCTTCACCAATGGCATGCTTACGGTCACGCAGGCCATCATCACTGTCACGGCGAACAACACATCCCGCGCTTACGGCGCGCCGGACCCTGCGTTCACGGTTGATTACGATGGATTCAAGAACAGCGAAGGCTTTGAAGTCCTGAGCGGCTTCCCGGATGTGCATACGACTGCCACCTCCACCAGCACGGTTGCGGGCGGGCCTTATCCCATCATCCCGGCCGTCGGCACGCTGAGCGCCACTAACTATAGCTTCGTGTTCGTGAATGGCCAGTTGAGCATCACCAAGGCGACCTTGACCGTCACGGCGGACAACAAGATCCGCGCGTTCGGTATCACCAATCCTCCCCTGACCGTCACGTACACCGGCTTTGCGAATAGTGAAACCACGAACGTCCTGAGCGGCGCACCAGTGATAACCACCACAGCAAACCAGTTCACCGGTGTGGCCAGCAGTCCAGTGGCCATCACGGTCACTATCGGCACGCTGTCCGCGGCCAACTACAGCTTCTCGTTCGTGAGCGGCACTTTGACCATCACTAAGGCCGGCACGGCGAACAGCATCAGCACTTCGTTGAATCCTGCCCTGCCGAGCTCGAACGTCACCTTCACGTCGACCATCAGCCTGTCGGCGCCGGGCGTGGGCACGCCGAGCGGCCAGGTACAATTCAAATCGGACGCCTCAACGCTCGGTGCACCGGTGACCTTGAACGGCTCAGGTATCGCCGGGTTCACCACGTCCTCGCTCACCCATGGCTCGCATGTCATCACGGCCGAGTACGCGGGAGACGCCAACTTCTTCGGAAGCACCAACACGCTCAGCCCGAACCAGGTCATCAATCGTCCGCCGCTTGCGACCAACGACGTGTTGACGGCGTATCGCAATGTCGCGACCAACGTCGCTGCCACGGTGCTCAAGGCGAATGATGCCGACCCGGATGGCGACGTGTTCAATGTCACCTCGGTCAGCGCGCTCAGCGCCCAGGGCGGTACGGTCACACTGGTGAGCGGCACGGTCACGTATACGCCGCTACTCAACTACATCGGCGCGGACAGCTTCACCTACGTCATCACCGATTCGTTCGGTGCGACCGCCAATGGTACGGTCAACGTCACTGTGCTCAACCCGACCAACCGCATTTCGAACATCCAGAAATTGGGTGACGGTAACTTCCGCCTGACCGTGGAAGGCACACCCGGCCTCACCTACGTGATGCGGGCTGTCACGAACGTCGAAGCGACCAACTGGGTGTCCATCAGCACCAACGTTTGCGGCGTGGGCGGAACGTTCACGGTGGACGACCTGAAGGCGACGAACTTCGTCCGCCGCTTCTATCGCAGCATGCTGCCGTAATTTGTCGGGAGGACGGGGACGGCAATGCACAAGTGCCGTCCCCCAATCTTTAAAGCGGTGGTCGTAAGACCACCGCTTCTTTTTTTGCAAGGTGGCTTGATTTGGTTCCCGGATCGTAAAAAAGGCTCGCCGTGTTGAAGTGGGCTAAAGCCCGCGCTCCGATATCTGTCTTTGCAATGGCTTGCTCCATCACCCTGCGCTTGGCAAAATCTGGCTGAAATGCGCGAACGCTTCCGTAATTGGACGGAAAATTTTGAAACCTTTATCCTCGAAGTCATCTTCGAGCAGCGCCATGACATCCGCGCCCGCATCACTCGAGGAATCTTACTGGCCTCTTCCAAGCTCTTTGAGGTGCTGATCAAGATCCGCCGCTTCCTCTACAACGTCCGCATCCTCCGCGATTCCACGCTGGGTGTGCAGGTCATCGCTGTCGGCAACCTCACCGTCGGCGGCACCGGGAAGACGCCCGTGGTGGAGAAATTCGCCCGTGCCCTGCGTGACCAGGGCCGCAACGTAGCCATCCTCTCGCGCGGTTATCGTTCACGCCCCACGCCGTTGCACGAGCGCATCATGAACAAACTGTTGTTGCGGGCGGACACCACGCCACCGCGCATAGTTTCCGATGGCAAATCCCTGTTACTGGATTCCGACCTCGCCGGTGACGAGCCCTACATGCTGGCATCGAACCTGAAGGACGTCGTGGTGCTGGTGGACAAGGACCGTGTGAAAGCCGGACGTTACGCCATCGAGAAATACGGCTGCGATACGTTGCTGCTCGACGATGGCTTCCAGTATTGGAAACTTGCGGGACGGCGGCAGGACATCGTGCTGGTGGATTGCCAGCAGCCGTTTGGCAATGAACGTCTCCTGCCGCGTGGCACCCTGCGCGAGCCGCCATCGCATCTGGCCCGCGCCAACGTCATCTTCATCACCAAAAGCGACGGTAACACCGCCCAGCTCCGCGCGCGCATCTCTAAACACAATCCCAGCGCGGGCATCATCGAGTGCGTCCATCACCCGTTATATTTCGAGGATGTTTTTTCCGGTGAACGAAAGGGCCTGGACTTCATCCAGGGCCGACAGATCGCGTCACTGAGCGGAATCGCGCAGCCGGAGAGTTTTGAAGAAAGCCTGGTGAAACTGGGCGCTGAGCTCGTCTACTCCAAACGGTTTGCGGACCATCACCGTTTCACACAACAAGAAGTGTTGAACGCGATCAATCGCGGCAAAAAGCGCCAGGCGGAATTTATCGTAACCACGCAAAAGGATGCCGTGCGTTTCCCGAAGCTCGACCGGCGCGATCTGCCGGTCTATTTCGTGCGTGTGGAAATCAAGATATTGAGCGGCGCGGATGACTTCGAGGATTGTGTCCGCAAGATCTGCTTTCGCTGATGATGGACAAGCTGCTTTACGTTTTGGTGCGCTCGCTGGTGGCAGTGCTGCAGGCGCTGCCGTTGACGTGGGTGGCGCGACTGGGCAGGGCAGGTGGCGGGATCGCCTTCTGGCTGGACGCGCGCCATCGCAAAGTGGCCATCCGCAACCTGACGATGTGCCTGAAGGACAAGTCAGCGGACGAGATACGTGCTTTGGCAAAAGAAAACTTTCGCCGTTTGGGAGAAAATTACGCCTGTGCAGTGAAGACGGCGTCGATGAGTCTCGAAGAGTTGCTGCCGCATATCGAGATCTCCGGTGAGGAGAGGATCGTGAAGCATTTGAAGGGTAATCCGCCGCGCAGCGTGGTGGCGGCCATCGGTCATTTCGGGAACTTCGAACTGTATGCGCACTACGGGCTTTTTTTAGGGAACGTGCAAAGCGCGGCGACGTATCGCGGATTGAGGCAGCCCTCGCTGAGCCGGCTCATGCAATCGTTGCGCGAGAAATCCGGCTGCCTGTTCTTTGAACGGCGTTCGGAAGGGGGGGCGTTGAAAGCGGCGATGAACCAGCAACCCCTTTTGCTGGGACTCATGGCAGACCAGCATCCGGGCAGGCGAGGGATACAACTGCCGTTCCTGGGACAACCGTGTTATCACTCCACGGCGGCGGCGATATTCGCTTTGCGTTATGATTGCGCCATCACCACGGGGATATGTTATCGCATCGGCCTGGCCCGCTGGCGGATCGAGAACGGCGCGGAAATCCTTACCCATGAAAATGGCAAACCGCGTTCGGTGGAGTCCATCACCGCGGATGTGGTGCGTGGGCTGGAGGTAGGCGTGATGCGCGACCCGGCGAATTGGTTTTGGGTCCATAACCGCTGGAAAGGCCTGAAAGTGGCGCCGGTCTCGAAAGATGAAACGCAGGAATCTGAAGTCATCGCATGAACCCTGCGCCGAACAGGATACTTGTGCGCGGCACCAATTGGCTGGGTGATGCGGTGATGACTGCACCCGCGTTGTTGCGGCTGCGCGAACGATTTCCTAGCGCACATATCACGCTGCTGACTTCAGAAAAATTGCGTGAATTATGGTTGAATCATCCGGCTGTGAATGAAGTCATCTCGTTTGGAGCGGAGGAGGGGATGTTTTCGGTCAAACGTAAGCTCGCGGCAGGAAGGTTTGACCTGGCGTTGGTGCTGCCGAACTCACCGCGTTCTGCGTTAGAAGTTTGGCTGGCGGGGATACCGGAGCGAGTCGGCTACTCCCGCCCATGGAGGGATTGGTTCCTGACACAGGCCGTTCCCACGAGGCCGGGGCATGTGCAGATGCACAAGCGGTCGGTGGAAGAGATTAAACGACTGATCGCTGATAAAGCACCAGGCACCAGGCACCAGGTACCAAATGATTTGGCGCATCAGATCCATGAGTATTTGCATTTGGTTGGTGCACTTGGGGCGAGCGCTGAACCGCTCGCGCCGCGGTTGGTTGTCAGCCCAGAAGAAGTCGAAGCGGCGAAAAAGAAATTCGGGCTAATGGATGTGAAGCAACCGGTTTTAGGTCTTAACCCCGGAGCAGAGTATGGCCCGGCAAAGCGCTGGCCGGTGGAGCGGTTCATCGCTGCGGCGCAGGAGATCCAGAAACGGACGGATTGCGCGTGGCTGGTTTTTGGCGGCAAAGGGGATGCCGAGATAGCAGGGCGCATCGCTGCCGCAGTTCCAAGTGCCAAAAATGTGGCGGGGCAGACATCTCTGCGCGAATTGATGGCGCTCCTGAAAACCTGTCGCGTGCTGTTGACCAACGACACCGGGCCGATGCACGTGGCTGCGGCGCTGGGCACGCCGGTAGTGGTACCATTCGGGAGCACGTCGCCGGAATTGACCGGGCCAGGTTTGCCGGGAGATGCACGCCACAAGCTGATCCTGTCCGATGCGCCGTGTTCGCCGTGTTTTTTGCGGGAATGTCCGATCGATTTCCGCTGTATGAAGGGGATCGGGGTGGAACGGGTGACGGAGGCGGTGATGAAATCGCTAAGCTGAAACGGAACGCCTATAGATTTTTGGGCGGCGCGGGAGCATCGCCCTACCATTGTTGCCGCGCTTGCCTTCGCCTTCCGGCTGCGGAATACTGCGGCTTGTGAACGATCCGGTGACCAAGTTGACCAACGAGCTGATCGCCTCCTACGCCAAGGTCGGCGGCATCAACCATTTGGACGGAAAAAACCTTCCTTCCAAAAGCCGCATCACCATTATCACGGAAGATTTGCTGCGGCTGCTGTTCCCTGGTTTCTTTGGCGAAAAAATAATCCATTCCTCGGAGATCAAGGTCGAGACGGCGGCGCTGATGGATTCCGTGCTGGGCGCATTGGAAGACGAGGTGCGGAAAAGCCTTGAATACAATCCGCCCGCTCACCTGCCGAAAAAAGAGATCACGTCGGCGGCGCACACTATTACGCTGGAATTTCTCGGTTGCCTGTCGCATGTCCGCGAAATCCTGCAAACCGATGTGGAGGCAGCGTTCAACGGTGATCCGGCGGCGGCGAGCAAGGACGAGATCATCGTCTCATATCCTTTCATCGAATCCATCGCGGTGCAGCGACTGGCGCACGAGCTTTACAAGAAACAAGTACCACTCATTCCGCGCATCATGACGGAATGGGCGCATGGGCGTACGGGAATGGACCTGCATCCGGGCGCGCAGATCGGCACGCATTTTTTCGTGGACCATTGCACGGGCACGGTGGTGGGGGAGACGACCATCATCGGCAACCACGTGAAGATGTACCACGGCGTGACATTGGGCGCGAAATCGACCAGCGGCGGACAGCAGCTCAAGGGTAGCAAACGGCATCCGACCATCGAAGACCGGGTGACGATCTATCCTGGTGCGACCATCCTTGGTGGGGAGACCGTCATTGGTGCGGGCTGCACCATTGGCGGCAACGTCTTCATCATGGACAGCGTGGCACCCAATTCTCTTGTCATCTACGATGGCCTGGACATGCGCGTCCTGAGCAAAAGCGACAAGAAAACCTCGGGGGATTTCCAGATATAAGGCAGCGTTGAAGCGCTGCCTTTCATGAAGGTTGCCCTCAGCGAGCCTCGGTGCTCAGTCCTTAAGACTTCGGCGGAGTATCATTGGAAGCCTTGACCAGCTCTTCAATGATCTTCTTGAATTCCTCCAAACCTGTGGCCGGAATGATGATGGTATCGCGGCGTCCGCCCACATCTTCAGTGATGCGCAAAAAGCGGCCGCGCGGATTTTCGCGTAGCGTCAGAATGAACGTCTTGCGTTCGATCTGGATCTTCTCCGTTCGCAACGTGTCTTCATTGACCGGAGGCTTTGGGGAATAACCATAAGGACGGTGACCACCGTAAGGGGATCGTTCGTTTGATATCATATTTGTTACCTATTACCTAACCATTGTGGTGCGTCTGTCCGTTGCCATAGAACTTCCTACTACCACTATCATTTTATGTAATAAAAATCTGACACAATGATTTAAGTGTCAACTCCTGAGTTTCCCGTAGGAGTAACTTATCGTCGACCCATGTGTTGATTCGATGACGATTTTGTGATCTTCCAAAAGTAAATCAGCAGTCCTAAGAGCACGAACAGGTTGGCGATCTGCGATGCTGCGTGCCAGTGGCCAAAACTGTTTTTAGCGGCGTCTCTGACATCGGGGGATGCCGCGAGGTTGTACATTGTCTGATGAAGCATGTGCAGGTTCGGTTGGGCTTTCAATGCGCCGAACAGGATCAGCACGGTCAGGATGACCCAGGTAACAAGCATGGTCCGGGAAGGGCGTCGGCTGAAGTAAAACCACTCGGCAAGCAAGTGTACGAGGGCGATAGTCGCGCATAGAGAATGCAGCACGAAATAACGCGTGATGATGACCTGTGCCGCCGCACCCGCGTAATAACGCGCGTAATCTCCCGGGAACACACCTAACATCTTTGGAGAAAAAAAGGCCGGGCCGACGAAGAACGTGAAGGAAACGGCCGCGCCGAACCAGATCGCGGCATTGATGACGCCAATGAATCTCAACCCGGACATAGTGCTGCCATGCTAGGACAATTGAAGAATCGCGCAAGCCGGATTAGTCGATGTGTCCGACCAAAAAAAAGAAGGCAGGCGGTGAAGCCTGCCTGTAGGTAATTTTCTGACACTTACTTGATCGGCGGCTGATTGGTCAGCGGCGGGATCACTTTCACCGAGCCGTCGGAATTCACTTCGACATTCAGGTCGTAGTGTTTCTGCTGTTTTCCGGCAGCCTGGTTGTTCATCAGCTTCTCAGCGCCCTTTTGTTGGTTGCCGATCAATCCGGCGCTGAACCATTCCATGCGTTTGGCGATGGTGAGCTCGGATTTCAGTTTCTTGACCTGCGCGCGCAGGACGGTCAGGTCGTTAAATTTGCGTTCGAGCTCGGCTTTTTCGCCCATGAGGCGTTTGAGTTCTTTTTCCAGCACGGCTTTGTCGCCTTCCGCAGCGGCGAGTTTATTGCGCGTGTCTTCGATCTGCGCGCTCAGTCCGTTGATGGCGTTGGTCAATTCACCCGCCTGTTTCTCGAGGCCCTGGTTCTGGGTCTCAAGCTCGGCGATGCGTGCATCACGTTTGGCGATCTCTTCCTGTGCGGCGGTCAGCGCGGCCTGAGTGTTGGTGAGCGAGGTTTGGGTCTGGGTGAGCGTTTCGGTCAGGTTGGTGATCTCGGTCTTGCGCGCGGTCAATTCGTTTTCCAGGTTCACATTCACCTGTTTTTGCTCATCAAGCGCTACGCTGGCTTGCTGCCACTGGTTGGAGTGATAAACGATCTTCGCATCGTCCTCGGTTTTTTGCTTGGTGGCTTGTTCGCTGCGATAGATGAGCGCGATGGCGAGTCCGAGCACAACCACGGCGAGGCCTACCAGCGCCGCTGTGACCAATCCTTTCTTCTCGTTCATAGGCGCAAACCATGCATGGAACGCGGAAAGTTGACAAGTCCCAACCTGAGAAGTTGTTCACCGGCGGCTTGCCAAACGGCAGACTGCATTTAAGTTTAAACCATGAAGTTGCCACGCGAGGTGCCGGTGATGACCCTCCCGGGGGTCACGTTGTTCCCGCAGTCCCTGCTGCCGCTGCGCATATTCGAGCCGCGGTATCGCCGGATGCTAGCCGATACCCTGCTGGGCGAGCGCATGTTTTGCGTGGCCATGCCCAAACCTGGCCGGCCCCATTCTCCAGTAAACATCGCCGGCCTGGGACTTATCCGCGCCGCCGTGACCCACAAAGACGGCACCTCCCACCTGATCCTGCAGGGCATCGCCCGTGTGGAATTGGAAGCGGCCGTGCGGTACCGTCCCTATCGCGTGCACAAGATCCACCCCATGATCTCAATGCCGCACAACAGCGTGAAGGTGGATGCGCTCGTCGCCAAAGTCCGCGACCTGCTCGTGGAACGGTTCCAATTGGGCATGCCGTTCCCGTTCCCGCTATTCCCGGCGTCGGTCGAACCGGAGGCTGAACCGCCTGCGTTACCGGCAAAAGACATCCTGAACTACCTGGACAAGATCGCGAGCCCCGAGCAAGTGGCCGACCTGGTTTCCTGTGTGGTGCTGCCCGATGCCTCCGACCGCCAAACGATCCTGGAGATGGTGGATGTCGAAGCGCGATTGCATCAACTTGTGCGATTCATGGTCGACGAGATCAAACAACAAAACAAAAAGAAATAAGGGAAGGTTTTATGGACAAAAAGGAAGCAGCTTTTTCGGAGACACCCGCTACACCTGAACAGATGGCGTCCGCCTTATTCGCGCAGATGATCCTGCAACAGGCCAACATGGCGCTGATGCTTCTCGGCAAGATCGCCAATCCGCAGACCGGCGAGATGATGCGCGACATCGAGGCCGCGCAATATTTCATCAGCCAGCTGGAGATGCTGGAGATAAAAACCAAAGGCAACCTGAGCAAGGACGAAGAAAACTTGCTCAAGCAAAGCCTGTTGACGTTGCGGATGACGTATGTGGAAGTGACGCAATCGCCTGAGCCGCCGAAGGCCGAGGCAGGCAAGCCTGTGGAGCCCGCCAAACCCGCAGAGGAGAAAAAACCTGCGGAACCTGCCGCACCTTCCGGCCATGAGTCCGAGAAGAAGTTCACAAAGAAATACTAGTCCTTACGGACGGTCACGGGCGCGCTGTCTTCAGCGCGCCCACCCAGTCATTTATAACCAAACAGCTTCTTCTGTTTGATGACTTCCACGATGGGCGCGGGCACAGATTTTTCCCACGAGGCATCGCCCGCCCTCATCTTGTCCAGCAAGTCCTGCGAGCGGATGCGCAGGAACTCGTTGTTGGATGGAGTGATGTCCTTAATGAAACCGTTTTCGCGGAAGTGTGTGTAGATATGCTTCAATTGCGGCCGGATGGGAAAATTATCAGCTGTCAGCAACTGGTTGGTCTTGAAATTCAGGATGGGATAGACGTACAGCCTGCCGGGGTTTTTAAAAAGCTGGCCGAGGCCAGCGAGCATGCCACCTTCGGCATCGTTGTAATAATTCTCGTCAAAGATCTCCGCGAGCTTCGATGCGCCCAGCGCGATGCCGATGGGACATTGGGTGTAGCGCGCGAGGTAGGCGGTGAGGCGATGGTAGCGGCGGAAGTTTGAGACCAGCACCGTCTTGCCTAACGGCGTCAACGTGTCCGCGCGGTCGAGGAAATCCTGCGGGTCGATGGCATCGCCGGTCGTGAGCTGGCGCAGGGTCATCTCCATGAGGACCACGGGTTCCTGCCCGGCCACGTCCGGCTCGCGGGAAAATTGTTCCAGACCGCGCTCCAGCACATCCAGCGTGGCGTTGGTGATGGGATGAAAACTGCCGCGTTGCACGAGCACGGGTTTTTTGTAGAGCACCTCGGCCCATTGCGCGGCTTCGCCCTGCGCGGTGAACATGGCGGCTTCCGTGAGGCCATGCTGCACAAGTTTCAAGGCCATGAGGCGATTGTCCACCTTTTCAAAGGCGGGACCGCCGAGGCGGATCATATCCACTTCCACGCGCTCCCACGTGAGATTGTCGTGCAGCGAGCGGATGAGTGTCTCAGGATCGCGATGCAGATAGAACGCGCCGAAGATAAGGTTCACGCCCACGATGCCCAGCGCCTCCTGCTGGCGATAATTTTCTTTTTCGAGCAACCGCACGTGGATGAGGATCTCCGAAGGCTGCCCATGGGATTCAGTTTGGAAACGGATGCCCAACCAGCCATGGCCTTCTTCTTTCCGGCTAAAGCTGTGGGTGGCCACGGTGTTGGCGAAAGCAAAGAAATCGCATTTGTCACCGCGCGTCTTGTCGAGCCGCTCCAGAAGCAGGTTGAACTCGTAATCCAGCATCGAGCGCAGGCGTTTGCGGCTCACGTAACGGTCGCTCACGCCGTAGATCGCGTCGCTTACCGCCATGTCGTAGGCGGAGATGGTCTTGGCCACGGTGCCGGACGCACCGCCTACGTGGAAGAACCAGCGGGCCACTTCCTGTCCCGCGCCGATCTCCGCGAACGTGCCGTACCGCATGGCATCGCGGTTGATCTGGGAAGCTTTTTGAAAAGTGCTGAGTTTTTCCTCGTTCATCTCGGCTTCATTGTCCGCGAAACGGCATCGCAGGCCAGATTTTTTTGATTAAGAAGACTGAAGGGGCGCATTCTGACGCTACCCCAATAACGAAAGGGCATTGGTTGGCGTTCACTGGATGCGCCAAATCGGCGGTCGTATGCCCCAGTGGGCAAGCCCCACAGATTGTGTGGGGTTGGAATCAATGCCACTAGAAATCCTGGGTTCATCAAATTTAGTGTGGAGCAGTGTGGAGGAGTGTGTCGAAAGTGATAAGTGACGAGTGACGAGTGAAAAGCCAGAACAGGCGCGAAGCGACAGACTACGGGCAGAGCAAGCGGGCGAAGCCCGGCGGGAGGCCGGCTTGGCGGTGACCGTTGGACACACGTTGCCCATAGCGCGAGATTATCACGGGTTTTGGCATTTGCATGTGTCCGGGACACATCATTTGAGGGCAGAGGTGAGAGGTGCGAAGTGAGAAGTACGAAGGGATTCTGATTCAACGCAAAGACGCAAAGGCGCAGAGAGGGGGAAGAAACCAGTTCTTTTCTATTGGGTCTCGCGAAGCTCGACCCTCCGAAAGAGGAACCGTAAAAATCGATTTTGCGTTCGCCTGTTTTCCACTACTCTGGCGGCATGCAGCGCGATTCGCTCAAAAACGTCAGCCGCCTGGTGGTGAAGCTCGGCACCGGTGTCCTCACCGACAGCCGGAAGCAACCTGACCTCGCGCAGATGGAGCAATTGGTCTCGCAGGTAGCGGAGCAGCGCAAAGCGGGCAAAGAAGTCGTGATCGTCTCTTCCGGCGCGGTCGGCGCGGGCATGGGCGCGCTCGGCATGGATAAGCGGCCCACCGAGCTCGCGGAATTGCAGGCCTGCGCCGCCATCGGCCAGTCGCGCCTGATGGCCATCTACGAAAAACTATTCGCGAAATTTGAGCTCAAGGTCGCCCAGGTGCTGCTCACACACGACGACCTGCAACATCACGACCGCCACCTGAACGCGCGCAATACGCTCGTCACATTGCTCAAGCACGGCGTGGTACCCATCATCAATGAAAACGATGCCGTATCGTCCACCGAATTGAAGTTTGGCGACAACGACAAGCTATCCGCGCTCGTGGCATCACTGTTGCCCGCGGACCTGCTCATCATTTTGACCACGGTGGATGGCGTCATCGAAAATTTCGGCAAGGCGAACCCCAAGACCATCCCCACGATCGAGACCGTGGACGGCGAACTCGAAAAGATCGCGGGCGGCACGACGAGTGAGACGGCGGTCGGCGGAATGGCTTCGAAGATACAGGCCGCGAAGATCGTCATCCGCTCCGGCATCCCGCTGGTCATCGCGTCCGGGAAAAAGAAAGCGGTTCTCGCAAAAGTGCTCGGCGGTGAGGACGAGGGCACGTTGTTCGTGGCGCAGCCCGGCAAATTGCAGGGTCGCAAGCGTTGGATCGCGTTTTTCCATCATCCCAAGGGCGCATTGTTCGTGGACAACGGCGCCAAGGAAGCCTTGCGCGAAAAGGGCAAGAGCCTGCTGCCTCCCGGTGTGGCGCGGTGCGAAGGCACTTTCGCTGTGGGCGATGTCGTGCGCATCTGTGATCTGGACGGAACGGAGTTCGCTCGCGGCATCGCGCGGTTTGATTCGGTCGCGGTGTGCGGTCGCAAGCTGCCCAAGGAAGAACTTATCCATCGGGATGATTTGGTGATTTTGTAGCTAATGATGAAGAAATGGGGACAACTAAAATCCCCTCACCCTGTCCCTCTCCCCGCTGGGCGGGGAGAGGGGAACCAGACAGAACGCTTCCAGAAAAAAATAAAGCATCTGAATTTTACACACGTCTGTGGCTAACCAATGAAAAAACAACCAGCGATCAACGATTTATTGAAGGTGATGGCGAAATTGCGCTCATCCAAGGGCTGCCCGTGGGACCGTGAGCAGAACCATCGCAGCTTGTGCCGCCATGCCATCGAAGAAGTCTATGAATTGATCGATGCCATTGAGAACGACGATGACCACGAGATGGCCGAGGAGTTGGGCGATCTGCTTCTACAGGTGGTCTTCCACGCGCAGATGGCGAAGGAGCGGGGCGCATTTGATTTCGAGAAGCTCACGCGTCATCTCGTGGATAAGCTTATCCGACGGCATCCGCACGTTTTTGGCAACGTGAAGGTCAAGGACGTGGACGAGGTTTGGGTGAATTGGGAGAAGATCAAGAAAGCCGAGAAGCACGGCACCAAACACGCGCGTCATTCCGCGCTGGACGGCATCCCTAAACATCTGCCTGCGTTGCTGCGTGCTGAGAAGCTTGCGAAAAAAGCCAAGAAAGCAGGGCTGATTTCTCCGATGGATGCAGCCAGGGTTTTGAACAAAAGCGCTGGATTATTTAAGCGGAAAAATAAGGACGCCATCGCCCAGAACCTTTTTGGATTGGTACTTTTTGCACAGAACGAGGGTTGGTGTGCAGAGGAATTGTTGGCTTCAGAGGTCAAAAAGCGTGAGCGTGAGTTGCGGCGGCGGGAGGCGAAGAAATAAAGAGCGGCGCGCTCGGAGATCGCGCCCTACCTTGCGCCGTCTCTCGCCTAACGCGGTTTTGTGATGGACATTGTTGAGCCTAACAGCCTGCTAGAAATGGCTAATCAGATGGTGGCGCCCGGAGCGCCCTACCTTATGCCGCTGTATGCCACAGGCGGTTCAAAGGGAAACGCCTGTTAGTCCAGTTGCCAGGAGGTTAGCTGTTGCGAATGAGGCTTTGGTGGTAGGGCGCGATCTCCGAGCGCGCCGCCGACTTTGATTGCTCTTAAGAAAACACTTCCTTACTTTTTGGACATGGGCTTGCCATCGCGCAAAAGGTTGCCTCATCAAATTCCCCAATGGGTTGCCGACGGCAGCTGGTTTTTTATCACCATCAACTGCATTCCACCCGGGAAGAACCAGTTATGTCATTCTGAAACAGGTGATGCAGCGCTTGCGGCTGTGAAGCATAACCATGAGAAGCTGGTTTGGTATTGTAGGTTGTTTTTGCTGATGCCGGATCATGTGCATGCTATTCTTGCATTTCCTATGGGTCTGGGGATGAAAACAACAACTGAAAATTGGAAGAGATATGTAGCCAACAATTACCGGGTGGATTGGCAACGTGACTTCTTTGACCATCGATTGCGTAATGACCGAGAGGTTGAAGAAACAATTAGTTATATCCTTATGAATCCGGTTCGGAAGGGACTATGTGAGCGTGCGGAGGATTGGGTTTGGGTTTATCGGCCTAATGACCGTATTCCGCCGCAATTGGGCGCGGCGTAAAGGAGGCGGCGCGCCCGGAGGTCGCGCCCTACCTTGCGCCGTCTCTCGCCCAACGCGGTTTTGTGATGGAACACTGTTGAGCCTAACAGCCTGCCACTAACAGCTAATCAGATGGTGGCGGCGCGCTCGGAGATCGCGCCCTACCAATCCGCTGTTTAGCCCATGTCGGTATCGTCTTCGAGGGCTTGCGGATTTAAGTGCGCCCGCCTAACTTCATTTCGTGAAGCTGTCCGTCAAAAGCGATTATGCCGCGCGCGCCGTGCTGTCCCTTGCGCGACACTACACCGTTGGCGGCACTCGCCGGGTGGAGGACCTGGCGGCGGAACAAAACGTCTCTGCGAACTATCTCGTCCAGATCCTGCTCGAACTCAAAGCGCAGAAGATCGTGAAAAGCGTTCGCGGCAAAGAAGGCGGCTATCAACTGGCCAGGCCTCCGGTAGAGATATCCTTTGGTGATGTGCTCCGTTCGGTGCACGGACAGGTCTTCGACACGCCTGCCCTGAGCGACGCCAATTGCCCGCCTGAACTGCGCCATGCGTGGGAACAATTGCGAAAGAATTTCGAGACCGCGGCGGACAGCATCAATTTCCAGCAGCTCATCGAGGAAGCCGCGAACAAAGAGAAGATGTATTACATCTAACGAAAAGGTTGCCCGCGAAACACGCGAAAGAACGCCAAATTTAGGAGGAAATATGCGCATTCATACTTATGCCAGCATCTTGTCAGTGATCCTGCTTTGCGGTTGTGAGTCGCCATCTGGCACATCAGAAATGCCAACGCAAGGCGTGACCACACAGTTCATCGGCTCGCAAAATTCCCATTGGCCGGTGCCGGAAAATTTGTCTATCTACGGAATGCCCTCGGAAAATGATATCCGGGCGTTCGTTTTTGGTGAAGGTGCCGGGCGACCCGGAATTTACTATCTTCCGGCGAACGCCACTGTGCGGAGCGCCATCAAATCCGCCGGTGGGAACAGCGCAACGATCAAATGGGCGGAATCGGGGCTGGAACGGTGGCATTCTGATGGCTCCAGCGACGTCATCCATTTCAGCGCTGGCCAGGAAACGGAGATGCAGATCCCTTTACAGGACGGCGACAGGATTTATTTGGCGCGTTAGCTGGAACCGGGGTTGAACTTTCGCTTGACCCAAAGCGGCTCTCGCTCGACGCTGGAATCGGATCCAATCAAGGAGGAAATCATGAAAACAATCATTCTGCTAAGCTGTCTTTCGATGTCCGTGTTCCTGTCCGGTTGCTCCACCGATGACGAGCGCGCGATCAAGATGGAACGCAATTCCGGTCGCGTGAACCGCATGTCGTCTTCCGGCTGGCGCGCGGTGTGCCACGATAGTTCCCACACCAACGGCTGGGCTGGCCCGTTACGTCCCGAAAAAGAATGGGCCATGCGCGACAAGCTCGACCATAAGAACGAGTTCCCAGGCCACGACGTGACGATTGAGCATTAAGCGCATTCGCGCGAAATTTGGGGCTCTTTTAGCAGGGCGGCAAGGAGGCTGCTAAGAGGATAAAAACGTTATGTGCCGCCAATCCGCTCTTCAGTGTAAACAAGGGCTCCCGACCGCTTTTATCAAAAACCGGTTGAAATCCGCGTGGTTTTTCCGTCTCATGTTGGCGGTCGATACCATTAAAACCCTAAACTCGCTGTCGCAAAATGCGCACTAAGTCTAAAACGCAACCGAAGCCCCGCCTGTTGCATAACTACACGCGCGAGGATTTTTTTGACGAGATGCTCGCGGCGGACGGCAAGCCGCTTCCCCATTACCGTCGTTTCCACGAGCTGTTCCAGCAACTGACCTCCGAGGAATTCGATAACAAGCGACAGTCGGTCGACCTCTCCTTTCTGCGGCAGGGCGTCACGTTCAATGTCTACGGTGATTCCGCGGGCACGGAGAAAATTTTTCCGTTCGACATGTTGCCGCGCATCATCCCGGCCAAGGAGTGGGAATTCCTGGAGCGCGGACTCGCGCAACGCATCACCGCGCTGAACCTCTTCCTGCACGACATCTACCACGAGCAGAAAATTTTGAAGGACGGTGTCATCCCGCCGTTCTATGTGCTTTCGGGAAAACATTTCCGTCGTGAGTTCGTGAACTTCAACGTGCCGAAGGACATCTATATCCATGTCTGCGGCACGGACCTGATCCGCGGCGCGGACGGCCAATATATGGTGCTCGAGGACAACGGCCGCTGTCCCAGTGGTGTCAGTTACGTCCTAGAAAATCGTCGCGCGATGAAACGCACGTTCCGGCATATGTTCGAGAGCATCGGCGTGCGGCCAGTTGAAGATTATCCCGCCGAGCTGTTGCGTATGTTGCAGCACATCGCGCCTGCGGGCGTAGCGGACCCCACGGTCGTGTTGCTCACGCCCGGAGCGTTCAATTCCGCGTACTTCGAGCACACGTATCTTGCGCGGCAGATGGGCATCGAGATTGTGGAAGGCCGCGACCTTGTGGTGCGTGATGCGCGCGTGTATATGCGCACGACCAAGGGCCTGCAACAGGTGCACGTGATCTATCGTCGATTGGACGACGATTTCCTAGATCCCACGGTTTTCCGTCGCGATTCGATGCTCGGCGTGCCCGGCCTGGTGAACGCCTATCGCACGGGCAATGTCTCGCTCGCCAATTCCATCGGCACTGGCATCGCGGATGACAAGGCCATGTATTATTTCGTGCCGCGGATGATCAAGTATTACCTCGACCAGGAACCGCTCATCCCGAACGTGCCAACGTACCTGGCCAACGAGGAAGCCGATAAAAAATACATCCTCGAAAATCTCAGCCAGCTGGTCGTGAAAGCCGCCAATGAATCCGGCGGTTACGGCATGTTGATGGGCCCGAAGGCGACCAAGGCGGAGATCAAAGAATTTCGCAAATTGGTCGAGGCCGAGCCGCGCAATTACATCGCGCAGCCCATGATCTCGCTTTCGCGCCATCCCACGCATGTGGAGAACAGCACATTTGAGGGACGGCATGTCGATCTGCGCCCGTTCATCCTTTACGGCGAGAAGATCACCATGGTGCCCGGCGGGCTCACGCGCGTGGCATTGCGCAAAGGGTCGCTCGTCGTGAATTCGTCGCAGGGCGGTGGCAGCAAAGACACGTGGGTGCTTTATGGAGATGAGTGAGATGCGAGGAAAACATTCAACATTCAACATTCGACATTCAACGCCCAGAGGAGAACTAAATTCCCCTCACCCTGGCCCTCTCCCCGCTGGGCGGGGCGAGGGAAACCGCAAGGTGGCTTTCGGATTTACGATAGTTTTAGAAAGTAGTCGCTTAAACTAATGCTAAGCCGCGTCGCCAATTCACTTTACTGGATGTCTCGTTACATCGAGCGCTCGGAGAATATCGCGCGCATCGTGGACGTGAACATGCAGTTGCTGCTCGATTACCGGAACCTCGACGAGAAACAGCTGGCGCAGTATTGGCTGCCCATCGTCCAGACCACCGGCGACGAAGAGCAATTTCTTAGTCTTCACAAAAAGGCGAGCGCCCAGGCGGTCACAGAATTTCTCGTGTTCCAGGTGGAGAACCCGAATTCCATCGTGTCGTCCGTCTGCCAGGCGCGCGAGAATGCCCGCATGGTGCGCGACCAGATCACCGTCGAGCTTTGGGAAGAATTGAACCGGCTCTACTGGTTCGTGAAAACGCCGCAGGCGCGGCAGGTCTGGAAGGAAAGCCCCAGCGAATTTTTCCAACAGATCAAGGCCGGTTCGCTCCATATCATCGGCCTCACCGACGCCACCCTGATCCATAACGAAGGCTGGTGGTTCACGCAGGTCGGCAAATTCCTGGAGCGCGCGGACAAGACCTCGCGCATCCTCGACCTGCGCTATCAATCATTGCCTGAACGTGGCCTGCCTAAGACTGTGAGCCAGGCGGAAACGCTGGATTGGGCGGCCATCCTGCGCTCGTGCAGCGCGTGGGATGCTTACAAATCCATCCATGGCGCGGAGGTGCACCCCCGGCTCGTGGTGGAGTTCCTGTTGCTCAACGAAGATTTTCCCCGCTCCGTGCGATTCTGCGTTCATCAGCTGAACAAAGCCCTCCGCCGTATTTCGGGGGTGATCGACGGGCGTTTTTCCAACGATGCCGAGAAACTTGCAGGCCGGTTGGTCGCGGAATTGCAGTTCAGCACCGTGGAAGAGATATTTGATTTCGGCCTGCACGGTTATCTTGACCAGGTGCAGTTGAAGCTGAATAACATCGGGGCGGCCATGTTCAACGCGTACATCTTCCAGCAATTCAACAATCTGGAAGACGAGATCATGGTCCAGCAGGAGGAACAGCAGCAGCAATAGGAGAGCGGTGATGTGGGCGAGGGCCGTCGATTATAGCGGCTTGCATCGACCACAGCTATTCCACGTAAGTAAACTTGTTTGCTTAAGGAGATATAGTTATCCTCAAATAATTTTATGGCAGAAGCGAAATACAAGACACCCTCGCACCTGGTGGCGCACATCAACGTCAAATTGGCTTTGCTCGGGGCTCAGCCGGTCAAGACCGCCGATGGCGCGGAGTCGTCCGAGACGCTCGCGGCGCTCGCGGCGCAATACCAGGAAAAGGACCGTCTGCTCGGCCAATACCTCTGTCCCGCCGACCAGCGCATCCAGACTTTTCTCTACGATTACCTGCAGGACGCGCCAGTGACGAAGCTGCCTTCACGCACGTTCACGCTCGACCGCCCCGGCCTTGCGCGCGCGCTTTCGTTGCCGGTGGACAAGGATGATTTCACATCCAGCATCCTGAGTTCATATCGCTGCGCCAACGGCGTGTTGCACAATCCGCTCAGCGACCGCCGCACGACGCAGGGGATTTTCCACGTCACGGAAGGCGGCCTGCCGATCCCCGACGACAAGCTGGGCGTGCCGAAAGCCACGTTCGCCAAGATGCTCGCGCTGGCGCTCAACCCGCCGCGGGATCTCATGCGCCTGCCGTTCACGGCCACGCAGTCGAATCCGGCGGAATGTTTCGTGTCGCTGCTGTTGCGTCCCATCGTGTGCCCGGAGATCCCCGGTTTTACGCCGGAAAAAACGATGGAAGTCCGTTTCTTCGCGCCGGGCAATCTCGTCAGCAACCTTGATTTCGTGGAGAGCATCTTCGGCAACGGTGGCGACCCCTTGTTGCCCGAGAACGATTCCGCGCTCGATACGGAGCATTGGACCGGCCACACCGGCTGCGTCATCCTCGCGCCGCACCTCATCAAGGCCACGAAGAAATCCGTCGGCCTGCCGCATTGGGACCAGGCGACGGAACGTCAGCGGCGCGACGGCATGTGCTGGAAGAACGAGAACGAGCTCTATAACAACGGCGGCGCGTTCAAGCTCACCTGCCGCGACGAGACGGGCGTCATCGTCACGCTCATCGCCGATAATTATTTTGGTTACTGCAAGAAAGAGGTGAAGACGCAGATCAGTTATGCCGCGAACCTGTTCGGGATGTGCGAGGAAGAGCACGCTGGCGGCGCGCTGGTGTTCCCGGCGTTCGACCTGGGCGAGGAATTCAGTGGTGAGGCCCACGTGCAGAGCCGCGGTTATAAATTTGCGGATGTCGTGAAGAATTGCGGCAACCTCATGGACGTAAAACCGGAGGGCTACGCCATAGACAAGAAGTACTCGGACATCTTTTATGTTCCCGGCGATGCGGACTTCGACCTCCATAAGCAACGCGTCACGTGGACCAACAACGGCGCGGAGCAAAGCATCAAGCTGCAGCCCGGCAAAACATACGTGCGGCCCTCCGGTTACAAGATCCGCATGGAAAAGCCGCCCGGGCCGAACCGCGCGTGGCGGTTGGTCGGTGTGGCGGCGGAAGGGCTGCTTTGCCACAAGCCTTGCACTGTTTCCGGTGGCGGAAAATCCGAGATCTCCAAGCCCATCACCGATGCCATTTTGACCGGGCCTGTTTTTGTTTCCAACATCAAGGCCGATTTCGACCAGGTGGCTGCGTTGATCGATCGCGACTATTCGCAACGTTACCGCGACAAATCGCGCAAAGATGCGCGCGCAGTGTTGTCCTCCGAGCGGTCGCTGGGCTCAGTCATCAAGCTGCTCACGCAGGACAGTCGTGAATTCGCACCCGAATACAACAAGTGGCTGGAAAGCATCCCGCAGTACATCAAGGAATTGGTCTTCGTCGTGAAACGCTGTTACAAGCCCGATTGGGGCGATAACTGGCGTGAACATTTCACCGTGGACATCATCAACGGCGTTCCCGGCAACGAGTTGAAGTGCGACAACCGCAAGCTCGTCACCACTTACCTGCGCGTCGGTTTCGATTCCGACGGCCTCTGGCGCACGTTCGGCCTGCGCAAAGATTTCAATCCCGCGCTCAAGATCCAGTTCGAGGATGACATCACAGCGTCCGCCATCGTGCCGCGCGAGCAATTAAAGAACTTGTCCGACATGGACAAGGGCGAGGTGCTCAAATTCGTGAAGAACTGCGAGCAGCGCCTGTTCCAGCGCCCGGATGATGCGATCCATCGCGGTTACGACAAGCAGACCGAGTATGATTTTTCGCAGACCGGAAATTTCTTTTCCAATTACGAACCGCTGCCCACGAAGATGGCCGGTGAACTGATCTCTGACGCCATCTGCTTTTACGAGTTCACCAAGCACATGCGGACACTCATCCGAGACGTCGCCACGACCGGCAAGCCGGATTATTTCGTGTCCACCGCGCACCCGCGCATTGTGGACGGCAAGCCCAGCAAGAACCCGCGTTATCTGCAGCGCCGTCCCGACCTGGTGAACCCGCGTGATTCGTACCTCGCGGACATCGGTGCACGCCTGAAACGCCGCACCGCGTCAGATCTGCCCGTGCCCACGCCGGTGCACGCAGTGTTGCCCGGCCGCCGGAACAACCCGCCCGAGCCCGGCATCCGCTCGCTCGCGTGCTACAATCCCATCCACTATTTCGAACTGCCCGAACTGTTCATGGAGTTCATCTGCAGCATGACGGGCAAATCGCCATCCACCACCGGTGCAGGTTCCGAAGGCGCGCTCACCAAGGGCCCGTTCAATGCCCTGCCGCCCATCATCGACCTGAACAACTCGCTGGTCTCGTTCCTGTTGACCGGCCACAACGGCTTTGTCACCGCCGCCGGTTACGTCGGCCCGAAAGTCCGGGTGGACCATGACATCAGCCTCATCGTCCCGGAAGTGTTTTGCCGCATGCAACCCGAGGAGCGCGACCCGGAATTCCTCCTCAGCAACCATTTCCTCGATCGGCTTGAAGACTTTGAGCACAAAGGCAAGAAAGTCCTCGCCAGCCGCCTCGGCTACCGCATCAACATCCGGTTCATCCACGCCTTTTTCGGCCGCGTGTTCAACCATCCGCATACCGTCTTCACCGACGAGATGCTGCGGCCCGAGATACAGGACATGGACATGTTTGTCGACGGCATGGACAACGTCGTCACCACGCAAAAGCGCGTCGCGAAGATGTATTTTGACGACGGCAGCATCGCGCAGGCATGTCCGCCGTTGAAAGCGTTGTTGCACATCATGCTGCACGACCAATGGGAGGGCAAAGGACTCGATAATCCCGAGTTCCGCAAGCTGTTCACCCGCGAGAACCTTTTGAAGAGCGATTGGTACGCTGCGCGTTTGAAAGCCAAGCAGAACGTCGACCGTAAGCTCTGGCGCCGCCACTGCGAATATCTCGACAAGTTCATCAAGCGCGCCAGCCACTCTGATGAGGCCGCCCGCTTGAATATCGCCGGGCGGTTGGAGCGCGCCAAAAAGACGTTGGAAGAAATCGAGTCGTCCAGCTATCTCAAGAATCTGTCTGGCACCCTGGGTGCGGAGCCCATCGAGCCGTATTTAACCTGAAGTCAGTTTAACGATCGGCAAGACGCGTGAACGATTCTCCCTCTCCCATCTGATGGGAGAGGGCAGGGGTGAGGGTCAGGACTTCACCGCTTTTCCCAGCGACCCAACGAATTCACTGACCCGCTTCACCAACTCTGGCGATTTCCCATGCTCCGCGATCTGGTTCACCACCGCGCTGCCCACGACGATCGCTTCTCCATATTGGGCCACTGTTTTTGCCTGCTCAGGCGTCGAGATGCCGAAACCGATGGCGATCGGTAATTTCGTGTTCGCCCGGATCTTCGCCGTCATGCCGGAGATCGTATCGGAGATCTGCTGCTGCATGCCGGTCACGCCTTCGCGCGACACATAATAGATGAATCCGCTGCCGCGTGTGACGATATGCGCGATGCGGTCTTCCGGCGTGGTGGGCGCAACGAGGTAGATGTGGCACAACCCTGCCGCGGCCATGCGCTTCTCGTAATTGCCGGATTCTTCCGGCGGCAGGTCCAGCACCAGTAAACCATCGACTCCGGCTTTCGCGGCATCGTTGATGAACCGGTCCAGGCCAACCTTGTGGATGAGGTTGAAATAGATGTAGAGGACGATCGGGATCTGCGACTGCTTGCGGATGGCTGCCACCGTTTCCAAAACTTTCGGCGGCGTGGTGCCGGATTCCAGTCCGCGCTGGGCGGCAAGCTGGTTCACCAAACCGTCCGCCAGTGGATCGCTGAAGGGCACGCCCAGTTCCAGGACGTCCACGCCCGCCTTCTCGAACGCGAGCGCGAGTTGGCGCGTCGCCTCCAGGTTTGGGTCTCCTGCGCCGATGTAGACGACAAAACCTTTCTGGTTGGCTTTCTTGAGTTGCGTGAATTTCTCGACAATGCGATTCATCGGTCAGGAAGTTTCGAGTGTCAGGAGCCAAGTTTCAAGCCTGCAATCAACTTCAAACCAGCTGGACAACTAAATATGATGAGAATAGTTTCGTCGCATGAAAGCGGTTGTTTTCCACGTGTTGAGCAAAATCAGCTTAATTCTTGTTTGTACAACCATTACTTCCTGTTCAAAGAAAGAACCACAAAAGGCCGACATTCAAAAAGCACCTGCTTCTTTTAGCGACTCTGTTTTTCTTGAGATTACACCAATGCTGGATGGATCTGCATACGCTACATCATTAGATTCTCGCCTCTGGTATTTACGCGGAAACAAAGCTTGCCTTGTAACAGTTTTATCTGGTGCGTCGCAAAAGCTTCCGGACTTTTCAGAAATAACACCTGTCTTAGATGGAGGCGCTTATGCAACGTCTTGGAAGGTGGATTCAGGACTGTGGTACTTATACGGCGAACATGCCGAAAAGGTAAAAGAGGTTTCTTCACTTAGTATTATTTCCAACGTTTCGTTAAGAATTTCAGATAAGGCGTTTTATGCCCTCTACCTTTCAGAACATAAAAAAAGAAAAGGCGTAGAGGCTGACGTTGAAAATACGTATGATTCAGCTCCTGAATCGCAGGAGGAGGACAGATATTAATGAGGGGTATTATGCGATACCCACACCAATCTCAACCCTTCCAGTGTCAGGTTCGGCTCCACGGCTGAGATCTCCGGTAATTTCGCCGCGATGAGCTTCGCATAACCGCCCGTCGCCACCACCGGCAATTTCTTTGCGCCCAGCTCTCGCTTTAATTCCACAACCAATTGCCGTATCAATCCGCGATACCCATGCACCGCGCCTATAAGCATTGCCTGCTCGGTGCTTTTGCCGATGCTCGTATTGATCTCGCGGATATCGATCTTCGGCAGCAGTGCGGTTTTTTCGTGGAGATAATCCGTCATGGCAGCCAGTCCCGGCGCGATGATGCCGCCCGCGTAGTTTCCATGCTTGTCCACCACGTCGAACACCACTGCCGTTCCAAACCCGACCACCACCGCTGGCGCTCCAAAATGTTTTCGTACCGCCACTGCATTGGCCAGGCGGTCTGCACCGATGCTCGCAGGCCTGGGAAAATCAATACCCACGCCGCGCACCGTCCTGGCGGTGAGTTCCAATCCATTCAACCCCCAAAACTTCTTCACGGCGCGCTTCGCCAAAGGCGTGGCTTTCGGCACTACGCTGCCCAAGGCGAATCCGCTGGGCCTGGCACGCCCGACAAATTTCTTCATCAATCGCTCCGCCGAGCCATCGAACCAGTTTTTTGTGGGGATGTCCGCGCACTTCACCAGCCGACGGTCATTCGCCAGCCCCAGGTGCGTGTGTGTGTTGCCTATGTCGAAAAGAAGAATCATGTTCATTTCTCGAGAATCACGTCGCCGCCAGTCACTCGCTCCAACCGTCCATGCTGTGTGCGCACCAGCAGCGAACCATCGTCGTCCAGCGACTCCGCGCGCCCCTGGATTTGCCGGTCACCGATGGAAATTTTCACATTGTGACCCAGGGTAACACATTGCGCTTCCCACTCATCCGCCAATTTGCCAAACGCGCTGCTGCATGCGCGCGCATAGTCGCGGTCCAACTCGCGCAGGATCGCCGCCGCCAGTGCTGCGCGGTCCACATGGCTTCCACGCTCCATCTTAAGGGATGTCGCGATTTTGCGCACATCCGCCGGCAAATCGCTTGCGGTCAGGTTCACGTCCAGCCCGATGCCCAGGATGACGTGCCGCACGCGGTCCGGTTCCGCGCTCATTTCCGTCAGGATGCCCGCGATTTTTTTTCCGCGGATCAATATATCATTCGGCCATTTTACTTCCGGCACCACGCCGGTTTCCATCCGGATGGCCCGCGATAGGGCCGTGGCGGACGCTACCGTCAATCGCGTGACTTCCTGCGGGCGCAGGTCTGGCCGCAGTAGGACGGAAAACCAAAGTCCTTTGCGCGCAGGCGAGGTCCACTTGCGACCGAGGCGCCCGCGTCCTTTGGTCTGCGATTCGGCAAAGACCACTGCCCCTTCTTTCACACCGTCGCGCGCCAGCTTTTCGATGACGTCATTTGTGGAAGTCGTTTCCTGGAAGACCCGGATGTCGCGCCCGACAACCTTGGTTTTGCCCAGCCGCGCCAGCAGATCGTCTGCGTGCAACACATCAGGAGTGCCAAGCAGGCGGTAGCCGTGATGCGGGCTGGCCTCGATCTCGTAGCCGAGCGAGCGCAATTCTTCGATGCGCGCCGAGATCGTCGTGCGGCTGACACCAACCTGCTCGGCGAGATCAACGCCGGAGATGCCGTCGCCATTTGCGTTGTGCAGCAGGGCCAGTATGTGTGTGTCAGTCGTCACGATTCGAAATCCAATCCGATGTCCACCGCGCGCGCCGAATGGGTGATCGCGCCCACCGAGATGAAGTCCACTCCCGTCTCCGCGATGGCGCGGACAGTGCCCAGGTTCACGCCCCCGCTGGCCTCGGTTTTGGTGCGGCCCTTGATTTTTTGCACCGCCAGCCGCAATTGGATGGGGTTCATGTTGTCCAGCAGGATGATGTCCGCGCCGGCTTCGGCGGCTTGCTCCACCTGCTCCAGCGTGTCCGCCTCCACCTCTACCTTGAGCTTTGGAAATTTTTCGCGCGCGCGACCGATGGCCACTGCCACCGCATTAGGCGATTCATGCTTCAATGCCGCCAAATGGTTGTCCTTGATGAGCACCATGTCGAACAAGCCGAAGCGATGGTTCGCTCCACCGCCGCACCTCACCGCGTATTTTTCTAACCGCCGCCAGCCCGGAGTCGTCTTGCGCGTATCCAGGATTTGCGCGGTCGTGCCCTTGATGGCGTCCACGAATTGCGCGGTCGCGGTGGCCACACCGGAGAGCCGCTGCACAAAATTCAGCGCCACGCGCTCTGCGCTGAGAATTGCCTGCGCCGGGCCGGAAATCTTGAGCAGGTCGATGCCTTCATGCGCATGCTGGCCGTCTTTGGCGAGCGATTCGATTTTGATCTCGCTCGAAACTTGTTGGAACACCGCCTGTGCGAACGCCAATCCTGCCACCACCAATGGTTCGCGCGCGCGCATCACTGCATGGGCGGGGGCGTTTGGGGGCACTGTGGATAGCGTAGTCGCATCGCCACTGCCGATGTCCTCGGCCAGGGCAAGTTTCACCGCGTTATTGATCTCTTCTGCGAACAATTCCACGCACCCAAGATGTGCCGAAGCCGCTACGCACAAAAGCAAAATGTAAAATGTAGCGACGATTTGGCATGGTGCCGCCGTTTAATCAAACTTTTACAAAAACTATTTCCCCGCTACCTTTCTCGCGACATGCGACAAATCGGGCACATCGAACAGGAGAACAGCGCGCGGGTCTTCAGCGACTTTCTCTACGTGCAAGGCGTGGAAAATGAGCTCGAACCTGACAAAGACTACGGTTGGGCCATTTGGATACATTCGGAAGAGGAATTGGAGCGGGCCGACCGCCTCCTGAAAGAATTTCTCGCCAACCCCGACCACCCTCGGTTCAAGGCTCAGGCCGCCACGGCTTCGGAATTGCGCCAGCAGCACGAAAAAGAGCGTGCCGCATACGCTCAGAAAGTCGTCGACCGGAAGAATCTTGTGCCGTGGCTCTACGCCTATGGCCTGGGACCGGTCACGCTGCTTTTGATCATCGCCAGCGCCGTGGTGTTCGTCCTCTCGCACTACCACTTTGACACTGAAAGATTCTCGTCGCTCCTCTTTTGGCCTCCGCTGATCAAGCGCGGGGAGGTTTGGCGTTGTATCACCCCCATCTTCATGCACGGCGATTTCCTGCACATCATTTTCAATATGATGTGGCTTCGCGACCTGGGCAGCATGGTCGAAGCGCGCAAGGGTTCGTGGTTCTTTTTGATTTTTGTCATCATCATCGCTACCGCTTCCAACGGCGGACAATATCTTTCCAGCGGCCCGTTCTTTGGCGGCATGTCCGGCGTGAATTACGGCCTCGTCGGCTACATCTGGATGAAAGGAAAATATGATCCGGCATCCGGCCTGTTCCTGCATCCTTCCACCGTCACCATGATGGTCCTTTGGTTTTTTGTATGTCTTGCAGGTCTGGTGGGTAATATCGCGAACACCGCGCATGGAGTTGGGTTTGGACTGGGCATCGCGTGGGGTTATCTTGCAAGCATTAGACGCAAGTAGAGGAAATCAGAAAACGTGGTATAGGAGTTAACATGTCTTTGCCTGTCATCAACTTGGCGCAGATGCGCGAATGGGAAACCGCGACCTGGGCAACCGGCCAGACTGAAGCCGAAGTCATCCGCCGCGTAGGCCTAAAAATCGCCTCACGCGCGCTGGAACTGACCCAATCCCGCGATCTGATCCTTCTTCTGGCTGGCAAAGGCCACAACGGCGACGACGTCCGTGCTGCCGCCGAACATCTCGTCGACCGACGCGTAGAATCTCTCAATGTCCAAGCGCCCGATGCTGATTTGCTTCGATTAGAATCTCTCCTCGCGCAGCATCCGGCACTCATTGTTGATGGCCTTTTCGGCATCGGCTTGAACCGTCCGCTCGATGCGGCATGGATTCAATTCATCCAACGCGTGAACGGATCAAAGGTTCCGGTGCTCGCAGTCGATGTCCCCTCCGGCCTGAACGCAGAAACCGGCAAGCCTGAAGGTGCGGCCATCGAAGCTGCCATCACGCTCACCGTCGGCGCGCCCAAGGCCGGTTTGCTGGCGCAGAGCGCGTGGCCATTTGTCGGCAGGCTGGAAGTGGCGGAGGACGTTGGCCTCGCGGCATGCCCGCACAAAAGTGAGCTGAACTGGATATCGCGTCAGGACCTTGAACGCTTTCCTCCCCGCCGTCAGGTTGCTTCGCATAAAGGCACATTCGGACACCTCGCCATCGTGGCAGGTAGCCGTGGTTACCATGGCGCCGCGATCCTCGCCGCCCGTGGCGCACACCGCGCACAACCCGGGCTGGTCACCCTGTTCACCCATCCGGAAACATATCATCCGATTGCCGCTCAACTTCAGTCCGCCATGGTATCGCCCTGGGAAGCGACCGTGAAATTTATCGACTATACCGCGCTACTGTATGGGCCGGGTCTTGCCGCGAATAATTTGCCCGATGAATTGAAATTGACCCTGCGTCGTCTCTGGCTGGGGGCCACGATGCCCATGGTCGTCGACGCGAGCGCATTGGATTGGGTGCCGCTGGGTATCGTGCCGCCGAATTTTGTGCGAGTGCTTACGCCACACCCAGGTGAGGCCGCACGACTGTTGAAAGGGAACGTGCAACAGGTTTTGGCAGACCGGCCCCAGGCCGTGCGTGAGATCTCCCGCCGCTTCGGTAATGCCTGGGTGGTACTCAAGGGACACCAGACGATGATTGGCCGGAGCACCGGCGAGATTTGGGTGAATTCCACCGGCAACCCGCAACTGGCGCAGGGCGGTAGCGGTGACCTGCTTGCGGGCTATATCGCGGGATTGCTCGCGCAGCCCGACCTGCAGGCCGACCCGCTCAAAACGATTTCCTACGCTGTCTGGCAGCACGGCGCGGCGGCGGACAAACTCAGCCGCGAGCACAAGAACTGGGTCGTCGAAGAATTGGCCGCTGCGATCGGCAGCGTTTAAGAGCATTCCCGCTGCAACAACGCGTCATACGCCACCTTCAAATCCTTGATGATCGGCGATACGTTCAATTTCTTTCCGTCGATCGACTCGATCTCCGCGACGCCCCGCGATGTGAACGACAGGAAAGCTCCGCCAGACCGCGTGAGCTGATCTCCCGTGATGTTGCTTTCCCGTGTGGGGATGTTTTTGGCGCGGCAGATCTCCAGGACTGCGGCGCGGGTGATGCCCGGCAAAACACTGGCCGCCAAAGGCGGCGTGCATACCGTTTCGCCCTCGACCCAAAACACGTTGGCGCTGGTCGCTTCTGCCACAAAGCCGTCGGTGTTGATCAAAAGCGCTTCGTCCGCGCCCGCTTCATCCGCTTGCGCGCGAGCAAGCACCTGCGTGAGCTTGGTGCTGGTCTTGAATTGCGCCAGCGGGTCGTTCGCCAGCACGCGCATCGGCGATGTGATAAGCCGGAGCGGTTGGTGTGAATCTCCCAGCTGATGCAGCGACATCACCAATGTGGGCTTATTTGCGCCCCTGGGCGAATATCCGCGCATCCCCACGCCACGTGTGAGCGTTATCCGCAGGATGCCGTCGCTGAAATGGTTTCGTGTGACGAGTTCGAATGCCCCTCCACCCAATTTTTCGGGCGAGAACGGTATGGTTATCTTCAAAAAGGCCGCGCCGCGCTGGAAACGTTCCAGGTGCTGCTGCCAGCGAAACGGCTTGCCGCGAAAAACACGGATGCCTTCAAACAATCCATCGCCGTAAAGAAAACCGCGGTCAAACACCGACACGAACGCCCGGTCTTCGGGCACAAATTCACCATTCAAAAAAATCAACACGCAGGGATTTTACCGCAGAGACGCGGAGAGACGTAATAAAAATTTCATTATTGAGGCGAAGAATTTTCGTTTTCGCGGCTTTAACGTGTCTCGCGGGTGATTTCTGTTTTTCCTGCGAGAGATAGCGCCGCTAAAAACCCAGCCGCCTTCGCCAATGTCTCTTCGTATTCAGCCTCCGGATTCGAGTCGGCCACGATGCCTGCGCCAGCATGGAAATGCGCCGTGTGATTTTTTATCACTGCCGCACGGATAAGGATGCTGAGTTGGCTTTCGCGATTGAACCCCAGATAACCCAACGCGCCGGTGTATGGCCCGCGTGAGATCGGCTCCAGTTCATCGATGATCTCCATCGCGCGGATCTTCGGCGCACCGGTGATGCTTCCGCCCGGAAAACACGAAGCGAATGCCGCGAAATGGGTGACATCATTCCGCAAGCGGCCTTCCACGGTGGAGACAAGATGTTGCACATGCGCGAATTTTTCAAGGCGCGCGAGGTCGGGCACTTGCACGGAGCCATATTCGCAGACTTTGCCCAGGTCGTTTCGCAGCAGATCGGTGATCATGACCAGCTCGGACATCTCCTTCGCGCTGGTCTGCAGTTCGTAAGCCAGTTGCGCGTCGCGCGTGGCATCGGCAGAGCGAGGCCGTGTGCCTTTGATGGGGCGGGTGAGGATATGTGAGCCATTAAGCCGCAGGAAAAGTTCCGGCGACGACGACGCGATCTGGAAATCGCCACAATCGAGGAAAGCCGAAAACGGCGCAGGGGATACTGCGCTCAATCGCTCAAAAAATTCCCAGCCGGACAACTCACAAGGTGTGCTCAGTCGTTGCGACAGGTTGACCTGGTAGATATCGCCCGCCCTGATGTACTGCTGCGCACGGACGACCCGGGATACAAAATCTTCGCGCGAAAAGTTTGAGGCGATCTGTGAAGGCTTTTCTCTGTCGCTATGACGAGGCGCGTTGAGCGTTTCTCCCTCTCCCGTTGGACGGGAGAGAACCCTTTTCCAAAAGGCAGCTTGCTCTTGCGCTTTGGTTTCACTTCTTGATCCATCTACACCCAATCCAGTCGAGACCACCCACGTCTTGCCAAGCTGATGGTCGAACACCACCAGGCTGTCGTAAAAACCCACATGGCAATCGGGCAGCTCAAGGTCGTTGACCGCGCGGCGCGACAATTTGGGCTCAACGAAATTTTTCAGGTCGTAACCCCAATAGCCGAAGCAGCCACCGAGCGGGAATGGAAAATCTGCTTCGTCCAGCAATTCGTAACGCGACATCAAGGAGTCCAGCAAATGCCACGGGTTACCGAACTGAACGTGTTCGGAAAGATACTGCGACGTTTGGGGTGTGGTCTCGCAACGTGAGCCAAAAGAACGAAATGTCTGGAATGGATTCGCCACCACGAACGAATATCGCGCCTGCGGTGAATCAAATAACGCACTGCGCAGCAGCATCACACCCGGCTCGCTGTGGAGCGCCTCCACAAGTGATTCGGGCGAATGCGCGGTCTGGATTTCCTGGATAAGGCTCATGGCCTCAATTGTCTTTGTTTCGCGGTAAATACTTTAGCTTACGCAAACGCCTTGGGCACGATATCCGGCGGACCTACGCGTCTTTCATAATTCAGTATGATGTCCACAACTTCCTGCGGATCATCCGTGATGGTAATCAGGCTGAGGTCACCAGGACTGATGTAACGACCTTTGTCGCGCATTTCCTTTTTCATCCAACGGATTAATCCCTTCCAATAACTACTGCCGAAGAGGATGAGCGGAAATTGAGGGATGCGCTCGGTCTGCACCAGTGTCAGCACTTCAAAAAATTCGTCCAGCGTGCCAAACCCGCCGGGCATGTAGACGAATGCGATGCTGTATTTCACAAAACAGACCTTGCGCGAAAAGAAGTAATGGAAATTCACCGGCACGTTGGCGTAGCGATTGCCTTCCTGTTCGTGTGGCAACTCGATGTTCAGACCGACGGATTTACCTCGCTTGGCGGCCGCGCCCCGATTCGCTGCTTCCATGATGCCCGGTCCACCACCGGTGATGACTGCCAGGTTGTGTTGGGCCAACTGCTTGGCCAGTTTGACGGTGGATTTATAAAAAGGGCTCGTCGGGGGTGTGCGTGCCGAGCCGAAGATGGTCACCGCCGGGCCGACCTGCGACAGGATCTCAAACGAATCCACGAATTCCGCCATGATGCGGAAGATTCGCCACGGGTCCTCTTTGATGAAGCTCAGGGTGGTGTTGTTCATGGGCCGAGCATACGCGTGAGATTTTGTGGTTACAAGCTACTAGGGCGGCGCTACCTCATCGAGGCCGCGCCGCCCTTGTTGGCTTCCCTCCGAAGCAAATTTTGAAGCATGAGCCGGGAGAAGAGCTCCCGGCCCAACTTATGCATTGACTAAGTCAAACCTACGAGCAACCGAGGCTTTCACCGCAATTCAGGCACTTGTAACAAGCGCCGTTGCGAACGGCCACGTGGCCGCAGCTCGGGCAGGTCGGCGCGTCCTGTTGGAAATGCGCCACGGAATCGCTCAACGATTTCACCGTGCGTTCACTATGACGGCCATTCCCGGCACCGGCCGACTTGATGTTCAGCACATCCGTGTCCTCTGCCAGGGGCAGTTCAGGAACGGGACGGTTCACCTTTTTTTTTAGCTCCTCGATGAGGCCGGGCATCGCCAGTTCAGGTTGATTGCGGCTGGCAGACGGTTCGCGATAGTCGGCGATGAATTGCAACGCCAGCCAGCGGAACACGTAATCGGTGATGGACGACGCATTGCGGATCTCCGGGTTCTTGGTGAAACCGCTCGGTTCAAAGCGTTGGTGCGCGAACTTGCGGACGAGCGCTTCCAGCGGCACACCGTATTGCAGCGCCATGCTGGTCAGCGTGCCCACCGCGTCCATCAGGCCGCCGATGGTGGAACCTTCCTTCGCCATGGTGATGAACAATTCGCCGGGCATGCCGTCATCGAACAGGCCGACGGTCAGGTAACCTTCGTGGCCCGCGATATCGAACTTGTGTGTCAATGCGCTGCGCGTATCGGTCAGGCGACGGCGGATGGGTTTGCCGGCTTCGTTACGCAAGCGAGCCGTCTCGGCTTCGAGCTCCTTCATCTTGGCCGCCAGGTCGGTGACGAGCGGGTTCTCAGCTTCCACCTTGGCGCCACCTTCGTTGGTCTTCTTGGTGTTGAGCGGTTGCGAACGCTTGGAGCCGTCGCGATAGATAGCCACGCACTTCAGGCCCATGCGCCACGCCTCAGTATAAGCGTTGCGGATGTCCGCGACGGTCGCTTCATTCGGCAGATTGACGGTCTTGGAGATGGCGCCGCTGATGAACGGCTGGGCCGCGCCCATCATCTTCAAGTGCGCCATGTAATGGATGCTGCGCTTGCCCTTGTACGCTTTGAACGCGCAATCGAACACGGCCATGTGTTCCGGCTTGAGGCCGCTCGGGATGGTCGTGCCGTTTTCTTCAACGTTCTCGATGGTGTCGTGCTTCTCGATGTGGGCGATGATGCCTTCGACTTCTTTTGGATTGTAACCGAGGCGTTGGAGCGCCTCCGGTACCGTGCGGTTCACGATCTTGAGCATGCCGCCACCGGCGAGGAGCTTGTATTTCACCAGGGCGATGTCAGGTTCAACGCCGGTGGTGTCGCAGTCCATCAGGAACGCAATGGTGCCGGTGGGGGCAAGCACCGTTACTTGCGCGTTGCGATAACCATGCTCCTCGCCCAGTTCCAGGGCTCGGTTCCAGGTGTGGCGGGCTTCTTTCCAGCACATTGGGATCCTAAGCTTAGAATTCCACGTGGACAAGTTGTCGCG
>JADMIO010606970.1_pt1 | contig 67706 bp, 48 predicted proteins | sample 8958161 | NCBI WGS metagenome assembly JADMIO01 (sample SAMN16585339, study PRJNA669376) | soil metagenome | isolation source: Crop rotation soil | place: USA: Cullars Rotation, Alabama | collected 2011 | reverse complement strand
CCGCGACAACTTGTCCACGTGGAATTCTAAGCTTAGGATCCCAATGTGCTGGAAAATTGGATGAAGCATGATTTTTTTAAAAGCGTTCCCGACGACCGGGAGCCTTATACGATTGTAATTCCTCCCCCGAATGTGACGGGCATACTCCACATGGGACACATGCTGAACAACACCATCCAGGATGTGTTGATTCGCCGTGCACGCATGTTAGGAAAAAATGCCTGCTGGGTTCCGGGTACAGATCATGCTTCCATTGCAACAGAAGCGAAAGTTGTACAGATGCTGCGTGAACGCGGAATTAAAAAGTCTGACCTGTCGAGAGATGAGTTTTTGAAATATGCCTGGGAATGGAAAGAAAAATACGGTGGAATTATTCTTGACCAGCTCAAAAAGCTGGGCGCCACCTGTGACTGGAGCCGTACAAGCTTCACGATGGATGAAGGATATTACCGCGATGTTGTGAATGTCTTCATCGATCTCTACAACAAAGGATATATATACCGCGGAAAGCGGATGGTCAACTGGGATCCGGTTGCGTTGACTGCTGTGAGCGATGAAGAGGTGATCTTCAAACAGATCAACTCGAAATTAGTATATGTAAAATATAAATATGAAGAAGGAGACGGACATTTGACGGTGGCGACTGTTCGTCCTGAAACCATCATGGGTGATGTCGCAGTAGCGGTTCATCCTGATGACGAACGCTACAAGCACTTACACGGAAAGAATGTAATTGTTCCATTGGTAAATCGTCCTGTTCCTGTGATCACCGATGAGGCCATCGATAAAGAATTTGGAACAGGTTGCCTGAAAGTAACACCAGCTCATGATACCGTTGACTACGAAATCGGTCTTCGCCATGGTCTCCCGGTTATAGATACATTGAATGAAGACGGAACGATCTCAGCGGAAGGCCAGGTGTTTGTCGGAATGGATCGGTTTGCTGCGAGAAAAGCTGCATTGAAAAAACTTGAGGAAGACGGCCTGATCGAAAAGACGGAAGATTATTCTCACCAGGTTGGTCACAGCGAGCGGACAGATGCTGTCATCGAACCGCGTCTTTCGATGCAATGGTTTTTGAAAATGAAAGACATCAGCAAGCCGGCATTGGATGCTGTGGTGAATGGAGAAGTGAATCTCATCCCGAACAAGTTTATCAATACTTACAAGCATTGGATGGAAAATGTACGTGACTGGTGCCTGAGCCGCCAGTTGTGGTGGGGACATAGGATACCGGCATGGTACACACCTGATGGTGAATATGTGGTTGCGAAAACTGAAGAGGAAGCAATCAGCAAGTTGGCAGCAGGCAGTAAGCAGTATGCAAAAGGCCAGCTCAAACAGGACGAAGATGTTTTAGACACCTGGGCTTCCAGTTGGCTGTGGCCGATCAGTGTATTCGACGGTTACGAAAAACCGGAAGGCGAGATTAAGTATTACTACCCGACGAATGACCTCATTACCGCTCCTGAAATTTTATTTTTCTGGGTGGCCCGGATGATCATCGCAGGATACGAATACAGGAATGAAAAACCGTTTACGAATGTTTATCTCACCGGTATCGTGCGTGATAAGCAGGGCAGAAAAATGAGCAAGTCGCTCGGCAACTCGCCGGAGCCTCTTGAACTCATAAAAAAATATTCCGCTGACGGTGTGCGTGTCGGCATGTTGTTGTGTTCACCCGCAGGAAACGATTTATTGTTTGATGAATCGTATTGCGAACAGGGAAGAAATTTCGCCAACAAAATCTGGAATGCATTCAGGCTCGTTAAAGGATGGACAACAGACGAAAGCGAACCTTCAGAAAAAAATAAAATCTCCATTGACTGGTTCAATGCAAAACTCAATGCTGAAATAGCAAACATCAACGACCTGTATTCCAAGTACAGGATTTCAGAAGCGCTGATGGCCACCTACAAGCTGGTATGGGATGATTTCTGCAGCTGGTACCTGGAAATGATAAAACCGGATTTCGTGGATGGAAAATCACTACCGGTAGATGCTTACACGTACAACTCAACCATTGAGTTCTTTGAAGACATCCTGAAAGTGCTGCATCCGTTTATGCCTTTTATTACAGAGGAACTCTGGCACCTGATTGATGAACGCAAAGATAAAGAGTGCATCATCGTTGCTGAATGGCCCGAAACGAATTCAGTTGATCATTCCCTTCTCGAGGAATTTGTGCTTGCCTCCGAAATCATTACCAACGTCCGGAACACCCGCCAGCAGAAAAATATTTCACCGAAAGAAAAACTATCGCTGTATATGAAATCTTCCGGAAAGGCACAGAACCGATTTGATGAAATTGTAAATAAGCTTTCCAATCTATCCTCATTTGAAAAAACAACCAGGAAGATTGACAATGCACTTTCATTTATGATCAACAATCATGAATTTTTTATTCCCATTACATCGGCCATTAATATGGATGATGAAAAGAAACGCCTCTTGCAGGAACTTGATTACAACAAAGGATTTTTAAAATCCGTTCAGTCTAAGCTGGCCAACGAACGTTTCGTTTCGAATGCAAAGGCTGAAGTGGTGGAAGTGGAGCGGAAAAAAGAAGCCGATGCCATTGCTAAGATCAAAGCCATCGAGGAACAGTTGGCGGGATTGAATGGATGATCTTGAAATTAGAAAGTGAGAAAGTGTGAAAGTGAGAGGAGAGAATTGAGGTTTTATTCTCCAAGTCCCACTTTCACACTTTCTCACTTTCTCACTCTCGCACTTTCTCATCTTCTCACCTTCCCGCTTTCTCACCTTCTCACTTTCATCAGCAATAGCCACACATCCTGTAAACAACGTAGCCGACCATTTCATGCAATAAAGAATCCCAGGTAAAAAGTGTTGACGTCCGGGGAACAATCAAATGTTCAAATGAAAATTTCCTGGGTCCGCTCAGGCGATCTGTGCTATATGGTAAAGCTTCAATTCCCGCTTTGCGAAAACAAGCCAGCGATCTTCGCATGTGCGAGGCTGAAGTGATCAGCAAAAACTTTTTGCCGGAAAAGCTTCCTTCGATCAACGGTTTTGAAAACACCGCATTTTCATACGTGTTATTGGATTCCTGTTCAATAAGAATATCCTGTTCCGGGATCCCGATATCCAGTAAAAATTTCTTTGCCAGGGGCGCCTCTTTCATCTCAGGATGTTCGAGGCTTCCGGAGCCGCTTGTGAAAAATATCTTTTTGATGATTCCCTTTTTATAAAGGATAATTCCCTGCATCAGCCTGTCATTTCTCCTGTCAAATTGAAGACGATCGAGCTTTTTATCTTTGATAAGCAAACCACCAAGTACGATACCCGCATCATAAGGTGGTGACAGTTCGGAATCGCTGACAGCAGGAATTTCCCAGCACCTCATAACCTCATCCAGGAGGAATGAGTTGGAGAAGAAGAGCAGAAGAATCAGCGAGGCTACAAGTGTTTTCCTTTTTCTTTTTACATTTTTTGAAAAAACCGAAAAGAGAAGCAGAACAACAATCCACAGGATTGGTGTTATCATAAAAGCAAGGATTTTTGAAAGGATGAAAAACATATTGCAAGATCGGGAATGATAAAATGTTTGAATCGACCGGGTAAAAAAGATGTTAATAGTGGATAGTGGATAGTGAATAGTGATTAGTGAATGGTGAATAGTGAATAGTATTGCCGATCTCTTCCTTCGTATTCACTATTAACTAATAACTATCTACTAACTTGCATCCGTAAATGCGAAAAGCGCTTTTCATATTTCTAAGGACTGTAGAAGTACTCTTCATTCTTCTTCTTGGCTGGTGCGTTCTGAACTTCCGCCTGGTTTCGTATGGAGTTGACCAGGGAATTGGTGAGCTCCATATCATCCGCAATGCCCGATCCATTGAAGACATCATCCGGGATCCGGCTGTTCCCGACTCTCTAAAACTTAAGCTGAATTTTATTGAAGAGATCAAACGCTTCGCCGTAGATTCCCTGGGAATGAAGCAATCAAAAAATTATACTACTTTTTACAACCAGCATGGAAAGCCATTGTTATGGGTGTTGTCGGCGTCGGAAAAGTTTGCACTTAAATCTTATCAATGGAAATTTCCCATTGTAGGCTCCGTGGGTTACAAAGGATTTTTCCGGTATGAAAAAGGCAAGAAGGAAGAAAATAAGCTGATCGAAAAAGGATACGACACAGATTACAATACCACTTCTGCATGGAGCACACTTGGCTGGTTCCGTGATCCTGTCTTTTCAAATTTCCTGAACAGGAGCGCAGGACAACTGGCAGAACTGATCATCCATGAAATGACACATGCTACTCTATACCTGAAAAGCAGCGTGGACTTCAATGAAAATCTTGCCAGCGCCATTGGTGAGGAAGGAGCTGAACAGTTTCTTATTTATAAATTCGGAGCCGAATCAGAAGAATTAAAAGACTACCGTGAACGGAACGAAGACTACAATTTATTCGCAGCTCATTTTCTTTATGGAGCCCGGCAGCTGGACTCTCTATACAACCACTTCGCTTCTCTTTCTCCCGAACAAAAAGATCAGCGGAAACAAAAGCTGATCAACCAGATTGTCACATCACTGGACACTGTTTCATTTCACAGGAAAACACGGTACACTCAATTGTTTGAAAAAAAACATTTTCCAAACAATGCATATTTTCTTGGCTTCACGCGTTATGATTCACAAAAAGAAGAAATGAAGAAGGAGCTTAAAAAAACTTTCCATGGAACTATTAAATTGTATCTTCAATCGTTAAAAGATAAAAACTGAATGACACTTACACATGCGCTGAACCGTTCTGTTTTCGGCGATCCAAAAAATTCCGGGAATGTTTTATCAAAAGAAGAAGCCCATCAGCTTCTGGTGGATTGGGTAAAGAATGAACGGCTTCAGCTGCACATGCGGCAGGTCGGACACCTGATGAAATGCTGGGCAGAACAGGTTGAGAAGCTCGATGAAAAAGATCAGTGGCGCTGGGAGCTTGCAGGCCTGCTGCACGATGCCGACTGGGATCAATGGCCTGATGATCATTGCCGGAGAATTATTGAAGAGCTGGAAAAAAGAAATGTAGATCCTGAAGTCATCCGTGCAATCGCTTCGCACGGTCCTTCCTATTTTGGTGTTGAGCCTGTGACGAAGATGGATAAGATGCTGTATGCTTTTGATGAGCTTTCAGGTTTTGTTCATGCATATTCACTCATGCGCCCGGGCGGTTATGAGGGAATGGAAACGAAAGGCGTAAACAAAAGACTGAAGGATAAAACTTTTGCCGCCGGTGTTTCGCGCGATGACATCCGCGACGCAAGCGAACGGGCCGGAATTTCCATGGAAGAGCTGATCGGATTTGTGATCAGGAATCAAAGGGTAGAATAATTGTTCATTAGTTCATTAGTTCATTTGTCATTGGTTCCAGCCTATATATTTTAAAAAAGTCAAATCATTTCATGACGCAACTATTGAACTATTGAATTATTGAACTAATGAACTGTGGAACCAATGAACTAATGACCGATGAATCTTCGCGAAGCCATACTGAAAGAACATTCAAAGAAACAAACGCTGAGGATTGTGAAATACATCGGAACTGATCAGCGGCGCTTCGATGAACTGGTAAAATTATTTCTTGACAAAGAGTATAGAGTGACGCAGCGTGCCGCCTGGGCGTTGAGCTACTGTGTTGCAGCGCATCCGCCTTTCATCAGAAGGCATCTTAAAAAAATAATTCTCAACCTGGAAAATTCCATTCATGTTGCTGTGAAGAGAAATACGCTGCGGATTCTTCAGTTTATGAAAATCCCGGAAAACCTGGAAGGAATAACAGCTGACATTTGTTTCCGTTTCCTGAACGATCAGAAAGAACCCATTGCCATCCGTGTTTTTTCAATGAGTGTCCTGGTCAACATCTGCAAAAATCATCCTGAACTCGGAAAAGAATTGAAACTTTCCATTGAAGCGCAATTGCCTTATTCTTCAGCAGGTTTTCGGTCAAGAGCAAATAAGATTCTCAAACTGCTTTAGGATTCTCAAAAATAATTTTCCAAATGTTTTCATGACAATGCAACCTTTTGCATTACCTGACCATCTATGAAGGTATACAAGGCAGGCCCTTCGCGGGTTTCCTTGCGTTGATTAGTTCACACACACAAAACCACACATGAGAAAAATCTACTTTCTTCTTACTATCGTTATTGCCCTTGGCAAAGCTGCATCCGCACAATTCTATTCATCAGGCGACATCTCCGTTTCATTGATGCCTGTTGCCAGCCACGACTCTTCGCTCTGTATGTCGCAGGGACAAATGATGTATAATATTACAATCGCAAATTCCTTTATGGGAGACAGTGTCGCCATCATAGACATGCTTGGCGGTTTTTTAGTTTACCAGGAGGTAAATACAACCGGGGCAAATCCATGGATACTAACTGTTCCGGTTTTCAATGCCTTTGGAATGGTTCCCGACGACCAGTTAAACAACGGAATGGCTTTTTTCGGCGGGCCCATGAATAAAATGATTTCCGGTTCTGACACCATTTACGACATCGCTAACTTTTATAACCTGTATGTTCCCGATCCCTGCGTTTATGGGAATGTGTCAGGGAAAGTGTATGTCGATTATAACAACGACTGCATGTTTAACGGCAACGATGTTCCGCTGACTGCTGTAGGTGTTTCGATTGCTGAAACATTAAACAGCCCGTTGATGACCAACATAACCTACGGAACCAACAGCAATGGCTTCGGAAATTATTATGTGAATATTATGGAAAGCTGGATGACAAATTTTACCGTCAGCATTCCTTCCTATTATCAATTCATTTTTCCATCTACTGTATGCTCTCCTCCTTCTTACAGTTTTACAACTTTACCACAGGCCAATGCTGACTTTGCCTTGCAGTGTTCAGGCAATACAGACCTTCAATGTTCGGCAGGTTCACAAGGAGTGGTCCGTCCCAACCTCCCGTTTTTTCTTTACCCGAATGTCAGCAACACAGGATGTGATTCCGTTTCAGGTGAATTAAAATTAGTATTGGATCCAAATGTCATTTACAATGCAGGCCTGAGCACCAATCCTGCAAACACGGTCAGCGGTGATACGCTGATATGGTATTTCACGAATTTAACCAGCCTCAGCAACGGCGCTTATTGGAACAGCTTTTTGGCGCAGGTACATTTAACTCCAACAGCTGCAGTCACAGTGGGTGACACGGTATGCTTCAGAATTTTTACGCATGTTCCTGCGAACGATGTGAATGCATATAACAATGACTATTCTTTCTGTCTTCCAGTTGTCAATTCGTATGATCCGAATTTCAAGGAAGTGAATCCAAAGGGAACCGGCGTGCAGGGATATATACCGACCACCACCAATGAACTTTCTTACACCATCCATTTCCAGAATACCGGAACAGCTGTTGCTTTCAACATCAGCATTATTGATACGCTGGATGCCAACCTGGATCCAAACAGCCTTGTCATCACAGGAAACAGTCATTCTGTTATACCGGTATGGCTGGCACCGGGCGTGGTAAAATTTTATTTCGGGAACATATATCTTGCTGACAGCACAAGCAATGAATTGGAGAGCCATGGATTTGTGCAGTTTCATATCAGGCTGAATGCATCCCTTCCTGCCGGAACTGTCATTCAAAACAATGCAGGAATTTATTTTGACTCCAACCCTGCCGTGATTACAAATACCGTAACAAATACACTGGCCGTTCCTTCAGGAATTGCAGAACATTCCAATTTCCCTGGCTTATCGGTTCATCCCAACCCTTTCACTTTTCAAACCACGATCACATTTAATGACGAGCAACGTAACACAACGGTTACAATCATGGATCTGTTAGGAAACGAAATCAGATCTTACCTTCTGAGCGGCGCTAAAAGCCTCGTGTTGGAAAAAGGAGAAATGAGCAAAGGGATTTATTTCATCCATGCAACCGATGAAAAGAAAAATATCTTCAATCAAAAAATAGTTGTCGAATAATATCAGTTCTGTTGTTGTTAATGTTTTAGTATCACTTTGTTGATTTGATAACCGCAGGTTTGCTGTAATAAGAACCCCTTATTTGCGAACCTGCGTTTTTTTTCTGTCCGCATACTTTTTTTGAAGAGGAGATTTAATTCTATACTTGCGTAACCTCAATAATGCGTGACACAGGTTCTCCAATGCAAGGCATCGTCAATAAAAAAGATATTCAGTCAATCCTGTCTGCAGATAAAATGTTTGCCGCCATTCATAAACAATATGGCATACCACCTGGCTGGTCGCGACCGCCTGGATTTATTTCACTTTCCAAGATCATCCTTGAACAACAGGTAAGCCTTGCATCAGCGAATGCACATTTCATAAAACTCGATTCATACATTAAAGAGTTTACTCCCTCAACCATTTTAAAGCTAAATGATGAAGAAATGAGAATGTGCCAGATCAGCCGCCAGAAGGCAACCTATCTGCGCGCCCTTTCAATTGCACTGCTTGATAAAACAATTGATCTCGAAAAATTTTCACTGCTTCCTGAAACAGAAATACGAAAACAGCTGACAGGCATCAAAGGAATCGGAACATGGACAACTGATGTTTACCTCATGTTTTGCCTGCAGGCCAAAGACATTTTTCCTTCCGGTGATATTGCAATAATTAATACAGTAAAGGAATTAACCGGTAGGAAAACGAAGGAAGAAATTATTTCATTGTCAGAAAGCTGGAAACCATACCGCTCGCTTGCCTCCTATTTTCTCTGGCATTATTATCTTAAAAAGAGAAACAGAAGCTGATATCCTGAACCGGTTCAGCATTGAAATATTCCTGTTCAGAGATTTATTTATAACCATGGATATAAGAACCTATACCTTTATAGTAACAAACCAGTCTCTATGAAAAAACCGCTACTCCTTCTCTGTTTCCTTTCAATCACTATTTTCCAAAAGCTTTCCGCTCAATCCCTTCAATGGGCTTATACCATGGGAGCAGCTCCAAGGACGCAGGCCGTTGCATTGAAGGAAGATCAATCGGGAAATTTTTATGTCGCTTCATTCACCGATTCGATGAGCCTGCATGTATCCACGCAGCTTGAAAAAAGAAACAGCAATCACCAGGCGGAGTGGCAGATAGTGATCATCGGTGACGCCGCCATTACCGACATTGAAATCAATCCGCTCAACCACGTTGTAGCTGCAGGTTATTTTATGGATGCCATTTCCGTGGATGGAAATTTTATCTCCGGCTTATCCGTTGGCAACAACAGCGGTTTTATGTTCGAAGCTGATGAGAATGGTTTGGTGCAATGGGTACGTGCTTTGAATCCTGTAAGCGGAGATTTCAAAACCAACGATCTCTTTATTGCAAAAGACAGCAGCATGTATCTCACCTCTGAAGTTTCGGGTTCATACGGATTCTGCGCGTTTCACAAATTGACTTCATTGGGTATCATTACAAAAAATGAATTCAATTTTAATTTTGAAGACCGTACTTTTTCCCACATTTTCTCAGACGCTTCCGGGAATGTTTACCTGAGCGGAACCTGTGGCAATGGTGCCACCTTCGATACCATTCATGCTGATCCTGCCTTTTCCTACCAGAATTTTTTGGTGAAATACGATAGCTCGTTTAAAGCACAATGGTTGATTACACGCAATTACATCACCTTTGATAACGACAACAGCTTATCATCAGCCGGCCAAAACCTTTACTGGGCCTTTAATGATTTCAGTTCAGGAGCAGATACTGCCAGGATTATTAAGACTGATTACAACGGACAAATCCTCGCTTCCATCTCCGGGCCTTTGGGCAATTCGTTTTTCCCCTCTCTTGATTTTGCTGTCAGCCAATCGGGGAACGGACTATTAGCGATGAATGTTTTTAACAGGATATTTTTATTTCAATATGACCAGGCTTTTAATATCACCTGGCAGGACACTATAATGACAGGCACTTCAGGTTTTCCTTTCCTTCATGGATTGTTTGTAGATGATTCCTCATTCTACTTCGCCAATTATTACATGTATGATACATTAATGATCGATCATTCTGTTATGCTTATAAATCCGAATTCGGCTGCCAATTTTCCTTCCGACATTTTTGTAGCCAAATGGAGCAGTCAATCCGCTACGTCAATAACTTCAATAAAACAGGATGACGAGTCGATTATCCTGTTCCCAAATCCTTCTACAGAAGAATTCAATATTGGAAATTTAAATTTGAATGAAGATGGAAGTCTCAAAATTTTTGATGCCATTGGAAATTTAGTGCATTCAGAAAATATCACTTCGGAATCTCACAAGATCCAAACATCAGGCTTCAGCAAAGGAATTTACTTTTTGCAGGTTTTAAATAAGGAAAATGTTCCGGTTGCCCGCCTGAAATTCATTGCGATGTAAGTGAAGACGATCTTTTTTGTGGTGTCAGGTCTTCATCGGTTGGCCTGAAGGCAAGGAGACCTGACGCATTATTCTGATACTTTTTTAATCAACCTAATAGAAATCATCATCGCGTACTTGTGTCAGGTCTCTCGTCCTGCAATCCGGCCTTCGAAGACCTGACACCACGAGAAAATGTTCCGGTTGCCACATTGAAATTCATAACATTGTAGGTTTTCTCTGTTGTTGACGTTTGGAAACACCTTCAAACCAATGATTTTTTTATTTAAATTTTTAATAAGGTCTCGCATAAAACAACCCTAAGGTTACATTGTTATCTACCAGGTTCATATCATTCCCATCTGTTCCTAGGTCACCGTTAAGATCCGAAACATGATAACCAAAGCCATTTGAATTGTTATCAATATCGTTCATATCATTTCCATCAATACCTCCATCCTGGTTTACATCACCTGAATAGAATGCAAAGATCCCACCCCCGACTGATTTCATCGGCGGATTAATCCCGTCATTATAAGCCTGAGAAAGAGAAGTAGTAAAGTTATAAGAAACCGAGGCATTCAGATTTATTGGAATTTTACTCCACGTTTCAACTGCATTCCTTGACTTAACAGCAATATAATACGGATTGCCCGTCAATGAACACGCATAAAATGTACATGAAGCCGTTCCATCATTATGTAATACAACACGCACACTGTGTCCGGGATTAACTGCTGCTAAACTATCAGTGTTATTGGACCAGAGATTGATTGTAATTGTATCCGTTGCAGTGGGATTGCTATTTGTGCCAATTCCATTTGTAAATAAATCATACAATGTTGATAGCATTGTTCCTCCACCCTGGTAAAATCCTTCAAGATAAATTTTTAAATTCAATGTAACCACATTATAATTGGGTATCAGCATAATGTAATTTGAAATGTCATCCCCGCATGCGGTGTGTTGCGCGCAATAGTAACTGCCCGAAAGTCCGGCTGTATAAGAAGAAGATGTTGCGCCGCTGATAACTGTGCCGTTACGATACCATTGATAAGATATTCCAGGTCCGAGATTGCTGGTTAACAGCGCAGTTTGTCCTGAACAGATGTTGGTATTACTGGTAGTATTAATCACCGCAAAAGGAATCGGGCAGTTTGTCCATCTTGCTAAACGATCAGGGACTTCAATTAAATCGGGAGTATAAAATCTGCCCATTGCGAACAAATCGTTATTGTATGAACACATCAAGTGATTTCCGTTTTGCTTACTATCCAAAACTTCTGGTGTTCCGGAACCAAGGGCGCTCCATGATGATCCATTCCATTTAGCAATATTAAGAGCAGTAACTCCTCCAATAGAAGTGAAATGTCCGCACACAATAAGCTCTCCATTGTGAATTGTGAGTCCGGTAACATACCCATTACTCAAACCAGTTCCTACAGGGGACCATGAACTCCCATTCCATCTCGCAAGACCGTTTATCAGATTCCCTGTGTTGCCGGCCCACGCAAAGTTTCCACCGGCATACAATTGACCGTTATAAACAATCATTGAATAAACCACTCCCGGGCTGCTTGGATTTGCCATACCAACACCAATCCCTGTAACAGACCAGCTGCTCCCGTTCCATCTGGCCATTGAATATGCTGGTACTCCGCTTACATTCCAAAAATTTCCAGCGACATACAAAGCACCGTTGTAGACAGCCATTGAATAAACTTGCCCCGTACTTTCAATTCCTGCCCCTACTGTTGACCAGGCTGTACCATTCCATCTGGCTATATTTTTCATACTCAAGCCACCGGCCGTAGTAATCCACCCTCCAACATAGAGTTCATTATTATATACAGTCATTGAGTTGATGTTGCAAGGAGAGGCTATTCCACTGCCCAATGCCGACCAAGTGCTGCCATTCCAACATGCAATATTGCTTGCGGGACTGCCTCCGGCTGTTCCAAACTGACCACCGGAATACAGTTTTCCATTATACCATTCCATCGATGTGACCAGCTGCTGAACAATGCCTGTTCCCAAAGCCAACCATCCCGTGCCATTCCATTTTGCAATTCCGTTAAAACCCGAGTTTGAAGGAAAATTCGCACCAAGATATAATTCTCCATTAAACACTCCTATGCAAGTAGGTGATCCTTGGTATCCCTCATCCACTTGTGACCATGATTGTGCTTTTGTAAAAGAAACGCACAGCACTAATAAATAAAATGAGAATGCAAATAATATCTTTTTCAAAATGTTGTTGATGAAAAGAGCTATTGACGAAAGGTAAACTAATATCCAGACATTCTAAAATCCATACCGTTTTTTACGCGAACGAGAAAAAAGCAGGGGTAAACGACTAAATACCTTTTTTGTGACGTCAGGTCTTCGTTGGTTGGCCTGAAGGCAGGCGAGACCTGACGCATTATTCTGATACTTTTTTAATCAACGTAATAGAAATCATCATCGCGTACTTGTGCCAGGTCTCTCGTCGTGCAATCCGGCCTTCGAAGACCTGACACTACGGGAATATCAAAAGTAACCCGAACTTATACTGTTGTATTTCCCGTAGTTTCCACGTTGACATTGGCAATTTTTCTTATAAACATTTGCTTCGTATTTATTAAATCCCGCAGGATAAATTTGATAGAACGCCATTCATCGAAAATTCAAATTTTCCTTTAGCAAAAAGTGACGATAAAAAAATAGTTGAGTACAAAAATAAACCACACAAAATCGGAGATCGCTGAAAATCCAATCAAAGAGTAAGCACCAAAAACACAAAACCATGAAAAAAGTACTTGATCATTCCAAAATGCTGTTAGTGATTGCAGCATTTTTACTGCTTGTCACGAATAAGGCACATGCCCAGGGATGTACCAATTTTAATCCTCCTATCGTAACTGAAGAATCTACGGATCCTGGAAATATTACTGATGTTGTGAATACCGGGAACGATTCAAGAGATACCCCAACAGACCACAATACTTTGCCTGTATTGGAAGTGACAGTTTGGGATGGCGCAAGCCCGGGTCTCAATTGGAGAATGAGTCAGAACACATCATATGAAGGTTTTATTAGTTTATCCTCCCGTGTCTCTGATCCTGATGTTGTTCTGGTACCAAGTTATAGCGAAGAGCAACAGCAAGATACATGGTTTGCTGTGATTGCTTATATAGATAACAGCAATGGCTACTGTTATTGCATAATCTACGAATGGGATATGACCAATAGTACATTTGCAACTTATGCAGGATCACCCGCTACTTATCTGCTTTCGGCGCTAGGGAATATAACCACAATCAATATTGATGCGGATTACTATGGACACTTTGCCATCATATGGGATGATCCATCAAAATACAGACTTTGTATTACGACTGGACAAGGCAACGTTAGTACCCCACCCACGCTCTGTAACAGCGGCGCATTCACCGAAGTTGCTAATACTGCGTTCCAATATTATAAGGAACCGGATATTGCTCTATTTAATGATGGGGAAGGAAACATTACAGTTCATTACGTATACCTCGACAATTCCGGAAATTCAGTGTATGTAGGGAGTGATGATTTTGCTGATTTATGTTCCGGACTAACGTATAACAACAATGACTATTCAATAGGACCATTGTCCGGACATGAATTCCTGCATCCGCGAATAGCATGTCCTTCGTGGAACGGCATGATCAACACAGATTGGAGCGTTGCCGTAGAGATGCAGAAACCATTTCCTATATCAGGTACTGCGTATGAAATAATCAGCTTCACGAATTATCTTTCTTCGGTTTATATAAATTTCTACACTGGCGGGACTACCACCGCTGGCTTATGTGCGATAGATGATATGCCAAACTATCTTCCTGTCGTTTGCTATGACTATTATTCAACAGGCATCATGATAGGATGGACATCTGAAGAAAATAACTCTGGAAGCTATACGCCAATTTCTATTGTTGCCATTGTATGTGATGTAACAGGGACACCAGCAAGTGGTTGTTTTGATAATAGCGGTGGTTACGGACTCATGATTGTTCCAACTGATAATTCCTCTAATACAAAAACTGCACTTTCCATTTCAGGCAGACATTATGTAAATACCGGTGATCTTCAGTATTCCTTCTATAATGAGAATACCAGCGACATAAAATATAAGGATGTGGCATTCTGCAATGTCAATTATGCCTTACGTACTGAAAATAATAAAGCCGACGTAGAAGTATTTCCCAATCCATTTTCGGAGGATTTAAAAATAAATCTAACTAACCCAGAGACCATTGCACTTATTAATATAACAGATGTAAGCGGGAAATTGCTTTTAAGTGCCTCCGGAAATGAAGCAATTTTGAATGTCAAATTGAATGCAATCGCAGGTAAATTGGCTTCCGGAATTTATTTGATAAAAATGCAGTCAGATGATAAAATAATAAATCAAAAGATTATTAAAATGTAAAGTTAATAACTCATTAAGAGGGTGAGGGAAAGTTTGCTCCCCGCGAGATAGCAAGTGGAAAGACTAACTGATCGTCTCTCCATTTGCTATTTTTCGTGGTGCCAGGTCTTCGTCGGTTGGCCTGAAGGCAGCGAGACCTGCCGCATTATTCTGATACTTTTTTAATCAACGTAATAGAAATCATCATCGCGTACTTGTGTCAGGTCTCCCGTCCTGCAATCCGCCCTTCCAAGACCTGACACCACGGGAAAACGCTCTTTGTGGTCAATGACCGGCAAAATTTTATCTTTGCCATCTGACCAATTGCATTCCCTGCAATGAAAAAGATCGAACCTTATCATCCCAAAAATAAAATCCGGATTGTCACGGCTGCTTCGCTGTTTGATGGCCATGATGCTGCCATTAATATTATGCGCAGGATCATCCAGTCAAGCGGCGCGGAAGTGATTCATCTTGGTCATGACCGTAGCGTACAGGAGGTGGTGGACTGCGCTATCCAGGAAGACGTGCAGGCCATTGCCATGACATCCTACCAGGGTGGCCACATCGAATATTTTAAATACATGTTCGATCTTTTAAAAGAAAAAGGATGTGAGCGGATTAAAATTTTCGGAGGTGGCGGAGGAGTAATTCTTCCGGATGAAATTAAAGAGCTCCAGAATTACGGAATTACCCGGATTTATTCTCCTGACGATGGCCGCTCGATGGGTTTGCAGGGAATGATCAATGACATGCTTGAAAAATGTGATTTCGCCACTGGCATTAACCTGAACGGAGAAGTCAATGAGATCACAAAGAAAAATCCAAAAGCAATCGCTCATTTAATTTCCTGCGCCGAAAATAATCAGCCCGAATTCAAAAAGCTTTTTACGTCTCCAAACTCCGAACTCCGGACTAAGAACTCCCCCGTATTGGGAATCACAGGTACGGGTGGCGCCGGAAAGTCATCCCTTGTGGATGAACTGGTCCGGAGATTTTTAATTGACTTCAAGGAAAAAAATATTGCCATTGTTTCCGTAGATCCTTCCAAGCGGAAAACCGGTGGAGCGTTGCTGGGAGACCGTATCCGGATGAATTCAATTTCCAACCCGCGCGTGTACATGCGTTCGCTGGCGACACGTCAGAGCAATCTTGCACTTTCAAAATATGTAAAAGACGCAGTGGATGTGTTAAAGGCGGCGAAGTTCGACCTCATCATTCTTGAAACTTCCGGAATCGGGCAGAGTGACACTGAGATCCTTGAACATTCCGATACCTCATTATATGTGATGACTCCTGAATACGGAGCGGCCACACAGCTGGAAAAAATCGACATGCTGGATTTTGCCGACATCATTGCGCTGAACAAGTTCGATAAACGCGGAGCACTGGATGCATTGAGAGATGTAAAGAAACAATTCAAACGCAACCACCAGCTGTGGGATGCCAATGACGACGACATACCGGTTTACGGAACCATTGCTTCCCAGTTTAATGATCCCGGCATGAACAGGCTGTACCGATCCGTCCTCGACAAGCTGAATGAAAAGCTTGGAACTGATTTTAAATCTTCTTTTGAAATTACAGGCGAGTTATCTGAAAAAATTTACATCATCCCTCCTGCCCGTACGCGTTATCTCAGTGAGATTTCGGAAAATAACAGGACGTATGATCAGTGGGTGAATGAACAAAGTGAAATTGCAAATAACCTGCAGGCAATCCAATCTACGGCTTCACAATTCGAAATCAAAAATCCGAAATCCGAAATTGTAACAGAACTCAGGAGTGCTTATAAAGAGCTTGACCGCACTTTCGACGGAAACAATAAAAAGATACTTGAAGACTGGGAAAAAAAACGCAAAAAATACATTAACGAATTTTATATCTATAAAGTACGCGACAAAGAGATCAAGGTAAAAACTCATACTGAATCACTTTCACATCTTCAGATTCCGAAAGTTGAAACACCTCGATACAAAGGCTGGGGAGATATCTTAAGATGGAACCTGCAGGAAAATGTTCCGGGCGAATTTCCATTTACAGCCGGAGTCTATCCTTTCAAACGAACTGAAGAAGACCCTACACGTATGTTTGCCGGTGAAGGCGGACCGGAACGGACGAACAGAAGGTTTCATTATGTAAGCGCCGGACTTCCCGCAAAACGTTTATCCACAGCATTCGACAGCGTGACATTGTATGGACAGGATCCCGATTACCGTCCTGATATTTATGGTAAGATCGGCAACAGCGGCGTTTCAATCTGCTGTCTTGATGATGCGAAGAAGTTATACAGCGGATTCAACCTTGCTGATCCGAAGACATCCGTTTCGATGACGATTAACGGACCTGCTTCCATCATCACAGGATTTTTCATGAATGCTGCCATTGATCAGCAATGCGAATTATACATCAAGCAGCATGGACTGGAAGATGAAATCAACAAAAAGATTGAAAAGATTTTCCGTGATAAGAAAGTAATTCGTCCCGCTTACCAGGGAGAATTACCAAAAGGCAATGATGGACTTGGGTTGATGCTCCTTGGCGTAACCGGCGACCAGGTGTTGCCTGCAGATGTTTACAAAAAAATAAAAGAAGATACCCTTCACAAAGTTCGCGGAACTGTGCAGGCGGATATCCTGAAAGAAGACCAGGCACAGAACACCTGTATTTTTTCCACAGAGTTTTCGTTGCGCCTGATGGGTGATGTCCAGCAGTATTTTATTGATCATAAAATCAGGAATTTTTATTCCGTTTCCATCAGCGGATATCACATTGCTGAAGCAGGCGCCAACCCTGTCACACAGCTTGCGCTTACGTTGTCAAACGGTTTCACGTATGTAGAATATTATCTCTCGCGCGGAATGGACATCAATAAGTTTGCTCCGAATCTTTCCTTCTTTTTCTCCAACGGAATTGATCCGGAATATGCGGTGATCGGTCGCGTGGCGCGAAGGATCTGGGCGAAAGCAATGAAGCTGAAGTACAAAGCAGATGAACGTTCGCAGATGCTGAAATATCATATCCAGACTTCAGGGCGGTCGTTGCATGCACAGGAAATTGATTTCAATGATATACGTACAACACTCCAGGCGCTGTACGCTATTTATGATAACTGCAATTCTCTTCATACCAATGCCTATGATGAAGCGATCACCACACCGACGGAAGAAAGTGTTCGCAGGGCGATTGCTATCCAGCTCATCATCAACCAGGAATTAGGGTTGGCAAAAAATGAAAATCCTACGCAAGGCTCTTTCATCATCGAAGAACTAACTGATCTCGTGGAAGAAGCCGTGCTGACGGAATTTGACAGGATCACCGAACGCGGCGGAGTGCTCGGCGCCATGGAAACGATGTACCAGCGCGGCAAAATCCAGGAAGAAAGTCTTTACTATGAGACACTCAAGCACAACGGCCAATACCCGATTGTAGGCGTCAACACATTTTTATCAAGCAAAGGTTCTCCTACCATTATTCCGAAAGAAGTAATCCGTGCAACAACAGAAGAAAAAGAATACCAGATCAGCATGCTGAAAGAGCTTCACAAAAAAAATTCAGAAAAGAAAGATGTCATCATGAAGCGATTGCAGATGGCAGCAGTGAAGAATGAGAACTTATTTGCTGAATTAATGGAAGCAACAAAATATTGCTCGTTGGGAGAAATCACCAATGCACTTTTCGAAGTTGGCGGACAGTATCGCCGGAACATGTAGGGGTTACTAATTCCGAATCGGTACGAATATTACGGATAGCGGAACTCTTTATTTCAGGGAGGATATTAATTAACAGATTTATACGAATGTTACAAATTCGTCTCCTTGTCTTTTCTTTAAAGAACATTTTTCACAAAATCTTACATTCCCACTTTCACACTTTCACACTTTCAAGCTATAAGATTATAGCTGATTTGACTAGTTAAGGAAGCGATACACCAATATCACTTACTATTTCCTGCGATTCCTTTCACCTGTAATGGGTTTGCTTTTACTCAGCGGATGCGTGAGCAATTTGTCCGTATTAATTACCAAACCCGCATCCAATGAAAAACGAACCTGTTGTAACGTACAATCACATGGAAGAAGATGAGTCAACTCATTCACACGATGTGTTTGCTTCGAAAACCAAGAATCCGCTTCCGATCAGCATCTACATGATTGTAGTGGTTGATGTTGTGCTTATTTCGGCGTTGATATTCCTGGCCGTAAGAGCTCTCTTCTAGAAAGAATCTATCTGTATTTTAAATGAAGGTTTATTCGCCTAAGCGGATAAGCCTTTTTTATTTATGGAGATAACCGTGAGGTTTTGAAGGATATTTTTAATTTTGTTGCTCCCTAACCAAAATCAAATTATCCTCTGCTATGAAAAAAATTTACGTTACAGGTATTCTTTCGATACTCTTTTGCATAAAAAGTTTTGCTGTTATTTCGCTTGTTGGATTTGCAACAGGCTTTAGCTCCCCTGTTGATATAAAAAATGCAGGTGACGACCGTATGTTTATTGTCGAACAGGCCGGTTATATTAAAACAACGGACATGGCCGGAACTGTTAACCCGACGGTCTTTCTTGATATTCATGCACGCGTATTATCAGGTGGTGAGCGTGGTTTATTAGGACTTGCATTTCCTCCAGACTATAAAACCTCCGGGTATTTTTACGTTTACTATACAAAACAGACAAATGGCTGGCTGCACATTTCAAGGTTTTCAGTAACTGCAAACCCGGATTCTGCCGATGCTAACAGCGAGCAGGTTTTGCTGGAGATCTATCATCCCTTTTCCAATCACAACGGTGGTCACGTAGCATTTGGTCATGACGGATACTTATACATCGGTACAGGCGATGGAGGAAGCGGCGGCGATCCTGGAAACAGGGCTCAGAATGTAGATTCGCTCTTAGGAAAAATATTACGTATCGATGTCAGCACTCCTACTTATTCCATTCCGCAGAGCAATCCGCTGGTGGGACTTCCAGGTCGTGATGAAATCTGGAACATCGGGATGCGCAATCCATGGAGATGGAGCTTTGACCGTTGGACTGGTGCATTATGGATCGGTGACGTAGGACAGGATGCATGGGAAGAAGTAGATTACCAGCCAATGGGAGTTAGTGGAAACCTGGGATGGAGATGCTATGAAGGAAATCACAATTACAATACTTCCGGCTGTCAGCCAATGAGCAATTATTATGCGCCTGTGTATGAATACGCGCACATCGGTTCAGCTGCTACAGTTGGAGGATATGTTTACCGCGGCGCTGAATACGCTGATATGTTTGGAAAGTATTTTTTGTCGGATGAATTCACTACAACATATGGTTTCCGTACCCTCACTCCTAACGGAAGCGGAGGATACACGGCCACGTTGCTTGGTGACCTTGGAAGATCAACGGTGGTTGCATTCGGAGAAGACCGTTGGGGCGAATTATATTGCTCTGACTATAGCAACGGCCGCATCTATAAGTTTCAAAGCGATACCTGCCAGCCTGTAGCATTTATCTCAAATGCAGATACCATTTATGTATGCGATACCATTCATCCTTATGTGCTTCGTACTCCGGATGGAAACGGCTTCCATTATGAATGGTTCCGTAACAGCGTCAGCATTGGAAATGACAACGACAGTTTATCAGCTACTCAGCCGGGAACATACTATGTTGTTGCAACAAACACTCATTCATGCACGGCTACTTCCTCAACCGTGCAATTAATTTTCTCAGGTCCTCCACAGGTAAGCATGGCAGGGCTCGACACGACCTACTGCACCAATGATTTCCCTGTTATGCTCACGGGAACTCCTGCCGGAGGCTACTTCCAGGGACCGGGAGTTATTGTAACAGGAAATTGGTTTTTTAATCCTGCACTGGCGGATACCGGGTATAATACGATTACTTACAACTACACTGATACCATTACCGGTTGCAGTAATTCTGACACGCTCATTACCCGCGTGGATATATGTAACGGAATAAATGAAACCGGTAACATCCACCTTATTTCTCTTTACCCGAATCCTAACAACGGAGAATTTACACTCAGGATTTATGTGTCAAAAGATGAAATTCTTAATGCAGAAATCACAGACATCACCGGGAAGAAAATTTATAGGGAAGATGTTCATGCTTCATTCGGGATGAAGTCAATTCCAATGGATCTTCGGCACCTGGCGCATGGTATTTATAACCTGAAAGTTTCAGGCAGCAACGGAAACGTTGTCAGGAGATTTGTGATCGAGTAAAGTCTTTTTATCTAAATAGTATGTTCGTGAAAGGGAAAACTCTCCTTGTGTTATTTTTTTGTGCATGGTCAATGCTGGCAGTTGCACAGGAACCTTTTACGGTATCTATTGCCCCGTCTGCAATTACAGCAACTCCTGCTTTGCACTCCTTTGCATTCGCGGAGCGAAACGGCAAATGGATTTTTATCGGAGGAAGGATTGACGGTCTGCATAATTTCCAGGCTGGCCAGGCGTTTGATGTTTTTTCAAGGAACGATTCTGTGTTCGTAGTCGATCCTTCAAACAATACATATACTTCTGCTTCTCTTTCCACACTCTGGCATTCCATGTATGAAGCCGTTTGCTCATCGAACATGGAATTTTACCAGGAAGATTCCATGTTGTACCTGGCTGGCGGTTACGGTAGACACGACAGCCTTTCTACAAAAATTACTTTTCCTACGCTTACGGCAGTCAACCTGGACAATTTGATAGACGCCGTTACCAATTATACTTCTGTGAATTCCAGTTTCAGGCAAATACGCGATACCAATCTTGCCATTGCCGGTGGCCACCTGGAAAAAATAGATTCAACGTACTACCTGGTGTTTGGTCATCGTTTCGATGGCCAGTACGATCAAACGGTTGGATCTACTTTGTTTGTACAGCAGTATTCCAACCAGGTACGGAAATTTACAGTAAGTGATGATGGTGCAAATCTTTCAGTAAATAATTTTCAGTCAATCACCGACACTAACAATTTTCACCGGAGAGACTATAACCTGGTTCCGCAGATTTTTCCAAATGGTGATTCGGGCTTCACTGCGTTTGGAGGGGTTTTCCAGAAATTTGCACTCCTTCCTTTCCTGAGTCCTATCGATATCTATCCGGATTCCACACATTTGAATAGTTCCTTTAACCAAAACCTGTGTCAATATGAAACGGCGACGATGCCTGTGTTTGACTCAACAAATAATTTCATGCACACGATTTTCTTTGGAGGAATGAGTCAATTTACATACGATACCGTTACACATTCGCTGGTGCAGGATATTGAAATTCCGTTTGTGAAAACAATCAGCAAAGTTTCACGCGATGGTTCGGGAAATTTAACAGAGTTCAGTCTCCCGGTTGAGATGCCGTTTTTTCTTGGAACCAATGCACGTTTTATTCCGGATCACTCCAACGCACTTTACCGGAATTCAATTATTAACCTCAACTCATTATCAGGAAACACACACGTCGGCTGGATCGTTGGAGGCATTGAAAGCGATCACCCGAACATTGCGGCCCTTGACCCGGGAAGCATGAGCTGGGCGAACGGAGTCGTGTTTGATGTTTTCATTGACAAAACTCCTGATGCTGTCAACGAAATCCCAATAAAAAATATCATCAACAATTTATCCGTGTATCCGAATCCTTCACATGAATTCTTCAATATTGAATTTTCAATTGCTGAAAAATCACAGGCGGAAGTTGTCATCAGCGATGCTCATGGAAAAAGAATTGAAACAATTTTTGATGGCATGATACAAGCCGGTGTTTCAAAATTTACCTGGAATGGAACCCAGGCAAAGCACGGAACTTATTTCTGCCGTATCAAAGCCGGTCAGTATACAAAGACGGTGAAACTGGTGGTGAATTAGTTCTTAGCTCAATCCGTTACCACTGCTCCACCCTTATACAGCTGCTTCCTGTACTTTAAAGAAGGTGACAGAATAAATTTTCCCAACCCAAGTTTTTCCCAGATTTCATCAACACGTTTGATCGTTGCTTCATCGGAAGCCAAAATGTTTGGCCAGTCACGCTGAAAATTATCAAGCTCTTTCGTCTTTCGCGTTCCATCCAGACCGATATGCGAACCCACAATAAAATGATCCCGCTTAGGATCCACGTTGTTTGCAAAACGCCAGACAGCATCTCCAACATCGCTCACATCAACTGTATGATCCAGATAAATCGCCACTTTGATTTCTTTAAATGCATCATGTGCAAAAAGTTTTTCATTCAATTCACGGATATGATTTTTCCGGTTCTTCTCTACGGAGACGAACACAAGTGAGATGCCTTTTTCCAAAAGCGACACATTCATTCCTTTTATTTCAGGGAAAAGTTTCATGATGTCGACGGTCCACGGTCCACGGTCCAGGGCTGGCGGTCGACGGTCGACTGTCGACTGTCGACTGACTAACTCCTCCGGCAGCTTCCGCGTTCCATCAATCCCGATCTTCCCGCCGAACGACATTACTGAGCAGGAATGATCGAGCACATCAACCGGTCCTTGTGTGAACATGACATCATTGGCAGGTTCAAAATTTTCTGAAACATAGCGGGCCACTTCTTCAGTATTGTGAATGTTGACATCGCCGTCTACAACGATCATCATCTTTGTAAACATCATCTGTCCCGCGCCCCACAAACTATGCATCACTTTAATAGCCTGGCCCGGGTATTCCTTTTTTATTTTTACAATGACGAGGTTATGAAAAACTCCTTCTACCGGCATGCACATGTCAACGATCTCCGGCACCATCGTCATTTTAATCGGCACGAGAAAAATCCGCTCTGTCGCTTTGCCGATCCATGCATCTTCCTGCGGAGGAATGCCAACGATGGTTGCGGGATATACAGCATCTTTCCGGTGAGTGATGCAGGTGATGTGGAAACGCGGATAAAAATCTGCGAGCGAATAATAACCTGTGTGATCTCCAAAGGGGCCTTCTAAAATAAAATCTTCTTCAGGATCAATATAACCTTCAATGATGATATCTGCATCGGCGGGAACCTGCACATCCTGTGTCAGGCATTGCACCAGCTCGACTTTTTTCTTCCTGATAAACCCGGCCAGCATATATTCATCCACGCCATCGGGAAGCGGCGCCGTGGCAGCGTAGGTATAAACAGGATCTCCTCCCAAAGCAACAGCCACAGGCATTTTCAATCCCAGCTTTTTATACTCATTAAAATGTCTTGCCGATACCTTATGCCGGTGCCAGTGCATGGCTGTCATGGCAGGTTCATATACCTGCATCCGGTAAAGACCCACATTCCGGATTCCAGTGTTTGGGTCCTTGGTATGAATAATAGGTAGCGTTAGGAACGGTCCGCCGTCTTCAGGCCAGCATTTAAGCACAGGGAATTTTGTAATGTCGGGGTTCTTCATCACCACCTGCTGGCATTCACCTTTCCCGGAAATTACCTTTGGCATCCAGGAAGCAATTGAGCCAAGCGTGGGCAGCATTTTAAGTTTATCCAGGATGTTTTCCTTGGGAGAGGATAGCTGTTTCAGGAGGTCCTCTATGTTTTTTCCGACATCGTCAAGATGAGCCACACCCAAAGCCATGGCCATGCGCTTTTCCGTTCCCATTGAATTAATAAGCACCGGAAAATCAGACCCTGTATTTTCAAAAAGCAAGGCAGGACCGTATTTTTTTGAAATACGGTCGGTAATTTCAGGGATCTCCAGGTGAGGATTTACATATTCCTTGATCCGGACAAGCTCCCCTGCCTCTTCCAGGGTTTTAATCCAGTGTTGTGTATTTCTGTAGGCCACGGATGAAAAATTATTTTTCAAAGATAGATGTAAATGTGCAGATGTGCAGATTTGCAAGTGAATCGGTGCTGCCGCACTTTGAATAAAATCTTCAGATAGTTCACACAAAGGCGCTAAGAACGCAAAGAAAACCCTGGTGAACTTTGCGTCTTTGCGAGAAATAAATCAAACTGTGGCACTACCAATGAAGCCGCTATTCCGGGGACTTAATAATTCAAACAATAAAAAATATTATCTTCGGCTTCCAAAAAATTGACAAATGAAAAAAATTTACTCATTAATTATTATAGCTTTCACATTCAACAGTGCATCTGCACAATTTTCCCATCAAAACGTTTCCCTGCTTTCTGATTTCGACGACGTTACGGTTACAGCGGAACCGAATTACGGAATCCGTTATCAAAGCTGCTGGGGATGGGCAGACACTCTTTCCGGAAGAGAATATGGAATTATCGGGTCAACTACAGGAACATACGTGATTGAAGTTACCGATCCTACACTTCCGATTCAACGCGATTATATTTCATCTTACCATACCAACCTGATCTGGCATGAATACAAAACGTATGGAAAATATCTTTACATCGTCAGTGACGGTCCTTCGAGCAACCAGCTCCAGATATGCGACCTTTCGTATCTCCCGGATTCTGTTCATGTCGTGTATGACAGCAATGCCCTGATCTCAAGAGCACACACTATTTCCATTGACGGGAATAAAATGTACCTCGGTTCACCGACAAGCGGAGCTTCGACTTATTCGATGCGCGTCTATTCGCTTAACAACCCTGAAGCTCCTGTATTGTTGCGCACACTCAACCAGGATTATTCCGCCATCAGCAGGGTGCATGATATGAATGTGATTCATGATACAGTATATGCTTCCTGCGGATACCAGGGATTGTTTATTTACCGGTATGACAGTGTGCAGAATAAATTTTTCCAGATCGGATCTCTCACTACATATCCCGACCAGGGATACAATCACAGCACCGTGTTGTCTGAAGACCATTCAACGATTTATATGTGTGATGAATTACCCGAAGGAATGGGCGTCAAGGTGGTGGATGTAACTACGATCGCTACTCCTTCTGCTGATTCAGTGTTTTATACCAATGTCGGTGATACGCCGCATAATCCTTACGTAAAAGGAAACTATCTCTACGTGGCCGCATACCAGGATGGCGTGTATATCTATGACATATCAAATCCCAAGATCCCTGTTCTTAGCGGGTATTTTGATACGCATCCGCAAAACGGAACAACCTATACAGCCGGTGAAGCAGATAAAGGATGCTGGGCTGTTTACACCGATCTTCCAAGTAAAACTCTTCTTGCAGCCGATATGCAAAAAGGATTATTTTGTCTTGACGCTACAGCCGCCATTACAGGCATTGCACACAGCAATAATAAGAATGAGCGGATGCTCGTGTACCCGAACCCAGCTAATGATGTGGTGAAAATAAAATTAGAAACGACGGGAACAGAATGCATCATCCAGGTCATAGATCTGCCCGGTAAAGAATTAAAACGTGTTGTATCAAATGACAGCAACGGTGTTGTTGAAATTCCCGTGAACGATTTAAAACAAGGCATCTATCTTGTAAAAGCCACTACGAGCAATAAAACCTTTATCAGGAAGATTAATGTGGTAAGATAAGATCAGGAGTCAGGGATCAGGAATCAGGAATCAGCATCCACTTAACTATTTAGCAATACAACCTTTAGGTTAAACCCGCTACCGGGTTTTCTTCGGTATACATGGTGTCATTATTTTTTTATTTTTGCAGCCCGTTTCTTTGAAGTATTTCATAAAAAAATAATGCCCAGGTGGCGAAACTGGCAGACGCACCACTTTGAGGGGGTGGCGGGCAACCGTACGAGTTCGACTCTCGTCCTGGGCACGAAGGAATTGGAAATTTTAAATTCTAAATTCTAAATTAGCGGATAGACGGTGTCTAACCTGAATTTAGAATTTAAAATTTATAATTTAAAATTTCTTACCGCCCGGATGGCGAAATTGGCAAACGTTGCGGTCTCAGAAGCCGTTGGTGTAATTACCTTGTGGGTTCGAGTCCCACTCCGGGCACAAATAACAGCATTCATCCATTGTAAATATTCATTTTACAATGGATTTTTCTTTTGAGTTAATACATAGTTCTTCAGGTTGATGAAAATTTTCATTCAATTAACTTGCTATGAGTAAATAAAAAATAATTCATAACTTGTTAGCTGTAATAAAATTGCAACAGTGAACAAGGACGCATGTATCATGGGATACAAAACTTTTAATCTCCTCACGTTAACTTTTTTTATTTGTTGCAGTCCCTGCCATGCGCAACAGCCCTATTACGCATGTATGCTTAACAGCGGCTTACTTAAAATCGATTTATCAACATGCAATGCCACGCTCATTGGTTACACAGATACAGTACTTTGCGATATCGCACTCTGCTCTGATCAAAAGCTCTACGGTACCGATTTAAATTTTCTCTATCAAATTGATACATCGGATGCGGGTTTAACGGCAATAGGTCAGCTTAACCTGATTGCTTTAGGAAACAGCCTTGTCTGTGACAGCGCCGGCAATCTTTTATCAGTTGCAATGGATGACAATCTATACCAAATAAACAGACTCACCGGTCAATATTCTTCCTTGGGAGGCATTGGATATAGTTCAGCAGGGGACCTGACATTTTTCGAGGGCAACTTATATTTATCTGCAACTGACAATAAGTTAATAAAAATCGATTTACCCTCTGTAACCACCCAGGAAATAGGAATTATGAATGCAAGTTCCATTTTCGGTATAAATACAGTATGCTATGATGACCAGGAAACAATGATAGCATCAGGTGGCAATGCCAGTTATTCCCATCTTTACCAGGTTAACACTGCAAACGCAAGCTTAAATTTATTGTGTAACACCATCACCCATGATTTAATTTTCGGAGCGGCTTCTCTTCTCGAAGTTCATAGCACAAGCCCGGGGTGTACTTCAGTTAAAACAGGCGTACTTAATATTATCAATCATGCAATATCAATTTCTCCCAACCCGGTAATTGATTTTGTTACTATCCAAATAAACACCAGCGCTTTGACGGAAGTACTATTTTATAATCTTTCACTTGAACAAATTAAAAAAATCCAATTCACAAATTCAGCGCGAATAGATTTTCGGGAATTCCCAAGTGGTATTTACATTTATGAAGTAAGAAACAGCCGTTTCACAGAAAGAGGAAAAATAATTAAACAATAAATTTTTTCGGGGCATAACGACAACTCCCCGCAATAGCGGCAACTAACTTAAAATTATTTTTGATTGGTTAGTACAAAGGATTCCCGTCCAATTCCCAGGATGGATTTATTGGAACATGCATGTACTTAAGTATGGTAGGCATGATGTCTACATTCCTTGCAACTTCTACATCGTGCCGGCTTAAGCCCGGCAGCCGGATAATTTCAAAAACATAACGGGTAGCATCCACATCATCCTGGTTCGCGTGCTCAGTACCATTGCCGCCATGATCTGTTACGATGATCACCATCCATTCCTCACCAAATGCCTGCTCACGCGCCTCAACAACCTGCATCAGTTTGAAAACATACAAGCCGGTTTGCCTGATGGCATTGATATAAGAGGGATTCGCAGGTGAAAAGCCGCCTGAATGTCCGGCTTCGTCAATATCGTCAAAGTGAAGCAGCAAAACATCAGGCACACATTCGCTCAGCAAATACAATGCTTTATTTTTTACCTGTTCATCACTGGAGACATTCAGCGCAAAATCTTCGTTCGTCGTAATGCGTAAAAAATAGTCCCAATGACTTACTTCCGCCAGTGAAAAACCGGAGTTGAATTGTCGCATGTAATAAAACAGGTCATGATATTTTCCATAGTTGAGATCAGGAACATCATTGGTTGTGACACCGTGTTTTGCGGGGTAAACCCCATGCAGCAACGTTGACCACCCGGGTGCACTTTCTGTATAAGGTCCGCGATCACAGTGTAAATTTACATACGCATGTTCCATCAATGAGGTAAAAGCCGGAGCGTCGGCCTGCAACAAGGCATCTGTTCTGCATCCGTCGAGGCCAATGAATAAAACTTTTTGCTTACTGATTCCATTTACACAATTGGTTCTCACCTCACCGGGAATTAAGTCATCCTTCTGACATCCTGAAAATATCAATGCTGTAAAAAAAATAAATACGACTTTTATCCGGACCATGCTGTTATCACGTTAACATCTCACCCCTGCTAACACTAAAAGCAGTCAATAAAGAATCAGACCATTGTAAATTATTATTTGAAGAGTGAAAAAGTAGGAGGCAAACCGGTATTACAGCGATAGCATTGTCCTTCCATGCAACAATCTTAGAGAAATGATGAAATAATTTCACAATTGCCGGTCTTATCGTATCCCGGAAAGTCCTGTCCCCAAAAAAAATTTATCTTTAACACCTATTAACTCTGGAAGAATTCAAAATGAAAAAACCAATACTTTTCACCTTAGCGGCTTGCTGTTGTTATACACTGGTAAATGCCCAAACCAATTGTCTTGACTCTTACATCGGCGCAACCGTAACTCCGACCGTGATTGCTACCAATTCGGATTCGCTGAATCAGCCCCGGGACCTGGATTTCAAACCTAACACCAACGAATTGTGGGTGTGCAATTATGGAGCTTCCAACGGAGGCAACATGGTTATTTTTTACAACGCAGGGTCGACATCGCAAACAAGCGAGTATCGCAAAGACACGCATACCAGTCACTTTATGAGATACCCAAGCGCGTTCGCTTTTGGTGATGATGGAAAGCTGGCCTGCGTTTCTGAAATACAAAATACAAATGCAGGATCGCCAACGTTTATGGGGCCGGCTTTATGGTTAACGGATACAAATATTTATGCTCGTGTTTTTCAGAACAACTGGGTCGGCGGGTTACCGCTCGGAAGTCATGTCGATATGCTCCATCAAAGTCCTTTTGCCATGGGAATTGCGCATGATACTGTCATGGCTTACTGGGTGATGGATGGCTACAACGGGAACATTTGCAAATATGATTTCGTGAACGATCACGGTCCCGGTTATGACGATCACTCCGCAGGAAAAATATGGCGCTATACCGATGTGTCTGTGACCAGAGTTCCCCTGGTTCCAAGTCACATGGTTGTTGACAAGATCAATCATTGGCTTTACTATATTGATGGAGGAAGTAAAAGGATAAAACGCATGAATACACAGAGCGGTTCTGTGGCTGGAAATTTAAACACTCCATCAACAGCACAGGAACAGCTGGCCGGTTATTACGATGTGCAGGGCGCATCTGTCGAACCCCTGGAAACTCTTTCAACACAACCATGCGGCATCGATTACTACAACGGCCGGTTAATTGTTTCCGATTACACCAACGGAAATATATATCTCTACAATACGGCAGGAACTTTCAGCATACTGGATACCATCGTTACCGGTCATCCCGGAATGATGGGAATAAAAGTCGGACCTGACGGCCGCATCTGGTGTGTGAACCATGCTGAGAATAAATTGTACCGCCTGGATGCAGGAACTCCTTCACTCGATGCTGCCATCCAGCTCGATATGCCTGCCATGGAAAATTATCAGAAAGATTTTTATTCAACGAAGTTTACGGAATGCGTTGACAACCTTTCACCCACCGTTTTGGTTTACAACAAAGGCACGACAGCCATCACTGCAATGGATATTCAGTACACCGTGGATGGCGCATCCCCGGTTATCTATAACTGGTCGGGAAACCTCACTGCGGGAACATCCGCGCAAGTTACACTCCCGGTAACCAGCAATATTTCAAACGGAGTTCACCGCTTTGATGCGACCATTACAAGTGTAAATGGAAGCGCCGATGATGTTGAACTGAACAATACGATGACCGGTGTTTTCCGAACCATCCAGGCAAGAGTAACCACTCCGTTTATCGAAGATTTTGAATCCCCTGTGTTTCCGCCAACCGGATGGAACTATATTCATTTCAACAAAAAGCTATACATGAGTCACGCCTCTGTCGGTGGTTTCGGCGCAAGTACGGGCAGCTTGAAGATGGATAACTTTTCTGAATACATGGACATTACCGGGCAGATCGATTACCTGCTCACCCCGGTTGTTGAAATGGCCGGAAACTCATCCGCTGCCAGGCTGAAATTCAATGTGGCCTATGCACGGTATAACAACAACACGAATGATAAGCTACAGGTATTGGCTTCAACCGATTGCGGAAATTCCTGGTCCGTCATCTACGATAAATCAGGAATACAGCTGGCCACTTCACCCAACGTTACCAGCGATTTTACACCTACCAGTTCACAATGGAGAACTGATTCTGTAAGCCTCGCAGCGTATGCCGGAATTCCGGAAGTCGTTTTCTCTTTTACTACGACAAGCAATTATGGCAACAACGTATACATTGATGATATCCGGTTCATTGATGATGTTACCATTGATGTGCAGGAGCATACGGCTGCTGAAATATTTTCCGTTTATCCAAACCCTTCCAATGGAATAATAACTCTTCTTATGAATGGAGTATTGTCAAAGGAAGCCTTGATTTCAGTTTATTCCAGCCAGGGACAGCTCATGCAATCAGCCACTATGGCGGCTTCCGGAAATTCACTACATTTGGATCTGTCAGGATTTTCAAGAGGAGTTTATGCCATCCGTGTCGAAGATGGTAAAACAACCTCAGTGAAAACGATTGTAATTCAATAAAGGGATGAAAATAAAACCGGTTCATATTTTACTGCTTGCAGCTTTCACACTGTGCTTTCTTTCCTGTAAAAAAGAAGGTCTTGAAAAATGCATAGCGGGATCGGGAGGTTACATGACTTTAAAAGTTTTTCTCCAGCACCATGAACACGCTGTTGTAAACCTTAAAAATTACCGCGACACGATCTATATAAAATTTAATTCGCAGGAATATCCGGGGTCAAATCCTTCAGCTTATGATTTGGTTGCAATAGGCGAATGGCCAGGCGATTTTGTAAGCATACCAAATCTCAAGTGCGGTGATTACTATCTTTATTCTGTCGGTTTCGAATCTGTTCACTCCGTTCGCGTCACAGGAGGAATCCCTTTCAGCACTGAACAAAAAAATGGTGAAATCAGTGTGACTATTCCCGTATCGGAATAAGTTAAAGCTCAGGAATGAAAACTTTTCCTGCCTGGCACTTACCAGTATCGCGCTGTTGCCATCAGCAATACGGCAACCAGAAGATGCCACGCCATTACCCTTACTCCTTTTTCAAGCTGACCTTTTAATTTCCCGATTTCCTGCATCTGTTCGGGCGTTGGAGGCGCTCCTGAAGCGGCAACAGCGGCACTTATTTTTGCCATCTTCTCTGCACGCGGCCTGTTCACTCCAAGGCCGATGATGAGAGCGGCGAAGGTCGCAAGCGCTCCAATGGTAATTGCAATTCCAAAATTACTGCTGAACCAGGCTGACTGGAAATTGCCTGACATGATCTGCATCAGGCGAAGCCCGGCTAATACATTGATGATTCCCATGATGCTCATCACGGTAGGCATCCTTTTGGTACGGGACAATTGCTGCATGAATTTGCCGCCATCAGGTCCCATGCTGTTCACTGCAGGGAAAATAAAAAAAGCCAGGTAAAAAACACCACCTGCCCAAAATACGCCTGTAAAAATATGTAACAGGCGAAGTGAAATTAATTCTGCGCTCATGTTTTATTTTTTTACAATGATAAGAAAGTAAATAAATATTTAAGACACTTCCTGCAATTTTACTTCAGGTATTTATCCAGCCAACTGTAAAAAGTGCGTTGCCACATCACACTGTTTTGAGGCTTAAGCACCCAATGTCCTTCATCAGGGAAACAAAGAAACTTTGCAGGAATATTTTGAGTCCGGGCTGCCGTGAAAGCTTCCATACCTTGCTCAACAGGAACACGAAAATCTTTCTCGTTCGAAATAATAAGAATCGGTGTATCCCAATCTTTCACAAAATTATTCGGGGAAAACTTTTTGTAATCATCGGTCTTCGTATTCCATACTTCGCCGCCAAACTCATGGTTTGGAAACCATAACTCTTCCGTAGATGCATTCATAGAAGATAAGTTAAAGACTCCATCGTGAGCAATAAATGTTTTGAAACGTTTGTTGTGATGTGACTCCAGCCAGTAAACGGAATATCCTCCAAAGCTGGCTCCCACCGCTCCCCTCTTGTCTTTATTGACATAAGGTTCCTTTGAAACAGAATCAATGGCACTCAACAGATCATTCATGGCCTGTCCTCCCCAATCTCCGCTGATCTGTGCATTCCATTCTGTTCCGAAGGAAGGAAGACCTCTCCTGTTTGGCGCCACAACAATGTACCCGTTAGCAGCCATCAGCTGAAAATTCCAGCGGTAAGAAAAAAACTGGCTCACCGTCGACTGCGGTCCTCCCTGGCAATAAAGCAGTGTCGGGTATTTTTTTCCGGGATCAAAATCCGGCGGATAAATCACCCAGGTAAGAATGTTTTTTCCATCAGTTGCTTTGATCATCCTCTTCTCAACCCTGGCCATTTTTACTTTCGAAAGCAAATCACTATTTGTAAATGTGAGCTGCTTAACTGTTCCGTCAGAAAGATCGATGCTGAACAATTCCGTCGGCAGTGAAATGCTCATCATCGAAGTGATGACAACATCCTGCTTCTTTGCATTCGAGGTTACGCTCAACGCTGTGTGATCCACTTCTGCATTGGTGACCTGGCGGATCGGCTTTGTATTTTTCGGATCGAGATCAAAGGAAAAAACCTGGTCAGTTGCATTTTTTCCGGAAAGAAAATAAATCACTTTCCCGTTTTCATTCCACTTTAAACATTCCACACTGTAATCATATCCTGCCGTAAGCTCTTTTTTATTTTTGGATATGAAGTCATACATAAATATCCGGTTACGGTCTGCCTCATTCCCCGGTTGGTTCATGCTTAGCCATGCAAGCCTGGTTCCGTCATTTGAAAATGCGGGAGCTTTATCATACCCGTTCATTCCTTCAGAAATATTCACCGTCGTTTTTTTCAGGACATCATACAAATAGATATCTGAATTTGTGCTGATCGCATAGTCTTTCCCGTATAATTTCTTGCAGGTATACGCCAGCATTTTTCCGTCAGCGCTCCAGGCAATTTCCTCGTCACCGCCATCCGGCTTTAAAGGCGAATCGAATTTTTCATCTTTCATGATATCAGTTGCATTGCTGATAATTCCATGATCAAACGCTGCAACAAAAACGTGACTGAAAGTGCCATCGTGCCAGGTATCCCAATGCCTGTAGTTCAGGTCATCGTATATTTTTCCCGATGCTTTTGGAAGATCCGGGTAGATTTCCATTCCTGTTACATTCTCCATTTTAACATCCTGCGTAAACCAGATCATATTTCCCGAACGCGAGATTCCGTAAAGGTTTATATCCTTATCCAGTTTGCTTTGCTGTGTTTTGCCGGTACCATCCGCATTCATGCTCCACAGCTGGTTGCTCCCGCTGCCATCATTCAGGTAATATATTTTTTTGCCATCGCTGCTCCATCTTGGCATCGTTTCATTGGAAGAATCTCCCGCCAGTTTCGTGGTAGTTGCAGAAGCAATTTCCACTTTCCAGATATCAGAGTTCCCCTTATTGGCAGAAAGATTATACGTCCGGACATTATAAAGCGCCTGGGAGCCATCGGGCGAAAGTTGCGGATCACTTACTCTTCCAAGTTTCCATAAAAATTCAGGAGTTATTTTCTGCTGCGCGTGAACAAACGAAATACACAATAGACTTAACAGAGCGGAGATAATGCTTTTCTTATTTCTCATATTATTTTTCTTAGGGAGGGACGAAAATAGAAATAAAAAAAACGTTCCGCTATTTTCATAACGGAACGCTTTATAACCAACCTGTAAGCCGGGTTCTGTCCCCGGTTGCCCGGGGTTCTATCATTTATCTTGCTCCGGCATCGCTGCCGGAATCAATCAACCTACCCGCCAGTATCGAGCGAGCCGCTCACTGGCTTATTTGGTCTTTCAACTCCTGAGGTTTACCCGTCATCGCTGTCACCAACAATGACCGTGAGCTCTTACCTCACGTTTTCACCTTTTTCCCGACAAGTCGGGATAGTTATTTTCTGTGGCACTTGCTGTATCCCCGGATTACCCGGGGAGCCTTCCCGTTAGGAAGCAGGATGCTCTGTGTTGCCCGGACTTTCCTACCCCCGGGTATCCGGGGATCGATAGAACGGCTGGTTATTTGAAAGAACAGTTTGTTGATGCAAATATAATCAAATGCCGGAAGTAAACATGAAAGATTTGTTGGTCCTCTATTTCTTTCCTATTATTGGAATGAAATAATATCATCCGTCATGAAACCACTTATTTTTCTTTTGGGATTGATGTGCCTGTCAATGTATTCAAATGCTCAGAAAAAAACTGAAGACATCGTCTATCTCAAAAACGGAAGTGTTATACATGGAGCAATCATAGAAATAATTCCTACAGAGACATTAAAAATTCAAACAGCTGATCACAGTATTTTTATTTTTAAAATGGATGAAGTGGATCGCATCGCCGAAGGACCACCGGATTATTTTGAAAAGAAAAAAAACAGCTATGTAAATATCTTTGACATCGGTTACCTGATCGCATCCGGGCAGGCATCGATGGAATTTAACGGCCATTCTGATAAGCATGACAATGAATACGAAGCCTATTCGGTAAGAGATGTCAATGGATTCCTGGCAAGTAAAAATTTTATTCTTGGCATCGGCATCGGCTACGAAAACTATACTTCAAGCGCCACCGATTTCCTTCCTAAAACAGAATACATTCCCTTGTTCATTGATCTCAGGTCATTTAACGGATCGAAATCCACGTCAGCGTATTTTGCCTGTGATCTCGGGTATAAATTCGGGCTTACAAAAACTTCCGCCACTATTTATGATGACTTTTCTTCCACGTTATATACAGTAGATGACGAGTTTAAAGGCGGCTTGTTTGTGAACCCTGCATTGGGTGTGCGCATCCAGCTCAACATGAAATTTGCCTTGCATGTTTCCATCGGGTATGAATTTCAGAATTGCAGCATCATCGAAGAAGTAAAAGCCACTCACCAGGGTGTCACTGAATTTGGAGTTTACGATCTTTCATTGCACACTGAATTTATCAACTTCCGGATCGGAATTGAATTGTAAGCATGCTATTCACCAACGACTTATTTTTTTAAGCGTTGCAGGAATTAATAATTTTCAACTTCGGTTTTCCATACCTACTTTTGCTCCCCGCTTCAGAAATAAAATTCTGACTGCCTTAATTTTTAACTTCTCTCCTTCTTATGAATTTGAATGCATGCCGGTTTTTTATTCTTATCATTCTTTTATCTGGATTTACAAAAGCACATGCCCAGGAAAGATTTACGCTCAGCGGTTATGTGAATGAAGCCTCTTCAGGAGAAAACCTCCTCGGAACAAATGTGTATGTAAAAGAAACGCTCCAGGGTACGACGACAAATGCCTACGGTTTTTACTCGCTTACGTTGCCAAAGGGAAATTATACACTCGTTGTCTCCTTTATTGGTTACATCGATCAGCAGTTTCCCGTCATCCTCGATAAAGATGTACGCCAGAATGTTTCGCTCGAGAACAAACCGATCGAAACGAAAGAAGTGACTGTAACTGCAGAGAAAGAAGACAGGAACGTGCAAAGCATTGAAATGGGAAAAAACACGCTCGAAGTGGATAAGATTAAATCACTTCCCTCTTTTCTTGGAGAAGTCGATATTCTGAAATCAATACAGCTTTTGCCAGGTGTACAATCAGCAGGCGAAGGCAATACAGGTTTTTACGTTCGTGGCGGCGGACCTGACCAGAATCTTATTTTACTCGACGAGGCAACAGTCTACAATGCCTCTCACCTCTTTGGTTTTTTCTCTGTCTTTAATGCTGATGCAATTCAAAATGTTACGCTTACAAAAGGCGGGATGCCGGCTAACTACGGCGGACGGCTGGCTTCCGTTCTCGACATCCAGATGAAGGAAGGAAACAATCAGAAGTTTCACGGTGAAGGCGGCCTCGGATTTATCGCTTCACGATTCACCATCGAAGGCCCGATTAAAAAAGACACCAGCTCATTCATTGTTTCCGCCAGAAGAACATTCGTTGACCTGCTGTTGGGAAAACCGTTCGTGGATGAAACTTCAGACATCTATGGAAACAGTTATTATTTCTATGACCTCAATGCAAAAGTAAACTACCGGTTATCCGACAAAGACCGGTTATTCCTGAGCAGTTATTTCGGCCGTGATGTTTTCAAATATAAAAGTCCGAATTCAGGGTTCTATATCAACGTTCCATGGGGAAATGCCACTGCTACAGCGCGGTGGAACCACCTGTTCAACAACCAGCTTTTCATGAACACGACGCTTATTTATACGGATTACAATTTTCAGTTCGAAGGCGGACAGGACAACTTCAGCTTCAAGCTTTTTTCAGGAATCACAGATTACAATGCAAAAGTTGATCTGACATGGCTGCCTGATGTCCGAAACACGGTGAAGTTCGGAGGCAATTATATTTTTCATGTATTTGTTCCAAGCAACGCCTCAGCAAAGGAAGGTGAAGTATCTTTTGACATCGGAAAAATTCTGCGCGAATATGCGCATGACGTTGCCTTGTATGTAAATGATGAATTCGACTTATCGGAAAAACTGAAGCTGAACGGCGGGCTGAGGTATACTCTTTTTCAGCAGGTGGGTCCTTTCGATCGTTACCTGAAAGATCCTGTAAAAAAAACAGTGGTCGATACTATCACGTATGCACCGGGTGAAAATGTAAAAACATATGCGCACCTGGAGCCGCGCCTTTCGTTGCGTTATTCGCTGAACCACTTGTCTTCCATCAAAGCATCTTACACGCAGAATTACCAGTACATTCATCTGGCTTCCCTCTCTTCCATTTCATTGCCGACGGATGTCTGGATTCCCAGCTCATCGCTGGTGAAGCCACAGTTCGGAACACAATATGCGCTTGGTTATTTCCGCAACTTAAAAAATAATCTTTATGAAACATCTGTTGAAGTATACTACAAAGAGATGAAAAACCAGGTGGAATACGAAGAAGGTTTCCTTCCTGAAAATACTGTCAATAGTAATGTGGATAATAATTTTGTCTTTGGAAAAGGCTGGAGTTACGGCGCAGAATTTTTTTTAAAGAAAACAAAAGGAAAATTCAACGGATGGATTGGGTATACGCTGGCTTGGACAAAAAGAAATTTTCCCGGCCTGAACCAGGGAAATACATTCTTCGCCAAGTTTGACCGGAGGCATGATGTCTCCGTTGTTCTCGTGTATGAGCTGAACAAACGCTGGACATTTGGCGCTACCTGGGTATACGCAACGGGCAACCTGAATACATTTCCTGTTCGGCTGTATTTTCTTTCCAATGGAAACATCGTGGAAGATTACGGCAACGAACGTAATAATTACCGGTTAACTCCTTATCACCGTCTTGATATTTCCGCCACGCTGTATGGGAAGAAGACAAAGAAATTTCAATCCTCATGGAACTTCAGCATCTTCAATGTTTACAACAGGTACAACCCATACATCATCTATTTTGAATCCACGTATGAGAAAAACAGCATTACCATACAGGCAAAACAAATTTCCCTGTTTCCGTTATTGCCAAGTGTTACTTACAATTTTAACTTCTGATAATGATTATGCAGGTTATTAAAATGAAAACCATGATTGCCAAAATGATTGTACGGATCAAAAGATCAATTGAAACCAACAGCAAAATGATTTTGCAAAATCCAATCCGTGTTATCACATTTTTGACCGGTGCAATCTCTTTATACTCTTGTCAAAAAAATATCAGCGTTGAAATACCACATGCAGAATCGGAAGTAGTGGTAGAAGGATATATTGAAGCCGGTAAATATCCTGTAGTCATTCTTTCAAACACGCTTCCTTTCTTCGGAACCATCAGTACAAGCACGCTTGACCTGGCTCAATACACCATTAAAGGAGCGACTGTAACCGTAAGTAACGGAACAAGCATTGACACATTAAAGGATTATTTCCAAATCGGAGTTTATTTTGGAGTCATGATCGGTGAAGCCGGAAAAACATATTCATTAAAAGTGGAAACCGATGGAAAAACGCTTACAGCTTCAACATTTATCCCGGAAGCCGTGCACCTTGACAGTGTCTGGTTCAAAGTGGACGGTAACAGGGATTCACTTGGGTATGCCTGGGCACATCTTACCGATCCTGACACCCTTGGAAATTATTACAGGTGGTTTGCACAACGTATCAATCTTTACACCTATGGAGAGCAGGAAGGACAGATGAAAGACGACACACTGATAGCGCCGCGCGGTTCTGTTTTTGAAGATAAATTTATCAATGGAAAGAGTTTCGATTTTGCTTATAACCGCGGTGATATTACGAATTCAGACAAGGAAGATGATAACAATGATGAACGCGGATTTTTTAAACGAGGTGATACCATCCTTATAAAGTTCTGTACCCTCGATCGTTCACATTTTGAATTCTGGAGAACGGAGGAAACCCAGGCAGGCAATAACGGCAATCCTTTCGGCTCACCGGCTCCGGTCATCGGCAACATCAACGGCGGACTTGGAATCTGGGGTGGTTACAATCCGACTTATGATACGATTATCGCCCAATAAATAAGAAATTTAATTATTTCAATTTCATCCTTGTCATTATTCCAATATTCCATTCTTCCATGTGTGTTTGATTTGTATTTTTAGCGCTGACTTTTTTGACTTCGTATGACGCAAGAACCAGAACGAGTAAAATGCCTGATCATCGGATCAGGACCTGCCGGGTACACGGCTGCTATTTATGCCGCACGCGCTGATCTTAAGCCTGTCATGTACCAGGGCCTCCAGCCGGGAGGACAGCTCACCATCACTACGGAAGTAGAAAATTATCCGGGCTACCCGAAAGGAACCATGGGCCCTGAAATGATGGAAGATTTCAAAGCCCAGGCCGAACGCTTTGGTACAGATATTCGTTTTGGCTATGCAACAGCAGTCGATTTTTCTGCTGCTCCTCATAAAGTAATTGTCGATGAAACACATACGATTATTGCCGATTCCGTAATTATTGCAACCGGGGCTTCCGCAAAATGGCTGGGTCTTGAATCGGAACAACGCCTGAATGGTTTTGGTGTTTCTGCATGCGCTGTCTGTGACGGATTTTTTTTCCGCGGACAGGACGTAGCCATTGTAGGCGCCGGGGATACTGCTGCTGAAGAAGCCACCTACCTGGCCAAGCTTTGCAAAAAAGTTTACATGATCGTCCGGAGAGATGAAATGCGGGCAAGCAAGGCCATGCAGCACCGTGTCGAAAATACCGCAAACATTGAAGTGCTTTTTAACCACGAAACAAAGGAGATCCTGGGAGACAAAACCGTTCATGGCGTAAAGGTGTTCAATACAAAAACGAATGCTGATCGCGTCCTTGAAGTGAGCGGTTTCTTTGTAGCCATTGGTCATGAGCCAAATACAAAAATTTTTAAAGACTGGATAGATACAGATGAAACAGGCTACATCAAAACTATTCCGGGTTCAACAAAAACAAATGTTGAAGGTGTTTTTGCAGCAGGCGATGTGGCAGATCATGTTTACAGGCAGGCTGTTACTGCAGCCGGCACAGGTTGCATGGCCGCCATCGACGCCGAACGTTACCTGGCTGCAAAAGGAATACACTAAATATGACAATTCACTGATAATCTCCGGCGGTTTATTTACTTTTTTTGCCGCTTGAAACACACCCATGAAAACATTTGCATTGTTAGCGCTTTCTGCCCTGGTTATCCTGGCCTGTTCGATGAAAAAAGTTCATCGATCCGCATCTGTAGTTGCAGCTGAAGATTCAACTGTTCATTATAGCCAGGAAAAACATTTGGTCAATGTCCGCCAGCTTACGTTTGGAGGAGATAATGCAGAAGCATATTTCAGCTTCAGCAATAATAAAATCACCTTCCAGGCGACCAACGAAAAATGGAATGCGCACTGTGACCAGATTTTCACATCCGGTCTTGACAATTTTAAACCTGTCCTGCTAAGCACCGGAAAAGGAAGAACAACCTGCTCATACTTTTTGCCGGGAGACACTACCATCCTTTACGCTTCCACCCACCTTTTCGGCGATGACTGTCCTCCGAAACCACCTGCACGTGCTGATCACAAATATGTGTGGGCACTGTATGACAGCTTCGACATCTTTGTTGCTGACTTAAATGGAAAAATTATTCGCCAGCTTACCAAATCACAAGGTTATGATGCCGAAGCGACCGTGAGTCCAAAGGGAGATAAAATTGTATTTACTTCTACCCGTAACGGCGACATCGATCTTTATACTATGAACATCGATGGCAGCAATGTAAAACAGGTAACCAACACCCTCGGATACGACGGCGGAGCTTTCTTTTCGCCGGATGGAAAAAAATTAGTCTTCCGTGCGTCACGTCCGAAAACGGAAGAAGAAATCAAAACCTATAAAGAGCTCCTCGCACAGAATTTAGTGATGCCTGTAGCCATGGAAATTTTTACATGCAATGCCGATGGTTCTGACATCAGGCAAATAACACACCTCGGAGGAGCAAACTGGGCACCTTATTTTACACGCGACGGAAAAAAAATTATTTTCTCCAGCAATCATGTTTCAAAAGGTTATCACTTTAATCTCTGGATGTGCGATGTGAATGGCGCCAATCCTGAACAGGTAACCTATGACAACGTGTTTGATGCTTTTCCTGTTTTTTCAGGTGACGGAAAAAAACTGATCTGGTCTTCGAACAGGAACAACGGAGGCACGCATGACACGAACCTGTTTATTGCGGATTGGAAGGATTGAGAACCGGATGAAGGATCAACGGCGTATCTTTAATATCAGAAAGTGTGAGAGTGAGAAAGTGTGAAAGTGCGTAAACTCTGCATCTCCCCTTCTCCCTTTCTCCCTTTCCACTTCCCCATCATTATTCCTTTCATTTTCAAGTTTTACTGAAACAGGAATTGGCGACTTGCCTCACATCCCGAAACTTTGTATCTTCACTCATCAAACTTAGTTTAGACTTTACCTGTTTATGCGACGACTGACCTCAGTAGCATCGAAATTATTTTGTGCCATTTTGCTCTTTATCCTCACGGCAAAAGCAAATGCCCAGGTTTCGTTGTCTCTTATCATTACGGACAATATTGTCACCAATGCATTTACATTTGATCCCCCTAAACCGGCTGCTCCAAAAAGCACTTTCAGCGTGGGGCCGAACAAAGGCACGCAGGTATTTTTTTATTTGAATGCGACCGGCACTGCGGAACTTGAAAGCACCGGTTACAGGGTGCGGTTAATCGCTTACAAAACCGATGGTGAAACAGAACAGTGGGTAAATGAAATGACCTATCTTCTTAAAAAAAATGACACCTATGGTATCGTCGCCATGAATTTTTTTGAGCCCGGTCAATACAAAATTGCGATTTCAGAAAACGCTGATAAGTCAAAAATACTTGCTACGGGAAATTTTTCCCTCGAGAAAAAATAATATCATGTACGAAGAAATTATCAGCGAACTGAACCGGTCGTCAAAAAGCTTGTTGCAAACCATTGACCAGCTTTCTGAACAGCAGCTGAATTATAAAATAAACCCTCACATGTGGAGCATTCACGAATGCCTTGAGCACATTGTGATTACCGAGATTGCTGTCTATAGAATCCTGATGCAGCACGACGGAGGAACTTCAGACACGGCCTCACCGACGGAAAGAATCGGAAAAGAAAAAATAGAACGGTTGCTCAGCGACCGTTCCATAAAAACCGAAGCGCCAGATGACGTGAAGCCCATTGGAAGATTCAGCAGTGCAGATGAATTGACAGCCAAATTCCAAAGTAACAGGGAACGGATCGCAGAAGCCCTGAGAAACAACCTGGTGGTGTTCGACAGCCGGATCATTGTTCATCCTATCCTCGGTGAAATGACTAAAAAAGACTGGCTGCATTTTATGATTCATCATTGCGACCGTCATTGTAAACAGGTGGAAGAAATCAAATCGTTTATCCAGTTCCAGGTAACTTAATCAGTTCAGGGTTATCAGTCCGGAGTTCGGAGACAATTGGTCACCTGTTAAAGTTTGTTAAGTGAGCACTTATTGAAAACCGTTTTCATTGTTCTGTAGTATCTTTAATAAAAAGCAATGAAAAATAATTCTCAACTCTTTTCCTGCTGTTTACTGATTGCATTCTCTTTAAGCGCATGTGCCCGGCAAAAAAAGGAAAATCAAAACCCAACATCATCCAAACCTATGTCAACAACCAATCTCGATACAGCTACATTCGGAGCCGGATGTTTCTGGTGCGTGGAAGCGCAGTTCCAGATGCTTGACGGAGTGGAATCAGTTCAGTCCGGCTTTTCCGGAGGAACTGTAAAAAATCCCAGCTACCGGGAAGTATGTGAAGGAACGACGGGCCATGCTGAAGTCTGCCAGATCCTGTATGATTCCACTAAATTATCTTATGAAGAGATGCTGGAAGCATTCTGGAAATCACATGATCCGACGCAGCTGAACAGGCAGGGAAATGACGTGGGAACGCAATACCGTTCTGTCATCTACTATCACAATGACCAGCAGCGAAAGCTGGCCGAGGAATACAAAAAGAAGCTGAATGATTCAGGCGCTTACGATGCACCCGTGGTAACAGAGATTTCTCCATTCACTGTTTTTTATAAAGCAGAGGATTATCACCAGAATTATTTCAACCAAAACGGAGATGCCCCCTATTGCAGCTTTGTGATTCAGCCGAAGGTTGAAAAATTCAGGAAGGTCTTTAAGGACAGGCTTAAGAAATAATTCCTGTATCGAATAACGAATTAATCCGAATAGGCGAATGCCCGAATTCGCGTATTCGTCCATTCGTGCGTGATTCGCTATTCGATACATGTCGTTACCGATAGAAATAAAAAAGGCTGCCTCATTCGAAGCAGCCTTTTATTAAACCTAATTTCACTTTTTAATTACATCCCATTGTTCCAAAACCCGGAACTGTATTGTAATCAAGATCGCCGCTTAAATCGTAGTTACCATCCTCATCGAGAAATCCTGTTACTTCAAGATAATCTCCATCGTAGGTCATGGAACCACCGCTAACGTCGATATGACCACTTTTCGAAAGGAATAACCTTCCATTGACAAAATCAAAAATGAAAGCGAAGCATTTGTTATCAAATGTAGTAGAGTCACTCCAGGTAACATCTAACCAATCCACAACATCATACTGGCCGTCAGGTCTTCCGTCATACACAAAATAAAAAGCTATTCCGTGGAAGATATCAGAAAACTCTGTCGTCGAATCTGCATTCATCAGCGCATCAAAATCTCCGCTTATACCGATAACTCCGGATAAACCATTTGTTGTTGCATTGGTTGCAGAGAACAAATCGCCACCAACCGGCTCATCACCATTATCAGCTGAGAAACAAAACGCGTAATTAATATCAAGAGAAGAACCACCTGCCACAACAGTACCGCCGATTGAACCTCCACCGGCGCCAAATGACGACGGGGAAATATAGAAGGTATTGGTTGCAGCTGAATACGTGATTCCACCGTTAGAAGCAAAGCTTACTCCTTCACCCGGATCTGCAAAGTTCCAACCATCGCGGAAAAATCCCTGCGTTACAGGCATCGACTTCGCATCCTTTATTTTATACCTGCCTGCAACATCTCCAACGCTTCCTATCGGAAGCCTGCGGATCATGGCTTTGATCTTGTTTTGCATGGCCTGCTCTTTTGTCTCCGGGCAATTGCCATATGTTTTTTCTTCCTTCTTACAGGAAGAAACAAACATCACGGAGCCAATAAAGAGCGCCACTAGTATACTGTATATTATTTTTTTCATTGTTATGTTTTGTTTTAAGTTTTACAATCACCTTTAGTCTGTCTCAAGACAGACAAATTTAAGAATTGTAAATTAAAACAACCAACCCAATTTGAACTGGCCGACTACATTCGGGCCAAGGTCCATTGAATCTCCCTGGTTTTCGTCAGGATTGCTCTTAATCACAGCAGCACCATTTGAATCCACATCCAAACGCTCGCTGGTAATATCAGCATCGCTTGTAGTAGAAAATCCAAAACCTAATTCAGCACCCATGTGAAGGTTTTTTGCGATGTAATAGTCAAAACCTGCAATTAGGTTAATGCCGATCGTTGTGCTTGCTCCATCACCTTCTTTAGTTTTAGTCAGAACCTGCCAAGCCGTTGAAGCAGTTGTGTTGTTACCGTTGCCAGCCATCACATCTTCTTCTTCTTTTGTAGTCGTCATTGAGAACAATGCTTCTACTCCCCAATATGGAGAAAGGCGCTCAGTTCCTGCCATGTGTTTTTCATATCCCGGACGGATGCTGAAAGTCATGCTGGATGATTTTTTTTCTAATTCAGGAACGTTGTTAGGGTAAGAACCTGTATCAGCTTGTTGTGTAATTTCTGTTTCGCTGTTTAATCCAACAAATAAATTTACTCTCCATGCAGAAGTTCCTGCTGCATTGAATTTTCTAAAACTGATTCCATTGATTGAAATAGGGCTGCCTCCCAATGGTGCAAATAATACCTGGAGATTTTTTTCTCCACCTGCCTGTTTTTGTGCATGAGCAGCTGTCGATACGAACATGCTTGCTCCTAAAGCTAAAACTAGTAATTTTTTCATTTTGTTGTTATGTTTTTAGGGTTTAATGGCGGCAAATGTAAATTCTTTTCTTCCGTCCGGACAAAGGTTTTCTCCTTTTTATCCACAACACTTTGTTTATTGACTGACTGGCAGGCATTAAACTTCCTTCATTTGGAATAAAAAAAGCCCGTCTTTCAAAGGAAAGACAGGCTCTTTCATAAACTCAATGATTTTTAAAAATAGAAATGGAACACAATGCTTCCTGTGCTGCTTGTGTTGATGTCGCCGTTACCGATGTTAAAATCAGAGTTTCCACCAGTCTTAGAAGTACTTGTAGTAACTGTCCAGATCTGTGAACCCGGAGTAGCCTGAGATGTTGATTCAGTAGTAGTTTCACCTTCACCGCTTGAAGAGATCATGATACCCCAGTTGTATTCAGCGCTGAAAGACATTTTCGGAGCGAAGAAATACTCAACACCGATAAAGCCGTCTACACCGAAAGAAAAGCTGGAACCTGTTTTGTTTTCCAATTCCCTGCTGTTGGTATAACCTTCACCACCTGACGTAGAACCGTTGTAAGTGTTTGCAGTACCCTGGTTGGAAGCAGCAGTAGTATCAAGGATAAATGCATTTCCATATTCAGTGGTAGTCTTATCGCTGCCATTGAAGCTGATTGACGCCTCAGCACCATAGATGCCATGCAATCTGCCTTTTCCACGGCTTTTCTGGATACCAGCACCCAGCGTAATTCCCATGCTTGTCTTCTTTACATTATCAGTAACTGATGCAGGATTCGCAGGAGGCGTTGCTGTTGTGAAGTTAGCATCCACGATATGGTCTTCTGAGTGGCTGCTGAAGTTAATACCTACTTTACCGCGATACGCTGTGTTAGCGTCCTTTACATAAAGTCCGATCAATGTCATGTGCTCTTGTGCACGAACTGCTCCACCAGCAGAAGTAACCCCGGTGTTTGACATAATTCTTGTCTTATCAAATGCCCAGTCAATAAATGGAACGGCATCAATTCCAATGCTCCAGTCACCCGCTTCAGGTAAGATTGGAGTACCTCTTTTACTCATTAATTCTTGCGCCTGGGTACTTGCGATAAACATGCATGTACCTATAGCTAATAATGCAATTTTTTTCATTTGGTTGTGTTTTTAGGTTTAATGGCGTCAAATGTAAACCCTTTTTCCTACGTGAAGCAATTTTTGGCTCTCACTTATTAACACGGCTCTGTTGAACATCCTGATTCTGAATAGGTAAAATTTGAACTTCGAAAAAGGAAGGTTTTTTGATATCCCGCAAAAAAGAAGAATTTCTAACCTAAAGTTCAGGGAATTCCAGAATGGCTTTTTACAAAGAAAGTAATAAGACATCATTTTGAAAAGCTTTTTTTAAAGATTTTTTCTGTTAAAGATTTGTTAAGTGGATTTATTTTTTTATAACTTGGAAGATATTTCGAAGTGTTGTTTAACCAAAAACTTTAAACTTATGAGAAAAATCTTTACGTTACTCGTACTCCTGGTGGCTTTCATTTCCTTGAAGGTCGCAGCGCAGGACAGGACCATTACAGGAAAGGTTACTTCATCACAGGACAACATGGGAATTCCCGGTGTAAGTATCGTTGTCACCGGCACTACCCTGGGAACAATTACAGATGGTGACGGGAATTATAAACTGATTGCCCCGTCTACATCCCGGCAATTGACCTTTTCCGGTGTTGGTTTAAAAACGCAGACCGTCGACCTCGGTGCATCGGACCAGGTGAGCATTACGATGGAAAACACCGTCACCAAACTCGATGAAGTCGTGGTAACCGCTTTGGGAGTATCCAGGGAGAAGAAAACGCTCGGTTATGCTACACAGGAAGTTTCCGGCGACCAATTAACCACCGTAAACAGCGGAAGTTTTGTAAACCAGATCTCGGGAAAAGTTTCCGGCGTTCATGTAAAGAATGAAGGCAACATGGGAGGGTCTACGAACATTATTATAAGAGGTACGACATCGTTGCTGGGAGATAACCAGGCATTATTTGTAGTAGACGGCGTTCCTCTTGATAACACAAGGAGCAATGATAATGTTACAACACGCCCCGGCCTTGTTCAGCAGGGAAGAGGAACCGCTGGATATGATTATGGAAGCCCGGTATCAGACATCAACCCGCAGGACATTGAGTCCATCAACGTATTGAAAGGCGCCGCCGCTACAGCCCTTTATGGTTCAAGAGCCGCACGTGGAGTCATCCTGATCACAACAAAAAAAGGAATGCTTCGTCCGCAGGTCGGCAGAAAAAGAGTCGGCGTGACGTTAAGTTCCAATGTCACCGTTGGGGTTATTGACAAAGAAACTTTCCCGACATATCAGAATGAATACGGTGCAGGATACGGTCCTTATTACGGCGGACTAAATGACCATTTTTTCCTGGAAGATGCGAACGGTAACGGATATATTGATACGAACGCTGCAGGACAACAAATTGAATACGTTACGCCATACACAGAAGACGCTTCTTATGGTGAAAAATTTGATCCCAATTTAATGGTTTATCAATGGGATGCATTTATTCCTTTGTCACCGAATTACCAGAAAGCGACACCATGGGTAGGACATGCGAATGACGAAGAAGGACCGCTTTCATTTTTTAATAATTCCGTTATCAACACCAACAGCATTTCATTTGACGGAGCTTCAGACAAAGGCAGCTACAGGGCTTCCTTTGCCAACACCAACGAATCGGGCATTATGCCAAACAGCACATTGAGAAGATATAATTTCGGAATCAATGCAACATATAACCTGAGCGACAGGCTCACATCCAATGTTTCGGCAAATTATGTAAGGACTGAAACGGTAGGACGTAATGAAACCGGTTATAATAATAATGTGATGACAAGTTTCCGCCAGTGGTTTGAAACAAACGTAAGCGTGCAGGAGCTGAAAGAAATTTATGATCTCACTGAAGCCAACTTTGGATGGAACCCGGCAGCTTCCAGTCAGCCTGCAATTCCAATCTTCTGGGATAATCCTTATTTCCTGCGTAACAAAAGTTTTTCAAGTGATCAGCGTGATCGCATCTACGGCTTCATGAGCTTAACTTACAAGTTCAGTGATTTCGTGAACGTGACAGGCCGCGTTTCACTGGATGGTTATGCTGCTATCCAGGAAGAGCGATTGGCCAAGATCAGCAATGCAAAACAGTTCGGTATCGGCGCCAACGATGCAACTTCAGGATATTCAAGATTCAACAAAAATGTGAGGGAGTTGAATTATGACCTGATGGCGAACTTTAAAAAAGAACTGAATGAAGATTTCAGTTTCAGCGGTTTGCTGGGAACTAACATTCACAGAAGTTACCTGAATACAATTTTTGCCTCTACCAACGGCGGCCTTGTCGTGGCTGATTTGTATTCTATTTCCAATTCTGCAAGCAACCCAAGTGCATCTGAAGAACGTGACCAGGCGATTGGCGTAAACGGATATTTCGCAAGTGCTTCCTTGGGCTTTCAAAGGTTTTTGTATTTAGACCTTACGGCCAGGAATGACATTTCATCCACGTTGCCTCCTGATAACAACAGTTATTTCTATCCTGGCGCTTCGCTTAGTTTTGTATTTTCAGAAAAGGCGAAAGCCAAATGGCTTGATTACGGAAAACTCCGTTTAAACATCGCCCAGGTTGGTAATGACGCGCCTGCACTTAGTTTATCTGATATATATAATAAGCCTATTGCTTTTGGCAACACGACTCTTTTCTCGCTTCCGATCACGAAGAACAACAATGAATTAAAACCTGAACTTTCGCTGACAAAAGAAGCAGGAGTGGAAATGGTTTTCCTGAACCAGCGCGTAGGATTTGATTTTGCCATCTATACTACTGATACCAAGAACCAGATTCTTCCTGTTGCGGTAACACCGGCTACCGGATATTCCAACAAATTTGTGAACGCCGGAACCATCAACAACCACGGTTTCGAAATTCACGCCTGGGGAATGCCAGTGAAAACAAAAAACTTCAGCTGGAAAATTGATCTGAACTATTCACAGAACAGGAATGAAGTTGTTGAATTGTCAGAAGGACTTGATAATATCCAGCTTGCAAACTTCCAGCAGGGTGTTACCTACAACGCAACTGTCGGAGAGCCTTATGGTAATTTAATGGGAACTGATTTCGTGTACCTGAATGGCCAGAAGGTTGTCGGCGCAAACGGTTATTATAAAATAACAACCACTACCAACAACGTGATCGGTAACATCAACCCAGATTATCTCGCAGGCGTTACCAACACACTTCAGTTTAAGAACTGGACTTTCAGTTTCCTCATTGATATGCAAAAGGGAGGTTCCGTGTATTCACTTGACATGGCTTATGGAATGGCAACCGGACTCTATCCTGAATCCGTCGGGCTGAACGATCTTGGAAATCCTGTTCGTAATACGCTGGCCGATGGCGGAGGTGTCATCCTTCCGGGAGTAACTGAAGATGGCGCAACGAATACCATTCGTGTTGCCGGTGATGATTACAGGTTATGGGGATATGCGAGGAATCCGAATTCCGCATTTATTTATGACGCTTCTTATGTGAAGTTGAGAGAAGTGACGATTGGCTATAAATTCCGTCTCAAAGAAAGTTCATTCTTCAGCAGTGCGGCCCTGGCCATCGTCGGAAGCAACCTGTGGATCATTCACAAAAATCTTCCGTATGCAGATCCTGAAGCCGGCTTGTCAGCAGGTAATATCCAGGGTTACCAGGTGGGTGTGCAACCTAGCACCAGAAATTACGGGGTTAATTTGACGCTTCAGTTTTAATCATCATCTAAAAAGCAACTACAATGAAAAAAATAATCATAATCCTTATCGCAGCGATCGGACTTAATATGACCTCCTGCAAAAAACTAGAGGAATATAATATAGATACAAAAAATGCAACGGCTGTTCCAAGTTCTACCTTGTTTGCAAATGCATTGAGGAACCTGGTGGACCAGGAAGAGACTCCGAGTGTAAACTATAATGTGTTCAGGGCATTTTCACAGTACTGGACGGAAACAACGTATACGGATGAATCCAATTATGACATTACTACGCGACAGATTCCTGACTATGAATTCAGAACGCTGTATCGTGATGTCCTCAGCAATCTGAAGGAATCTAAAAAAGTAATAGCAACTGAAACGGCCATAGAATCCAGTGCCGCCGAAAAACAAAACAAAACGGCTGTCACTGAAATTTTATCGGTGTATACTTTTCAAAGACTGGTTGATATTTTTGGAAATGTGCCTTACGACCAGTCATTGGACATCAGCAATGTGTTACCTGTTTATGACGATGCTAAAACCATTTACGGTAAATTGTTTGAGCGTTTGGATAAGGCAATTGACGACATTGATGTGAATGCCGGTGGATTCCCGGAAGGTGATCTTGTATACGGAGGGAACATGGCCAAGTGGAAAATATTTGCCAACTCTTTGAAATTAAAAATGGCGATTACAGTAGCGGATATTCCTTCGCTGGATCCTGCCGGAAGAGCAACGAGCGCGGTTGCAGGCGGCGTAATGACTTCAACAGACGACGATGCAAAATTTGCGTACCTGGCTGATCCTCCTAACACCAACCAGGTTTGGGTTGAACTCGTGCAATCCGGGCGTTACGACTGGGTGGCAGCAAATACACTGGTTGACACCATGAATAATCTGAATGATCCAAGAAGGCCTTTTTACTTCGAGGATAATATCGGTGGCGGTGTATATATAGGAGGAGTATATGGAGAAAGTAATGCGTATGCAGACTTTACTCACATCACAGAATCCATCCAGACCGCAGATTATCCCGGACTCCTGATGAGTTATACAGAAGTGCTGTTTTACAAGGCTGAAGCCGCTGCACGATCATTTATCGGCGGATCCGCTGAGACATTTTACAACGATGCGATAACTGCATCTATTCTTGAATGGGGAGGCACAGCCGGTGATGCGACTGCTTACCTTGCAAATTCTGCTGTTGCATATACAACTGCTCCCGGAGATTACAAACAAAAAATCGGCAGGCAGGCATGGATAGCTTATTACAACCGTGGTCTCCTTGGCTGGACGACATGGAGACGCCTGGACGCTCCGCAATTTAACCTTCCTCCTACGATCACCAGCTATTCGGAAATTCCAAAAAGAATGACCTATCCTGCTACAGAACAAACACTGAACGGAAGTAATTATTCCAACGCAGCATCTGCCATGGGTGGAGATGTACTCACTTCCAAAATATTCTGGGATATAAATTAATAACCGGTTATTTTTCTTTGCGAAAGAGGCTGTCTCATTTTTGAGACAGCCTCTTTTATGAATACTTATTTAATCCACCTATGCTTTACTCAATAAAAAACTTTGAAGATCGTACATCTGAATTGCCGACACGTAAACGTGCAATGTACACTCCGCCCGGATGCGCATTCTTTTCGAAGACATACATGTGTTCTCCGCCGGAAAGCTTTTCATCAGCAAGGTTCTGCACCAACGCACCGCTTACGTCATAAATTTTAAGCGATACCTTTTCAGAAGCTGCGAGATTAAACCGGAAAAATATTTTCTGACCTGCAGGGTTTGGATAGGCGATGAAATTAAAAGAAACAGGATCGTGGTTCTGGATACCAGTCGTAAGCGTGTCTGTAATATTCGTGCTGAAAACTCCTGCACCATGTGTACCGGCAACTACCAATCCGTCATTCAGCCTGTAATCTATCATATCAACGACCATGTTCCCGATTTCATTCACTGCAAGTTTAGTCCATACTGTGGAAGTTCCGTTTAAAGAATTGGTACCATAAAGACCTACACTGGTTCCGACGAGGTAAACGGTTCCGTTAGAAACAGGAATGATGGAAGCCCACCGCAGCGACGGACCGTTTCCTGTTCCGGCAACATTCTGTTCGAGGTTGCCTGCCGACTTCGTCCAGGTCACTCCTCCGTCAGCAGAATAAAACAAACTATAAACTACATAGTTGGAGAATACCACCAGCAGCTTATTTCCATCGTTCGGATCCACAGCAATACAACTTACATTGCCCGCAGGGAATAACGTTGAAGTGATGTCCATCGTATCCGGGTTCATGGTATTTGCATTGTCTACACGAAATACTTTTTTATTGCTTGTACCGTAATAAAGCCGGTTGGCCGGGGCTTTTGTAACAGCAAGCGCCGTCACCTGGATTCCGGATGAACCAATGGTATCCGGCATCCGGAACCAACCTTGTGAAATTGAATCCCATTCTCCGGTCAGCGCAATCTGGTCGAGGCTGTCATTTCTCCAGATATTATTTCCTGCTGCGAGATACATGATGTTGTTGTTGTTCGGATCAAGGATGAATGGATTAATAAAAAGATAATTGGAAGCGCCGATCGGATCTATTCTTCTGAAGGCGGTTACATTTCCGTTGCCATCCAATGTGGCTTTAGCCATACGGCCTTCCTGTCTTGACATGTAATAACTGGTGTGGCCGTCGGCAATCGCGCAATAGGCACCATCACCAAGCCCGGGCATGGTCCATGGTGCAGTGTTATTGGCGGTATTTGTAAACCATGATCCGTTATCCTGTAAACCGCCGATTACAATATCATTTGGTGATGCTCCATGATCAATCGCTACGGTATAAAACTGTGAAGTCACGTATCCATCATTCAATTGTTGCCAGGCTACATTGGTTGCGCGGTTATCCAATGTCTTTGAAATTCCGCCATCACTTGTAGACAACATGATATCATGGTTGGACGGAAGAAAAACCATGTTGTGCTGATCCGGGTGATGATTCGGATAAACGGAATAGAAAGGAATGGTAGAACCCGGAGCATAGCCGCCGATCGCAGTCGTGTTTGCCATCGAGGTAAACCCGTCGGTTGAACGGAAGAGATTTGTACCACCGATATATACAATGTTTGAAAAATCAGGATGAACTCTTACCGTAAGATCATATCCTCCCTGCGAATTAAAATTTCCCAGCTGGCTTCCGTCATAAGGAATGTTTGGAGAAAGGTTCGTCCATGATCCGCCGCTGCCTGTTCCACTGCCACTTATATAAGTATATTTCCATAACCCGTTCCATTCTTTTTCACCTTTAAAATTCGTAGATAATTTTCCGATGGTGCTGTCGGTGACTCCAAGGAAGTAAACCTCATTTTCGTTTGAAGGATTGATGCCAATAACGAAACGGTCATAAAATGCGCTGTCCCATTGAGTGGGTGTAATGTTTGCCCAGCCGGTCGCCGCATTTTTTCGCCAGATTCCTTTCTGGGGTCCGTCGCTGCTAAGTGCAGCATATACAATACCCGTTGAGGTAACATCGGCGTCGGCGAAATAAGAAAATGAAGAGCCGGACGAATTACCGCGGTCAACCGTCCAGGTGGTTCCGCCGTTGATGCTTCTGAAGACAGCGCCATACGTGCAGGCATATACAACATTGTTGACCGCATCACTGCTGTCACAAAAAACTTTCCATGCAATGTCCCATACATTTTCAAATGTCTGAGGAGTTCCTGACGAAGTGGACGACAGTACATTCCATGTAAAACCACCATCCGTAGATTTATAAATTCCGTTCCCAAGATAGTAGGCTCCGGTTCCGCTTGCAGACGCTCCGTATCCTTCCCCGGAACTGTAATACCAGGTGTTGGTGTGTCCCTGTCTTTTATCCTGCGCGATCCAGGTCACGCTTGGGTTCTGATTCATGGGAGAAACACGCGTCCAGGTTGCGCCTCCGTCGCCGGAGCGCCACAATCCGCCGTTTACGGATCCGGCTAAGATGACATTCTCATTGGTTACATCCAGGGCAATGGCTCTTGTTCTTCCCCCGACATTCCATGGACCGCGGGAAACGAAATTCGCTGTAGAAAAAGAACGGTCATTTGTCAGCGATTGAATTTCCGGAAGTGTTGAGGCGAATTCAATTTCTTTCGCCCGCATGTGATCAGGAATCCTTCCCGTCGCAGGATCAGCAAGACGTGCAAGTTCCCAGTGTCCGCGCGCTTCCGCATCGTCATCACCGCCAACCGATTCGGGCGCATCCGAAAATAAAACGATGGGTTTTGTTGGTGGCTGAAAAAACCTGCCGACCAGCATCACGGCCAGAGCTGCAACAAATAAGGGTGCGAGTAAAATTTTTGTTTTCATGTTCAGGGATGTTAGAATTTCCGATCCCTAAAGTACTAATTATTTCTTCGAATACTTTTCAGAATAAATAACGGTACCTGGGAGTTCAGCTGCATTCGTTCTTCCACAACAATTGTCACCTTGTCGTTATTCAGCAATCTCAACGAAGATAATGCCGACTCCGCCTGGATGGAATCGCCGCGCGCAACGACATGCGTCAGCGATGATCCTCTTTCAAGAATCGTTTCAATTAAAAAAGTGTACATCATTTTTTCCTTCGACGCATCCATCCTTGATCTCAAAAGAGAAGCTTCTGCCTTGAACGTATTCGGAGAAACGGATAAATCACCTAATTTTTTTACCTCGGAAGAGGGAACTGAATTGGGAGCAGCAGCAACTGAAGGGCTGTTCTTCTTCACGCTGCAGGATTGAATTGCTGCAACACACAGGATAAAAAATAATCCCTTATAAATTTCTTTGGACGACAGGCTGAACATTTTCTCGGATCGAAATAAAACTCTATGAAACCATATTCGGAATATCTTCCTTATGCAATTCGAAATGATCATCGTCCTCCTTGTGCTTCATGATCTGTTCCAGCGCATCCGGCACGACATCGCTGCAAATGGTGATGAATGATCCCTTCTTTGCATTGCGGATCGCATGATCGATGGCTTGTGATTCTTTCGGGATGACCTGCACCTTCTTTTTCGGATCTTCCTGTAAGATTCCTTTCATCATGAGGTCGATGATTTCCTGTTCCGTACGGCCACGCAGATTTTTATCCTGGCGGATGATTATTTCATCAAACATCTGCGCTGATACCATGCCCAGGTGAACGATGTCTTCATCGCGCCTGTCACCCACTCCCGCAATGATGCCGACTTTCGGTTTCGCATCGATCTTTTCAAGCAGCTTGGCGATGGCCATGAAGCCGGCCGGGTTGTGCGCATAATCCACCATCACTTCAAAATTGCGGAAGCGGAAAATGTTCATGCGTCCCGGGGTTTGTGTCGGTGAAGGAATAAATGTTTCCAGCGCAAGCCGCATGTCTTCCACTTTGAAACCGCGGACAAATCCGGCAAGAACGGCCGGCAGGATATTCTGGATCATGAACACGGCCTTGCCTGAATAGGTCAACGGTATGTTCACGACCTTGTCGACACGGATCTTCCAGGTTCCTTTACAAATGGTGACATACCCGTTTTCCACGATGGCGGCAAGCTTTCCGTCAGCACAGTGCTTTTTGATGCGCGGACTATTTTCATCAAGACTGAAGAGTGCTACGTTGCAGCTGAGTTTCTTTCTCATTTCATACACGAGGTCATCGTCCGCATTGAGGATGGCATAGCCTTCCGGCAAAACGCTTTCAATCACCACGCCTTTCACACGCGCCATGTCATCGAGCGTATTGATGTCCTTTAATCCCAGGTGATCGGCAGCTACGTTGGTGACAATACCTACATCGCAATTGTGAAAACCCAAACCGGCTTTTAATATTCCCCCGCGCGCGCATTCCAACACGGCATAATCCACGGTAGGATCTTTCAAAACATATTCCGCGCTTAACGGACCTGTGCAGTCACCCTGCTCAACCATCCTGTTCTGAATATATATTCCATCGGTCGTGGTAAATCCAACCTTGTGTCCCATGGTTTTCACAATGTGAGCGATCAATCGCGTCGTGGTGGTTTTCCCGTTCGTTCCGCTCACTGCAATAATCGGGATGCGCGCCGTGCTTCCCGGGGGATACAGCATGTCGATGACAGGTTCGGCCACGTTGCGTTCCAGGCCTTCAGCAGGCGCGATGTGCATGCGAAAACCGGGACCTGCATTCACTTCCAGAACAGCGCCGCCGTTCTCATGCAGCGGCAGGCTGATGTCGGGAGTCATGATGTCGATGCCGCAGATATCCAAACCGATGATGCGCGATATGCGTTCCGCCATAAATACATTGAACGGGTGAACGATTTCCGTTACATCGGTGGACGTTCCTCCTGTGCTCAGGTTGGCCGTACGTTTGAGGTAGATCTCCTCCCCTTTTTTCAAAACCGTTTCAAGAGAAATATTTTTTTCCTTCAGCATCTCCAGCGTTGTGTCATCAATCTTAATCGCCGTCAAAACTTTTTCATGCCCGTATCCGCGGCGCGGGTCGCTGTTTACAATATCCACCAGCTCTTTCACCGTATGTTTCCCGTCGCCGGTAACCATGGCCGGTGTGCGTCTTGCGGCTGCCACGAATTTGTAATCGATGACGAGCAAACGGTAATCATAACCGGTAATAAATTTTTCCACGATCACCCCGCGCGAAACTTTTTTGGCAAGCGCAAGCGCACGTACTGCATCTTCCCACGTAGTCACGTTGATCGTCGCGCCCCGGCCGTGGTTACCTCCCACCGGTTTCAGCACGACAGGGTAACCGATTCTGCGGACGGCCGATTCAAGATCTTCTTCATCGTACACCACGCGGCCGCTTGGAACAGGAACCGATGCGGCTTCCAGTAAATTTTTTGTTTCTTCCTTGTCACACGCCACTTCCACGGCAATGCTTGATGTAGTGCTTGCCACGGTGGCTTGAATTCTTCGCTGGTTCATGCCATAGCCCAGCTGGACCAATGAATGTTTGTTCAGCCGTATCCATGGAATCTTGCGTTTGATCGCTTCATCGACGATGGAACCGGTGGATGGACCGAGACGTTCGTCTTCCCGGATCTCGCGCATCCGCTGAATGTCATCGGCCAGGTCATACGGTTCACCTTTCACCAAAGCTTCTGCAATGCGCACTGCCGCTTTCGCCGCAAAGATGCCCACCTTTTCTTCCATGTAGGAAAACACGACGCTGTAAATTCCATGTTGCCCTGTTGTGCGTGTCCTTCCGAAACCGGTATCCATTCCCGCCAGCGTTTGTATCTCAAGCGCAATGTGTTCCACAACGTGACCCATCCAGGTGCCTTCTTTTACGCGGTGAAAAAATCCGCCCGGCACACCTTCCGAACATTCATGTTCATACAGGCTTGGAAACATCTTTTCAAGCCGTTCACCGAAACCCGGAATCTTATTCGTCGGCAGTTCTTCCAGCTCCCCGATATCAAGCTTCATTACAATCAGCTTATGCCTCCTGATCGACCAGTAGTTGGGTCCGCGCATCACACGAATGTCTAGTATTTCCATAACCGTAAATTTTCCTGTTAAAAGTTTTTCAAAGTAATGAGATTTTTCGGGAAGACAAAATTATTGTTGAATTGGGCTTCCTGAATGGCCCATTGGAAAAACAGATAAATGATTGAATTGTCAAATGGCTAGGGGCTATAGTCCGGAAAGCCGGAAAACAGTTTGACAAGAAATAATAGTACATCTGTACTATTCCGCCCTATCCTATCCTCCCTACGTTTACTGCGAAGACATCAGCGTGTTTTGCTTAGAACTTTTCAGCTGTAAACCCTTCAAACCCCGAATGCGCAAGTCGGGGTTTTTTTATTCTTTTATATGGAGACTTTTTTTGAATTACACCCTGGTGAATGGTTGAATGGCTGAATTGTCAGATGGTTAAAGGCATCTATTGTCATCACAAACTATTTTACTATCCCGCCCACCTTAGTTTTATCAAACCCTGTTGTTGATAAATCCTTTACCAGAGCCAGTTTGCGCTTTCGTCATTCCAAAGAAAAATGTAGGTTTGCCCCGAATTTTTTCAAAATCCCTCTATGGAAATACCCAAAGGAAAGCTGATTGCGATTGGCGGAAATGAAGATAAAGGCACTGAACCGGAACCGAATTTTAACCAGAAAAACAACCTCAACTTTTTCGGTTTGCAGATCCTCAGCCGCATCGTTCACGAAATCGGGGGTCATGATTCCTACATTGAAGTCATCACCAGCGCTTCTTCGATTCCTGACGAAGTCGGGCAAAATTACCTCGACGCATTCGGGAAGCTGGGCTGCACCAATGTGCGCGTCATGAGCATACGCAACCGCGAGGACGCACAGAAACCGGAAATCCTGGAGCGTATTAAAAACTGCAACGGTGTGATGTTCAGCGGCGGCAACCAGCTGAGGCTGTCCTCTATTTTCGGCGGCACTGAATTCCTCCGCATCCTCCAGCACCGCTACCTGCATGAAGATTTCACCATTGCCGGAACCAGCGCAGGCGCCATGGCCATGAGCAATACGATGATCTACCAGGGCAGCAGCTCGGAAGCGCTTTTTAAAGGAGAAGTAAAAATCACCACCGGTTTAGCTTTGATAAGGGACGTCATCATCGATTCGCATTTTGTGACGCGCGGCCGTTTCGGTCGGCTCACACAGGCCGTGGCCGCCAACCCTTCCTGCATCGGCATCGGTTTGGGCGAGGACACAGGCGTGCTCATAGCCGAAGGCCGTTACCTGGAAGCAGTAGGCTCAGGCCTCGTTATTATCATTGACGGGCACCACATCCGCCACTCCAATATCGCCGATTTAAAAGAAGGATCGCCTATTTCCATCGAAAATCTTGTAGTACATGTGATGTCGAAAGGCAATAGTTATGACCTGAGCACCAGGAAATTTTCGGCTGAGGTGACTTCGGCGTGATATCATTTTAGTACAGACGTACTTTTTTTTTGTAAGCGAAAAAGTTATTTTTGGAATTTCAGTTTTTGGAAATGAAAAATATAGCTTCGTTATTTTTAATACTTATATTAATTTTTTCGTCATTCAGCATCCAGGCTGTAACTCACGCCAAAGATTCCATTTACTATTTCAATTCTTTGAAGCATTATGGAGAAGAAGAAGGTTTATTAAGTAAAACCATTTATTCCTCAATACAGGATAAGGAAGGTTTTATTTGGTTCGCAACTGACGCTGGAGTTTTTAGATATGACGGCAGGAACTTCAAACGATATACTTTAATTAATGGTCTTAGTGACAACGAAGTTTTAGGACTCTTTGAAGATCATATCGGCCGCATCTGGTTTCTGACTTTTAATGGACGCTTATCATTTTGGGAAAAGGGAAAGATTAATAATTCAGCCAATACTGATTTTCTGAAGGAAGCACAAACAAAAGAAGCCGTATTTTCCTGTTTCGAAGATTCGAATAACCGTTTGTGGTTTGGGACTCAAAGTTTAGGCTTCCTTCTAATATCCAATAATACGGTCACAAAAATTAAAGTACAAGGCGAAGGAAAAAAGTTGCTCTCTGAATATCTCTATGAAGATAATTCAGGTGAAATCTGGTCTTTCAGGGGCAATAAAATGTTTAAGCTTCTGGAAAAAAATTTTTCCGACACTATATCATTACCGGACTCCCTGAAATTTCATTGCGCAACACATGGAACTCTCAATAATGAAATGTTCTTTTTTTCCTCGAATGGGGTATTTAAGATTTTTAATAAATCCATCTCTCTTTATATACCCAAAAAAGAGCTCCCCAGCTCACACGACGTTCTGAAAATAGTTTCTAAAGGAGAATATTTGTGGATATGTACATTAAACGGATGTTATGAATATAGAAATGGAAAATTTACGAATAAATATTTACAGGACAAAGTTATCACTTCAATGCTATGCGACAGGGAAAATAACCTTTGGTTTAATACAATGGGCGAAAGCGCATTCATGATTCCCGCAAATGACGACAATGTCAAAAATATTAATCAATCTACAGGCCTATCCGGTGAAAAAATACTATCACTTGCAAGATCTAACAATGGTTCATTATGGATTGGTTATAACAATGGAATGGTTGATGAAATTTACAATGGCAGAAAAAAAACATACAACCTGTTAAAGGAGAGCAAACGTACTTTCCTAAGAGTTACAAGCTTAATTGCGAACCCTGATATAACATGGTGTGGCACTGATCTAGGAGTCCATTATGTAAAAAATGGAATGCTAAAATTTATCCCTGCTGAAAAGAATAGAAATGCATTTCCATATTATACTGTAAAAAGTCTTTTGTCTGATTTATCTTCCAACATTTGGATCACCTCAAGCTTTTCCTTTCTAAGAATTATTTCAAACGTTAATGAATATTATTTGCATCAAGATATTGATTCGCTTGTAAGATCTTTCTCAATAATTGAAATAAAGAAAAACAACTTTGTTATCTCATGCTCAAATGGTCTTATGGAATATATTCCTAATAAAGTTTTCGAACCATATAAAACAAGTTTTAAACTTAATGGAATTCGGATTATTGACATGAAATTAGATGAGGATTCTCTTTTGATTTTGGCTAGTGATGGATATGGAGTATTCATTTTTAAAAACAGAATCTTATTGCAAACAATTTCATCAACTACAGGGTTATCTGATGATAATTGTAATAAAATATTTATTTCAAAACACGAAATATACATTGCAACTAACAATGGAGTAAGTATTTGTGAGAAAAAAAACAATAAGTATTCTATAACAAAAATTTTCACTACAGATAACGGACTGCTTTCAAATATAGTTAATGATATTTGTGCAGACGATACTGCTATCTATATAGCGACCGACATGGGTTTGACTATCTTAAAAAAATCATTTCTACCACCTAATCCATTTATTGGAAGTATAAGTATTAATGAATTAATTACTAATCAAAATATTGTAGTTAATAAAAAGCATTATAGTTTTTATGCAAACACTTCAAGATTAGTTGTAAAGTTTTCATATAACGTTTATAACCCCTCTAATAAAACAAAGGTAAAATATAGATTGGTTAATTACTATAATAAAAATAGCGATTGGACCATAACAGAAAACAACCAAGTAGAATTTTCTTCGTTGAGACCGGGTTATTATATTTTTCAACTTAAGCCCAATATTCCATTTGTTAAAGACGATTATATTTCTAATTTATATATTACAATATTACCATTCTGGTGGCAGACTACATTTGCTAAATCAGTTCTTATTTTTATATTATGCGGACTCATAATAATATTTGCTAAAAAAATTACTAAAATAAAATTTGAACGACAAATGATAGAGTTAAGGCAGCAAACTGCTCTTGAATTGGAACGTAATCGAATAGCTTCGGATATGCATGATGATATAGGTGCCGATCTCACTTACATTGCAATTCTTGGTGAAATTGTTAAACAAGACTCTAAAAAACTTGAATTGAATACCATAACTCACATTGACAAAATTTCAGAATCCTCAAAAAAAGTTATAGATAAAATAGGAGAAATAATTTGGGCGCTTAATTCATCAAATGATTCCTTGCCCAATTTAATTTCCTATCTACATAAGTATTTAAAGGATTTCCTGAATTCAAAAAATATATTATGTTTTGTAAATCTTCCGCCGGAAATTCCGGACAAAAAAATTACAGCGGCTTTCAGGAGAAATATTTTTCTAATTTTTAAAGAGGCTGCTAATAATATCATTAAACATTCAAGAACTGAAAAGGCTGAAATTACATTTCATATCGAAGGCAATAGATTAAGAATAATAATACAGGATTTTGGCACTGCAGTTGAAACTGCTTTTTTAAACAATCCTGGTAATGGTCTAAGAAATATGCAGAAACGTGCTGCAGAAAATAATGCTGTAGTAGAAGTCATGTTTAAACAAGGAATCGGCACATTTGTACATTATTACTCCAAAATTTAAAATGGAAAAATTTATTAAGGTTGCTTTGGTTGAGGATCATGAAGAAATTAGGGCAGGCCTTACATTTCTTATCAATCAAACCAAGGAATTTGTATGCCATGATTTCTCAACCGCAGAAGATATTTTAATATTTATGTCATCTGTTTCAATAGATGTGATATTAATGGACATTAATTTGCCAGGAATGTCGGGTATTGAATGTACCTCGATTATACGTGAAAAATACCCTAAAACGCAGGTCATAATGTGTACTGTTTATGAAGATGATGAAAAGATTTTTAAAGCTTTGGAAGCTGGCGCCAACGGATATATTTTAAAAAAAACCTCTTCACCTGAATTATTGGTAGCAATCAATGAAGTATTAGATGGTGCTTCGCCAATGTCGGGCGAAATTGCACGCAAAGTAGTTCAGTCTTTTCGTAAAAAGTCAATTGAAGTGCCACATGATCTCAGCGAACGTGAACTTAAAATTTTAGATTTGTTATCGTTGGGATACAGCAATAAAGAAATTGGAGAAAAATTATTTATCAGCCCACATACTGTCAGAAATCATCTTTACAAAGTATATGAGAAACTCCATGTGAATTCAAGGATTGAAGCCTTGAATAAAATGAATGGTTTCCGAAGATAATCATGGAACTAAAAATTGCATGCTGTTTCTCCATTATATTCTAAATATCTTAACCAAGAAAGTTTCCCTCTACAGTCCAATAAAATACTATACAAAATAATCGTTACAATTCTTCTGATTACATTTCAGAAGTTTGTACATGGTTAGGCGACCATCACTCTGCAACCTGATGCCATTTCAGGAAAGGATGCTTTGCTCCAGCATCTTCTTTCGGATCCGGGAGGTGACAATACAAATTATGGACACTTTTCTTGTTTTGCAGAGAATAACTTCTTCATGGAATGAATCTGCAATTACTTGGAATACTCAACCGACTACAACCACTTAAAATGAAGTTATAATTCCACAAAGTACAAGCATTCATCAGGATTATCCCAAATATTGAGTGACGAACCTTGTTAATGACATGGTCCAAAACCCTTCTTCGAGCTTTGGTTTTATGATCAAACTTGTTAACAAACAATTATTCCGATGTATTGATAATTGCGTCAAGTGATAACAGCAATTGTAATTTATATCCAAAATTGGGTTGTAAGTTATTCTTTACCAATAAATGTTATCGACAATGCAAATGATGAATCCGTCCATGTTTATCCAAACCTATCCTCTGGTTTATTTTTACTAGGCTGTGGCTCATGCTAATTTAATTATAATTCTATTAAGATTATTAGTTCTCTTGGCCAAGTTATTTAGAAAATTGAGGATGGCAAATTCATTCTGGATTTTCAGACAAATCCAAAAGGAATTTATTCTATTTTATTTTTTTGAAGAGACTTTTATGTCGTAAAAAAACTCGTTATTAATTGAATGAAATACAACTTAATCTCCTTATACTAGTTTCTTTAAAAAGAAAATTGCAATCCCGATCATTGAAATTGACAGAAGGATAAAAGCGGGAGTTGACAAGGTCGGAACCGGAACCGGAACTGGAATTGAATACGTGACTGTTAGCGCAGGATGCCTAGAAGTCTCACTGTGATCGCTCGAGGCAAAAATCATAGCGCGAAATTTAACTTCCGTTACAAGCTGAAACATAAATCCATAATTTGTGGATGGATTATGGATCATATCAGTTGCCATTGCAGTAACATCGATGTTAGGATAATCCTGGTTAGGAGTGAAGCTGGCTGGAATAGTAATCTGGCCGGTGGAAGTTGTAGCAGGCTGATTATTCCATGTAACTGTAGATTCGTTCCACGGTGCAGTAATCCTTTTAAGATAACATTCATTCGAACCTGAAAGTATAGAATGTTGACCGCCGTTTTCAGCAGAAGCCGGATCGTTATGCAAAGACAATATTGCACTGCTCACAACGGCATTTGAAGGAATAGATGTCAAATCAAATTCCAATAAGCTCCTTAAAGTACCATTTTGCCCTGACCATGTCCAAGCCATTGCTTCCATACTCCGGAAATCTCCGAAATTGGTGTTATCACCAGACGGATCGGAAAGTAAATGTTGTATAAAAGCATCTTTACCAGAAACTCCCGGCTGAAATGTTACCATAGTTGCAGAAACTATTTGTTGAAAGCTTCCAGCCAGCAAGGCAATAATCAAAGTGAGAACGTTTTTCATGTATGTTTTAGTTATGATTTACAAAATACTATACTTCTTAATGAGATGATATATCTTTTATATAGTGTTGATTCATCAATGATAATAAAGATTTCTAACATAAAATAATTTTTATTAATAAATTTAATATACATTTCTAAGCTTGCTATATATATCTACATTTTTTTACATAAATTAATTACTATATTGTTTTGAAAGAAAACGCCGTAGCTTTTCATTACCAAAGCATAAAAGTATCACAGCCTCGCTTTACACTCCTAAAAACGGAGCACAATAAATCACATCACCCTTTACAGAAGCTCCTAATCCCATTGCATTCATGGAAATCCAATAGGTAAAATTCAGTTTCTTGGACCAATGGCAAATAATAAAGCAAATGGAAAAGCACACGAAATCGGCATCAGAACAAATTAAGCATTGATCTTTTTTGCCGCCTTGTTTTTCGTTAAATAGGATTAAAATTGATTCATTACTTCCACCACTCTTTTCACGTCTGTTTCCGAATGAATTGAAGAGCAGGGCAGGCTGAGCTCAGTAGCATGAATTTCACGGGCCAGAGTAAAATCGTTCACATCCAGCTTCAGTCCACGGGTTGTGAAATAATCTTTAATCGCCTTCTGATCGCAGGGAGCAATGGGGTAATGAATTTCGCTACGTATACCATGCTCCTCGAGATATTTTTTTAAAGCATCTCTCCGTTTATGGCGTACTGGAAAAATGTGAAATACATTGTAGCAACTCAGATCACGATACGGGAGAATGTAATCGTTTTTTAGTCCGTCAAAATAAATTTCTGCCAGCCTGTTTTTGTGTACATTGATTTCATCAAGCTTTTTCAGCTTAACAGAAAGGAACGCTGCCTGCACTTCATCCAGCCTTGAGTTGTAACCGATGTATTCATTATGGTACTTCACGAATGAACCGTAATTGCGTAAAGCTTTCATTTTATTGTACCACTCATCATTGCTAACTGAAATACCGCCCGCATCGCCCAGCGCTCCCAGGTTTTTTGTCGGGTAAAAGCTGAACGCATTCGCCTCCCCGAACGTTCCTGTCATCCTGCCTTTGTATTTTGCCCCATGGCTTTGCGCGCAATCTTCAATAAGCTTCAGGTTATGCTTTTTACAAATCGCCAGGATAGGATCCATGTTGCATGGCATTCCATACAAATGGACGATCATGATAGCCCTTGTCCGCGAAGTAATTTTTTCTTCTATTTTTTCCGGGTCAATGTTGTAGGTTTTTATATCCGGCTCTGCAAATACCGGCACATGACCTGTGTTTATGATGGCATTGATGGTGGCGATGTACGTGTTGGAAGGAACTATCACTTCCGATCCCTCCGGGAAATCGAAAGCGATCAAAGGCAGTTCCAGGGCGTCCAGCCCTGAAGCGACTCCGAGGAATTTGCCCCAGCCTAAATACGCGGCGAATGATTCTTCAAATGTCTCTACGCCTTTCCCGAGGATAAACCATCCGCGTTTTAAAACTTCCTCAAACGAGCTTCGGTACTCTTCGAAAAAAGGCTGGTTGAGAAGATGGAGGTTTTCGTATTCGACAGGTTTCATGATGGATAAGGTTCGTCAATGTAATCGTTCACATCATACCTGGTTGATGCGAACACAAGAAGGATAGCATCTTTAGAAAACTTTTGCATGGTATGCCAGTCTCCGGGTGCAAGAACGAGGCATTTCGAAGGACTATCCAGCAAAAACATTTCTTTCTTCGAACCATCGTGATTATAAATCTCGCAGGAACCGGCTATGCAGACAAGGGCTTGTGTTGAAGTCTTGTGACGGTGCCCGCCACGCACTATTTTTTCAGAAGGAACATGCTGGATGTAATACGTGCGTTTTACATCAAAAGGTAATTCATCCTGGACGATGGTCAGCTGTCCCCGGTCATCTTTGTACGATTTTAACTGGATGAGTTTAGCCACTTAACTGATAAATCGTTTAATGTAATTGGATAAGAAATAATTTAATTTCCCTTTTACATATCTATCCGCAAAATAATCGGAAGACGGACGCGAACCGTGGGGATCAAAAGTATCATTAAATTGCTGAATCAGTTCCTTCCCGCGCTGAACATTTTCAAGATATGGTTTATAAAATATTTCTTTTATCCTGTCGCTGATATGATAGGTGTTGGGGGTAAAAATAACCTTTCCATTGTCGTAAAATTTCATCCCGTGAAAGTGATAAAAAACAGGCGTGAATGTATTTCCTGTTTTGATTTCTTTCCCTTCAGAACTATTCTCAAACCGGTACTGCTGAATATTCCAGGGAGCAAGACCGCCGCCCGGATTTTTTAATTCCCACACGCAATCAAAACGTGATGTCCAGTCATCCAGGTATTTCTGATCGCCGAACTTTCCATCCTCAATCCTGTTGTAACACCATTCCAGGCAACGATCTCTCCACCATCTTAATACCCGGAGCGATTTTTCAGTGTTGTCAAAATACATAAACTGTACACAGTATTTTCCCGAACGCTTCGACTGATCGTAATAGGAAGTATAACGGTGCGACGTAATGATTACATGATATTCCGGCGGCTTTTCATTGATCAATACTTCCGGGGACGTGTAGAAAAACAAATCAGCATCCAGGTAGGTGCAGTTGGAAATCCGATATTTTTCAAGACAATGTAAAATTGTGGATGAAGTACAGGTCCAGCAATATTCCGTTTTAGTGCGTGAAGATTTTACTTTTAGCAATTGTTCATCTTCAAAATCTTCAAGAGAGACAACTGTAATTTTTTCCAAATTCATCTTTCGCAAGGTCTCTTGACATATGTTGTCAAATGCAAAGATGTAAAGATGAAAATCAGGACAACAATTAAGCAAAGAATTATATAGAACAATTCCCCTGCTCATGTAATTCTTATCAAACAGAGTACAAAAATTAAACATCAAAAATTTTTAAACGAAAGATACTAACGAGCAATCAGTTTCGTGATAATTTGACCTTCCATTCCTGAAAGTACAACAATGTAAACACCATCTTTTTCATTCGAAAGGTCCGCCAAGAATGATTTTGCAGAAGGTGCTATTGAATTAATGAAAAGTAACTCACCAAGCATATTAAATATTTCAGCCTTATAATACGTTTTAATTGATGATTCCCATGAAATAGTAAAAAGGTCTAATGACTGATTAGAAAAAACTTTAACATCTTCAGAGCCTTGTAAATTTATAATTGATGTGGGAATAGTATAACATACTTCAAGTTTCGGATGCCTAGCTGTGTCTACATGATCACTAGATGCGAATAACATACAACGCCATTGGACCTCTGTTATCAATTTAAACATGAAACCATGGCTGTTAGTCGGATCATGAACCATATCATTAACCAAAGCAGTGACATCAATATTCAGATAGTCTTGGTGAGTACTAGTGCTTTGAGCTAATGTGACCTGATTTTGAGTTGTGGTTGCAGGTTGATTGTTCCAAGTCACTCCACTTTCCGTCCACGGAGTAATAATTCTCTTTCCAGCACAGTGGGATCCGAAGCTTGGAATTCACGTGACTTGAAGTCGCGGC